>Ga0116149_1001028_pt1 | contig 35270 bp, 33 predicted proteins | sample AD_UKC057_MetaG_FD_89787 | JGI IMG/M metagenome (GOLD analysis project Ga0116149, IMG submission 89787) | Active sludge microbial communities of municipal wastewater-treating anaerobic digesters from USA - AD_UKC057_MetaG | ecosystem: Engineered > Bioreactor > Anaerobic > Digestate | place: USA...
CAACCCTGGGCTTTGTTCTTAAATCCCGTTGGGATATTGTATTCAAACATTCGTTTTTTACCGCTACTATTCATTACCAAAAGATGTGGGTAATGACAAGAGTTGTACTTGGGAACGCACTTGTTCGCGAAGTTCTACTTCGCAACCATGGTCGAGCGCCGGAATACATCAGTTTAAACGATGTGAAAAGGGAAATAGAATTTCAAGAGAGATTGCGTTCCCAAATAGAATTTGGGAACGAGAGGATATAAAAAAATCTTTACCTCGTCATTGCGAGGAACGAAGCAATCTCATCGTGAAACGGACTTGGTGTAAACCAGATTGCTTCGTGCCTCGCAATGACGATGACTAATAGTCGGCCGATACGCAATCGTATTCCTTTCGTATTCCAAAATCATGACCACGTTTCTTCTAAAATAAACCCCGCCACGTCGGGGTGATTTGCTCGCAATGACGATGAATAGTAGTCGGCTGATACGCAATCGTATTTTTTCTCGTACTCGAAAATCATGACCACATTTCTTCCAAAATAAACCCCGATGCGTCGGGGTGGTTCGCTCGTAACTTCGCTGCTTTTTTTGTTGAAGGCATTGCTGATATGATTAAGAAGGACGCAATAACCTGCACAAGTATGATAGCATGGTTTTTTGCTGTTTATTTCCATCGCATGAAAATCGGGGACAGGCTCGTCGGGAAAAAGGAGCTGCAAATGAAGGATACCTTAGATCCGGAAAAAGAAGAGGCGCGACGGCAGCGGGCGAAGGAAAGAAGAGGCAGAATCGTCACGCATCGCGCCTCAAATTTCGATGATGCCGAGCAGTGGGACTTGGAATATTGGCAGTCGAAAACCTCGCAGGAACGTCTATCAGCGTTAGTTGACATCAGAAATGATATTGAAAAGGTAGAGCGGGCACGGCACGCACACGAACGGCAGCATCGGTCGTGATAGATCTGCCATGAACTCAAAAGAACGTGTGTACAAAGCCCTTAACCGTATGCCGGTAGACCGGGTTCCTGTATTCATGTGGTTTCATCCTTCCACCGCGCGACGGCTCGCCGCTTTACTGGAAATACCACCGGCGCGACTGGCCGATGCGCTGGGCGATGACATCCGGCAAACCTGGGTAAACAACAACTATGCCATGGAAGGCATTGTCCACGAACATGAAGGGGAAACCCACACTGACGTATGGGACATCACCTGGCGGCGCGAAGGGGAATTCAACCAGATTATCCACTCGCCCCTGGCGGGCGCGGACCGTGAAGCCTGCCTGTCCTATGCATTTCCCTGGGCGGAACTGGAATCGTTGCTTGGCCTGATGGAACCGGTGGTCGCCCGTGCGGCGGACTCCTATATCGGCTGTGATGTATCCCCTTGTGTCTTTGAAATGTACGCCCGTATCCGGGGCTTGGAAAATGCCTCCCTGGATTTGGCGCTGGACCCGGAATTGGCCGTTGCCATGATGTCCAAATGCGCGGATTTTTCGGTGCGCCTTTCAGAAGAGGCCTGCGCCCGTTTTCCGCTGGACTGGCTTTGGCTGGGCGATGACGTGGCAGGCCAGCGCGCACTCATCATGAATCCGGAACTCTGGCGCGAAATCATCAAACCGCAATTGAAACGGATTGCGGATGTGGGGAAAGCGGCCCGATTGCCCGTCGCTTATCATTGCTGCGGCGCTCTTTCCCCTATTATCCCCGAGATGATTGAAATCGGCAGTGATGTGCTCAACCCGGTTCAATGCAACTGCCCCGGCATGAATCCCCTGGAACTGAAAAAAGAATACGGGGACCGCCTGTCCTTCATGGGCGGCGTGGATACGCAGGACCTGCTACCCAACGGTTCCGCCGGGGAAGTGTTTCGCGCCACCGTGGATTTGATCGAGGGTATGACCACCGACGGTGGCGGCTATATCCTCGCGGCCTCCCATGCCGTGCCCCCGGAGACGCCGGACGAAAACATCTTCGCCATGTATGCGGCCGCCGGGATCACGCGTGAGGAGATTAGCGACCGAGCCGCGGACATACGAGATTCCTTCCTGCGCCAGTTCTGAACTATTTCATGAATAAAGAGGCTCTTACCCTCCCTGCAGTAATACTGCAATGCGGTCACGAACCTATTTTAAGGATTCGAATGGGTTATCCCTCCCTGTCGGTCTTTGGCTTTAGATTTGAAACAATATGCTGTTTGTGCTAGTCTTAATGGCTATCAAAAGGTATTGTCCATCGGCCAGGAATCAAGGTAACTTTTATGTCATATGATACTGTCAAGGCGCATCTGAATTTGAATGCCGTATTGCGCAATCTTGAAAACCTCTGTAAACTTGACCCGGAAACAGCCTCCTTGATTCATTCTTGGGATATTGCGGTACGTTTCACTGTTCTGGGGGGTATGTCCGCCCGGATTGGCTTCCAAAACGGCAAGTGCACCTTTCAGTCTCCGGCTCAAGAACCGGCGGATGTGGTATTACTCTTTTTGTCTGACAAACATTTAAATGCCATGTTTGAAGAACGTTCCAATCCCATTCCGCTGAAAGGGTTCAAGCATCTCGGTTTTCTCAAGACGGAGTTCCCGAAAGCGACAAAACGGCTTGAGTATTTCCTGAAACCCACACCGGCGCTGCTGGAAGACGAGGCGTATGTACATGTCAATACAACGCTGTCCCTTTACACCGCAGCCTGGTCCGTTTGCGAACTGATGCGTTTCGATCCTGTGGGCAGGCAAATCGGCGCCCAGATGCCTGCAGGGACCTTGCAGCTCAGCGTTCTTCCCGAAGGTCCGCATGCCTATATCCGGTATGACGGTCGTGGTGGCGCCACAGCCGGAATCGGTGTTGCGAAAACGCCCTCCGCCGTGTTGACTTTCGAAAGCTGCCAGACAGCGAACGCGCTTTTTAACGGGAAACTGGACGGTTTCGGCGCGATCGCCCTGGGTAATATAAAGATGCGGGGGATGATACCCCTGGTTGAAAATACCAATGTGATTCTTGACCGTATCCCGGTATATCTTCAGTAACGGAAGCCCTGCAAGGTTTCGCAAACCGGACAGGCATGAATGTTTTACGCAAGGAGTCCCGCGGTTGAAAACCTATACCTATGAGAATTCAACAGCCCTGTTCAAACGCGCCGTCAAAGTAATCCCCTGCGGTGTGTACGGGCATTTCAGCCCGGCCCCTTATGTGCCGGTGGATGCCTACCCCTTCTTTTCAGACCGTGCCAGAGGCGCGCGCTTCTGGGATGTGGACGGCAACGAATTTATCGACTATATGTGCGCCTACGGCCCGATGGTGCTGGGATATAAACACCCTGAAGTGGACGCCGCCTTTCTGAAACAGCATGTTGAATCCGATGCGAACTCCGTGGCGTCGCCGCGCATGGTGGAACTGGCCGAGCTCCTGGTGGATATGATTCCCACGGCGGATTGGGCTTTCTTTGCGCGCAACGGCGCGGATGTTACGAACATGGCCGTCATGGTGGCGCGTTCCGCGACGGGCCGCAAAAAGATCATTGCCATCAAGGGCGGCTATCACGGCACCACCCCCTGGATGCAGGCGCCGGGCCATCACGGCATTCTGGAGGAAGACCTCCAGCATGTCATACGTATTCCCTGGAACGACATCAAGGCTTTGGAAACGGTCATCGCCGAACATGGCCCTGATATCGCGGGCTTCATCGCCACGCCTTATCACCATCCGGTATTTGCCGACAATGAACTGCCCGCCGACGGTTACTGGCAGAAGGTGGTGGAGCTGCTTCATAAGAACGGCAGCCTGGTCATTGTGGACGATGTGCGGACCGGATTCCGGCTGCACCTGGGCGGTTCCTGCGAAAGATATGGGTTCAAGCCCGACCTGATCGCTTTTTCCAAGGCCATTGCCAACGGGTACGCTCTGTCCGCGCTGGTGGGCGTCGAGTCGCTGCGGGTGGATGCCGCCAAGGTCTTCCACACGGGCAGTTTCTGGTTCTGCGCGGGTTCCTTCGCAGCAGCCATGGCGTGCCTGAAAGAACTCCAGCGCCTCGACGGCGCCAACCTGATGCAGGCATTGGGCAAACGGCTGACCGAAGGCATCGTGTCCCTCGCCGCAAACCACGGCTACACCATGAAGGTATCTGGCGAACTGTCCATGCCCTACATGCGCATTACCGATGACGGCAACGTAATGCTTCAGCAGGCCTGGTGCAGTGAATGCACCAAACGTGGCGCTTTTTTCACCTCCCATCATAATTGGTTCTTGTCCACCGCCCACACGGAGGAGGACATCAAACATACCCTGGATATATGCGACGAAGCCTTTAAGGCGCTGAAAAACAGTGACGGCGCGCAGCCGTAAACCGACAGGGAGTTGTCTATGCCGTTGACCGAACAGGAATTTCAGGAATTGCAGCAGCGGGCAAAAGCCATCCGCCGCGAAATTGTCGACGTAACCGGCTGGTCCGGCGGCGCTCACATCGGCGGATCGCTGAGTATGGCCGACATACTGACCTTGTTATACTGGAAGTATATGCGCCTGGACCCGGCACAGCCCGAGTGGGAAGACCGCGACCGGTTCGTTCTGAGCAAGGGGCATGGCGGCGTCGGCCATGCCGTGGTGCTCGCGCAGCGGGGCTTTTTTGACCGGGAGAACCTGCGCAAGTTCAACGAAACCGATTCCATGCTGGGCATGCATCTGGACTGCCACAAGGTGCCCGGCTGTGAAACCTCCACCGGTTCGATGGGCCACGGCCTGTCCCAGGCGGTGGGCATGGCGCTGGGCGCGCGCGTGTTGAAGAAGGATTGGCACGTCTATTGCATTGTCGGCGACGGCGAGAGCGATGAGGGGTCGATATGGGAAGCGGCCATGTCCGCCGCCCATTATAAACTCGACAACCTCATCGTTTTTCAGGACCGCAACCACATGATGATCGACGGGCTGACCGAAGAAGTCATGAGCCTGGAACCGCTGGCCGACAAGTGGCGCGCCTTCGGGTTTGAAACGCGCGAGGTGAACGGCCACGACCTGCATCAGCTGGCGGAGGCCATCGACCTTGCGCTGGAAGTCAAGGGAAAACCGGTCATGATCCTGTGCGACACCGTCAAGGGTAAAGGAGTTGATTTCATGGAAAATAAACCGGACTGGCATTACGGCGGCCTCAGTTCCGAACTGGTCGCAAACGCCAAACGGTCCATCGGAGAATAAGCGCCATGTCAAAAACGGACAGTACCTTCAGCTGGACAGTCTACGAAGCGGACAAACTCACCCAGCGCGAGATTTACGGCATTGTGCTCAAGGACCTCGGCGCGCAGTATCCGGAAATTGTCGGGCTTTCCGCCGACCTGGCCAAGTCCACCAAAATCGGCACCTTCGGCGATGCCTACCCGGACCGTTTCTTCAACTTCGGCATTGCCGAGCAGAACATGTTCGGTGTGGCGGCAGGCCTGGCCCAGGCGGGGCTCATCCCCTTTGTATCGACCTTTTCCGCCTTTGCTTCCATGCGCGCATGCGAGTTTGTGCGTACGGACATCTGTTACCAGAACCTGAATGTCAAGATCATCGCCACCCACGGCGGCATCTCCTTCGGTTCGGCCGGCACCACGCATCATGCCACGGAAGACTATGCCATTGTCCGCGCCTTCCCTAACCTCACCGTCATTGTGCCCGCGGATGCCATCGAAACGGCGCATGCGGTAAAGAAATGCATGGAAATCGAAGGCCCGGTGTACATTCGGATCGGTCGCGGGTTCGAACCGGCGGTCTATACCTCCGAGGACTATGATTTCGAGGTGGGCAAAGCCATCGAAATGCGCCCGGGGACGGATTTGGCCATCATCGCCACCGGCGCCACGGTCTACCACGCGGTGCAGGCCGCCGATATTCTCAATGCGGAAAGCGGAATCAGCGCGCGGGTGCTGAACATGCACACCCTGAAACCGCTGGACGAGGCTGCCGTACTGAAGGCCCTGTTGGAAACGCGGCGCCTGATTACGGTGGAAGACCACAATGTCATCAACGGGCTGGGCAGCGCCGTGGCCGACGTTATCGCCGCCAGCGGCAAGGGATGCGCCTTCACGAAACTTGGGCTTCCCGACACCTTCAGCCCCCATGGATACCCGGAAGATTTAATGCACCGGTTCCATATTGACACCGACGGCATTGTGGACAAAGTACGCGAATTGTTGAAGCGCGAATTTGAAGAAGACGAAGACTGGGAAGACGAGGTATAATTTATGCCGCTGTCCGATGAACAACTAGCCAGCAGAATCGTGTTGCGCGCCGTGCTTCCGGTAATCAAAGTGATGCTGGAAGATGATCCGGCCGTGAAGAAAGCCTTTGAAGGCATTTCAGGAACGGTACAGTTCCGGGCGGAGGACAGCGACGGTCCTGCGGGTGCCTGCCTCGTTTTCGAGAACGGAACGCTCACGGTGGAACAGGGCATTCGGGAAGAGGCGGACCTTCTTTTCGCCTTCCCTTCCCTGAAAGCCATGAACGATATGTTTCGGGGAAAACCCGTGCTGCCCGCGATAGGACCGTTGCTGCGCGGCGCATTCAGGAATTTCGGTCTCCTGGTCAAGACCTTTAAAGTGTTGCTGGGCATGAAACTTCTCATGCCAACGGCCAGGCCGAAAACCCCTGAAAAAGCCTATTTAAAAGTCAAGATGACGTTGTACATGGTGTCCACGGCGCTCAGCCAGTTGAACAAGGCGGGCGATCCGGACATGCATGCCTGGACATCGAAACAGCCGGAACGCATCTATCAATGGAGCGTGGACGGCACGGATATCGCCTGCTATCTCAAGATGAAAGCCGGAAACACCAAGGCGGGCCGCGGCATGTACGAACGGCGAAAGCCCTTCGTACACATGCAGTTTTCCAGCGTTGACGCTGCGCTGCCTGTCCTGGCAAGCAGTATCGACACGGTTTCAGCCATCTCCCAGGGGCTTGTGGTAAACGACGGCTCCCCCGAATACGGCGGGCGTATCGGCGATTTCATGATGAAGATATCCAAGCTGCTGTCGTAAAGCGCGCAATATGTGTCACCTTTATAAGGCCTATATGACCTATAAGGCCTATGCATTGCAGAAGCGCGCGTTTTATTAAAAAAATTAGGTATCCCTTGTTTTTGGAAATCCGTTTATGACCACCGAACTCATCATCGTTTTAGACATGGACACGCGCGAGGAGGCGCTGGCCGCAGTGGAAGCCTGCGGCGCCTGCCAATGGTTCAAGATTGGCGCGCAGCTATTTACCCGGCGCGGTCCGGAGATCGTCCGGGAAGTTCAGGGACTCGGCAAACGCGTTTTTCTCGACCTGAAATATCATGATATTCCCAACACGGTGGCCCATGCGGCAAAGGCGGCCGCGGACCTCGGCGCGGGACTGATGACCCTGCACGCAAGCGGCGGGCGCGCCATGATTGAAGCGGCGCGCAAGGCCGTTGACGGGAGTGACACACGCATCCTTGCCGTAACCGTGCTGACCAGCATCAGCGATGCCGTCTTGCGCAACGAGGTGGGTATCCCGGAAAGCGCGGAGGAGGCGGTGCGCCGCCTTGCCGTACAGGCGGTGGATGCGGGCGCGCACGGCGTGGTCTGTTCGCCCCGCGAAATTACGTTGTTGCGGGAGGCATTTGGGAGTAAGCCACTGATTGTGACGCCCGGCGTCCGTCCGGACTGGGCTTCCATGGACGACCAGGTCCGTGTCATGACTCCTCGTGAAGCTGCCCGGGCGGGCGCATCTATGGTAGTTGTGGGGCGGCCCATACTTAAACACGCAAACCCGGCGCAAGCCGCCACCCTGATCATGGAGGAATTGACTACATGAATCCGGAGGAAATCCTACAGGTCTTTCGCGATGCGGGCGCCTTGCTGGAAGGCCATTTCATTTACGCCAGCGGCAGGCATGGCCGACAGTTTCTTCAGGCGGCTCGGGTCATGCAATATCCGAAGTATACGGAGCAATTTGGAAAAGCCTTGGCGGCCAACTTTCAAGACGCTAAAATTGATTTAGTCATTGGCCCGGCCACGGGGGGCATCATCATCGCCTATGAAACCGCGCGGCACCTGAACTGTCGCGCCGCCTACACGGAAAAAGACGGCGAAGGCGGCATGGCCCTGAAACGCGGCTTCGCCCTCAAGCCCGGCGAGCGCGTACTGGTGGTGGAGGATATCATCACCACGGGCGGTTCCGTCGCCAAGTCCATCTCCCATCTCATCGCGCGCGGCGCTGAAGTGGTCGGCGTGGCCTCGTTGATCGACCGCAGTGGCGGCAAGGTGCGCTTTGAGTGCGACTACCATCCACTCGCCACGCTACACCTGGAAAGTTGGTCGGAGGACGAGATGCCGGCCGATCTTAAAAACACGCCACCCGTCAATCCGGATGATTTTTTGGCAAAGTAATAACGTATCTTCTTGCGGTCCATAGAAAGCAGGCGGCATCCAAGGCTTAGGGGACAGGGAGCAGGGTTCTGGCGTCAGGGAAAGATGGGAGATTCAGAATGTCATTTTTTTTCGTGATTTCCGTGTGTTCCGTGGTTGTATATTCCGCGTCGTATTGACGTGTTGCGTCATCGCACGCCAAAGCACTATACTGGATTTCGACGATGGACAAGCCTCGTTTCCGTCTGCAATACGCCCGCGGCGGATGGACAATTGAGACGATTTCTGCCCGGCTATCGAAAGAAAAACACCACGATGAATGCCCTATATGAAGCGGCCAGAGAAGTCTGTGATTTTATGGCGGAGCGCCAGTGGAAGTTTTGTATTATCGGCGGTCTGGCTGTGATGCGCTGGGGAGAAGCCCGCCTGACTCAAGATGTGGATTTTACCTTGATTACGGGTTTTGGGGATGAAGAAGACTTTATTGAGCCTCTTCTGGACCATTTTTCCGGACGCATTGCAGATGCCGCTTCCTTTGCGCTGGCAAACCGGGTGTTGCTATTGCAGACCTCTTCCGAAATCCCTATTGATATTTCGCTTGGCGCTTTGCCCTATGAAGAGAAGATTATTGAGAACGCAACCCTGTTTTCTTTTGATGAAACAACGGTAGTGCCTACCTGTTCTGCTGATGACTTGTTTATCATGAAACTGTTTGCCGCACGGGAGAAGGATTGGCGGGACGCGGAAGGAATTGCACTGAGGCAGGGCGAAAAACTGAATCGCTCCTATATCCTCTCCTATCTTGGTGAACTGTGCAGAGCAACAGACCGTCCGGAGATTCTGTATGTCGCCAGGCGTATGCTCGAGGATAAGCCATGACTGAAATGACTCCGGAACAATGGAAAATATATGCTGCGCAATGGCAGAAAGCCGGCCCGGAACTGGAGCGAATTCGCCGTGCTGAACTGGCGAATTCGACCTGCACCACGCGGGCAGTGGATGCCCTGCTTGAGATCGGCGCCAGTATACCGCATAAAGAGGAAACACCCAATGGTCTGGTAGAGATGCAGCGCTTGTTCATGGAAATGGCGCGACAGCAGGGCTTGTCACCCGCAGAAGCGCGCGAGGAGGGTGTTTCTTACGGGGAGGAGAATGGAACGCATAAATAGGTTTCCATAGTCTCCCTGCTCATTGAAATGTTTTTAATGACCCCAAACAGACCGCGAAAAACAGGGACTGACTGCCCAATGGCGCATGGTCTTTGCATAGATGCTGCATGTCAGTATCTGCTATTGGGTAGTCTGTCCCCATTTTGCGCCCTTTTTGCTAATCACCAGGCCCCCGGAACGAGCCTTGGGGAAACCCTGCGGTTGTTTGTCCAGTCAAATATATTATAGAAGATCTCGGTTTCTCCCGTAACTAAACGATAGAGGAAAGGTATGCAATGACGTTGAAGAAATTCACTCCGCTTATTGTCGTTTGTCTGTGCCTGATTGCGGGAGCGGACACGGGAAAGGTCCTTATCCTGTATACCAGCGATATACATGATTACATCAAACCGGGGCCGGACAATCTGGGTGGGCTTTCTTATGTGGCGGGCCATGTCGCCTCGGTGCGGGAAACACGTGACGATATTCTGCTTTTCGACGGGGGCGACGTCATGGAAAAGGGAGACATGGTATCGTACAAAACCCAAAGCCGCGTCATGTACGAAGCCATGAAAAAAATCGGGTATACCGCGGGCGCGGTCGGCAATCATGACCTTACCTACGGGCTGGACCACTTGCGCGCGTGTTCCAAACTGTCCGGCATGGACCACCTGTGCCTGAATTATTACGATGAAAAAGGCGACCCCTATTTCCCCGCTTCAAAGGTGTATGAGGTCAACGGGTCAAAAGTCGGGGTCATCGGGTTGACTACGATCAAAGGCGGCCCCTTCCTCGACCTGCCTGAATGCGGGAATCGGGTCGCCGCGGAGGCTGCGCGCCTGAAACAGGAAGGCGCCCACCTCGTGGTCGTGATTGCCCATGTCGGTTCCGCCGACCTGGCCAAGCTGGCGCCGCTGGCGCCGGAGGTGGACCTGTTCTTCGGCGGACACAACCATGAAGTGCTCAAGGAGCCGCGCCCGGTTCCGGAAACGGGCGCACTCATCCTGATGGCAGGTCAATACGCACGTTACGTTGTGCATATGGAGGTTACCCTCGACCTGGAGGCGAAACGCATCCTTGACCGGCAGATGGCACTCGTAGCCATGGAACAGGACAAGATTACCCCGGACAAGGATATAATGGCCTGGGTGCACGAAGAGGAACTGAAATACTGCCCAGAAGCGGGTGAAGTGGTCGGCAGAACGGACACGACCATCCTTCCCAATAAGATGGCCCGCGTCGCCGCCCAAGCGCTGATGCGGCACTCCGGAGCGGATGTCGCGTTTTGTCATCCCGGTCAAATCATGCGCAGCAGCCTGCCAGCCGGGGATATAGACGCGAATCTCCTCTTTCGCACAGGCGGACAACGGGGCAGTGAAGTGGTGCAGGCGGAATTGACCGGAGAACAAATCCAGGCTTACCTGGGAGGGTTGGCGCAGGAGAGAAAGGGTCAGACGGAATGGGCGGGATTCCATGCGGAAATTCGATACGATCGGGAAGCGGACCGGTGGACAGCGGCAACAAATCTGGAACCGTCCAAACGATACAAGGTTGTGCTACCCAAACTGGAATGGGATTCACGTTTAAAGCGTCTTGAGGGAAAAGTTTCACCCCTGGCCAGTCTTGACGAACCTTCGACGCTGGAAGTTACCTTCACGGACGCGCTGGCGGCTTATGTGAAAGAGGTAACGGCACAGGGCCAAACGCTGGACGCGCACCTGGATACACTGAATTAATCCTGCGCGCTTTTCACTGGTCCAATACTGCCATCATCGCTTCGAGAGACAAGAGCCGGTCGCGGGGCTTTCCCTTCAGTTCACCCCGGTTGCGTTCCCGCGCATCTATTTGCAGCCACTCCTGAAATGTAACCACTCGGACGCCCCGCTCCCGCAACGAAAGTAAAAAGCCATCGCCTTCGTCTAATGGCGTTTCGGTCAACCTGTCCCTGTCATCCAGGATACCGCGCACGGTTTCCAGGCAATCAGGTTTATTGGCGCCGATAACGCTGTTGGCACCGCGTTTGACCGCACCCGCCACGTAGAACCCCGGGATAATGGTTTCCTCCTTGACAACCCTTCCCCCGATATTTGGAATACGATTCCCGCCCTCCTCGAAAGGAAGACCGGCCACTGGACAAGCGGTCTGGCCGATGCTGTTCACAACCATACCGCAGGCGATATGAACGAATTCGTCCGCCGGTTTCTCGAACAACACACCCGTAACCTTCTCCTCGCCCAACAGCGCGACAGGATTCATATCGAAGTGCAGATGAATGCGTCGAGCCCGGCCCTGCGAAGCGCCTGCAACGGCATAGGCCTTGCGCATGCGGCTGGCTGCGGCATCCGGGGCGGGCGGTTCCAGACGCGCCGGGGCCGCGTGCAGTTCAATACCGCAACCGGGCACCCTGGACAACAATTCCAGTTCCTGCGGCGCGAAACAGACATCGTAAGGCCCGCGGCGTGCCACGATATGAATCTCCGTGACATGGCTGTCCCGGAGAACCTCCCAGGCGGCGCAGGAGATGTCCGTATGTTCCAGTTCGACGGCAGGCGTGGCGAGTATGCGGGCGATATCGAGTGCCGCATTCCCCGCACCAATGATTACCACGGAGGGACCGGCAAGGTCCGGCCTGAGACAGGCACAATCCAGACGCCCGTTATACCAGCCCGCCAGGGAAACGGCGTCTTCGCTGCCCGCGAGGCCGCCTCCTTGCATCTCCAGTGTGCGTGGTGAGGAAGCCCCGGTGGCAACAATAATCGCGTGATAATATTGTTTGAGTTCCTCGAGGGATAGATCCCTGCCCACACAAACATTTCCGAAAAACGCAAATCCCGGGTGTTGAGCCGTCCTGGTGAAAGCATGGGCGGCAGCCCGAATATTAGGTTTATCCGGCGCCACAGCGTCCCGCACCAGTCCGAAAGGATAGGGCCTGCGTTCAAAAAGCGCGACAGAACACGGTTGGGAAAGGCGCAATAAATAATCCGCGCAGAAGAAGGCGGCGGGACCGGCACCTATGATGGCTGTACGCAGGGGCAGGTTATTCGATTTCATGGACTCTTTCATGGGCATCGCTTCCTGAAAGGAAGTCTCCCGGGAAGGGTAAAATAACGTACATCCAGTCCGTGGCTACTTGGGCGGGCGACGCAAGAGCCGCACTACCAGGCCGATGGTGGTGAGCAGGAAGCCCACCACAACACAGGCCACCCCGCCAAAATACGCCCCCACGCCCCACTGGGTGCTTCCGATTAAGGCATTCAAAATAACGAACAATAAACCAATCAGTGTAAGAAACAGCCCTGTTACCGCCAGATTGGTTTTGTTATTCTCCTCCTCATTCGCGGAACGTCCGTCCAGCAGTTCCTGCATTTCTCCGATGGAATACAGCAGGTCCGGGCGCTTTTCCAAACGCTCCAACAGCAGCATTTTCACCCGGTGCTCCAGCCATACGCGGGTCATCTCACGCAGAATAATATAGACCAGCGTGACGACAGTAATCACCAAGGGTATGGCTAAAAGGTATATTCGCACGACACTACTTTATCATCATGGCCGCGTTTCATCCGAGACACTCGCCGACATCGCTTCCGCCCCTTACGGCCCCGATCCGATGCCGAAAACTGAAACTGCACCCATAAAAAGGGGAATCGCATCTTCCCGCGTCACCATGAGCCCGGCACATTGCTGCAAACGGCCGGGCCTCTTTTGCGACCCGGCCGTTCTCGACATCCTGATAAACCCGGATCAAGCCCAGGTCATTGCCGTCGGCTTCTCAAAAATGATCGTCTGTTTCAGGAAGGAAACCGCCTTGGTAAGGCCTTCCCAGCTGGACATGAGGCTGTCCTCATGTTCGATGCTGATCGCGCCGTCATAACCGACCATGCGCAGGGTGGAGAAGAAATCATTCCACCATTTCATGTCGTGGCCATAGCCGCACGTGCGGAAAATCCAGGAACGGTTAATTTCATCACCATAGGATTTCGCGTCGTTGACGCCGTTGATGGCTGTATTGGCCGCATGAACGATGGAGTCCTTGGCATGGACATGATAGATGCATCCCCTGAGCGCCTTGACGCATTCCACCGGTTCCATGCCCTGCCAGAACAAATGACTTGGGTCGAAATTGGCTCCCAGCGTATTGCCGCAAGCCTTGCGGAGTTTGAGCAGCGTTTCCGTGTTATACACCACGAACCCGGGATGCATCTCGAAAGCGAAATTCACGCCGGCGTCTTTCAATACTTGATTCATCTTGGTCCAGTACGGGATGACTTTCTTTTCCCACTGCCATTCCAATACCTCCAGGTAGTCCGGCGGCCACGCGCAGGTCACCCAGTTGGGCTTCTTGTCCCAGGGGCCGGAACCGGGGCAGCCGGAGAAACCGTTTACCACGTTCACACCAAGCAGGTTGGCCAGTTTGATGGCGTCCAGGGTCACCTTGTGGTTGGCCTTCGCAAAGGCGTCATCGGGGTGAAGCGGATTGCCGTGACAGCTCAACGCGCTGATTTCGAGACCTTCACCCTTGATGAGCGCCAGCAGATCCGCGCGCTTGGGTTTGGATTTCAACAGTTCCTGCACCGGGCAATGGGGATCGCCGGGATAATTTCCGACACCCAGTTCCACGGTCTGCAACCCGAGCGGGTGAATCTGATTTAACACTTCCTTCAGCGGCTTGTCGCTGAACATGGCGGTCAATAAACCAAGTTTCATTTACAATCTCCTTTACAGTTGTCGTGGCCCGAAACGCATCGGCGCCACGGGACGGAATACTCAAACCTTAACCCACTTCTTGGACGAGGCTGATTTTTCCACCGCCTCCAGCACGGACTGGCACTTGACAGCGTCCTCGAAGGTCGAATAACTTTCTTTCTTGCTGTTCAGGCAGGTCAGGAACTCGAAAATTTCATGCACGAACAGATGCTCGTAACCGATAATGTGTCCCGGCGGCCACCAGGCATGCACATAGGGATGGCCGGGATCGCAGGCCAACACTTTGCGGAAGCCCTGCAACCCTTCGGGATCGCTGCGGTTGAAATACTGGAACTGGTTCATGTCTTCCTGGTTCCAGAGCAGCGAGCCCTTGCTTCCGAAAATCTCGATGGAATTGTAATTGCGGCGTCCACCCGCGAACCGGGTTACCTCAAAGGATGCCAACGTGATTTTATCCTTGATATGGCCGATAAAAATCGCCGCGTCATCCACGTCCACCGTGTCGTACTGTTTCGTCTTTTTGCTGCCCTTGGCAGCCCAGGCACCCACATCGGAATCCGCAATGACGCGCCGCTTGATGAAGGTTTCCATGGCGCTGGTTACTTCGCAGACCGGACCGACCAGAAAGTGGCACAGGTCGGTCACGTGCGCGCCGATGTCGCCGAGTGCGCCGGAACCAGTGTGTTTCTTCTTCAGACGCCACACCATCGGGAAGTCCGGATCCATTATCCAGTCCTGCTGGTAGGCCGCACGGAAATGGTAAATCTCCCCCAGCCCGCCGGAACTGATCAACTTTTTCATGCTCTGCACCGCCGGCGCAAAACGATACGAAAAGCCGCACATGTGTTTGATGTTGGCCTTCTTGGCCGTCGCCCACATTTCTTTCGCTTCTTTGAGCGTGTTGGCCAGCGGTTTTTCGCACACGATATGTTTGCCCGCTTTGGCGGCTTCAATGGCAATCACCGGATGCAGAAAATTCGGGGTACAGATGTCAATGATATCGATGTCCGGACGATTCACCACCTCTTTCCAGTCCAAGGACGTTTCCTGCCAGCCCCACTTCCCGGCCGATGCAAGTTCTTCAGGAAACTTGCCGCACATGACTTTCATTACCGGTTCCACCGGCGGATCAAACATCGCTTTCACCTGGCGCCAGGCGTTGCTGTGCGCCTTGCCCATGAACTGGGCGCCTATCATTGCCACATTTACCGTCTTCTTAGCCATGCTTGTTTTCCCTCCTGGGAGTTAGGTTTTTTCCATTCGTCTGCGCATTAAACACGCAGGCATATCCAGAAACGTATTAAGTCACGCACAGCCCTTCCATGCGTGCCATAAAAGAGTACTCAAACCGGAGCCCTAAATCAACTTTGCTGTTGTTTAAACGCCCTATTGCGTCCCCCAATGGCTCTGCAAAGATATTTGGCAAACAGCACAGGACCTTCTCCGGGATTATAGGTTATGGATGCACAAAGACAATAGGGTATCCTTTGGTAGGCGTACTTTCACAAGTGCGCCATGGAGCACGGCCACAGATTGTTGCATTGTCCCTACGGCGCACTTGGGAAAGTACGCCTACTGAAGAGATTCCTTCGCATCAAAATAGCAACGTTTTACAAAGAGGAGATTTTCCTGATGAAATTCGCCACGGAATACCTGGAATTCAATACGCGCAAGAAGCGGGAGTACATCAACATCACGGAGAAGGTGGAAGACGTTGTCCGCAAAAGCGGCGTACAGGAGGGCATGGTCCTAGTCTCAGCCATGCACATCACCGCCGGGGTATATGTCAATGACGCGGAGAACGGCCTGATTGAAGACATAGATGAATGGCTGGAACATCTGGCGCCCTTCAAGCAGGGGTATCGCCATCATCGCACTGGGGAAACCAACGGCGACGCCCACTTGAAAACCCTGCTGGTGCACCATGAGGTGATTGTCCCGATAACCTCGGGGCGCCTTGATCTGGGGCCCTGGCAGCAGGTGTACTACGCCGAGTTCGACGGGATGCGCCGGAAACGGTTAATTATCAAGGTCATGGGAGAATAAACTACGGTTAAATCAGAGATGCGCTGCCGGGTAAAACAAAACGCAGAGGCGCAGAGGATGCAGAGGTACACAGAGGGGGGGGCCGTGAAGTTGTACTTCGCGACCTTGGGTCATTACTTCACGCACATGTTTATTCTGGAAGCGGGAGAAGGAAATGCAATTTCAGGAGAGAGGGCGTTCCCAAATACAGATTTGGAGCGTGTCAAGTGTATAATAGAAAGAGAAAGTACTATATACTTTATTTGTCTTTTGTGAAGGATTGCGCATGAAAGCCGAAATTAAGTTAACCGCCACACAGGAAGCGGCGTTGGAACGCTATTGCCGCATGATGCACGCCACCAGGGAAAACGTTATTCAGCAGGCACTAGTATGCTTTTTACCGAACTGCACCCCATCCAAGTCGATCAGCCTTAGGGACGATTCAGGCTTTGGCATTTGGCGGAACAAGCCTGTTGACGCATTGGAGTATCAGCGCAAACTCCGTAGCGAATGGCCGGAATAATGATCGCGCTTTTTGATACCAATATTATCATTGACGCTTTAAAACGGAGTTGATGCTGCGGAGAAAGAATATTCCCTCTATGAGTCCGTTTATATCAGCGTTATCTCGTGGATGGAAGTCATGGTCGGAGCCGAACAGGATTACGAGGTCGTTAATAAATTTTTAAGTAATGCCTTTATAATCTGCCCGTTAACCCAAACTATCGCCGAACGAACGGTTCTTCTTCGCCAAAAATATCGAATGAAACTTCCGGATGCCATCATTTGGGCGACGGCACAAGTCAATGAAGCCCTTCTAATCACAAGAAATACTCGTGATTTTCCAATCGAGGATACAACTGTACACGTACCCTACAGGGTATAAACCACTGCAAAATATTAATTGAAGTATCGGTAATTGTTTGTGAATCCTTCGAAACACGATTCACTTTGCGTACGGGTCCCCAACGCTACGCTTTATCCGCGCACGTACCCGTAATAATCTCGCGCGTTTCCATGCTCTCGGTTCCAACACGCACCAGCAGGAATCCTACAGGCGCATTCTGGAAATTCCAGCAACAGGAACGCACATTGACGCTTCTTGTGTTGCCAATCCGATTTTCTTCCGTTGGATGGTGGAGGTGGCCGAAGAAGAGCATCTCCGGTTCGGTTTGGCGCACCTGTTCCAGAAACCAACGAGAGTCGTTCCGTCCCAGGTACATGTTGCGTTCCACGTCGTCAAGCGCGGGCGGGATATGGGCGAACAGAACCTTTCGCGGCTCCGGTCCCCGCAATTCCTTTTCAAGCCAGTCGCATTGACCGTGGGGTTCAATTAATTCGGAACTGAAATGGCCGATGTGATCGCCTCCCGCGCCTGCATCACAGACGGCGATGAAGCGTATGCCCTTGTACGTGAAAGCGTAATAGTCCCGGACTGCGTCCCCGGAACCGAAATCCTGGGGGAACATGGCGCGCAGCAATCCGCGCGTCTCGGCGCTGCCTTCATGGTTCCCCGCGACCACATGCAGGGGTAGGGTAATCTTGTCAAGATGGGGTGCGAGGGCTTCGGGATGGATATCCCCGGCGACGAGTGCGAAATCAGGCTGTTCCTCCTTGGGCAGTTCTTTCATCCTCTCAAAACAACGCAGGAACTTTTCGACGCCGTTCCCATAAGCTTCCAGGCCTGTTTTTGGAGCCTCAGCGCAATGGGGGTCCGCGATAACCGCGAAGTTGAACGGTTCACCCACAGCAACCGTTTCTGACGACCCGACCCGGGCTGCGAGGACAGTCCCCGCCGCAATACCCAAAAATTCCCGGCGCCCGAGATATTCGCTTTTTAACATGACCCCCTCTCCGAAGTGAAGCCGCACGGAATGGTTATACTTTACGGGAAATCGCCACATACACAGACTCCTTATGCCCGATGGTCAGTCCGTCACCGTTCTATGGTATCATTACGCCCGTAATCTTTGCATGAAAGGGTTGCCATGAAGAAAACCTACGTTGTAGACACCAACGTGCTGCTGGAAGATGCCCATTGCCTGGAACGGCTGCGCAACGGGGACGAAAACGACGTCATCGTGCCTTATAAAGTAATTGAGGAACTCGACGGCCTGAAGAAGGATCCGCAAAAGCGCGAACTGGTGCTTCGCGCCGTGGACGCGCTTTTCGAGCACTTCGACCAAATCCGTTTTATCCGCGACAGGAATCTCCATAGCAACGATGCAAGCATGCTGAAGACGGTCCTTGCCGAAACAAGCGATCCGGTTTTGGTCACCAACGACCGCATATTTCGCCTGCTGTGCCGTATCGAAGGCATCAACTCGGAAGAGTACCTGTCGTCCAAGCCCATCCAATCCGAATCCGAGAGTTATACCGGCTTCGCGGTGGAGGGCGAACCCGCATCGCCCAACAGTTTTGAATGGGTGGAAGGCCGGCCTCATTATCACTCCAACCATGGCATTAAGGTGGTGGACTATGAACATGAGGTCTGGAAAGTCAAGCCGCGCAACAAGTACCAGAACCTCGCCTTTGAGCTGCTGCTCGACCCTTCTCTCGACCTGGTAACCCTGCAATCCCAAGCAGGTTACGGCAAGACGTACCTCGCTTTGGCGGCGGCGCTCTACCTGACTCTTGAAAAGAAACTTTTTGAAAAGATTTACGTGGTCAAGTCCCCCATCGAGATTGGGCCGGCCCTGGGTTTCCTGCCCGGGGATGTTCTGGAAAAGCTGGAACCCTATTATCGGCCCTTTTACGACCTGGTACACAAGTTGCACCGGCTCCGCCCGGCCAATCGTATTTATGAGTCTGAGCAGACCGGCAAGTTTGACCGGAAAGTATTCGAGGTGCTTCCGCTGGCCTATATTCGGGGCATGAATCTGGAGCATGCCATCGTGATCGTGGACGAAATGCAGAATCTATCGCGCTTGGAATCGCGGGCGTTATTGACACGTATGGGTGAAGGAACCCGCTGTTTCTGCCTGGGCGACACCAAACAGGTGGACAACCCCTACCTGAACGAGTTCAACAATGGACTCAACTGGGTCGTGACGTTGTGTAAAGGCCAGCCGAACTACGGCCATCTGGTGCTTAAAGGCAGTAAAAGCCGCGGTGTAATTACCGACCTTATTCTGAAGGTGGGATTGTGACCCTCCAACACCGGTGTATACCTGCCTTTCCGCTGCGCCTAAGCGAGCAGGAAGTCTTTTTTTTCAAAAAGCAGACACGCGCAACACGGTATAAGGCCGTAATTTTGCCTGCAAGGCTGAACGTTTAAAAGGAAACTGTTCCATGACCATGGAAAACGCCTCGGAAGGGATCATCGTCTCCGTGAATCTTTCGAACCAAAAAGGCACGTCCAAAACGCCCGTCTCCCAGATAGAACTTAACGAAAAAGGTGTGGCGGGGGATGCCCATGCGGGGAATTGGCATCGGCAGGTCAGCCTGATGGCATCCGAAAGCATAGAACGTTTCGGGAAAACCAAGGGCCGCACTTTTTCCTGGGGTGATTTTGCGGAAAACATCACCACCCGCGGCCTTGACCTGTCGACTCTCGCGCCCCTTGACCGGTTGATTACCACCACTATAGAGTTGGAGGTCACCCAAATAGGCAAGAAATGTCATGGGGGCGGCTGCGCCATATACCAAGAGGTCGGGGAGTGCATCATGCCCCGGGAAGGCATTTTTTGCCGGGTGCTTCGCGGGGGAATACTCAGAGGAGGCGACACGATCACGCTTCGAAGACGCACACTGCACTGCCGGGTTATAACGCTGAGTGATCGCGCGTTCGCAGGGATGTACCAGGATCGAAGCGGGCCCAGGGTCTGCGCACTCCTGGAAGCCTTTTGTGAACAAGCGGGCTGGCAGGCACGGATTGAATCCGGAGTCCTGCCCGACGACGCGGAACACTTGACAGCGGCGCTTATCGCGGCGCGGGATACAGGAGAACATCTCGTAATTACCACCGGCGGCACGGGAATCGGTCCCCGGGACATCACTCCTGAAGTGGTGGCACGCCTGGCGGACAAGGAAATCCCGGGAATCATGGAATACATACGACTGACCACCGGGGCACGCAAACCGAATGCCCTGCTCAGCCGTTCCGTGGCTGCCGTACTGGGTAACACCTTGGTATATACGCTGCCTGGGAGCGAGAATGCGGTTGAAGAATACCTGTCTGAAATCACAAAAACGCTGCCGCATGCTCTTTATATGATAAACGGCCTGGATATGCATTGAGATATGCCGCGGGAAGGGTGTCAAGCAGCCCTTTTCAGAGAAAATTGCGGCATGGAGTCCATTTTTGCTATAGTACTACGACTTGTAAAGGCATGGTATTTTTTATGCTCCGGTAAGTATCCCCGCAACGGGGGGCGGCAGCACGTGCCGGTTCAGGAAAAATGGCAGGGTTGCGGATAAAAAGGATGCTTTCCCCATGATGGAGCGTACGTTTGTCATGATAAAGCCCGATGGTGTCGGCCGAGGGCTGGTGGGCGAATGCATACGGCGCTTTGAACAACGTGGTTTGGTCCTTTTGGCTATAAAAATGCAGTGCCTGTCTGTTGAACGGGCTGCGTTACACTATAAAGAACATGAAGGCAAACCTTTTTATGAGGGATTAATTGCCTTCATAACGTCGGGTCCCACCCTGCAAATGGTCTGGGAGGGCAATGACGCCGTCGCGCAGGTTCGAAAAATGAACGGCGCGACCAATTGCCTGGAAGCCGGTCCCGGCGCCATCCGGGGTGATTTTGGGTTAAGTATGCAAAAAAACCTGATTCACGCGTCGGACAGCCGGGAAACGGCCGCCCGTGAAATCGGGTTGTATTTCTCGGATGAGGAAATAGTTTCAACGAAATCGTTATGTCCGGAGTGGCTGTGTTAGCCGCCGTGGGCATGCGGTAAAACCAATAGCAACGCGGTCCGTATCGCGGAACCGAGGAGGATTAGTCCGTGGCTGGTGGACGTAAAGTTCGTAAAGCGAAAATCAATAAGCATAAACGCAAAAAACGGTCCAGGCAAGATCGGCACAAAAACAAATAACCGGCGTATCTCCCGAGATAAGACCCCCTGCGACGCCTGCGGTGTGCACAAGTTTCGCCTCTAATCGTAAAGGCTCCCTGTCATGTCGGAAATCAAGGCAACAACGTTCGTGGACGAAGACTGGAAAGCCCGAGTCCAACGCGAAAAAGAAGAAGCCCGTCTGAAAGCGCAAGGCAAACAGCCGCCTGCCCCCGACACCGTATCTCCCGGGACGCAGGACGTTCCGGAGGAATCCCCCGGCGGCGAGGCGAACCCGCTTTTTGAGGCGCTTCTCAATATTCTGGCCACCCAGGCCATGTTCAGTCTCGGTTTTATCGGCGCACCCGGGCAAGGACAGGCCGTGGTTAATCTGGAACAGGCCAGGGAATTTATCGAGATGCTGGGCTTAATCCGAGAAAAGACGCAAGGCAACCTGAATGCTCAGGAAAACGCCTTGCTGGCGGAAACGCTGGCGGAGTTACAGCGGCTTTTCACGGCCCGTGTACAGCAGGCACAGGCACAGGCAATGCAACGGGCGGGTATTGATATGAACAACCTGCGCGGCGATGCGCCACAATAAGCGCAGGCAGGGGTGAAAGCCGCCTTCTTCAATTTTGTTAACGTAGTGACCATCTGAATAAACTAGGATCAGGATATGCGATTCACAGGGCTGTGTATTGCGATGCTGCTTGTGGGGACTGTCCATTCGACAGCGCATGCTCAAGAGGGTACAGAAACGGCTTCCGTTGACCTGCAGCAGCAGGAAGCGTTTACGGTCAGTGGCGTTGGCCTAAAACTTGCACAGGACGCCCCCCCCCCGGCTGCGACAGAACCGGAGGAAGGCATCGTGACAGAAACGCCTCCGCCCGCACCGACAGCCGTACTTCCTGAAGCGTCAGAAACAGCGGTCCCCGCCGCCCGTCCCTCTCCCTATCCAGTCACGTTGAAAGAAGCCATTTCTGAGGACTTGATAGATTTGAGTGGTCTACGCTCTGCCCTTGATCAGCCTGTTGAAGCCCAAGTACTGCGCCTGACACTGGATGAGGCCATCCAATTGGCGCTTCAAAACAATCCGGATATTCTCATTGCGGAATATGATCCCGCGAAAGCGGAAGCGGAAACCTATGCGGCACGGGGAGAATTCGATCCCATCGTCAGTCAAAAATTAAACTACAGCGATTCAACCGCTTCGCTCGACCAGACCGTACGCAGTTTTGTGGGCATTCTTGGCGGGGTGTCCGCTGTTGATTCCCGGAAGATAACCTCGGAAACCGCCCTCGCCGGAAAACTGCAGTTTGGCACCCAGTACGCCGTGCAGTTCTCCATGGACTACGAGGAAAGTACTTTTGGGAACTATCAGGGGGAATACGGCGGGACTCTCGGCTTTACCCTCACGCAACCGGTCCTGCGCGGTTTCGGTCGTGGCGTCAACCGAATACGGATTCGGGCAGGTGAAAACCTGAGAAAAATTTCCGAAGCCCGCGCGAAATTAACGGTTTTAGACAAGATGGCGGAAACCATCAAGGCCTATTGGGACCTTGTCGGCGCCACCGAGGCGGCGCGCGTCTATGAGGAAGCCTTACGCAACGCCGAACGCTTGTTGAAACTCAGTGAAATCCGGCGTGACATCGGCACTTCCGCCGACATCGATGTCTTGCAGGCGAAAGCCGGTGTTGCCATGCGCCAGTCGGAACTGATCCAGGCCAATGCCCGTATTGCCGATGTGGGTGATGCCCTGAAACTGCTTCTGAATTTAAAAGAAGGGGACCGGTTTTCAAAAATACGGCTGATGCCGCTGGACAGGCCCAATCCAGATGCCTCCGCCGTGTTCGACACGGACAGTTACGACCAAAGCCTGGATGTCAGCGTGGAACGCGCGCTGGCGATGCGACCTGAAAACGAAATGACGGACTTGGAAATTGCCAACGCCTTGATGGAAGAGGAAAAAGCAAAAAATGACCGTCTCCCGCAATTGGATTTTATCGGCGCATACGCACAGGGCGGCAGGGATATCAAGATGGGCAAAACGCTCACGGGCATTATCGAAGGACAAGACTCTGCTCTCACCGTGGGAGTTCAAGCTTCTGTGCCGATTGGCAACCGCGCCGCCCGAGGTGCCCATCAACGGGCCAGGCTGAATATCCGCCAGGCGGAGGAACGGCGCAAGCAGGCTCAGATGGCCATGATGATGCGGGTTCATTTTGCCGCCCGAAGCGTCATGACAAGCAAAGTTCTGTTGGAAAGCACCCACCAGACGGTGCGCCTTCAGGAGGCTAACGTAAATGCCGAAGAGCGCAGGCTCCAAATTGGGATCACGACAAGTTACCAGGTCCTGCGCGTACAGGAAGACTTGACCGCAGCCCAGGCGCAGGAATTGCAGGCCCGCATCGCCTTTGAAAAGGCCCTCGTAGAACTGCAACTCGCGGAAGGTTCCCTTCTCGATAACTTCGGCATTACCTACACAGCAGGCATTGTGGAATCACCGGGCTTCCCTGCCGAGCATACGGCGGCCACCGAAAAACTGGGTTCCTGATACCCATCATTTCAGGTATCACCCTGTTCCTTGCACCATCGCGCCTTTATCTTTCCGTGTTTCTGTTTTCATCCTGTCCCACACTCAATGCATCAGGGGGCGTATCCGGGCTTATAGACCACATTGGATACCACTAATCATCAGCATGTACGCTCCTGTATCAACGGGCATGACCGAATCCATCATCAGATAAGTATTCATTGAAATACGCATTGGTGTTTATCAGAAGCCATTTTATTGTTTTATTATGCTATACACGCCGCACATAAATATTTAAAATGAAATATTATATTGACTTTTACGTGAAATGCTGTATAATAATTCTTGAAAATACCTAGGGTTGCCCTATAGGAGGTGCGGATATGCTTTACCCATACACGGAGCAGAATACCCTGAAGCAACGAGAAGAAACAGGGGGAGCAGCCGAGCCTCCCCAACAGTGGTATAAAGTGGTCGCCCATACACAGAAAGGTTCAATTTACCACGGATTATGCACCTCGTTTGAGCGAGAGGCGAATGAGCTTGAGATATTCCTTCACGACAAAAAGGGAAAGCCAATCAACAAGCGCAAGGTGATTCCTTTCGAGAAACTAAAGGCCCTTTTCCTAATCAAGCAATTTGAGGACTACCCGGTTGCCGAACCGGCCAATATCCCGGCGCCACCGCCAAATGCCCCCCTGGCGGTGGAGTTTCATGATGGTGAAATAATCGTTGCCCGGCCAATGGATACGGACTGGAAAAACGCAAAACGGCTCTTGCTCCGCCCCGAGGATTCCAGCACCAATAATCTGCTTCTGTTTGCAGAACGCACCGCCATCAAGTCCGTTTCAAGTCTTGAGGTGTATAAGCAGGAGCAGGCGCAGGCGTTTAACGCATTCGTCCGAAGCCATTTCAAGCCCGGAATGTCCCGCGAAGAATGCCTTGGCGATTACTACTTCTCCAGGATGGATTATTGGCACGCTGCGGACTTTTACAGCATTGCCCTTGATCACGCATCTTCAAATGCCCGCGTAAAAAACAAATTGTGTGTTTCCAAATACAATATTGGCATGCACCACATAAAAAACAAAGACTACTCGCAGGCGCTTCAATACATGGAACTGGTGCTGGAATTGGATCCTGACAATACATGGGCGAGGGAAAAGGCAAATAAATTGCAGGAACACCTGCGCATGCAGGCGGAGATTAAGGCCGCGAAGCATCAGGCGCCCGTCATCAAAGATTCCTCGCTGATGGAACGGTTTATTGAAGGCCATTGGGTGAAACACCGGCAGCATTTTATATTGACAGGGCCGGCCCATGCCGGCAAAACACGTCTCGCTTGTTCCATCGGGGCCAAGGCGACCAAGTATTCGATGAACGTGATGTATTACCGGGTCCCGCAACTGATTGAAAGAATACTGTCCCAAAAAAAGGATGGCGGGGATATCCAGATACTGCGCGCGCTGGAAAAGACGGATTTTCTGATTCTGGATGATTGGAAAATAGAGATTTTTCCGGATGAGGAGCGGGAAGAGTTCCTTGAGATTATCGCGGACCGCTACAAACGCCAAGCCACCCTCATTATTGCCGAATTGCCCGACAACCAGTGGCATCAAATCTTCGGGACAAGCACGGCCACGAACCCCAAACTAAACCAAGTGCTTTATGACGCCCTCAAAGTCCATCTCGATAAGCACGGCGGATGACCCGGGCTACACTTCTACAACAATGGTTCCCCGTCCGTTCATCCTCCTCCCGCCGGGGTCTCCCCCCCCATGTACTGTCTGAACCGGTATGACATAGCGCTGTACATTCTGAAGACCGAAGTGTCGCCATCAGAAGGAAAAAGTGTTTACAAAAGCCATGGACCAGGCCTTTCTGGACCGGTACATTCGTGATGCTCTTGTTTGGGCTTGTCCGTCCCGGGGGTTCTTATCAAATAGTGAAATGAGGGGGGAGGATTGTATACTATAATTCGGGAAAAGGTTGCGGAAATCTCCCCCCTCGTGTTTGGTTTGGTTTCTCTCATAAAAGCGCAGGAGTCTTCCGGGATTAATGCCATACGTATTTATTGGCTTTTCCGTGCCTGACATGCCGTACCCGAACATTAAGGACGGTTAGGTTCCGGACACTACATACTGACCCGGCCGTAATTTTGTACTTTGAAAAAAAAGGCTTCAACCAATTATTGCTATAGCTTCGGATGGTTTTGGCCTGATAACAACGCTTTGCATATATGCTAAAATATGTATCAGGTTCTTGTCTGGAGGTATCACTTCAACAAATTGAACGATGAGCTGCAGGGCATTCCCCCGCCTCCATCCAATATTAAAAAACGTGCCCCGTTGTGGCGAAGGATTCGTGGGAAGCCATTGCTGCTCCCTGCACACAACCAGGACCTCTTAACCGCTGGAGAAAATCGGATGCTTAATCGTGAACGTATGAGTGCGGCCCTTGAAGACCGCGGTATGGTATGGGATTTTATAATCATCGGCGGCGGCGCTACCGGCGTTGGCGTGGCCATAGACGCGGCTTCGCGCGGCTACAAGACACTCCTGCTGGAGGCCCATGACTTCGGAAAGGGCACCTCCAGCCGCAGCACGAAGCTGGTCCATGGCGGGGTACGCTACCTGCAGCAGGGCAATGTCTCCCTGGTCCTCGACGCCCTTAAGGAACGCGGCCTGATGCGGCAAAACGCCCCGCACCTGGTTCATGATCTTGCGTTCATTGTCCCCAATTACAGTTGGTGGGAAGCCCCTTTTTATGGTATTGGCCTCAGGGTATATGATTTTCTCGCCGGGAAACACGGGTTTGGTCCTTCCCGTAATCTATCCCGCGAAAAAACGCAGGAACTCATCCCCACGATAGAAACGGAGGGACTTCGCGGCGGCGTCATTTATTATGATGGACAATTTGACGACACACGCCTGCTCATCAACATGGCGCAGACGGCGGAAACGCATGGCGCAACGCTTCTAAATTACGTGGAAGTCACCCAGCTTATCAAGGAAAATGAGTTGGTCCGCGGCGTCATCGCGGTTGACCGGGAAACGGGCGCGGAATATAAACTGAAAGGCCGGGTAGTGGTAAGCGCCACGGGTGCGTTCACGGACGCAATCCGGCGCATGGACAACCCGGAGAACGATTCCATCATCAGCCCCAGCCAGGGCGTCCACATCATTTTGGACAAGTCGTTTCTGCCGGGCGACACGGCGGTTCTGGTGCCTCACACCAGTGACGGCCGCGTGCTCTTCGCCATACCCTGGCATGGCCACACGCTTGTGGGCACCACGGATACGCCTATCGATGCCGTGTCGCTGGAACCGCGCGCGCTTCAGGAAGAATTGGACTTCCTGCTCTCCCATACGGCCCGGTACTTGAGCAAAGACCCCGCCGACAGCGATGTGCTCAGCCTGTTTACGGGCATCCGCCCCCTGGTCGCGGTTCAGGGGGAAAGCAAGACCGCTTCCCTGTCGCGCGATCATACGCTGCATATATCCGGATCCGGGCTTGTAACCATCACCGGCGGCAAGTGGACCACCTATAGAAAGATGGCGGAAGACACGGTAGATCAAGCCGCTACAGTCGCCGAATTGGACAGCGTTCCCTGCGTGACCAGAGACCTTCCCATTCACGGCGCGACAAAAGAGGAACACGCCGCCGCGAACCTTGCCCTATACGGGTCGGATGCCGGATCTGTTGAAAGTCTCCTGCGGGAAAACAATGTCTGGACGGCACTGCTTCATCCCCAACTGGACATTCAGGCGGGAGAAGTCATCTGGTCGGTACGTGAAGAAATGGCCCGGACGGTTGAAGATTTTCTGGGGCGGCGTTCGCGCGCACTGTTCCTGAATGCCCGCGCCGCCGTTGAGATGGCGCCCCGGGTTGCCGCGCTGATGGCCGCGGAACTGGGGAAGAACCCCGAATGGCAGGAGGAGCAGATACGGCAGGTAACCGACTTGGCGGAGCAGTTTTTCATGATGCGGAAATGAGGACGCCGATCGATCCGGTATCCTTTTGTGGACAGCATGGATTGTTTCTATGGACTTATGCTTTTGAATGGACGTTCTGAACAAATAGCGACGACTTGAAGGGAAAATACGATGCACATTCCTGAACAGGGACGCAGCAAAGCGGAAATCATGAAACAACTTGAATCCTACAAGGCCGGCGACCTTCCGTACCACTCCGGAAGAATCATGGCCTATGTCTATGATCCCGGCGAAGAAGTTCTGGATACCGCCCGTGAGGCCTACATGAACTACCTCTGTGAAAGCGGTTTGGACTTCACAACCTTTCCCAGTGTGATGCGCATAGAAAAAGAAGTGGTGCGCATGATCATCAACCTGCTGCGGGGCGATGCCGAAGTCGTCGGCAACATGACCTCCGGCGGCACAGAGAGTATTTTGCTGGCCATGAAGACCGCCCGGGATTGGGCGCGGGTAAACCGGCCCGAGATCAAAAGCCCGGAAATGATACTGTCCTATACCGCCCATCCGGCGTTTCACAAGGCTTGCACCTATTTTGGCATCAAGCCGGTACTGGTCGGCTTTGACCGGGAGACGTTCCAGGCCGATGTCGCGGCCATGCGTGCCGCCATCACGGACAATACCCTGATACTTGTGGGATCCGCTCCGGGATATGCACAGGGCGTTATCGACCCCATCACGGATATCGCAGTGCTTGCACAGGAAAAGGGGTTATGGTGTCACGTCGATGCCTGTGTCGGGGGATTGCACCTTTCCATGATGCGCAAGATGGGATACCCGGTGCCCGATTTTGATTTCACCATTCCCGGCGTGACCAGCATCTCCACGGACATGCACAAGTACGGTTACGCGCCCAAGAACGCCTCCGTCATCATGTACCGCAACCGGCAGTTCCGGAAATTTCAATTTTTTGCGTGTCTGCAAACGACCTCCTATGCCTTGATTAACCCCACCATTACCAGCAGCAAAACGGCGGGTCCCATGGCCGGCGCATGGGCCACGTTAAACAAACTGGGGGAAGATGGTTATCGAAAAATTGTAGCCGCGACCCAGGACGAAACATCCAAACTTGTAGGGGGAATCAGGGCCATAGACGGTCTGCGCGTTTTGGGAAAACCCGACATGTGCCTTTTTTCATTCACCTCGGAGACCATCAACCTGTTCCAGTTGGCCGAAGCCATGAGCCGGCGCGATTGGTATCTGCAACCCCAGTTTTCCACCCCGTTCTCTCCCTACAACCTGCACATCACCGTTAATCAGTCGTCCGTCGGCTTCGCGGACGCACTGCTTGCCGATTTGCGGACTGCAGTTGAGGAGATAAAGAACAGTGCGGACCAGCTGGATGTCGAAGTCGTCCGCAAGCAGGTTTCTGAACTCATCTCGCAGGACCCGGAACATGCCCGTGATAACATTCTCGCCCTCGGTGGAGTATCAGGCGAGGGACTTCCCGAATCCATGGTCATGATAAATACCGTACTGGAGTGCCTGCCCTATTCCATTGCGGAGGAGCTCCTGACTGAATATTTAAACGGCCTCTATCAATAGACCAAGGAAGCGCTATTCTTATTGTATGCAGCGGTACACGTTGCATCCCCCGGGCGACGGTATGCAGGGATACAGGAAAATATGGTATTTCCGAGTGGCTAAAGTGTTTGTTTTTTCTCCCTCTGTCGAAAACTTAAAACGCCAAACCGCTGCATTCCATTTCTTTATTAACAAGCCATAAACCAAACAGAAGGCCGGAACCTGGGACCATCTTTCATGCTCTTTTCGGTACATGCTGGATTCTATTCTTTCCCGAATTGAAGGAAATCCCCCCCCCAGGCGGTGCGCCCAGTTGGCGCCGGTTCAATCGCCGTACTGCCGGCTATGGCCGATGTCATAGAGAAGGCGCATCTGGCTCTGATAATTCAGACGCAAATAGTTCCAAAGGAAAAGGGTCAGATGTCGCGAGGCGGCCAAGCTCAGGTGCTCAAATATGACGACCAATCCATAGAGGTCCTGCCCAAAGAAATCCGAACAAACAGGGGTGTTTGAAACGCGTATCACCTTGCCGCCAACTTCATGTTCCGGGAATCCCGGCAAGTTCAGGCGAAGTACGACCGCCGTTTCAAGCGGATAAGGGTATTCGGAGGCCAACCGCGTGGAAATCAGGCTCAAATCAAAGAAGACAGCGCTTCTGAAATGACGGTCGGCCTGACCGCGTATGGCGGTCTTTGACACGTAGGGAATTCGAAACCCCCGCCTGCGCTTGTTCACCTTGTTACCGGGATTCCTCTGCAGGAGCAAATAGGGATGCTTGCCTCCCCCACTGTCCCTCACCTGCAGATAATAGATTTTCCGTATGGCGCCACCCTCCGTCTTGACTTCTATTTCTTCTCCTGCGACAGGCCGCACATGTCCCGCATAGGTGACCTGGAGAACGCCATCGTTAAAGATGGTTTTTACCCGCGAGTGGGCGGCAAAGATTCGCGGTGCCGTCAATAGCAAGCGATCCCCGGTTTTCAATACGGCAGGATTACGTTGTGAGAACCTGTCAGGCATTCGCGGCACCCCTGGACCTTGGATTGCGTTCACAGAAGATTCTTGGCAATAAGTGCGACAACGGACAAACGGAAAGCTTCTTGCTCTTAGGAAAGCATGCATATCAACAGCGTTGACAGGCACTGAACTTCCCTGCAATCAATGTAACATGATGCTCCGAGGAATATCCATAAAAAGCCCCCCCTTTCCCCGGCATTATTTTTTAAATAATCTCTTCTTCCCGCACGGTCTCATTTTTTTTCCGGGAAGCGCAGGAACGATAGACTCACTGAATCAGGACGCAGACCCTCCTCCTTATTTTAACGTGAAACCTGGGAACCCTCAAGTGCAATATTTGCCGACGACTGGTTGTAAAACGTGATAAAACGATACGTTTTCCACAATGTTTCAACAACCCTCATAAAGAAGGCTTTCTTGAGAAAAAGGCCGTAAGAAATATCGTAAACGCTTATTTATAAAACAGTTAGGTGGACAATGAAAGTGAACCAGCCAGCTATAACAATTGCCTTTTTGGCCTAAGACTAAAGTTATACACATGAAAGAGTTAGGCGATTAAGGCCATTTCGCTGACAAATAATTATGAGTTCAGTTTCTTACCACGAGGAGCGCTATGTACTGGTTTAGTTCAAGAATTCAAAACAACGCGCCTCTTCTTCCGGGCGAAGTCCCTGATGAAGCGTAGATACCTTATCATCCCGAAAAGGAACACCGCCAAGCCTATATGGACCATGAAGAAAAAAGGAGTCTGGCACATGCCGATGAAACAGCACCTCTCCGTGAAGCGGTCCGAAGCCTCTTGGCGCCTGATTTGAGGAACAAAACAAATGATACAGAGTGATGGACTTTTATACTTCCTGAGACGGCAAAAACCGTGCCCCCAAGGCTTCCTCCAGCGGACTGGCGCCTTCCGAACAGAAACCACGATAATTGTGATACCGCCAGCCTTCCGCAGCCTTAAAATGACGGGACAGTCGGCCGACTTCGAGGCTCATGTCCTGCATTGACTGAACATAACTGTCCATTCGCTGGCTTGTATCCAGCCAATTCCTTTGACTTTCATGGCAGGACAGCGCCCGGGTTTTGGTATCCATCACACCGGTAATATCTACAAAGCAATCCGCTTCTACCCTGCGCCCCCGGGTATCGCACAAGCCGTAGGGCAAACATTGGTACAGGACCGCATCTTTGTTATAAACAGGGCGGTCCGGGTCTGTAACGAAATTTGGCATTCCCCGGGAAAATACCGCCGTAACCGTAAGGCGGGCCGCAATGGTATGGTCTTCCATATATTCATCCGGGGAATGGGTCAGCACGATGTCCGGCTGAACCTCTCGAACAACAGCCGCCACCTTGCGCAGCAAGGGTACGGAATAGGTCACTTCCAGATCATCTACCACAGGCGCATAAAACCGTGCCTTCAATTGTTCAGCGGCCGCTTTCGCCTCCTTGAGGCGGGTGCGGACCAGTTCATCTTTGCCTATTAACATGCTGCCACAACTTCCGGAAGCCACTACAAAAATGTGAGGCTCATACCCGGCTTCAGCCAATACGAGCAGCGTGCCCGCCATCATGAATTCCACATCATCGGGATGCGCCCCGACAGCCAATACTGTTTTCGTCATTCTCTTTACTCCCGGGAATTCTCCAACTAACGCGGGCACTACCCGCAACCCAGAAAGAAAATATTCAGAGTATGTTGTTCACACTTTAGTGTGCGTGTTAACACAAGTACCTCCAATAACATAGCACGCTAAAGCGTGAACAACGTACTTCACTTCTTGTTTTTGTTGATAGAAAATTTTTCATAAGGCACTGATAAGGCTTGCTTTCGGTCATACTATACCCCAACGCAGGCGTTACCCACAACCCGGCAGGCGTCTTTCCTGACCGGCCCCGCCTTAAAACCCACACACCCTCTTCGATTTATACATTATGTACCCCGCAAGAAGGTGTTGTATTTGAATAGGATACGGTATCCCCATTTTCGACTGAAAATCCTCTTACGGTCTTCCGTCCGCTCCCCCCGGCAGCACCTGGACCGTACCAAGCAGGTTGATACCGTACAGGCCCTCATCTGATGTCCAGAAGGGCACGTTTGCATTGGCGACACGCACGGCATATTCGGGACGCAGCCGCAGGCCCTCCGAAGCGTCCGGCAGCCAGAGGCCGATGGAATACCAGCCCGGGGCCAGATTCTCAGGGATAACGGTCCCGCAAGTAAGGGTATGGCGCAGCGCCGCATAGGTAGCGTCCCCGGGTTGATGGGGATACCACCGGCGGACGTCCACTCCAGGCAGTTCAAAAGTATGCACCGCGCCCCGGGAGCTAATCAACGCGATTAGAACGGGCCTGGGATTTATCAGTGTGGCAAAACCCCGGTTAATCAGGACAAGCTCCAATTGCAGGGGACTGCCCGCCCGCGGCGTTGCTGCATAAGACGCGCGCTGCAGTTCCAGCCGGTACCCCAAATGGTCCCGAATATAGTCAAACTGTGTGCGCGGCACCGGGGCGCCGTCCAGGTCCTGGAAATAGCCGTCGGAGACAGGCAACCGGGCCTCTTCCGCCTGTTCCCGTGTCAGGAAGGTCTTCATCCAGATATCCATGCCATACGTGGCGCCTTCCCGTTCGGAGTAACTGTGGGCAAGACTGAAACTGGTATAGTGGTGCAGCCGCATCCGGACGGCAGCCTGAAACCCGTCCACCCGCCCGCTGATGTCCGACCAGAACAACTCGCCGTCCACGGGTACAAACAGAGATTCAGTGGTCATGTAGTCGAATTCCGGGTTGCCGGGACTGGAGAACAGGGGCGCTTCCGTCCAGGTGCCGCCGCAGGTGTTGCCCGCGAGGAATCCGTCATTATGAAACCCGATGCGGGCTGCGGGAATACCGGAGAAGGCCGTTTCCGGGTTGATAACCTGGTAGGCGTTGAGCAGGGGCGATTCCAGTATCCAGCGTTTGTATTTGGGGACACGCACCTGGGTCATCCGGTCCGGGGGCAGGATTTCAAGCAGTTTGGCCATGATGGCGGCCAGGTTCGCATGATCCTGTTCGAGATGTTGCGCGGAACTGTGCCATTCTCCCCAGGCGCCCACAAAACCCGCCTGCAGCACATAAATCACGTCTTTGTTCTTCTCCAGTACCGGCGCGAGCTGCGCCATGTGCCCGAGGAGGGTTTCCAGGGTCGGCCCTTCCGCCTGGTTCATTTCTTTTTCATAGGCAAACCGAAGCAGCGCCTTAAGCCCCCTGGCCCGGAGGGCATCCAGGCTGCGCTGGAGCAGGGTAAGTTTCTCTTCCAAAACCGGTTGCGCCATAAATTTATCCAGGTAACAATAGGCCTGGACCAGGGTCAGGCCAAAAGGCGCATACCGTTCTGCGTCCATAATCCACCAGTCATCGCTGTAAGCGGGGGTAAGACGCCCGACCAGGTGATGCGCCGGCCCCCACACATCCTGGGCGCCTTCCGGTTCCGCGATAATCGTTTCAATACGCAGCCCCCGCTCCGGATTAAGAAGACCGCTGCGGCCGTTGGGATCGGAAAGACTGATGCCGCGGTATTCGATTGTTGTGAGGGCGTCCTCCGCCCGGGCATTCAGGACAAAACACGCTGCCGCCGTTAACAGTATTAGGCCAACATACGGCGTTGTTTGTTTGTGTTTGACAAGCTGCATTGAAGTCATCCCTTTCTTTTCCCGGTACTCTTGTACGATTGATCCTTCAGACCGTGTCGGACTCGGTCAGACAATAAAACGTTTACTATTTATGGCAACGATGTTGTCTCTTTTTGACGGGAACCGGTAATTTCAGAAAGTAAAGGGGCTTTAAGGCGGATTTCATTGTTCGAAAAGTCAACCGTGAAAAATTTCGCCCGCTCTTTGGGCTTGCCGTTCGGCTGATGGAGCGAAAGGACCTGCGTTCCCTCAAAAGATTGGAACAGCATGGCGTGTCCGCCGTCCTTCTCAAAAATGGTAGATGAGGAGACTGCCCAGGGGCCAATGATTTTCCCGGAAGCGCTTCTCGCAATGGCGGTCATATACTGGCGGTCCTTTCCAAAGGAGGACCATAGCATCAGCAGACTGCCATCTTGATTTCTGTGCAACCAAGGGCCGTCGGTGATAAGACCTTTCCGGTTTCCAAACTCGGCGCCGTTTACCCAAACCGCTGCGGAGGCGTGGAACAGGGTTGCCGGCGCTCCTTCGGACCGGGCCAGGTCCTCCGACAACCGAATGGCGCAAATCGCCCCGTCCCCGATTTGTTCCCATTCATGGCAGAATACCATCCACGGCTGCGCTTCATCATCAATAAACAGAGTGCCGTCGAGAGCCGCCCAATCCGGCGGAGTCACAGGGCCTTCCGAATGGGGTAGAAAGGGCCCTTCCGGGCTGTCGGCGACAAGAATAGCCGTACCGCGATACCCATCGCTCTTCGGCGAAAAGGTGGCAAACATGTAGTAGCGCCCCTTGTAAGGATGCACTTCCGGCGCCCAGAAGTCCTTTTGGCCCCAATAGTCCTTATCAGACCGGAACACGGAAAAGGGGCCCTCCCAGTGTTTCAGGTCCCGGCTCTTATAGGCGTCAAAACCTGGTTCACCCAGGGGCCACCCGGTTCCGTACAGATAATAAACGCCTGTTTCTTTGACGGGAAGGACAAAGGGATCGCGGATGCGAATCTCATCCAAGGTTTCAAGCGCAGGTGCAGGGACGGGTTCCGCTGCGAAGATAAGCATAAGAAATATCCACATGGTTATCATCCTTTTAGTTTTAAATATAGACTTGGATTTCTGTTCTCGAGTTTTCAGACGGGCATGTTCCGCTTCCGTGAGAAGTTGTAATTATAACCCGTCCGCGATAAAATGAAGTCTTCAGCATACGCAGTCGCCTGGGATATCTTGTGCGGTAAGGACATACACAGGACCTTTTTCAGCATGATATCACTTCCAGACCTGCTTTTTTAGAAATGCAACTGTTCACGTCATG
>Ga0116149_1001029_pt1 | contig 35266 bp, 30 predicted proteins | sample AD_UKC057_MetaG_FD_89787 | JGI IMG/M metagenome (GOLD analysis project Ga0116149, IMG submission 89787) | Active sludge microbial communities of municipal wastewater-treating anaerobic digesters from USA - AD_UKC057_MetaG | ecosystem: Engineered > Bioreactor > Anaerobic > Digestate | place: USA...
ATCAGATATCCGTGTGCCTGCAAGATCCATCAAAGATTTCTTTGAATTTTTAAATTCAACTGAAACAGGAAAAATACCTGTAGATTCTCAGTTTAAGATACAGATGTCTAACTTGCTCGATCCATATCTTATTGGTTCCTATCAGACCGCTCTCAATTCATCGAAGCAAATTGCCGATAAGCTGCTAACAGAAAACGCTTTGAAGGATAAACCTCAATCGCTAGTTGATGCGGCAGTAAAAAAACTAACAGAGTATTATTACTCTCATTCTCATGTTATTGACCGGCAGGAAGCCAGAGAAATCGGTTTGAACGTCATCAATGCTGAGAATACACCACAGCTGGATAAAGCAGTACGACAACTACTTAGAATTTATCAGTATTTCATGATGCAGAATAGTATTTCAAAACTCGTTGGTAACCGGGAACTTAACCGTAACGTTCAGGCAGTTCAGGCACCACCACAGATTGCAAGCCCATCAAAACCCGTTAATTTAATATTTTGAGGTGAGTATGGATAATCTCTTAAGTGGAGCCATTGGTGCAATATTGGCGACGATTGTGGCGACAATAGTCAATTATCGCATTTTTAAACGGCAGGTTCTAATTGAGTCAAATCGTATTTTCTTGCAAAATATTGTAGAAGTACTACGCCATATATATGTGTCAGAACGTGCTGGGAAAAAGATATCAGATGATGACATCAATCTTTTGGTTTCGTTCAAGATAATTTCATTTGGGGACTTTAATATTAGTGATGAATTGGACGCGATTGAGAAGGTGATTATCCAGTATAACGAAGGGGTTCAGAAGACTATTAGTATGACGGAGACTTCTCACTTAGAGGTATCTTCAAAGGAGGAACTCACAAAACAAATTAGTAATCTGATTCTTAAGATTAGGAGATTGGCGTAGCAGGATTCGGGATGCATGTATTGCTTGGCCAAAGTGAGATTCACCATGCGGCTTTTTCTAAGCAATTGACTTTAAAAGGGCCGCCCGCGACGCCAATGAAATTCATATCAAATCTGATCGCAGCAAAACGATACTGCCTCAGTTTTGCCGGTAAGGTGCAGTCTGCCAACTGGCTCGCCGGGTTTTCCTATCCTTCCATCTGTCTGCGGGCGGGTGATGACATAGAACTATTTGTATTGACAATCAATATTGGTTTGTGTATAGCGGAACAACATTTTGTTATATGAAAGATGTCTTGTGAATAATCTGTTGGAGGCAATATGCAACCCTTTGAACCGCAACAGCTTCCGATCGATAATATCCCGTGGGACGCCCTGATTCCCCTGATTGGCAGGGCTAATCGCTCCTTGGCTTATTATGACGGCATTCTGTATGGCCTTGCCAATCCTCATGTCCTTCTTTCTCCCCTCACAACGCAGGAAGCTGTCTTGTCTTCGAAGATCGAAGGCACGCAAGCCACTCTGGGTGAGGTCTTGAAATTCGAGGCCGGGGAGGTCCCTGCCGTGGAAGCCCGTGTCCAGGATATCGAAGAAATCATGAATTATCGGCGCGCCATGCGCCGGGCCGAAGAGGAATTGAAGACCCGTCCCTTTTCTTTGAATCTTCTGAAAGAGCTGCATGCTGTGTTGCTGGACGGCGTTCGGGGAAAATTCAAGGCCAGAGGCCAATTCCGCACCTCACAAAACTGGATTGGAATTCCCGGAACGCCCATTGAGGAGGCGCAATTTGTTCCTCCCGATCCCTCAAAGATGATCGAACATTTGTATGGCTGGGAAAAATATTATCATTTTGACCGTCCGGATCCTCTGGTCCAGTTGGCGATCATTCACGCCCAGTTCGAGTTGATTCACCCTTTTCTGGACGGCAACGGCCGTCTGGGAAGGATGATCGTTCCGCTTTTTCTCTTTGAAAGAAATCTGATTTCCAGCCCCGTGTTTTATATATCCGCCTACCTGGAAGCTCGCCGGGAGGAATATGTGGCCGGACTTCGGTCGTTAAGCGATAAGACACCGGCCGCCTGGGCCAGGTGGATTGGATTTTTTCTGGACGCCATGGACGAACAGGCTAAGCAAAATGCAAAGAAGGCTCAGGCTGTCATCGACTTGTATGCTCGCTTGAAGGAAAGCATGATCAACTTGACCCATTCCCAATACGCCATACCGCTTTTGGACCATTTGTTTGATCAACCGGTTTTTACAAGTTCGCTCTTTGATGAACGTTCCGGGATGCCCAGCAAGCCAATGGTGATGAATATGCTGGCGCGGCTAAAGAATGCGGGGATCATCAAAGTTGTCCGGGAAGGCAGTGGTCGCCGTCCGCAAATTCTGGCATTGGCCGAGTTGATCAATGTTTGTGAAGGGGCGGATGTCCTCTGATGAGACTTACCCTCCAACGGCGACAGTGCAGCATGATCAAAAGGCGTTTTAAAATACAGGCCATAGAGGCCATGGTTGAACGATGATCCATCGCTATTCCTCACGACGCAGTCCCTTGAAGGATTTTCTGGCCGCGAGACTGCAGGGTGCCCGACGGTACGACCGGATCGCAGGGTTCTTCAGCTCCTCGCTGCTGGAAGTGGCAGGCGAAGCTCTCGAGCAAATGACGCTTGAGAAAGGCCAGACCTGCGTTAGGGTAGTCTGCAATTCTTCCCTTAATCCGCTGGATGTTCAGACCGCCCGAGCAGCCAAGTGGGGAATGCACCGCGAATGGTGCGCCTCGCTTCCAGCCGAGATCGGCGAGCCCATGAAAGTCCGACTCCAGCGTCTCTATGATTTCTTAGACAGCGGTCGCCTCAAAGTGAAGGTACTTCCCGACGAGGCGTTCGGCCTGATCCACGGCAAGGCCGGCGTCATCACGAGGGCCGACGGATCGCAGGTCTGCTTCATCGGCAGCGCCAACGAATCGCGGACGGCTTGGGTGAGCAACTACGAATTGGTCTGGCTCGACGAGAGCGAAAAGGGAGTCCGTTGGGTGCAGGAGGAATTCGATGCCCTTTGGTCCTCGCCCCAAGCGGTGGATTTGGCGGAAGCGGTTATTCAGGAGGTAGCTCGGCTGATCCAGCGGGTGGTTGTTCCCGATATCGATGCTTGGAAAAAGGGGGAGGCGCGGCCCGCCGAGCCGATTGTGGAACTGCCCATCTACCGACGGGAAAACGGTCTCTGGGCGCACCAGAAAGCCTTTATCAAAATGGCATTCGAGGCCCATAAGAACGGCGGCGCCCGGTATCTTCTTGCCGATCAGGTGGGCTTGGGAAAGACTGTGCAACTGGCCCTGGCCGCCAAGCTGATGGCTCTCTATGGTGACAAACCCATCTTGATTCTTGTTCCTAAGCCGCTCATGAGCCAGTGGCAGGATGAACTCTGGTCGCTATTGGAATTGCCCTCGGCGCGGTGGAACGGTCGGCAGTGGATCGACGAGCAAGGGGTTGCCTACCCAGAATTCGGTACTCCGGGTATAAGAAAATGTCCCCGACGAATCGGTATTGTGTCGACAGGATTGATTGTGAGGGGATCTGAAGCTGTTGATCTAATCAAGGATATCTCTTATGAATGTGTGATCCTCGATGAAGCACACCGGGCCAGACGCTCCAATCTGGGCCCTACCCATCGCGGTGAAAATGCTGAGCCTAACCATCTGCTGCGCTTTTTGATGGAGATCTCTCTGCGGACCCGAAGCCTGCTTTTGGCTACGGCGACGCCGGTGCAGATTGATCCGATTGAGGCGTGGGATCTCCTCAATGCGTTAAATGAAGGAAAGAGCGGCATTTTGGGTTCATTATATAGTCGCTGGCGGTCCCGGCCGTGGGAAGGCATCGATCTGGTTCTCGGTCAGTCCGGGCCTATCGACGAAATAGCGGACCTCTGGGAGTGGATGCGTGACCCCCTCCCCCCGCCGGAAGAGGGACCTGATTTTCAGGTGCTCCGTCGAAGCTTGAGTATCAACCCCGCCGAACAATGGATCTCCCCGGAGGCTCTGCGCGGATTGCGAAAGTCCGATTTGCAGCGGATAAGGCGTCTATCGAGAGACTTCTTTCAAAAGCACAATCCCTTCATCCGCCATATTATCCGGCGAACACGTGACTTTCTCGAAAGTCATATCGATCCAAGCACCAACGAACCCTATCTCCAGAAAATTGAAGTTCGTCTCTTCGGTGAGAGCGACTCAGAGGCAATCACCCTACCCCCTTTTCTTAAGGATGCCTACAATGTTGCCGAGGAATTCTGTGCCTTGCTGGCTCGCAGACCGGGGCTTAATTCGGGGTTTATGAAGACCATTCTGCTTCGGCGATTGGGCAGCACCATCGAAGCGGGGCGTCTGACCGCGATAAAAATGCTCGGCACGCAAGCGCAGAGCGACCAATCGGATGAAGAAGGGGAAAGCGAGGAAGAAGAAAGGATGTCGTCGCTTTACCCGCTGACAGTTGAGGAAAGGGAGGTGCTTAGTCGCTTCCTTGCAATACTGGATGAAAATCGGGACGTGGACCCGAAGTTCCGCCAAGTCGAGAGAATCCTAACGACAAATCAAGTCATCGCTGGAGGCTGGCTCTCCCTCGGCTGCATCATTTTTAGTCAGTTTTACGATTCAGTTCTTTGGCTGGGGATTCTTCTGTCAAAACGTTTGCCCCATGAAAAAATCGGAATCTATGCTAGCGTTAAAAAATCTGGGATTATCGAAAAAGGTGTTTTCGTCCGCCTTAATCGGGATGAGATCAAGAAAAGAATTATGAATGGGGAAATGAGCTTGGTTATAGGAACGGACGCTGCCTCGGAGGGGCTCAATCTTCAGCGTTTGGGATCACTGATCAATCTTGACCTTCCTTGGAATCCGACACGACTTGAACAGCGCAAGGGAAGGATTCAGCGGATCGGCCAACTCAGATCCGAAGTGCTGATCTACAATATGCGATACTTGGGATCCGTGGAGGATCGGGTCCATCAGCTTTTATCGGAGCGACTTGCGCACATACGCAGCATGTTTGGCCAGATACCGGATACCTTGGAGGATGTTTGGGTTGCCGCTGCTCTCCGAGATGAGGAGGAGGCAAGAAGGATCATCGACGCTGTGCCGAAGCGACATCCGTTCGAGATGCGCCACGACAGGATTGAATCCGTGGATTGGGAATCCTGCAGCCGGGTTCTGGATTCCACCAGCCAATTGGAAATGTTAAGGGCGGGATGGTAGTGCCATGTTAAAAGCAGACTGCTGGATAGACTCTCCGCCATTTCTCTTAAAATTTGGTTGATTCCTGTCGATTTATCCATTAAGAGTCTGACCGGGGGAAAATGGTCTGAATATGGCCGGGTCCCGTACAACGAAGGCTTGTGAACCCCGTCAGGTCCGGAAGGAAGCAGCGGCAGCAAATCCCTTCGTGTGTTGCGGCAAACCCGGTCACCTTTTATCGTAAGGACTCAGGAGACAGAATGGCCTGCGAAACAAGGGGTCAAGAGCAAGCACGAACGGATGGGGCTTTACCGCACCCGCAAATGTCTTCGCCCAAGTTTGTGATTCTGAATTCCGACCCCTTACTTCCGAATTCAGAGAGGTTCGTTTGGAATACCAGGTTTTAGCCCGAAAATTTCGTCCGCAGAAGTTTGAGGAAGTCGTGGGACAGGAGCCGGTGGTCCGGACGCTGGTGAATGCCATCGGCCAGGGAAGGATCGGCCACGCCTATCTTTTTTCCGGTCCCCGGGGCGTCGGCAAAACCTCCGTGGCCCGCATCCTGGCCAAGGCGCTCAATTGTGAAAAGGGGCCGAGTGCCGTTCCATGCAATGTTTGCCCGAACTGCAAGGAAATTACGGACGGCACATCGATGGACGTTCGGGAAATCGACGGCGCTTCCAACCGCGGCATCGACGAAATCCGCGAACTGCGCGAAAATGTGAAATTCGCTCCCGCGGCCTCCAAATATAAAATCTACATCATCGACGAAGTCCACATGCTGACGCGCGAAGCCTTCAACGCGCTTTTGAAAACGCTCGAAGAGCCGCCGGAGCATGTCGTTTTTGTTTTTGCCACAACGGAAAACCACAAGGTGCCGGCCACCATCCTGTCGCGCTGCCAGTGCTACGACTTCCGCCGGATCTCGCTGGGCCGGATCGCCGCCAATCTGGGAAAGGTGGCCGAAGAGGAAAACATCGTCATCAGCCCGACAGCTCTTTCCTGGATCGCCGAGGCGGGCGACGGCTCCATGCGGGATGCCCAGAGTATTTTTGACCAGATCATTTCCTATGCCGGCCAGAACATTTCGGACGAGGACGTGGAAGACCTCCTCGGACTTTCCGATCGCCGGTATCTGCACCGGTTGACACAAGCGGTATTGACGCACAACGCTTCGGAATGCTTATTGATTTTGGAAGAAGCCTACTTGGCGGGCGTTGATATGAAGCACTTTTATTCAATGCTTTTGAAGCATTTCCGAAATTTACTCCTGGTCAAAATCGCCGGCGACGGCAGTTCGTCTTTTGACATTGCCCCCGAGCAGTTGGAAACGCTGAAAGCCCAAACGGAGAAAGTCTCCCGCGAAACGCTGCAGCGCTACCTGGACATCCTGATCGGCGAGGCCGACGCATTGCGCCGAAGCCAGGAAGCGCGGTTGAAAATCGAAACCGTTCTGGTCCGGCTGGCCTACTTGGAGCCGGTTTTGCCCGTCGGGGAAATTCTGGCGACGCTGGAATCGCTCGAACAGAGGATAACGGCCGGTTCACCGGCGGCGCGGGGCGGCGCGGATGCGGGATCGGCGACAAAACACCCTTCTGAAATCCGGCAGGCGACAGTCGCCCAAGACGATCAAGGGATCCCCTTGCGGCAAAACGGCAGGCAGCAGGCGGAGCATCGTCCTGCCGAAAAACCAGCTCCTGACGGGGATCTGAAGCAATTCATCCATAAAAAGAACCCGAGGCTGGGAGCAAAAATTGACGCGGCGGAGCTGGTGAACCTGGAAAACGGATGCCTGACGCTGGGCTTCCCCCAGGGCTATCTTTTTCTAGACAATCTTTTGGAAAAACAGCAGAAAGAAGAATTGGAGAGAATCGCCGGGTTGTACTATTCACAGAAAGTTTCTTTGCAGATCATTACCATCGAGGCGACGAAGGCCGACGGCAATGGCGACTTGCGAAACAACAGGACGAATAACTTCAATGAAATCAAACGCGAAGCCGTGAATTCGCCGCATTTCCAGAAAGTGCTCGCAGAGTTTGACGGCGCGGAGCTGGTGGAAATCAAACCGATAACGGATAAAAACCACAGGGGGTAGAAAAGTGCACAATATCGGCAATATCGTCAAACAGGCCAAAAAGATGCAGGAGAAGATGGGCCAGCTCCAGCAGGAGCTCGAAACGAGAACCGTGGAGGCGCAGTCGGGCGGAGGAATGGTGCGCGTTTTGGTCAACGGCAAGTTTGAAATCGTATCGCTCAAAATTGAAAAAGAAGTGGTCAATCCCGAAGACGTTGAGATGCTTCAGGATCTGATCGCGGCGGCCGTGAATGAAGGCATCCGCAAGTCGCAGGAAATGGCCTCGCAGGAAATGGCCAAGATCACGGGCGGCCTGGCGATTCCGGGCCTGGGCGGCATGTAAGGCGTCTCATGAAATCCTACGCGCAACCCATTAAACGCCTGATTGCGGAACTGGCCAAGCTTCCGGGCATCGGCGAGAAAACGGCGGCCCGACTGGCGAATTATATCTTGCGGGCCACTCCCGAAGATGTCGAAAAACTGGCGGAAAGCCTGGTCGAGGTCAAACGGAAGATCCGTCTTTGCCGGATATGCCTCAACCCCACAGAAGAAGATCCCTGCCACATTTGCGCCGATCCTTCAAGGGACCGGCGGGTGATCTGCGTGGTGGAAGAACCGGACGCGCTGGCGGCCATCGAAGAAAGCGGCGTTTTCCATGGAACGTATCATGTCCTGCACGGAGCGCTGGCCCCGCTCGACGGCATCGGACCGGAAAATCTGCGCCTCGGCGAACTGCAAAAAAGAGTCCGGGAAGGGCAGATTGAGGAAATCATTCTGGCCACCAATCCCAATGTCCACGGAGAGGCCACGGCGCTTCTGATCACGCGGATGTTCCGGGACGGCCAAATGAAAATCACCCGCATCGCCATGGGAGTTCCCATGGGCGGAGATTTGAAATACGTCGATAAAATGACCATCTCCAAATCGCTGGAATTTCGCCGGGGGATTTAGAATGATTCGGAGAATCCCCGCGAAAAAAATTACCCGGGCTGTCCGGAAGCTTTTGATCGAAGCCAATACCGCATTGAACCCGGATGTGGTTTCCGCGCTCCGACGCGGACTCAAAAGGGAAGAATCCGCCGTCGGCCGTCAGGTGCTCGCAAAAATTCTGGAAAACGCCCGCATTGCCCGCCGGACGGAAATGCCGATCTGCCAGGATACGGGACTGGCCGTTCTGTTTGTGGAGGTCGGGCAGGACGTTCACATTACCGGCGGCGATCTGCGGGAGGCCGTCCGGGAAGGCGTTCGGCAGGCTTACGCCGACGGATATCTCCGCAAGTCCGTGTGCGATCCGCTTACACGCGCCAATACCGGCGACAACACGCCCGCCGTGATCCATGTCGATATCGTTCCCGGTGATCGGTTGAAAATCATCGCCATGCCCAAAGGCGGAGGCAGCGAAAACATGAGCGCGGCCAAAATGCTGACGCCGGCGGCGGGAGTCGAAGGCATCCAAGCATTTGTCATGGAAACAGTGGAAGCCGCCGGCGCCAATCCCTGCCCGCCGATCATCGTGGGCGTGGGAATCGGCGGGTCGCTCGAACAGGCTTGCATCCTCGCAAAAAAAGCGCTTTTGCGCCCGGTGGGCAAAAAAAATAAAAAAGACAAACGCCTGGCGGGCATGGAAGGCGAGCTTCTCAAAAAAATCAATGCGACGGGAATAGGCCCGGCGGGTCTGGGTGGCCGTGTTACTGCGCTGGCCGTTCACGCGGAGATGCTGCCCTGTCACATTGCCTCGCTGCCGGTGGCGGTGAATATACAATGTCATGTCGCCCGACACAAGGAGACGACTCTGTGAAATGCCCCATATGCTGCGTTGCGCTTCGACCTTGAGGCGTTGCGGCGTATGAAAAATACGCCTCACTTCCAAGGCCTTGCGCGCCTTGACTCTGATGCATTTGACAAAGTCGTCATAACTTGTCAGCGCACACGTGGGGGAGGGTGATAAACGGTTTACCCCTCCCCTCAATCCCCTCCCACAAGGGGAGGGGCGGTCAAAGGACGGTAATGGTAAATGGCAACAACACAAAAAATTCATACGCCGTTGACCCATGAAGTTATTGCTTCTCTACGAGCCGGCGACATGGTTCTGCTCAGCGGAGATCTTTACACGGCCCGCGACGCGGCGCACCGTCGCATGTTGGATGCCGTCCAAAAAGGTCTGCCGCTGCCGGTGGATCTGAAGACGGCCGCCATTTTTTACGCCGCTCCCTCGCCAACGCCACCCGGAAGGGTCATCGGTTCCATCGGGCCGACGACCAGCTGCCGGATGGATGCCTTTACGCCTTTGCTGATGGAACAGGGGTTGAGGGTCATGATCGGCAAAGGCAGCCGCTCTCGGGAAGTGGCGGCCGCCGTCAAAAAATACGGCGGGGTTTATTTCGGCGCCATCGGCGGCATCGCCGCTCTCACGGCAAAATGCGTCAAAAAAATGGAATTGGTCGCCTATGAAGACCTGGGCCCGGAAGCCATCCGCATTCTCACTGTCTCGGACCTGCCGCTTGTCGTCGCAAACGATTCGCGGGGAAACGATTTGTACAAAACCGAGCAGAACAAGTGGCGCATCTTCCCGTAATAGCGGTTCATTTGAATAATCAAGAAAAGATATTGACTCAAAAAACCATCTATATTAAGGAAAACGGTCATTTTGTAAACATTCAATGAAGGAGACTGCGATACATGATTGAAGTAAGATGGCATGGACGGGGCGGTCAGGGAGCGGTCACGTCGGTGGAGTTGCTGGCCGTGTCGGCCATCGCCGCCGGAAAGTTCGCTCAGGGATTTCCCAGTTTCGGTCCGGAAAGAAGAGGCGCGCCTGTCGCGGCATTTACCCGTGTTGCCGATAAAAAAATCAATGTCCGCTCGGGAATCTATGAACCGGACGTGGTGCTGGTGCTGGATTCCAGTTTGATCGGACTGGTCAACGTGACCGAGGGCCTGAAGCCGGACGGCAAATTGATCGTCAATACGCCGAAATCGCCGGAAGAGATTCGCACGGCGCTCGATTACAGAGGAACGCTGGCGCTGGTGGACGGCACGGGCATCGCCCGCAAGGAAATGGGGGTGCCGATCGCCAACACCACGATGATCGGCGCGCTTCTCAAGGTAACCGGCATTATGAAGCTGGACGCGATGAAGGAAGCCATAGAACACCGTTTCGGCAGAATCGCCCAGAAAAATCTCAACGCGATGAAACGGGCTTACGACGAAATAACCATATACAATTAAGAGGTAGATCTCAATGGCATTGAAAACATGGAAAGAACTTCCCATTGGCTGCGTGGTTTCCGAGCCGGGAAGCGCCGGAGAATATCATACGGGAAGCTGGCGGTCTCAACGACCGGTATGGGATGACGCGAAATGCATCAAGTGCGGAATCTGCTACGTCTTTTGCCCCGAGGGATGCGTTCAGCAGGGCGAAGACGGTTTTTTCAAGGCGAATCTGGATTATTGCAAGGGATGCGGCATCTGTTCGCACGAATGCTGGCCCCGCGCGATCAAGATGGTGGAGGAGGGATAACATGGGCAAGCGCATCGGAATGGAAGTGGCAGTTGCCGTCGCGGAAGCTGTCGGGCTCTGCAATATCGACATGGCAGCCGTTTATCCCATCACTCCCCAGTCGCACATCGCGGAGCATCTTTCCGATCTGGTCGCCAACGGCCAGATTGACGCCGAATTCGTGACGGTGGAATCCGAACATTCGGCCATGAGCGCGGTCATCGGCGCCTCCGGCGCAGGCGCCCGTTCTTACACGGCAACCAGTTCGCAGGGGTTGATGTATATGCATGAATTGCTGCCGATTGCTTCGGCCATGCGTCTGCCGATTACCATGGCAATCGCCAACCGGGCGGTGTCCGGTCCGCTCAACATTTTAAACGACCACACAGACATCATGCCCCAGCGTGATTCCGGATGGATCTCCGTGTTCGTGGAAAACGGCCAGGAGGCGATCGACATGTCCATTATGGCTTTCAAAATCGCCGAGCACAAAGACGTTATGCTGCCGGTCAATGTCAACATTGACGGTTTTCAGTTGACGCACATGGTGGAACCGTTTGAAATGCCCTCACAGGAAGAAGTCGATGCGTTTCTGCCGCCCTTTGTGCCGCACGCGACCTTGCATCCGGCCAAACCCGTGACGATGGGCGCCTTCGCCATGTCCGACTATTTTACGGAAATCATGAAAGCCAAGGATGAAGCCCTCCTGAATTCCAAAAAGGTCATTCTGGACGTCTGGGACGAGTGGGCCAAAATGTTCGGCCGCTCCTACAAGCCGGTGGAAACCTACAAGGCCGATGACGCGGATGTGCTGATGCTGACGATGGGGTCCATGGGCGAAACCGCGCAGATGGCGATCGACCAGCTTCGGGGCAGGGGAGTCAAGGCAGGTCTGGTAAAATTGAGACTCTGGCGTCCTTTCCCTCACTCGGAAATCAAAGCCGTTTTAAAAAACGTAAAGAAATTGATTGTGACCGACCGCGCCATATCTTTTGGCGGCCCCGGCGGCCCGGTGTTTTCGGAAATCAAATCAGCGCTTTATGCTGAAGCCAGCCGCCCTTTGATTTACAACTACATTTTCGGACTGGGCGGACGCGACGTGGCCGTGGGAGAGTTTGTCGGCATGGTGGACAAGGTTCTGGCGGATACAAAAAATAAAGCCGCGGACACCTACGAATTCTGGGGGGTAAGAGAATAATGAATATTGTAGAAAATTTTGATTTATTTGCCCCAAGGCTGATCAATAAACAGGAATTGCTTTCCTCCGGGCATCGCGCCTGCTCCGGCTGCGCCGAGGTGCTGGCCGTCCGATTGATGTGCAAGGCCCTGGGTGAAAATACCGTCATCGCTTCCGCGACGGGGTGCATGGAAATCGTTTCCAGCATGTTTCCCACCACGGCGTGGCAGGTGCCCTGGATTCACGTGGCGTTTGAAAACGCGGCGTCCGTTGCTTCCGGTATTGAAGCCGGCCTCAAAGCGCTGCGCAAAAAAGGCAGGATCGACGACCGCTACATTAAAGTCGTCGGCATGGGCGGCGACGGCGCCACCATGGACATCGGCTTTCAGGCGCTTTCCGGCGCGATGGAGCGCGGCCATGATATGATCTTTGTCTGCTTTGACAACGAAGCCTACATGAACACGGGCATTCAGCGCTCCAGCGGCACGCCGATGGGCGCCTCCACCACCACCGCGCCCGCGGGCAAGGTCAGCATGGGCCAGAAAACCTGGAAGAAAAACATGCCGGAAATCATGGTCGCCCACGAGATTCCCTATGTGGCCACCGTCTGTCCCAGCTATCCGCTGGATTTCATCCGCAAGATTGAAAAGGCCAAAAGCATCAAAGGGCCGTCTTATATTCACTGTTTTTCCATGTGTCCGACCGGCTGGCGTTCACCGTCGCACACGGCAGTATCCATAGGTCGCCTTGCCGTGGAAACCGGCGTGTTCCCCTTGTTTGAAGTGGAGCACGGCCATTATCGTCTGTCTCCGGATATGCCGAAGAAACTCAAGCCGATCAAGGATTACTTCAAGCCGCAGGGGCGCTTCCGTCATCTGACTCCGGATGAAATTGAAGTGATCCAGGAGCGGGTGACGGTCGAATTCAGGAAACTTGCGGAGAAAGCCAAATTTCTCAAAACCGGCAATGAATAAAAGAGAAATTGAAAGAATACCGAGGTGAGAGAAAAAATGACGAAACCGATAGGTGTTGCAGCAAAAACCAGACAGATTGTCAAAAAACACGGGGGCGGCAAAAGCGCCATGATCGCCGTTTTGCAGGATATTCAGGAGACCTTCAACTACCTTCCGAAGGAAGCCCTGAAAGCGGCGGCCAGGGCGATGAACGTGCCGATGAGCCGCGTCTATGAGGCCGCGACGTTTTATACGGCCTTCAGTTTGAAGCCGCGCGGAAAGCATGTCGTCAAGATCTGCAAGGGGACCGCCTGCCACGTCCGCGGCGCGGCCATCCTTCAGGACCGGTTCGAAACCACGCTGGGCATCAAGCCGGGGGGAACCACGAAGGACGGAAAATTTTCTCTGGAAACCGTCAACTGCGTCGGCGCCTGCGCGCTCGGGCCCGTTGTGGTGATCAATGCCGACTACCACGGTCAGGTCACCATCAGCAAAGTGGATAAAATCATCAAAAAGATCAATGAAGAGGGGGCGAAGTCATGAACGAAAATCCGGATACTCAAGCCCGCCAGATCATGGATAATTTGACCCTGTATTACGGTCCGAAGAAAAAGTTTATCGCGATTTGCGCCGGCACCGGCTGCCGCGCATCCGGCAGCCTCAAGGTGAAAGAAGCGCTGGAAGCCGAATTAAAAAAGCAAAATTTAAGCGAAGTGGACGTGCTGGCCACCGGATGCCTGGGGTTCTGTGAAAAGGGCCCCATGCTGGTCGTTCACCCCGACAAGTATTTTTACCAGCATGTGAAGGTCGAAGACGTTCCGGAAATCATCTCCAAGACCGTCGCCAGAGGCGAAGTCATCAGCCGGCTGCTCTATCGCCACCCGGAAACGAAAAAAACCCTTTTCCGCGAGGAGGACCTGCCCTTCTACAAGAAGCAGTGCCGCGTTGTGTTCGGCCAGAACGGCATGATCGATCCGGCGCGCATTGAAGATTATTTTGCCATCAACGGCTATCAGGCGCTGGGCAAAGTGCTGGCCGAAATGACGCCGGAACAGGTGATCAGCGAAGTGAAAAAAGCGGGCCTCAGAGGCCGCGGCGGCGGCGGCTTTCACGCGGCCGTCAAATGGGAAGGCGTGCGCAGGGCGCATGGCGATCCCAAATATGTCATCGCCAACGGCGATGAAGGCGATCCCGGCGCGTACATGGACCGCAGTCTCATGGAAGGCAACCCCCACAGCGTGATCGAAGGCATGATCATCGGCGCCTATGCGGTCGGCTCGAAGCAGGGCTACATCTATGTCCGGAACGAATATCCTCTCGCGGTGACGCACCTGAGCATCGCCATTGAGGCGGCGCGGGAAATGGGGCTTCTGGGAAAAAATATCCTGGGCACGGATTTCTCGTTTGATATTCAAATCACCAAGGGAGCGGGCGCGTTCGTCTGCGGCGAGTCCTCCGCCCTGTTTGCCTCCGTGGAAGGCCGCGCCGGCGAGCCGCGCGCCAAATACGTCCACGCGGTGGAAAAGGGCCTGTATGACAAGCCCACCGTTCTCAACAACGTGGAAACCTGGGCCAACGTTCCGCTGATCATCAACAAGGGGGCGGACTGGTACAACACCATCGGAACCGAAGGATCGAAGGGAACGAAAATCTTCTCGCTGGTCGGCAAGATCAACAATACGGGCCTCATTGAAGTCCCGATGGGCACGACGCTCTACGAAATCATCTACGACATGGGCGGCGGCATTCCCAACGGCAAGAAGTTTAAGGCCGTCCAGACCGGCGGCCCCTCCGGCGGCTGCATTCCGGAGAGCCTGCTGGATATTCCCGTGGATTTTGACAAGCTTTACGAAGTCGGGTCGATGATGGGCTCCGGCGGCATGATCGTCATGGACGAAACGTCCTGCATGGTGGACGTTGCCCGGTATTTCCTGGAGTTTCTGAAGGAAGAATCCTGCGGCAAGTGCGTGCCCTGCCGCGAAGGCGTTCGCCGGATGAGCGACATTCTGGAGGACATCTGCGCGGGAAAAGGCAGGGAAGGAGACGTGGAGATTCTGGAGGCCATGGGGAAGGCGATAGCCGACGGCTCGCTTTGCGCCCTGGGCGGCTCCGCCCCCAACCCGGTTTTAAGCACGATCCGGTATTTCCGCGAAGAGTATGACGCGCACATTCGCGAGCACCGGTGTCCGGCGGGCGTCTGCAAGGCGCTCATTGCCTACAGCATCGACGCGGAAAAATGCACCGGCTGCGGCGTCTGCGTCAAGGTCTGCGCCACGCAGGCCATCACCGGCGAAAAGAAGAAGGCCCACAGCATTGATAAAGACAAGTGCACCCGCTGCGGCGCGTGCATCCAGAGCTGCAAATTCGACGCAATCAAAGTGAAGTAAAGGTGGAGCAAGCCATGGTAAATATGATGATAGACGGAAAAAAAGTGTCGGCGCCCAAAGGGGCGATGCTTCTGGAATCCATACGCGGCGCGGGCATTTCAGTCCCCACTCTCTGCGCGCATGAAGCGATCTCACGGTCCGGAGCGTGCCGCCTGTGCGTGGTGGAAATCAGGAAGGGAAACCGGACGCGCATCGTCACCTCCTGCCTCTACGGCGTGGAAGAAGGGCTGATTGTTGACACAAAAAGTGAGCGGGTTCTCAATGTCCGCCGGCTGGTCATGGAATTGCTTCTTTCGCGCTGCCCGGAATCCGACGTACTGCAAAAGATGGCCCGGGACATGGGTGTGGAGCCGCAGCCCCGGTATGCCGCAGACCAGGATAAGGGCAAGTGCATTTTGTGCCGCTCCTGCGTGCGCGTCTGCGAGGAAGTGGTCGGCGTGAGCGCCATCGGGTTGTTTTCCCGGGGTTCCTGCAAGGAAGTCGGCACGCCGTATAACGAGAAATCGGAAGTCTGCATCGGCTGCGGCGCGTGCGCCTATGTCTGCCCCACCGGGCATATCGAAATGACCTCGACCGGCGACAAGCGCAGGATATGGGGGCGTTCCTTTAAAATGCAGGCCTGCTCCAAGTGCGGCAAATTTTTCGCTCCCGTGGACCAGTTGAAATTCATCAGCAAAAAAACCGGCGCGTCCATGGAAGAGCTGTCCGTCTGTACGGAATGCCGCTGAACCGTTGCCTGTTGCGCCTCGCCTGTGAAAAATTGAGCCCGGTCCTGAAAATATCAGGCCGGGCTTTTTAAAGAAACAAAGCATTTATGAAGACAGTCCCAGAACATCGCGCAACGATTCGCCCGGAAGAAAACGGATGCATGAAGGATTCGGGTCACGGGGTGATCCGGCTTCTGACCGGGATGCGGGACGCTCGCCTCGTCTGGGACACTCTGGGTTTCCTTTACAACCAGCGGATTTACCCGCTGATCGCCGGGCTTTACGAATCCATCGCGGAAGAACTGAAGGTGCAAGACGGGGCGCGGATTCTCGAGGCGGGCGCGGGCCGGGGCTACCTGTCGCTGCTGCTGGCGTCGAGAAATCCCAAAGCCCGTTTTACGGGAATCGACTTTTCCCGAATGCAGGTTCGCCGGGCCGAGCGCTACCGCCTGCAGAAAAAAATTTTCAACTGTTCTTTTCAGCAAAACGATGTTCAGTCCCTGCCGTTTCCGGAAGCGGCCTTTGACGCGGCGGTCAGCGTGGGATCGATCAAGCACTGGTCCGATTCCCGCCGGGGGCTTTCGGAGCTGCGGCGGGTCATCAAGCCGGGCGGCTGCCTGATGATCGCGGAAACGAACCGCAAGACGCCGGATGACGAACTGCGGGAATTCGGCAAACGCTTCCCAGTTCCTTTTGTGCCCCGGGGCCTTCTTTTCTGGGGACTGCGCCGCGTCGTCTTCGGGCAGAGCCTGTCGGAAGATCAGCTTGCGGACGCCGCAGGCCGGGCCGGTTTTTACCCGGTCGAGCGACGGCCCGTGACCACTTGCCCCTACGTCATGGTAAAAGCCTGGAAATAACCGGCAAGGGGCTTTCTGATTTCCTTTCTTCGAACATCCCGTTGCCATTTCTCACCGGCTGCAGTATAACATCACGCGGGGTTTGATGAAAAATTTCCGGTTGAGGAATCCAAAAGGGAAAATCATATGAAACGCAATCCTCTGATCCATCGTCGGCTCGCGGCGGCCCGCCTTCCGGTGATGTTGTTTTTTCTGGCGGCGCTTCTGGCCGCCTGCTCGATGTTCTCCGCAAAACCGGTCCAGCCGGCCAAAATCGCCGTCGTCCTGGGGGCCGGAGCCTCCAAGGGCTTCGCGCATATCGGCGTTTTGAAGGTTTTGGAGGCTCAGCAAATTCCCGTTCACATGGTGGTGGGCACCAGCGCGGGCAGCATCGTGGGAAGCCTTTGCGCGTCGGGCAAAAACGCCTTTGAGCTGCAGGCGATTGCCATGAAGATGGAAAAGGAAAAGGTGATCGACTACGACTGGAAGATTTGGAAGGGGGGACTCATCAAGGGGGAAAAGCTCGAAAGTTTTATCAATGCCGGCGTAAACCACGCCCCCATTGAGAAGCTCAAAATTCCTTTTTACGCCGTGGCGACCAACGCCGGCACCGGCGAGGAAATGGTTTTCGGCAGGGGCAATACCGGCGTCGCCGTGCACGCCAGCTGCAGCGTGCCGGGGGTGTTTCAACCGGTCAGGATCGGGAAGGATACGTATGTGGACGGCGGCGTGGTCAGTCCGGTGGCCGTGGATGTGGCCAGGCGATATGGCGCGGATGTCGTAATCGCCGTGGATATCTCCGGCGGCTTGAATAAAGCCGCCCCCAGCGGGGTGATGAACACCATGCAGAAAACGTTCAACATCATGTACGCCAAAAACGTTGCCTCCCAGTTGAAAAACGCCGACGTCGTCATCCGTCCGAACGTGGAGGAAATCGGATCGACCGACATGGAGAAATTCAACCAGGCGATCTTTGAAGGGGAAAAGGCGGCTACGGCGGCACTGCCCGAAATACGGAAAATCATGGACAAGCTTAACGCCCAAGGCCGTTTGCCTGCCCGATAAGAGAATGATGCAAGTCAACTTTTGCCGGTAAAATCGCCGCCGGATCGAGGTTCCCGCCGCAAGCGTCCGGGGATGATCACTCGTCTTTTTTGTAGTATCCCGCCCATTTCTCGTCGATGGTTTTCTGAATGTCGTCGATCTGCGCGTCGGTGAGCGTCCGGAAGCGGGACTGAGCGCGGAAGTATTCGCGGACAGGCACCAGCTTCCGTTTTTCAATCAGCTTTTCCGAAGCGGCCGTCAGACGGAATTCGCCGTTGACGATTTCATAAAGATCGTAATAGCCCGTTTCCACGGCCAGCCGCCCGATTTTGATTCCGTAGCGGGGATCATAGCCCCAGCCCGGCGGGCAGGGAATGTGAATGTGGAAATACTTCGTGCCGGGCAGCGCGAGGCAGTTCTTGATTTTGTCGTAGAGGTCCAGCGGATAGGCCGCGGAGCAGGCGGCGACGTAGCTTAAATGGTGCGCGGCCATGATGGCCGGCACGTCCTTTTTCTGCTGAAGCTTCCCCTTGAACGGTGTGTTTGCGGTGATGGCGCCGATGGGCGTTGTGCCGGAGCGCTGCACGCCCGTGTTCATGTAGCCTTCGTTGTCGTAGCAGAAGTAGATGAAGTTGTCGCCGCGCTCCGCCGCGCCGGAGAGCGCCTGCAGGCCGATGTCGCTGGTTCCCCCGTCGCCCGCCCAGCCGGCAACCGTGGTATGCTCGTTGCCCCGGGCCTTGAGCGTGGCCAGAATGCCCGTCGCGGCGGCGGCCGTTGAAGCGAACGTCACGTTCAGGCAGGGCAGCTTCGTCGAGGCCACCGGGAAAAGCCCCTGCAGTACGGTGAGGCAGCTGGGCGGCACCACCAGAATCGTATCTTTGCCCAGCGCTTTCAGGCCTACCCGGTAGGCGATGGACAGGCCGCAGCCCGTGCACGCCCGCGTTCCCGGATGAACCAATTCTTCCGTCGGTAAACTTAAAATGGTTGATTTTGCCTGCATGGCATTCTCCTATAGCCTGAGCCCGATCCAGAGGGGCTCTTTGGAAACCCGGCCTTTAGCCGCGGCGCGAAGGGTTTGCGTCAAATCATCGGTTCTGATTTCGCGTCCGCCGATACCCGCGATAAAATTCTGGACGACCGGAAGCGATCCGGTTCCGGCCAGGTATTCATACAGCGCCGACTTCAAATCCGACATCAGGGCGCCTTCGTATCCGTAGCTCAGGGCCTTTTCGACGACGATCACGCCTTTTTTCCCTTTCAGGGCCGAGGCGATTGCCTCATCCGGAAACGGACGGTAATAGCGAACGCCCATCACGCCGATTTTGATTCCTTCGGCTCTCAACTGGTCCACGCAAACGCGCATCTGGTAGGTGATCGATCCCAGGCCGACGGCGACATGCTCCGCATCGTCGCAGCGGTACGGTTCGATGAAGGGATCGGCTTTGCGGCCGAAGATTCCGGCAAAGCGTTTTTCCGCTTCGCCCGCGGTTTGGAGCGCTTTGCGCAGGTCTTCCTGCAGCAGACAGCGGATTTCCATGTATCCGTGGGCCAGTTCGCCCCTGACATCCATCCGCACGTCCGGCAGCGTCACCGTGTTGAGATTGGCCGGTTCAAGGGGATTGAGAAAATAATCCGGTTTGAACGGCGGCAAAAAAGCGTCCACCTGTTCCGGTTCCGGCAGATCAAACGGCATGAACGTGTGGGATAAAATATATCCGTCGTAGCAGACCATCACGGGAATGCTCACCTGCTCCGCCAGCCAGTAGGCCTTGATGACCGTGTCGATAATCTGCTGGTGGTCCGCGCAGTAGATCTGTATCCAGCCCGTGTCCCGCTGCGAAATCGAATCCTGCTGATCGTTCCAGACATTCCAGGGCGCCCCCACCGCCCGGTTGACCACGCACATGACAATCGGCAGCCTCGCGCCCGATGCCCACTGCACCTGCTCGTGCATGTACAGCAGTCCGTTGGCGCTGGTGGCCGTAAACGCCCGGGCGCCGGCGGAGGAAGCGGCAATGCAGACCGCCAGCGCGGAGTGCTCGCTTTCCACGGGAATATATTCCGCCTTCATCTCGCCTAATTCAACGTATTCGGAGAGCTTTTCCGTGAGCGGCGTCTGGGGCGTGATGGGATAGGCCGCGATCACATTGGCCCGGCAGAGCTTGACGCCCAGAGCCGCTGCGGCGTTTCCGTTTTCGATAATATGCATCGCGTCTACTCCTTGTCTTCTTCCGCGAATTTGGCTTCATCCGCCATGGTGATGGCCTTGGTGGGGCACTCTTCGGCGCAGATGCCGCAGCCCTTGCAGTATTCCAGGTTGATGGTGGGCGGAATCGTCCGCGAGATCACGACATCGGGACAGAACAGCCAGCAGATGAAGCAGGCCTCCTTGTTTCTCTTGCAGGGAATGCAGAGGCTTGGGTCAAGGACCGGCCGCTCCACTCTCCAGGACCCCGTTCTTCCTCCGTCTCCCGCCCCGTGTTCGCTGTGGGACGTTTTTCTTCTGTAATTTCTTGTTCCCATGTTCAGCCTCCCGCCACGGTTCTCTCGTAGGCGTTTTTGGCCGCCAGGGAGTTCTTTTCCGGTTTTCGCGTGCGGAATTCCTCTGCGATGCCGGAAATCAAAAGGTCGATTCCCAGGAGGTTCGTGGCTTTTTCCAGGGAGCCGATAATGCCGGTGTTGACCATGCCGTGCGGCAGCCCCGCTTCCACGGAGATGGCCGTGATGTCCGCGGTGGCCAGCCGGTAGTCCTCAAAATGATAGGATTCGTGGGCCATCGGCGTATTCAGGACGATGATGCCGCCTGGCTTGAGGCCGTGGGTGACATCCGCCTCCTTGAGGAGAAGATGGTCCAGGACGACGACGATGTCCGGCGTTTCGATGGGCGACAGATCGTAAATTTTCTTCTTCGAGATCTTGAGCGACGTCATGACCGGCGCGCCTCTGCGCTCGGTGCCGAAGGTCGGCGCCATGACCACGCCCGCGTAGCCGGAGGCGAATGCGGCGCCGGCCACAATCTTGGCCGCCGTGATCGCGCCCTGGCCGCCGCGTCCGTGCCAGCGGATGGCAATAAACTCTTTGTTCATGTTAAAACATCCTGAGGGGGTTAGGCTGAAGACTGAAGGCTGAAGGTTGAAAATCAATCTCTTTGCAAAGATTTGATCAAGCCGTTCAGCACTTTTTCAGTTTCAGTAACTTTTGGTTCAATACTCAATAATGCTTCATTTGTCAGGAAGCCCAGCCGCTTGGATAAATTCAACTGATAATGCAGTTCTCTTAACGAACCGAATGCAATATAAAGAAATCTTATATAATCGGCTTGAGTGTGTCTTGCGCACCCTTCAACAATATTTGAAGGTATTGAAATCGCCGACCTACGAATTTGCGAAGTAAGTCCGAATAACTCTTCTTTTGGAAAGCTTTCTGTTGCTCTATAAACTAAATCAACAAGATTGTCCGCCAGCTCAAAAGCCTTCAGTTTTGTATGATCCCGCACTCTTGCTTCCTTCAGCCTTCAGCCTTCGGCCTTTTCTTACCATAACCGCTGCAACAATCAACAACAAAACGACGCCTGCCGCCGCCAGCACGATGATGGTCGAGGCGGCAGGTTTGGAGAACAGATGGACCGGGTTGCAGCTGGGCGCCTCCACGATGCGGCCGAGTGTTCCCGAATATTTAGCCGGAAGATCCGGAATGCCGTTGCCGTTGGTGTCCGGAAAGGACTGAACGTACCGAAGGACGCCCTCCCATTCTTTCAGCTCCTGAATGCCGGGCAGGACCGGGTCGGCGTCCACGAGCGCGTCGGAGAGTTTTGCCAGAGGCTTTCCGTTTTTGTCTTTCGGAACGATTTCCAAAAGCGAATAGGTAAACCGGCCCACAATCTGCAAAAAAGTCGCATTGTAAATATTGGCTGCGATCCGGTGCAATTGCCGGTTGGACCGGCTGTAATCTAGGGGCCGGTATCCCTCTTCCTCGCTGCCGATTGCTATGGCGGTGACGCGGTCAAAGTAAACCCGGCGCGGATTATAGGAAAAGCGGAGCCCGGAGAGCTGCAGATAATAGTCATCATTGCTTTTGAGCGGCCGCACGCTGGTCAGAATTTCCAGCGCTCTTTTGATTTCATGCCCGTACAGGTAACAGGAAATCAGGGGATAGCTCATGGTATCGTCCACGCCGATGCCCAGCGGAATCGTGCGGAACAGATCGCCGAAGCCGATCTTTCCGGTTTTTCCCCGAAGCAGGTCGTCACGTATGACGCCGTTGGATTCGACGGCAACCACCACCCGGCTTGACGGATCGTTTGGATCGAACGAGACCCGGTTGACGGACCAGCGGATGGAATCGGCCAGCAGATTGCCCAGGGGCGATTCACCGGCAACGAGTTTCAGATCCCACGCGGTTTCGGCGACGATCCGGTCGTAGGACAGATTTTGCAAACCGAGCAGGCGCGTGTTGAGCTGCTGTTTGAAGGCGTCGATCATCTTCTGAATCTTCGGATCTCCGGCAACGGAACTGTTGACGGGGATCAAGGCGTAGTTTTTCAGTGTCACCCGGCCTGATTCCCAGGCGATATCCAGAACGCCGACCTGCTTTCCGTAACTCCCGGCCTGAACGATGATAGTGTCATTGACGATGATCGGCTTGCCGAGCACGGTGTGCGTGTGACCGCTGACGATAACGTCGATGCCTTTGACTTCGGAGGCCAGGATTTCATCTTCGGATTTTTTGGGGTTGTCGCGAAGTCCGCCGTGCGAGAGGCAGACCACCAGGTCCGCTTTTTCCCGATTCCGAAGGATATTCACCATGTCCCGGGCGGTCTCGATGGGGTCTCGGAATTTCAGGGGTTTGGCGAAAGGAGAGACCTCGATGGCGTCCTTTCCCAGAATTCCAAAGACGCCGATTCTCAGTCCGCCCCGCTCCAGGATCGTGCAGCTTTTCACGCCGGTTTGGGAAAACGCGTCTTCCAGATCCGCCAGCTCAGGCTTTTGCCGGTCAAATACGGCGCTGGCGAAAACGATCTGCGGCGCTCCGCCTTTGGCTTTGGCCGTTCTGAGGGCGGCGGCCAGCCCTGCCGGCTTGAGGTCGAATTCATGGTTGCCCAGCGTAACAACGTCATAGCCCATGGCGTTGAGCAGGCGCAGTTCGAAAGCCTCTTCACGGTTCAGCATGTGAAAAAAAGACCCCATCGTGTAATCGCCCGCATCCACGACTAGGACCGGATTGTTTTTTTCTCTTCTGAATTTTTGTATAACGCTTGCCGCGCGCGACCAGCCGCCAAGGGTCTCGTCGGCATGGAGCTTCATCGGTTGATAGTCGATCTCCGGCGAAAATCCCTGCAGGTGGGAGTGCATGTCATTGGTGTGTACAATGGTAATCGATTTTTCGGCAGCCAAACCACTGGCGGCGAAAAACACGATGGCCCAGACAGCAATGATATATCTTAATTTCATTATTTTCCCTTTTTCCTTTTCTGTCATGGTGAGTCCTTCAACCCATTACCCATTACCTCTGACCTGTCTTTTCACTCGTCACTTTCCCCCGCTTCACTATCATAATTCCCCCGTCCTGAAAAGTTTGTATTCGGCAGCGCCGCTTCAATCCTTTCCAGAAGTCCGAAGAGGGTGGTTTTGTCCAGAGCGGATACGGGTACGGCGTCAAACCGCCTGCACAGATTCTCCAGCAGAGCCTTGTTTTCAAGGCGGTCCGTTTTGTTGAAAACGCGAATGGCCGGCTTGTCGTGGATTTCCAGCTCTTCCAGGATGCTTTCGACCGCCGCAATCTGTTCTTCAAACCGGCTGCCGCTCACGTCAATGACGTGCAGCAGCAGGTCCGCTTCCTGAAGTTCGTCAAGCGTCGCCCGGAAAGCGCTGAACAGTTCCCGGGGCAGGTTCCGGATAAAACCGACCGTGTCCGTAATGATGGCTTCCGTATCCCGCGGAAACCGCAGCCTCGCGCTTTTCGTGTCGAGGGTGGCAAACAGCTTGTCTTCCGCGAGGACGGCGCTTTGCGTCAGCGTGTTGAGCAGCGTGGACTTGCCCGCGTTGGTATAGCCGACAATGGAAATCACCGGAAGGCCCGATTTTTCCCTTCTGCCCCTTCGCTGGCCGCGCGACTTGGCCACGGATTTCAAATCTTTTTCCAGCCGGTGAATGCGCTCGCGGATTCGGCGGCGGTCGATTTCCAGCCTGGTTTCCCCCGGGCCCGTCCCCCCGATGCCGCCCGCCAGTCTTGATAAGGACGTGTCTTTGTGCATGAGACGCGGGAGCAGATACTTGAGCTGCGCCAGCTCCACCTGAATTTTTCCTTCGCGGCTGTGAGCGCGGCGGGCAAAGATATCCAGAATCACCTGCGTGCGGTCGATTACTTTGAGTCCGGTAAAATCGCCGATGGAGCGCACCTGCGCGGGCGTCAGTTCATGGTCAAAGATCAGCAGGTTCGCGCCGATCTGGGTGGCCCGAAGATCAATGTCCGACAGTCTGCCCCTGCCGACAAGGTATTTCGGGTCCGGCTGCGGCCGGTATTGAATCTGCGCGTCAAAAACCTCCACTCCGCAGGTTGACGCCAGTTGCCGCAGCTCTTCCAGCGAGGCTTCCGCTCCCAAAAGGGGATTTTTTTCCACCCGGACCAGAATGGCTTTTTCCGCCGCTTCGATCCTGCGGATTTTTTGCCGCTTTGCAAATTCATCCTCCAGCGCGGCGATGAAGGATATGAAATTCAGAGTCAGCCGGTGCGGTTCCTGGGGATCGTGGATCAGCCAGTAGGCGCCCTGCGGATTTTCCGGAATCAGGTGCGCCCAGAAAAGCTTGCCGGGCGCGCCGTCCTGGTGCACCTGAAGAGCGCCGATCATGTCCAGACGCAGATGGGACAGGTCCGTCAGGTCCTCCGGGGAAAGGTCTTCGCCGTTTAAATGCGTATGGATCAGCCGCAGTCCCTTGAACCGGGTGGAGGCGGCGCGAAATGCGTCCAGACCGGGGATAAAGATGCCTTTGTGATCGCCCAGAATCACCATGCTGATTTCGCCCTTGCGGTTGATCAGCAGGCCGATCTGCCGGTTGAGCGATCCGGACAAATATGAAATCTCCCGCGCCAGTTCATGACTGATCAGACTTTCGGGCGGGTTGGCCCGCCGGTAAAGCCTTTCCAGAGATTTGATTTGCTGGGCGCCGAGGCCTGAAGTATTGCCGAATATTTTATTGATGGTCTGCCTTCCTTATGCGGCGGATTTCAATGCCATTGCGCATCATTCATACAGGGACGTGAGCATCTCCAGAATTTTCGATTGGCCGGGCGATGTCGGATCCGTCGCCATGTTGACCGCGTCGCGCGATGTGTAAAAGGCGATTTCCTTGAGCGCTTCCCGGGAAATGCCGTAGGATTTGAGCCGCAGGTCGATTTGCAGTTCTGTGTAAAGCCGGCGGAGCGCTCCTTCCAGGTCATCGGAGCGGTTGATGAGGTAGGCCATGTCCGAAAACGCGTCGCGGCAGGTTTCCCTGTTGGCCATCACGAAGCCCAGCAAACCGAAAATGGCCGCCCGTCCGTGCGGCACATGATAATGCGCGCCGATGGCGTGGGTGAGGGCATGCCCCAGGCCCAGGCCTTTGAGAAACGCCAGGCCGCCGCAGAGGGCCGCCATGCACATGTCGGTCCGCGCGCGCAGGTTGTCCGGCTCGCGGCAGGCGGTAATGAGGCTCCGGCCGATGAGTTTGATGCCGTAAAGCGCCTTGGATTCGAAGTAGGGATGGTAAGGCGTCGCAAGCGAAACATAGCCTTCGATGCAGTGCGACAGAGCGTCGATGCCGGATTCAATGGTCAGACCCGGCGGCATGGTTTTGGTGAAGAGCGGATCGATCACCGCGAGCCTGGGAATGAAGTGATTGCTCATCAAAATGAACTTCAAATCGCGGGCCTTGTCCGTCAAAACGGCGCAGGGATTGACTTCGCTGCCGGTGCCGGAGGTGGTCGGCAGGCAGATGATCGGCGGAAAGACGGGCTTGATTTTGCCGCCGCCGCCGACAATGCCTTCATATTCGCGCAGGTCCCCTGAATGCGTGACGCGCAGGCCCAGCGTTTTGGCCGTGTCCAGCGAAGAGCCGCCGCCCAGCCCCAAAATGCCGTTGCAGCCCGTTTCCCTGTACAGGGCGCCCGCGCGTTCGATGAGTTCAATGGGCGGGTCCGGTTCGACCTCGGCGAAAATTTCCGCTTCAATGCCGCTTTTCTTCAAAATGTCGGCGACTTCGGCGGCCCGGCCGCTTTTGAACATGAACGGATCGGTGACCAGGAAAATCTTTGACACCTTCATGTCGCGGATTTTCCGGCCCATGGATTTTGCGACGCCTTCGCCCATCAGAATGTCGGGCATCGGCGGGATGCGGATTTCCCGGACTTTTTTCTTTTCCCGGAACGTGTCGAGGCCCTTCCATAAATTCCGCACTTCTGCTTCGTCGACGTCGAAGACGGAACTGGTCGGGGCGACGAGCTCCTCGCGGAAAAAGGCGGGAATCGTCGTATCGATCCTGCTGAACTGTGCCTGCTCATTGAAAGCCAGCTGGTCGCGCAGGGTTTCCTTGGCGGCAGCAAGAATGTCCTCTTCTGTCAGCGCAAGGCCGTAGCGCGCGTTCATGAGCCCGGCAAAGAAAGGATAAACGGATTCGCCGCCGGGAACGGCGTTGAGGCAGTAGCCCATCGCATCGCAGGCCGCCGCCTTGATCTGCGTCGCAAGAGAGGTCTGAATCTGGTCTTTCTTTTCCTTGGGCTGGCGGTAGGTGAGGCCGGCCGTGTGGTCCGCGCCCATGGGCGAGGAAAAGTACGTGACGCCCGTTCCCTTGACCGCGCGGGGATCGTGGGCGGGCAGGGCCTGGCCCTTGAAGGCGGGAATGCGTTCCACGTTGAGGAAACGGGCCGTTGTCACGACGCCGTTGCCGAGCGCGAAGCCGAGCGGCGTTTCCTTTTCGATTTCCAAAAGCAGGCTTTCCGCGCCTTTGGCGTCGCCCCAGTTCATTTTGCCCGCTTCGGCCGCGACGCCCAGGGCGCTGCCCGCTTCGATGCCGTCGAGGCCGATGTCGTCGCACAGGAACTTCAGCCGGGCGATGGCGTCGTTGTCGGTGATGCCCAGGTTGGTTCCCAGAAGAGCGATCGTTTCGTATTCATACGCCGCGCAGATTTTTTTGCCCTCTTTGTCCGGATAGATGATCGAGCACTGCACCAGACAGCCGGGCATGCAGCCGTGCATTTTTCCGCCGCGCTCGAACAGGATTCTCTGGATGTTGTTGCCGCTGACCGCCGTGAAATTTTCGGGGCGTCCGGAACGGTAATTGAGGGCCGGAAGGGTGCCGTGGCCCGCGGAGTTGTTGATCGCAAAAGGCGTGCCGAAGCGCGTGTAAAGACTGATCGTGACGTCGTGCTTCATCACTTCCGCCCAGTCGCGGACGATTTTGCGGAAGGCGTCCGGATCGGCCAGCGCCACCTGCCCGGTTCCGGTCGGATCCAGAATGATGGCCTTGAGGCCTTTGGAGCCCATCACCGCGCCCAGGCCGCCGCGGGCGGCGTTGCGCGAGGGATCGCCGAAAATGTCGGTCAGCGATACGGACGCTCCCTTGTACCGGCGCTCTCCGGCAATTCCCGTGGAGATCACGGCGACTTTGTCGGAATATTTTTTATGGATGGCGGAAACCAGGTCGTAATTTTTCAAACCGCGGTATTCTTCGGCCGGCGCCAGTTTTGCCTCATCCTTTGTCACCACGAGCACGCGGAGTTTGCCGTCCTGCGGCAATTCCTCGAACACGATGGCGCGCAATCCCAGACGGTCCAGATACTGACCGGCGGGACCGCCCGAGTTGGCTTCCTTGATGCCCTGGGTGAGCGGACTTTTCGCGCCGACGGACATGCGTCCCAGTTGCGGCGCGCGCGTGCCGGCCAGCGGACCGCACGCGACAATGAACTTGTTTTCCGGCCCCAGCGGATCGCACTGCGGCGGGACTTCCCGGTTGAGGATTTTCGCGATCAAAGCGCTGCCGCCCAGATGAGTCCACTCCGGCGGAAGCGGTTCGGCGAATACTTTTTGGTCATTCAGCGACACGCGCAGGATTTTCATAAATTCCCCAGTCAGGATCGAAAGCCTGTGTGGCTGGAATATACAGAAGACAACAGGGGCAAGTCAATGAAATAATAGGCTGAGGAGCTATCAGCCTGAAGGCCGAAGGCTAAAGTAAAAGTTTTTTAAAAGTGAAACCGGTGCTTCCGCCGGATTTTTGGCCGGCGGAAGCACCGGGGAAACTATTTCTTTTCTTCTTTGATGCCGGCGATGTTTTTGGCCAGTTTCTTCTTGTGCTCCAGGTTGCCCTGGCGGGCGATCATGATGCGCTGGGCCTGGGGCGAACCGGCGCCATGCATCGATTCCGTCCGGTAACCGACGGCCGCCGTGCCCAAGGTCAGGTTTTCCACCAGTCGCATGATGCGCGCTCGGTCTTCACAGGTTACATTGGCGTTGCCTTTCAGGTACTTCTCCAGAACCTTGCCGAGTTCCGGATTCTTGAAATCCTTTTCGGAAGCCATGGTGACCATCATGCCGCCCGCAATGTCTTCGGCCAACCGGCAGATTTCATAGGGGAATCGGGTGACGTTCTGCTTGCAGACGTTGGCCAGCAGAAGGTCGATGAGGTAGGTGCCGGATGCGGTCTTATGCCCCTGGGCGGAGCAGGCAATGCCGCAGGAAAAAAGGGTTTCGTTCAGATGCGTCATTTCAATGAGCTTGTCCTTGATATGAGAGGCCTTGGCCGCTCCGTTGTAATCCGCCGCCAGCGCCGCCGCACCGATGAGAACGTCGCCAACGCCGACTTTGCAGCCGCCGTAGCTCTGGCGATGGTAGCCGGCAAAGCGTTCGACCAGCATGCCGCTGAATTCTGTCTCGCCGCACATGAGGACGTTTTCCCAGGGAACGAAGACGTTGTCAAAGACCATCAGGGCTTCATGGCCTCCGAACTGGTAATTGCCTACGTCAATGGTGCCGCCTTCCAGTTTTCTGGTATCGCAGGACTGGCGGCCGTAAATATAGAAGATGCCCTTTTCATCCGCCGGGCAGACAAAGGAAACGGCGTAATCCGCGTCGTCCTTGCCCATGGCGACGGTGGGCATGACCAGAATCCAGTGGGAGTTGACGGCGCCGGTCTGATGGGCTTTGGCGCCGCGAACGACGATGCCTTTGTCGTTTTTCTCGACGACATGGACGTACAGGTCCGGGTCGGCCTGCTGATGGGGGGCCAGGCCCCGGTCGCCCTTGACGTCGGTCATGGCGCCGTCCACGGTCAGGTCTTCTTCCTGGACCATTTTCATGAATTTGATGAATCGTTCATGATACTGGGTGCCCAGTTTCTGGTCCATTTCGTAGGTGGTGCTGTCCACGGCGTTCATGGCGTCCATGCCTACGCACCGCTGGAAGCAGGATGCGGTCTGCTGGCCCAAAAGCCGCTGCATTTTGACTTTTTTGATCAAATCGTCGGTGCTCTGATGCAAGTGGGTGAAACGGTTGATTTTATTTCCCGTAAGATGGGATTTGGCCGTCATCAGATCCTCATATTCCGGCTTCTGGGCCAGCGCGTAGGTCATTTTGACGGAGTTCATGGATGGACGGATGATGGGGTTGTCCACCCAGTTCTCCACGAGTTCCCCCATGAGGTATATCTTGAAGTTCATCTTACGCATGCTCTCTTCGTACTGCTCTGGCGTCTTTAGGGCCATGGTGTTCCTCCTGATATTGCGACTTGGGATGAGTCGCCTGGTGTTTGATGTGTTGGTTTATAATTTGGTCACTTATTTGTTGATGTCAACCAACGGATCGGGATTTGCCCCCGAAAGCAGGGGATGGTTTTAAACCATTCCCTGCAGCTACAGCATTTCAATAATAAACGCGTGGCCGGTGCCGCCGCTGCCGCAAAGGGCCGCGCAGCCGAATTTCTTGCCGCGGCGCTTGAGTTCATTCATCATGGTGATGATCAATCTTGCGCCGGTGGCGCCAACCGGATGGCCCATGCTGATGCCGGAACCGACGGCATTGACCTTGTCCAGAGGGACTTTCAACTCACGGTTGCAGCCGATGACCTGGGCGGCAAAGGCTTCGTTCAATTCAAAGTAGTCCATGTCTTCCAGTTTCATTTTGGCGAATTTCAGTGCATTGTGAATGGCCGGAACCACGCCCATGCCCATGATGCGGGCCTCGACGGAGCCGGGGGCGGATGCCACCACGCGGGCGATGGGCTTAAGACGGAGTTCTTTGGCTTTCTCGGCCGCCATCATGATCATGCTGGAGCCGGCATCGTTTAAACCGGAGGCATTACCCGCCGTGACGGTGCCGTCTTTCTTGAAAACGGGTTTGAGTTTACCCAGACTCTCCATGCTGGTGTCGGCCCGGGGGTGTTCATCACGTTCGAACATAACCGGCCCTTTTCTGGTTTTGACCTCCACGGGAATGATTTCATCCTTGAACCAGCCTTTTTCAATGGCGGCACAGGCCCGCTGATGGCTCATCAATGCCCATTCATCCTGCTCCCGGCGGGATATTTGGTATTGGTCGGCAATATTTTCCGCCGTAACGCCCATGTGGTAGCCTAAAGACACATCGACCAGGCCGCCGATCATCAGGCTGTCCTGAATCTTTTCACCGTCGTTCAGCCGGTAGCCTTTGCGGGCGCCAAACAGCAGATAGGGGGCGTTGCTCATGCTTTCAACGCCGACGACCGCGCCGATATCAATTTTGCCCAGCATAATCTCCTGGGACAGCATTTCGGATGCGCGCATGGAAGAGGGGCACTGCTGATGAACGGTAAAAGCAAAGGATTCTACCGGCAGTTCCGCGCCCAGCGCGATGTGACGGGCGCTGTTGCCCGGCGCCCCGGCCTGGTTTACATGGCCGGCAATCACTTCCTGAATCAAGCTTTTATCGATTCCTGCTTTGGCGATGGCGCCTTTTAAAGCAATGATACCCAGTTGAACGGCGTTCAGACTTGAAAGCGACCCCATATAATCTCCGATAGCCGTCCTGGCTCCACTGACAATGACAACTTCTTTCATAACTTTACCTCGCTGATCTTTATTTTGAGTTTCAAGCATTGCAATACAGATGGACAATCGGCCACAGCTTTGCAAAGCGGTCTTTACCCTGAATTCCATCAAAAACTATTTTTGTTTAGAGCGCATTTATCAAGAATTGTTCTCTGAGGCAAGGAATTATTGGGCGGTCCTGCACAAAACGGCCCCCTTTCTTCCCCATGCCGCCGTTGTAAAAAAACCCGCCGGAATATTTTCCGTTGACAAACCCGCCAACTTATTTTAAGCAATAAAAAACTTTTTTGCTATAAGTGCCAAATGTTTCGGGGTGCCGTAACAAAGCCGCTGAAAAGCGCATGACTGTTGGAAGCCGAATCCTGGAACGAATGTCCAAACGGTTTTCCTGAAGGTGGAACAGATACAACTTCCGGAAGCTTTGGAGGCCTTGTGTTCGCAATCGTTTTTCCGTTAAAACGGATTGCCGAAACTCAAATCCACCCGCCCCATTCCCAAAAGGATGCCTCACAGACTCACAACCCGTTACTAACCGTCAGTCATTTTCCGTTTTCCGAAAATCATTCATCCGCGCTTTTTCCCAAAGCCGCCGGCCCGGCGATGTCCGGGTGCGGGGGCTGTTTCGTTGATGCATGGCGCGCCGGTTTCCCGATCCGGCGCTGATTCAGACGAAAGAAGGGGTTCCCGGAAAACGGGGGGACCTTCTCATAAGCGTAGCAATGAAAAAATTTCGATCCATCAAAAAGGGTGAAAAGGCATGGTGACGTATATTGAGAATGTTCTGGTCTTCACGTTTGTGATGGGGTCCATTTATCTTCTGCTTGCCCTTGGCTTCTCTCTGATCTGCGGAGTGCTCAGGATTTTTCATCTCGGGTACGCCTATATCTTTCCTCTCACGGTTTACGGCACATGGATGTTCATGTCGGCGCTGGGCTGGCCTCTGATCCCTTCCATCTTCGGCATGATCGCCGTCCAGTTTATAGTTTCCATCATTATTTACAAGGGCATGATAAAAAAATACATGACGACCGAGGATGTCCTTCTGACGGCGCTTTTGCTGGTCGCGCTGATCGTGGAACAGGCGGCCAACTACTTTTATCCGATTCAGGCGGGAGTGTACCTGGAAACCACCCTGGCCGAAGGCACCTATCAGTTCGGAGACGCCGTGGTGCCCAAGCAGCTGATCATCGGCTCCTTCATCGCGCTGGCGATGACGGGCGCGTTTGTCTTCTTCTTCCTGAAAACCAAAACGGGCATGGCCATCCGCGCCCTGTCCCAGGACATTTATTCATCGAAAATCGTCGGCATCAACGTTGAATGGCTTTATATGTTCACCATGATGCTGGTGCTGCTGCCGGTGATTATCGGCATGCTCATTGTCGCGCCGGTCTGGTCGCTGGACCCGGGGATGGGCTGGATGTACATGGTGACCGCGATCCTGGTTGCGGTGCTGGGAGGACTGGGCAACATCAAGGGAACCATTCTGGCCAGCTTTTTGATCGGATTTGCCCACGCCTTTGTCTGTTTTGTCCTCGGAGAGCCTCGTTTCATGAATTTATCGGCGCTGATTCTCGTCATGGTCATTTTGATCATTCGACCCCAGGGGTTAGCAAGGAGTGAATCGCTATGGTAGAGATGGAATTAAAGCGGGACCGCATTGTCATCCGGTTGGGAACCAAGAAATGGGAGTGGGTCCTGGAGCCGCGGTACTGGCGCAACACGCTGATCTGGGCCGCTGTCCTGTTTATCTTTCCGACGGTTTGCTACTTTGTCAGCCCCGGTCTGATCAACACCATGATTTCGGCCAATATTTACGCCGCCATCGCGATGCCCCTGGCGCTGATGACCATCGGCACGGGGCGAATGAACTTCGGCCCTCAGTTTTACATCGGAGTGGGGGGGTATTCGGCGGCGCTTTTGAGCATCGCCTACGGGTGGGGGCCGCTGACCACTCTGCCCTTCGCCATTCTGACGTCCATGATTGCGGCGCTGATCTTCAGCCCGCTGGTCATCATGGCGCGCGGCCTGTACTATGTGCTCCTGACGCTGCTGCTGCCGCTGGTATTTCTGGAGGTGACCTTCATCTATCCGGACATTTTCAAGGGCGACACCGGCCTTTTCGGCATTGTGCCGCTTCTCGACACCGGAAACTCCAAAATCAACTTTCTGGTGATCGGCTACATTTCCACGGTGATCATGTTCGTCTATTTGTGGATCATCAACAAGGTTCTCAAGTCCCGCTACGGCCTTTTGATGGCGTCGATCAACGATGACGAGGACGTCGCCCATTCCATCGGCATCCACATCAGCAAAATCAAAATTATCGCGTTTGTCTCCGCCTCCACGATGATCGGCATCATCGGGTGGTTTTACGCGCACTACTTCAGTTCGTTTGCCGGCATTACGTATCTGCCGCTGACCTTCATGCTGAAGGTTCTGCTGGTGCTGATGATCGGCGGACGCGCCCAGGTTTTCGGCTGCGTCGTCGGCGGCTATTTTGTCGCTTTCCTGGAGATGCTGATGATCCGGTTTATGGGGCCGATCCAGCCGGTGCTGTTCCCCATTATCCTTCTGGCGCTGCTGTTTGTCCTTCCGGAAGGGCTCTTCGGCCTTTACCGGAAGCGCCGGTATCGCGAATATCTGCCAACCATTCACGTGCGGAGGTAGAAAGCCATGACTCCATTGGTGAAAGTAAGCAATCTGACCAAGCGTTTCGGGGGAATCGTGGCGGTCAACGACGTGTCCTTTGAAATTTACCAGGGGGAGACGCTGGGCTTCATCGGTCCCAACGGCGCCGGCAAATCCACCGTAGTCAACTGCCTGACGGGGTATCTTCCCGCGACGTCGGGCAAGGTGGAAATGAACGGCGTGGACATCACGCGCATGAAGCCGCACGAGCGGGCGCACAGGGGGCTTGCCCGCACCTACCAGATTCCGCGCCCCTTCCCGGAGCTCACCGCGCTGACCAGCGTGCTGGCCAGCTCCATATCCGGCAAAAAAAGAGTCCACCAGAGCTTTCAGGACGCCATGTATGACGCGACGCATTATCTGGAATTCGTCGGGCTCTTCAGCAAGCGCAACATTCTGGCGCGCGACCTGACGTTTTACGAACTGAGAATGCTGGAGCTGGCGAGAGCCCTGGCCACGACACCCCAGCTTCTGTTTATCGACGAGGTCATGGCCGGCCTGAATCCGGGGGAGGCCAAAAACGCCACCCGTATGATCCGCAGAGCCAAGGAGGAGTTCGGCATCACCGTCTTCTGGATCGAGCATGTCATGGCGGTCCTGATGGAGGCGGCCGACCGGATTGTCGCGATCAATTACGGGGCCAAACTGGCCGAAGGCACGCCGGATCAGGTGGTGAGCAATGACGACGTGATTGAGGCGTATCTGGGCAGAGGTTGGAGGGAATATGCTTGAAGTCAGTGATCTGAGCGCGTCTTACGGCGTCATTCCGGCGCTGCATGGAGTCAGCTTCAATGTCCGGCAGTCGGAAATCGTGACCATTCTGGGATCCAACGGCACGGGGAAGAGCACGATCCTCAACGTCGTGCAGGGCATGATGACGGGCACCAGCGGAAGAGTGATCTTTCGCGACGAAGCCATTCAGGGCCTGCCGTCCCACAAAATCGTTGACCGGGGGATTGTGCAGGTTCCCGAAGGCATGAAGAGCTTTCCGTTCATGACCGTGAAGGAAAATCTGATGCTGGGCGCCTACCGGAAAACATCCTGGTCCAAAAGAAAACAGACGATTCAGTATGTGTACAGTCTTTTTCCGATTCTGAAGGAACGCTCCAACATGTCCGCCCGCCTCCTTTCCGGCGGCGAGCAGCAGATGCTGAAAATCGGCCGGGGACTGATGGCCAATCCGCATCTGCTGATGGTGGACGAACCTTCCATCGGCCTGGCCCCGCTCATCGTGGACGATGTCTATCAAACGCTGGGCAAGCTTCGCGAGACGGGACTGACCATTTTGCTGACCGAACAAAACGCCCTGCGCGCGCTGCAGCTGGCTGACCGCGGGTACATCATTCAGGAGGGAAGAATCGTTCTGGAGGGAAGAGCGGCGGACCTGATGAAAAACGACCTGGTGAAAAAGGCATACTTGGGGAGATAGCGATGGAAGATTATTTTTCTTATACGGCAAAACTTTTCAATCCCGATGAGGCGGACCAAAAGCCCGAAGCGCTCAAAGGCATCCGCGTGCTGGACTTTTCCCACGTGATCTTCGGGCCGATTGCGGCGAGGCTTCTGGCGGATTACGGCGCGGAAGTGATCAAGCTGGAGCTGCCTTTTTACGGCGACCTGTGGCGTCCGGCGACCTACTGGGGCAAATACTGGAAGCACTCAAACCCCATCTGGCACAACATCACCAAGAACAAGTATTTTCTCTCGGTGAACCTG
>Ga0116149_1001038_pt1 | contig 35088 bp, 29 predicted proteins | sample AD_UKC057_MetaG_FD_89787 | JGI IMG/M metagenome (GOLD analysis project Ga0116149, IMG submission 89787) | Active sludge microbial communities of municipal wastewater-treating anaerobic digesters from USA - AD_UKC057_MetaG | ecosystem: Engineered > Bioreactor > Anaerobic > Digestate | place: USA...
CCCATCTCGCATGAGATTCTGAAATTTTTCCAGAGCATCGGCATTCCCATCCGCGAGGGCTACGGGCTGACCGAGACCACGGGCATCACGCACATCTCGGACGCGGAAAACTTCAAACTGGGAACCGTGGGGCGAAACCTGCCGGGCGCCAAAGTGCAGATTGCCGAAGACGGCGAGATTCTGATTCAGCACGGCGGCATTTTCCAGGGATACTTCAAGGAGGAGGAAGCGACCGCCGCGGCTCTCGAGGGAGGCTGGTTCCACACCGGCGACGTGGGCGAGGTCGATGCGGAAGGCTATCTGAAAATCACGGACCGCAAGAAAGACCTGATCATTACGGCGGGCGGGAAGAATATCGCGCCGCAGTACATCGAAAACCTGCTCAAGTTTTCCCCATACATCACGGACGCGGTCGTCATCGGCGACCGGCGGAAATATGTTACGGCGCTGATCGTGATCGACGAGGAAAATGTGGTGAAATACGCGCAGGATCAAAAAGTGCAGTACACCACCTTTGCCAGCCTCACCAGGACGGAAGAGGTCATCAAGCTGATTTCCGACGAGGTCGAGAAGGTCAACAAGCAGATCGCCCGCGTGGAAAACATCCGCAAGTTCCGCCTGCTGGACAAGAAGCTCTACACGGAAGACGGCGAAGTCACCCCGACCATGAAGGTCAAGCGCAAATCCATCGCCGCGCAGTACAAGGACGTCATCGAGTCCATGTACCGGGAAGGGGAATAGTTTTTTCACGTTCCCAAGAAGCCGGGGCTGAATTTGAACTGAAGGCGGAGGTGCGAGAACCGGCAATACTTGAACGCTGACGCCGGAAGGAGGCGTTCCTTATGGCCCGAGTCGAAATCAATACGCCCGCACCCGCTTTCACACTGAACGATTTCAGCGGCAAAAGCGTGTCCCTGTCCGATTATGCCGGACAGAAAAACGTTCTGGTCGTTTTCAACCGCGGCTTCATGTGACCGTTCTGCCGCGCGCACATGGCGCAGTTGCGCCGGGATTACGATTCGTTCGTGAAGCTCGATACGGAAATCCTTGTTGCAGGCCCTGAAACACCCGAGACATTCCGCGACTACTGGCAAAAACATGACCTGCCGTTTGTCGGCCTTCCGGATCCGGAGCACCGGGTTCTGAAGCTTTACGGCCAGGAAGTGAAGCTCTTCAAGCTTGGCCGTCTGCCCGCGCAGATGCTGATCGACCGCACGGGAAAGGTCCGCTTCGTGCACTACGGCCACTCCATGGCGGACATTCCCCCCAATGAGGAGATACTCCATTTGATTGAAACGCAGCTATGAAGCAACACCCTCATAGACCGAACTGCCGGGAAAAGAGTCGATGCCCCAAACCGATGAAAAAAAATAAATGATGAGGCCGGAATAATTCAGCAGGAAGTGCGAATGAAAAATCTGAAAGGCAGGAATGTTCTCCTTACGGGCGCCGGAAGCGGCATAGGTCGGCTGATGGCCCACTATGTGGCCGATGAGGGCGCCAATACGGCCATAATCGATATTCAAGCAGAGGCCCTTGCGAAAACAGCCAAGGAGGTTCGGCTGCGGAAAGTCAAGGTGAAAGAGTATGTTTGCGATATATCCGATTGTGTATCCGTCGGAGATGTGGTTGCCCGGATCAAGCAGGATTTCGGACAAATTGACGTGCTCATCAACAATGCCGGCACTGTAATCGGAAAATCATTTTTCGATCTGACGCTGGAAGAGATGCAGCGCACCATGAATATCAATTACTGGGGGCACATCTATTTAACCAAGGCCGTCATCGGAGACATGGTGGCGCGCAATGACGGGGCGATTGTCAATGTTGCATCCTCCAGCGGTCTTATCGGCATGCCGATCCTGTCGGATTACGCCGCCAGCAAATTCGCCGAAGTCGGATTCTCCGAATCGCTGCGGCGGGAACTCAAAAAATTCAATTACACCGGCGTCACGGTGACCTGCGTTTGCCCGTACATCATCGACACCGGTCTGTTCAAGGGTTTCAAACCCATGGCGATGAGCCCTTTTATCAAGCCTGAGGTCGCGGCGCGTGCGATTGTGGAAGGGCTCAAGAAGGGCAAGCCTTATGTCATGCTCCCGCCTTTGAGCATTTACAGTTCGCTGATGCTGAAACTTCTGCCTACACCCCTGTTCGACTGGATCCTGAAGATGTCCGGCGCCGAGAAGGCGATGGACTGCTTTGAAGGCAGAAAATCATGTTAAATTAGAAATGTTGATCATCATGGAAAGGAGATCAGCATGAATCTCGAATTTGCGAACATCGGGGAAATGGTGCAAACGCAGGGTCGCCGCTATCCGGACAGAATCGCCATCCGCTTTTACGAACGGGACATCACGTATCGTGAACTGGATGAACAGAGCAACCGCGTGGCCAACGGTCTTCTTCGGCTGGGCGTCCGAAAAGGCGACCGGGTCTGCATGCTCATGGATAACAGCCCGGAATTTTACTATACTTATTTTGGGATCAACAAGATCGGGGCCATCGCCGGTCCGGTCAACTGCTGGTGGCAGATCGCAGAAATCCGTTACCTGCTGAAAGATTCCGGAGCGGTGGTCCTGTTTTGCGACCACACCTACCGGGGGCACATCGATAAGATCATCGGTGAAACGCCGGATCTGCAGCACGTCATTGAACGGGAAGCGGCCGACGATCGTTTTTTGCCGTTCGAAAAAATGCTGACGGAGCCGGTGGCTCTTGCGGATGCGGCGATCAGCCCCGACGACGTCTCCACGATCGTCTATACCTCGGGAACCACCGGAAGCCCGAAGGGAGTTTTGCTCACCCACAGGAATATCCTGACCAATTCCTGGCAGGCCAGTCTGCTGGCCAACATCGATGAAAAAGACGTCATTTTGTGCTTCCTGCCGCTCTTCCACGTCAACGGCCTCGTGATTACCGGGACATCTCCCTTGAGCAAAGGTTCACAGATCGTCCTGCGCCGCAACTTCTCCGCCTCGGAGTTCTGGGAATGCGTCGCGAAGTATCGCGTCTCGATTTTCAGCGGCGTGCCGACGGTTTACCAGATTCTCCTGAATACGCCGGGGTTTGAAGGATTGGACGTGTCGTCGCTGCGCTACGGCGTTTGCGGCGCGGCTCCCATGCCCGTGGAGACCATCCGGAAATTTGAGGAAACCTTTAACATGATTATCGTCGAGGGATACGGGCTGACCGAAAGTACCGCCGGGGCGACAGCCAACCCCATCAACGGCGTCCGGAAAATCGGCTCCATCGGGATTCCCTTTGCGGGAACCGAAATCCGGATTCTGGACGATGAGGACAAGGAGGTCCCCCAGGGAGACGTGGGAGAAATTTGCATTCGGGGCGACCATGTCATGAAAGGCTACTTCAACAAACCGGAGGACACCGCCCAGACCCTGCGCGGCGGGTGGCTTCACACGGGGGACATGGCCTATAAAGACGAGGACGGCTACCTGTTTATCGTGGACCGGAAAAAGGAAATGATCATTCGGGGCGGTGAAAATATCTATCCCAAGGAGCTGGAGGGCATCATCTGCCGGCACCCCGACGTCGCGGAGGTTGCGGTGGTCGGCGTCCCCGATGCGATCTACGGGGAAGAGGTTATGGCCTGCCTGGTTCTCCATCCGGACCGGATGCTTGCGGAGGAAGCCTTTCAAGACTGGTGCCGGGCGAACATGGCGTCCTATAAGGTGCCGAAATACGTTAATATCCGCGCATCCCTGCCCAGGAATCTTCTGGGGAAGCTTCTCAAGAAAGAACTGAAAGCCGCCCTGAAGTCGGAGGGGAGGATCTGAAACAGGACAAAGCGAGATAAAACAGCTGAGCAAACGGGCGACGGGAATTCTGGATTTGATCCGGTCGCGGTTATGACAGAAGGCCTTTGAGTTTGACAAGGCCCGCGAAGGCGAAATAGCCGGCAAAACCGATCAGGAAAAGGGCGCAAAATCCGATCAGCCGGCGGTAGAGCCGGTCCGTCAGCAGGTGCCTGCCCCGGGCGACCGCGCCGGCGATGAAAGAATACCAGGCCAGGTCCGCCGAAATGTGGCCGGCGAAGAAAAAGGCAATTCCCCAAAGGCCGTACTGCCAGGCGTAGAAAATATACCCGATGCCGATCGTCGCCCACCAGATGATCCAGTAGGGATTGGAAACGCTCATCAGGATTCCGTTCAGTACCGTAGAGTTCATTTTTTGCTGCCCGCCTTCCCACGACAGCCGCAGGGTGGGCAAAGACCGCAGCATTCCCGCCGCCATCCAGATCAGAATGACCGCGCCCGCGAGCGCGCTTGCCGCAAAAACCGCCGGCATCTGAAAAAACGGGGCCAACCCCAGGAAAAGAGCAACCACCAGCGCCAGCTCCAAAATGGCGTGGCCGGCAATCATCAGCGGCCCGGCCCAGAAACCCCGCCGCGAGCTCTCGCTGATCGTCGCCGTCAACAGCGGTCCCGGCATCAGCGCGCCGGAAAGCGCGATGACGAACGAGGAAGCAAAAATGGTGAACAGGGTAAACAGCATTAATTTTCAAATTCTCGATCTTGTTTGTCGCGTTATGGGGGACAAGGCAAAACAACTTTTGTAAAACACGGCAAAGTCCGTATGTCAAGATAACGTTTGAACAGATAACGTTTGAACGTTTGAAACTGCGCGGCAATTACTCATTTTCGTGCGGGTACGTACGGATTCCGGTTTTTTGCATTCCTATAGTCGCTGGGCCGGCCACGTTTGACGGGGCATCAAACCATTGCTGCTAAAATACCATTCCGGTGACGGGAAGATAACATGAAATCCGGCATTGCCAACTTAAGAGAAATCCTCTGTTCTCCCTTCCGGATGGTTTGCCGCCCTGACGGAAGAAAATAAAAATCGCACGGGTTTGACGCAGCGAAAGATTTTGAAGAGGCCCGTTTGAATCGAAATGAAAAATTCATTGAACGAAAAAATAATCGCAACCCTTGCTCCACGCCGTGCGCTGGAGCGGGGCAGGGATTATTATGAAAACGGTCAGGTGCGCGATCTTGCCGAGTATAACGGAACCATCATCGCCAAAGTAGACGGCAGCCGGACTTACACCGTCAAAATGAAACCTGCCGCGGGAAATGACATCGATTACTCCTGCACCTGCCCGATGGGTGATGATGGTGGATTCCATCGAGGAATTACTGGACGGACCGCATGCCGGGGACGTGGCGGAGCTTGCGGAGTATGGACTTCAGCAGGCGGCCGAGGCGGTGCAATACATGGACGATTCGGACGGCGGCATGGGAGACGTCATGTATCGCTTGCAGGAGCTTCATCTGAAGTCCTGCGAAAAAGAAAAGCAGGATCCGGCAAAACTGGCGGCGCATCTTTTTGAACTGGAACTGAACAGCGAATGGGATATTTTTTCCGGCGCCGCGAAAACCTACGCTTCCATTCTGGGCGACAAGGGCCTGGCGGTTTATCGGCAGCTGGCCGACGAGGCTTGGAAGGAATTCGCGCCTTCCGCATCGAAGCAGGAACTTCGCCGGAGCAATGCCAATGCAGCGCTCAATCTCATCGGAATCAAAGAGACGCTGGCCGTGATATCCGGCGATATTGAAGAGCTGGTGGACATCAAAAAACGGGATTTAACTTATGCGTACCACTATTTAGAAATCGCTGAAATTTACAAGAAAGCCGGCAATAAAGATAAGGCGCTGGAATGGGCCGAAGCAGGTCTCAAGGCGTTTCCCGCCAGAACCGATTCCCGCCTGCGCGAATTCCTGGCGGATGAATATCATCGCCGAAAGCGCCCCGCGGAAGCCTTAAATTTGATCTGGGCAAATTTTACGGATCAGCTTGGCCTGGACAGCTATCAGCGCTTAAAAAAACAGGCGGACAAAACCGGACAGTGGTCCGATTGGCGGGAAAAAACTCTCTCGCACATTCGTTCTCACATTACGAAGCAGGATCGAAAAACCAATCGATGGTATTGGAATCCGGGGTATTCCCTGCTGGTTGAAATTTTTCTGTGGGAGAAAGAACCGGAGGCCGCCTGGAAGGAAGCCCTGGAAGGCGGGTGTTCGCAGTCTCTCTGGATGAAACTGGCGGCGCTGCGCGCGCAGGATCATCCGCTGGACGCCGTGGAAGTGTACATGAAATATGTCAATCCGACAATCGAGCAGACGAACAATAAGGCGTATGAAGAGGCTGTCCAGTTGATCAAAAAGATTCAGCCCTTGATGTTTCGGCAGCGCAAGGATGAAGCGTTTACGGCTTACGTGGACGAGCTTCGGACCAGGTACAAAGCCAAGAGAAACTTCATCAAACTGCTGGATAAAATTCAGCAGGGAACGCTCGCGAGCGTTCCCTGCATAATCATCTATTTGTCCACGCGAATGAGCATGGCGTCGCCCTGGGCATGGCCCGAGCAGATGCCGCAGACACCACGTTTTTGCGGCAATCCATAAATGGCTTTTTGTCAGTATCAGATCATTCCATACATTTTTTTCAAATCGGCAATCACTGCCTCCAAAGTCGTTGATGCCAGACCGAGTGCCGCCAAATCCGTCGGCTCTGCAATGATGGCCTTAAAGAAGGTCTGCAAATCGCGGGTAATGTTATCGGGCAAGAGTACTTGAGTGTTGGTTTCAGCAATTCTGTATAGACGGAGCACGTCATTTTTGTGTTTGCGAATGTTTTTTGAATCGATAGCTTCGCCTTTTTGCTTTCTTTGTGTCAGATCGAGCCAGGCTTTTGCTTTGAGGGGAATCAACCGATCCACCCCGATAACCATCAGACCATTGTTTTCCCGTTTCCCTTGTGTGATGAAGAAGTAGTATCCATCGTCAAGAAGAATTGCCGACAGGCTGGCGGCTTCGTCATCGATAGGGATCGGCGTCAGATGACCCTCAGCGTCAATGGATAACGTATCCGGTTTTCGTGAAAACAGCTCCAGCATAAACGGAAACGAATTATCCACGGGTTTTGTAAAACGATAGAATTGCTTTTCACCGGATGCCTTTTCCTGAATTTGATACCCTCCGGCCCGGATAAACGCCCAGAAGACTTTCACAAAAGGCCGGTCAATGGCTTCGACGCATAAAACGATATCCAGATCTTTTGTCGCCCGAAAGGACAGGCCGGCTTCTTTCAGCGCCAGGTCACAGGCGGTTCCGCCGATAAGAATGTAACGATCCGCATAATCCTGAAAATGCTTTTGGAACACGTCCAGACCTTTTACCATTGCATTTCTCTCATCATTTGTTCCAGCGCCGCTTCCACGCGCTCGTCTTCTTCATCGCGAAGCGAAAGAAACAGGGAGAGGCGATCGACCACGCCATCCATCGCAAATAAAGCGGGCTCGTAGCTCCAAACTTCGATCTCATAATCCTGAACATCTTTTCGGGACAGCGCCTCCCTTCCGTATTTTTGAATCAACAACTTTCCTGTGACGTTTCCGACAGCCAGGACCTTGTTGCCCGGTTCTGCAAGGGTCGAGTAGCGGGCAAGGGCCGAAAGCCCAGCGCAGACGCCGTCAGGCAAATTAATCGACGGATCGACATATAAACGACGGATCACCGGACTGCGCAGATAGTCCAGCGTCTTCTCCCAGATTTCTAGTTTTGTTCCTTTTAAAATCCGTTCCCGTTTGCGTTTTCGGATAGAAATTTCAAAAAGCCCCAGAGAATCGATCTCGCTGAAGGCCCGCGACATTGTCATGGCGGAATAACCATACTGCAAAGCCAAATCATTGAGGGCTAAAATTCTCTGCGGACTTTTCAGCAGCGTATGCAGCAAAACGACCTGCGCAGACGGGCTCAGTGATTTCGCCTGTGTCCGGGCTCGTTTAAAGCGCTCACGCAGATCAACGCCAAGGGGAAGCAAATACATCTGATTGCCGGGAACAATGAAACTGACTTTCTGATCGATCAGCCTTTTTCTATTATAGGAGCTCATCTGCTTTTGAACATAAATGAGCGCCTCACCGCCTGCCCTGGGTTGCACAAGATCAACGTGCTTGCGGATCATGGCGGGCGTTGATTCCTGTTCGCCTCCGGCGACAATCAAAATGCAGGACAGGTCTGCAATCTTTGCCTGAAAGAAAGCATACTGGTCTTTCAAAAAAAACGGCAGGTTCCGACCGCCACTCCACGGCTGAATCGATAAAGGAACGCCCAGCGTGCCCTGGACATACCTTTCTAGTTCTTCGATTACTTGATTTTTCATTTATTTTAACCTTTGTGCGCACAATAACATAACGTTAGTTAATGTGCAACATAAAAGTTAATATATTGTTATATTGAATAATTATTAACAGGCAACAAAGAATCGGCCTGTAAGCTTTGCAGGGAACGCCCGCGAGCGTTCCCTGCAAAATCATCTATTTGTCCACGCGGATGAGCATGGCGTCGCCCTGGGCATGGCCTGAGCAGATGCCGCAGACGCCCCAGCCGCCGCCGCGCCTTTTCAGTTCATAGCCCAGCGTCATGGCGATGCGCGCCCCCGTGGCGCCGATGGGATGGCCGTAGGCCACCGCGCCGCCGTTGATGTTGACCTTTTTGAACATCTCTTCCTTCGTCATGCCCAGAATGGACCGGCAGCTCACCAGGGCCACCGCGGCAAAGGCTTCGTTGATTTCGATGACGTCCATCTGGTCAAGCGTCATGTCGTTTTGATCGAGAATCTTTTTGATGGCCAGCCCCGGCACGGTCGCGATGTCCTTGGTCGGCTGCGACACTTCGGCGTAATCCACGATGGTGAAGATGGGCTGAAGGCCCAGTTCATCGGCCTTTTCCCGGCTCATGAGCAGGCAGACGTCGCCGCCGTCATTGACGCCGGGGGCATTGCCCGCCGTGACCGAGCCCGGTTTGCCGGTGACGGTGCTTAAGTGTCCGAAGACCGGCGGAAGTTTGGCGAGCCCTTCCAGCGTCGTTTCCGGCCTCGGTCCTTCGTCTTTATCGATGATGATGACTTTTTTGCCCTGTTTGACTTCCACCGGGAAGATCTCGTCGTCCAGTTTTCCCTCGTTCATCGCTTTCACGGCGTTTTGCTGGGAATTGAGAGCCCACTCGTCCTGCTCCTCGCGGGAAAAGCCGAACTCGTCTGCCACTTCGGAGCCGTGAATGGCCATGTGGCGGTTGTAGAAAGCGTCCCACAGGCCGTCGTACACCATCGTGTCCACCACGCGGCCGTTGGGCAGGCCCATGCGCATTCCCCAGCGCATGTCGGGCAGGGTGAAGGGGCAGTTGCTCATGCTCTCCTGGCCTCCGGCGATGCAGATTTCCGCGCGCCCCAGCAAAATCATCTGAAAGGCCAGATCAATGGTCTTGATGCCGGAAGAACAGACCTTGTTGACCGTGATGCAGGGAACGGATTCCGGCACGCCCGCCAGAATGGTGGCCTGACGTCCGGGAATCTGGCCGCAGCCGGCGGGAACCACCTGGCCCATGAAAATATAGTCCACGTCCGCCCCTTTGACCTTGCCTTCCGTGCGGCGCAGAACTTCCTGAATGGCCAGCGCCCCCAGCTCCATCGCCGAAAAATCTTTCAGGGCGCCGCCGGCCCTTCCGTAAGGCGTCCGGCAGGCTTCCACGCAAACGACTTCTCGGAACTTCTGATGCGGATTCTTTATTTTTCTGCCCATGGTCGTGAAGTCCGGCTTTCTTTCGCCGAACCGGGCGATGGGCGCGTTTTTATAAATTTCAGATTTTTTTCGGGTCAGCGTTTGCGGCGTTTTTGACATGATGCCCTCCTGGTTGACGGTTTGTCCGGATGCGCGATAAATACGCGAATGTTTTCAAAGATGCGTTTTTCTTGCACATCACTTTCATTTAGTCAACTGTTTTGAAGCGCACGGTGCTGCTGTGTGAAGCCATTCGCCTTTTCGGTCGGCGCGTGGAAGACAGCCGAAACCGTTTGACGAAAGCCGATATTCATATTATAAAATTTTCGAACACCGCCAGGCACACCGCGGGTTTTACAAGCTGTAAAAACCATTGCGCGACAGATCGGAAATTCGAGACCCTCCATGAACAGAAATTTGGCCTTGCGGATTCTTTTGCTTCTCGCGCTGATTGCCCTGGTCGGCTATCTTTTTATTCACTTTGACCTTTATCTTTTCTTCAAAGACAAAAACAAAATTATTTCATTCATTCAAACCTCCCGCTACGACGAGCTCGTTTTTATCGCGATCCAGATCGTGCAGGTGGTGGTGGCCGTCATTCCCGGAGAAATCAGCGGTTTCATCGGCGGCTATCTGTACGGCCCGCTCCTGGGAACGCTCTATTCCACGATCGGGCTCACGCTGGGTTCCTGGCTGGCCTTCATGCTGGCCCGGTTTTTCGGCGAGCCGATTCTGGAAACCATGGTCAAAAAAGAGGTCTTTGAAAAATTTGATCATTTTATGGAGCACAAGGGTCTGCTGGTTTCCTTCCTGCTGTTTTTGATTCCCGGCTTTCCCAAGGATTATCTGTGCTACATCATGGGCGTCAGCCGCATTCCGGCGCTGACCTTTATCATTATTTCCACGATCGGCCGGTTTTTCGGCACGATGATGCTGTCGGTCAGCGGCAATATGGCGCGCGAGGAGCATTACGCGATGCTGGCCGTCATCGGCGTCGCGTCCGCCGTGGTTGCGTTTCTGGCATGGCGGTATCACGAGAAAATTCTGGAGCTGCTCAAAAACCATAAGGGGTAAAAGCCGCCGACAAGCGGTCCGTGCGGACGAGACGAAGGCCCGTCATGAGAATTCAAAAACCACATTCCGGGAATGGAAAGGCAGGCCAAAGCGCGGCCGGAATATCCGCCGCCCGGGTCTGGCTTCGGGCGCTTCGCCTCCATTTTGTCCTGCCCAGCATTCTGCCGGCGCTCTTGGGCGGGGTCATGGCCTGGGCCGCGGGGCATCCGCTGAACGGTCTTCATTTCTCCCTGGTCGTGATCGGCGTCACCTTCAATCATTTCGGGCTCAACCTGGTGGATGATGTTCTGGATTACCGGCATACGGTTGACCTGCAGGCAGGCGGCGAGAAGAATTTTTTTACCGGGGGCAGCGGCGTCCTGCCGGAAGGACTGCTGAAAGACTATCAGATGCTGACGGCGGCTTCCCTTTTTTTTGCAGCAACGGTCGTCATCGGCATTTATCTGGCGTGGGCCTGCGGATGGCCGGTGCTGGTTTTCGGAGTGTTTGGCATGGCCTGCTCCATTTTTTACACCGCGCCGCCGATCCGTTTCGGCTATCGGGGATTTGGAGAACTGGGCCTGCTCGTCAATTTCGGCCCCGTGATTGTTCTGGGGGCGTATTTTGTTCAAGCGCGGACTCTGGCCATCGAACCGTTTATCGCTTCACTGGTGCCGGGGCTGCTGATGGCGTCGATGATCCTCATCAACGAGATTCCGGATTACGAGGCGGACCGCCGCGGCGGGAAGTGGAACCTCGTTGCCCGCTTCGGAAGAAAAACGGGTGCGCTCCTTTATGGGGCCTGCCTGGCGTGCGCCTGCGGCATTCTGGTCCTCTCGTCCGTGGCCGGGGTTTTGTCCCCTTTTGCGCTCTTGGGCCTTGTCAGTCTTCCCTTTGCCGCAAAGTCCCTTGCCGTCCTGCGACGCCACCTGAACGATCCGCTGGCGATGGCGCCGGCCAATCTGGCGATGATTAAAGTCCACGCCCTCACGGTTGCCGCCATGGTTGCCGCCTATCTTCTGGAAGTTTTGATTGCAGCCCGGAAATTTATTTGTTAAACATTCACAAACCATAAGGCTGCCTTTGATGATTTCCGAAATTTCCGAAAACTTCTATCGCATCACCCTGCCCATGCCGTTTCGCCTGCGGCACGTCCACGCCTACATGCTGGTGGAAAGCGGCCGGGCGGTTCTCTTCGATGCGGGTATGCTCATGCCCGGCGCCTTTGAGAAATTGGAAGCGGATCTGACGGGCATCGGCATTGCCGCGGCCGATATTTGCGATATTTACCTGACCCACACGCATACCGATCACTGCGGCCTGGCCGGCCGAATCCAGGAGAAATCAAAGGCCCGCCTTCATCTGTCGAATGAAGCCCGGCAGGTTTATGCCCATTTTCAGCAGGGAGAAGACCTGATCGCGCGGGCCCGCCTCTTTTACGCCCGGCACGGCTTGCCCGCGGAAGATGTGGAAGCCATCGTGGAGGAAATTGAAGACCTGCGCGGACGGATTCCGCTCCTCGAGGTTGCCACGCTTTTGCGGGACCGGGAAATCCGGCGCTTTGGCAGCCGGGCGTTTGAGGTGATCTTCACGCCGGGGCACGCAGCGGGGCATGTCTGCTTCTTTTTTCGTGACGAGGGGCTTTTGCTGGCGGGGGATCATATTCTGCCCTACATTGCGCCGAGCTTAAGCCCGAACATCGACGATGAGGTTTTCCAGCCGCTGGCGAGCTACCTGGAATCGCTGGCAGTCATTGAAAAACTGCCCATCAGCATCATTCATCCGGGGCATGGAAATTCTTTCAACGGCGTTCACGAGCGGATTCGGGAGATTCGGGAACACCACGCGCTGAAAAAGGACATGCTGCAAAGAAGGATTGGCGCCCTCCCGCAAACCACTTTCGGCATCTGCAAAGAAACGATGAGAATGGGCGCGGACGGCTGGGAGCAATTCATGGCGCTCAACGAAACTTACGTTTACCTGCAGCACCTCAAACGGGAAGGCGCAATTCGTGAAGGTATGGTGAATAATACCCTTGTTTATTCGGCGGTTTGACAATTCGGAATTATGGGCCCGCCGATTTTCTTTCCTGTTCCCAGGCGTTTTTCATTTTCATCTGGTGATCGAGCGTTTCTTCTTTGATCTGCCGGATCACCGTTCTGGTTTCATCGTCCTGGCCGGAAAAAAAATTATAAAATCCTTTTTCAAGAACGGCCTGTTCGAAATCATGACTGACCGACAGAGCGTTGATCAGCGACATTTTGCCCGATTTTGTCCGGGTCTGCGCTTCCTGAATGCTGGTGATAAACATCTTGACCGTGTAGGTTTTGGTCAGCTTTTCATCAAACAGAACGCGATCTTCACCGGCCAGAAGGTGCAATTTTTTTATTCCATCCGCGTGGCTGGTTTCCTGGCGGGAGATGTCGGCCCATAAATCTCTGTATTTGGGGAAGCGGTCGGCAAACAGCAGATAAAGATTGCACATGTTCAATTCGAGCTCTTCCAGAAGCTCCAATATTTTTTCCTGATAATCCTTCAGCATCGCCGATTACCTCCGCCGACTTGCAATATTCGCCCGCCCCCGGGCGTCGAAGCATAAAAGCTGCCTGAAAAAATCATCAGAGCGGGGCCGCGGAAATCTTCACCTCCGCGGCGCCCGCAGAGCCGTCGTCCGGTTTACTCGATGCCTTCCCGGTCCAGAATCAGACGCGCCGCGCGCCAGCCGTTGACCTGGCCGGCGCATACGCCGTGCCACGCCTGCGTCCAGTTGCTGGTGATGAATACATTTTTAATCGGCGTGTCGTTGGGAATTTTCTGCCACTGTTCCGGCGACAGATAAAAGCCGTAAACCACGCCGCCTTTGTTCATTGTGAAGCGCTCGATGGTTTTCGGCGTGTAGCCTTCCTTGACGGTGATGTTTTTGGGGTCTTTGAGTTCGGGGATCACCCGGGCGGCCAGAGCGATGAGCTCGTCAACCTTTTGCTCCTTCAGTTTGGCATATTCCGCCCGGTCCTTCGGCCAGACGGAGATGTCGGAATAGGCGTCCAGCTTGACCACGGATTTGCCTTTCGGCGCATAGACGGGATCGCCCAGGTTTGTATAGATCGTGATGGCCACCGCTCCCTTTTCGAAGTCGCCCTTCATCATGGCTTCATAATTCTTCATGCTGTCCCGGTAGGTGTTGTAGAAGATTTCCGTGTCGTTGTAGCCCAGGGCTTTCAGATCGACATTCAGGCCGATATAAACGCCGAACAGGGAATTGGCGGGCTTCATCGCGTCGATTTTTTCCAGGTATTTAGCCGGAAGATTTTCCCGGCCGACGAGCTTGTCGGCCAGTTGATAGGGATCCGTGTTGGCGACAATATAGCGGGCCGTGTAGGTTTTGCCGTTCGCGGTTTGGACGCCGGTTGCCCGGCCGTTTTCCAGAAGGATTTTCGTCACCAGCGTGCCCGTTTGGACGGTTCCGTCCAGCTCGCGAATGCGGGCCGCGTAACCGTCGGCCAGCGCCTGGGATGTGCCTTTGATATGCCAGGCGCCGTCGCTCAGGTAGCTTTCGGTGGCCGCCATGAAAATGAGCGCCGATTCCTTGTCCACCGGAGCGCCGTAGAAAACCCATAGCTGGGAAACCACCGCTTTAAGATCCTCGTTTTTAAAGCAGGCATCCATCAGGTCTTTCACCGTGCGGTCTTTCCATTTATAAAAGGTTCTCTGACGGAGCGGAACCATGATTTGCGTGAGCGTGCCGCCGACGCTGCCCTGACGGAAGAGGTCCCGAAGTTCCATCAATTCCGCAGACAGGCTGGAGCAGAGCGTGTGAAATTTTTCTATGCCCTCAGACTCCTCGGGCCATTTCTTTTTCAATTCGCTTTTGAACCCCGGCCAGTTCGGAGGAAGCGTGATGTCCACGCCGGGGAAAATGGATCGGTAAAAATGCGGGACTTCATAGAGCTCCACTTTTTTGTCAACACCGGTAGCTTTGAGCAGTTTATACAGCCCCCTGTCCATCTTGCCCGGGCCGCCGCCGGCCATTTCATGCAGCGCCGCGTCAAAGGTAAATTCTCCGCGTGTAAATTTGGTTGTGCTGCCGCCCACCACAAAGTGCTTTTCCAGAACCAGCACTTTTTGCCCCTTGACGGCCAGGTGCGCCGCCGCGGAAAGCCCTCCCATGCCGGCCCCGATGACGATAACGTCATAGTCGGGTTTCTGCGCCGCCGGATTTTCCGCCGCCCATACGCCGATGCTGAACAACATGAACGCCAGAATCATCATCAACGCTATGAATTTTTTGATTATTTTTTTCTGAGCCATCAGAAACCTCCCGGGAAAAATTTGTGCGAATCATCCCATTAAAGCGACCGCTTGTCAAGTTTGCCTGGTGTTCAAATTGCCATTTCGACATCTGGGTGCGCTTTGCCCTTCTATTCACTATCCACCATCTACCATCCACCATCCAAAACAGCGGATCTAAAGACTCGTACTACCGGACGTGATGATTCGTGTTTGTGTTATGAGTCGGATACCGGTTTTTGGTGCATCACTTTTACGGGTTTCATTAGCCGGACTAAAAAGCTATCAAGCTGATTGGCGAAGGCCTGGCGGTCTTTCTTGCTGAAGGCCGCCGGGCCGCCGGTAATCATGCCGTTGTCCCGCAACTCACCCAGCAAATCCCGCATGGCCAGCCGGTCTTTGATGTTATGCTCCGTGTAGAGCATGCCGCGGGGATTCATCGCAAAAGCATTTTTGTCCACCACGCGATCGGCAAGCGGGATGTCGGCCGTGATGACAAGATCGCCCGGGCGCACGGATTGGGCGATGCGGTCATCGGCCACATCCGGTCCTTCGGGAACCAGGATCAAAGAAAGGTTGGGCAGTTTCTCCAGGTGCAACGGTTTATTGGCCACAAAGATCAGCGGAATATTCAAGCGTAAAGATGCTTTAATCAGAATGTCTCTGATTCCGTTCGGGAAAGCATCCGCGTCGACGAATATCTGCATGGAATCTTAATCCTATGCGCAAACGGGTGGACGCCTGTCTTTCCATGGTCTGGCCTTTTCGAGCTGGCCGGCTAGCCGAAACAGCGTGGCTTCGTCGCCGAACCGGCCGATGAAATGGGCGCCCACCGGCAGTCCTTCGCTGTTCCAGAAAAGCGGCACCGACATGGCCGGCTGGCCGGTCGCGTTGCAGATCGGCGTGAAAACGGCGTAGCGGGCCGTCTCGGCAAATCCCGCGAGCGGATCTTCCGGAGTGGGTTCAAACGAGCCCAGCGGCGCCGGCGGTTTTGTCAGCGTCGGGGTCAGCAAAACGTCATACTGTTCAAAGAACGAGGCGACATCGCGGGCGACCCGCTGGATGGTCTGTACGGCGATCAGGTAGTCGGCTGCGGTTGAAGCTTCGCTGCGTTCGTAAATTGCCCAGGTCAGGGGTTCGACCTGTGTTTTCGTCACCCCAAGCATCTTGACGATGGATGCGATGCCGGCGAACCACGGGACGACAAAGGCGTGGGTCAGGGTTTTCCCGTCGATGACGGGGGCGGCCTCCTCAACCGAATGGCCAAGCTCCTCGCACAGCCGGGCCGCATCCTGAACCGCGCGGACGCAATCTTCATGCACCGGGTCGTCGGTGGGGGCTTTTGCGGCAAAGGCGATGCGCAGGCGTCCCGGATCCGTATTCGCTTCCTTCACAAACGGCCGTTCCACGGGCGGCGCCCAGTAGGGATCGCCCCTCAGGCAGCCCGCCGTCGCGTCCAGCAGAGCCGCGCTGTCCCGGACGGAAATCGTCAAGGCATGTTCATTGACCAGTCCGCCGATCATGTCGCCGAAATCGGGCCCCAGAGTGATTCTGCCCCGGGTCGGCTTCAGGCCGAAAACGCCGCAGCAGGAGGCGGGAATTCGAATCGATCCGCCGCCGTCGTTGCCGTGCGCCATGGGGACAATGCGCGCCGCAACCGCCGCGGCCGAGCCGCCGCTTGAGCCGCCGGTTGAGCAGTTGGTGTTCCATGGATTTCGGGCAGGGCCGAAGAGTTCCGGCTCAGTGGTCGGAAGGATGCCGAATTCCGGGACGTTGGTTTTGCCGATCACAATCAGGCCAGCCTTTTTGTGGCGGGCGACCAGTTCGCTGTCATGATCCGGGACAAGGTCTTTCAAAACTTTGGCGCCGAACGTCATGCGCACGCCGCCGTAGGACGCCAGAATATCCTTGAGAAGAAACGGCACGCCGGTAAAGGGGCCGTCGGGCAGCTTTGATGCTGCGGCGTCCCGCGCCAGATCGTACATCGGCGTGATCACCGCGTTGAGCGCCGGATTCAGCTTCTCGATCCGTTCAATCGAAGATTCGACAAGCTCAAGCGGCGTGAGCTCTTTTTTCCGGATCAGACCGGCCAGTTCTGTGGCATCACAATATTTCAGTTCCTCCGACAGCGACATACGACCTCCTTTACTGAATGATATTTATACTTGTTTTGTGTTGAAGTATAGGGTGGCCGTTGTTGCCCGTCAAGCAGTATTTGGCCTTTGTCAAGCCCTTGTATTCGCTTGACAGCGGCCGGGGTGTTTTCTATACTCCCGCGCAAACAACCACGCTTGGATTTCATTCTTTTTCAGAGCGGCCGGTTGCATCTTTTTTCGAGGCTGAGAGGTAAATATGAAAAAACATCTTTGCGGTTTATTCTGGATTCTTCTGATTGCTCTTTGCCTGGTCGAGCCCGCTGCGGCGGAGATGGAAACCTTCGCCCAATCGGTGGCAAACGCCCACGCGAACGCCGCCGAGCCGCAGGGGACGCTGGGGAGATGGATCCCGACGGCGGACAGCATGTACAAGGTTTCCACCGCCGGCTCGGCCGGGGCCAATCCCTACGGCCTGAAATATTACGGTGATCCGGCTCAAAATCAGTTGATTGTCCGCACGGCCAGTTCAGAAAATGCCTATAACGGTGTGTATTCCGGGGGAACAATAACGACTGCCGGATCCAACTACACCATTTTCGGCAACAAGGACGTCATGAGCGCCTGGGTTACAACGGGAAAGGAGATGACGGGATTCATCAACAGCCAGGGTCTGACCGCCGGCACGTTTGTCAAAGGAGTCGAACGGGGACTTGGCATGAACGACAGGGGGAATCATGACGCCATCTTCGAAATGGCCGTAACCGTCAGCAACACGGCTAATCCCTATATGCTGCGGCCGACACGGAATCCCGACCCGACGCAATTCAGCACGGATCCCTCCACACACGGAACGAATGCTTCTTTCCCCGCTACCGCCCAGGCGGCGGGCATCGGAACCGGCGCGGCTGCGGATGCGGTGTTCGCCAACTACAAGACGGCCTACACCGACTGGATGACGGCAAACTATCCCTGGACGCAGTTGGGCTATACCTATTATTGGGGCCGGGCGGCCAATAAGCCCGAGAACCTTTCCGAAGTGCAGGGAATGTCCGAGTTCATCCTGCTGGGCGGCGCGGGCGGCTCCGATACGGCCAAAACCCCTTCCGGCACGGATGAGTCGGGAAATGTGGTCGTCGTCGGCATCTACGCGTCACAGTCCTATATCTATACGAAAAACGACGGAACGACCTTCAGCGATGCGCCGGACGCTCAATACGGAAACGGATTTGCCAGCTTCAATGTCACCGGCCCCTGCAACACCCTCTGGGCCGGAAGGGATTTTCAAGTCGGCGCAAGTTTGAATCCCGCCGCCTTGCCCAACACGATCAACATCGCCGCCGACGGATCGATTGCCGGCGGGCAGGGCATCCTGGTCGGGTCCCAAAACTATACGGTCACAAACGCCGGATCGATCACCGCCAATGCGGGCGCAAAGAAGTTTAACGTCGCCGGAAGTGAAAACATCGCGCTTCTGTTCAAGGGCGATACCCATGCGGCACCAGGCACCTTGAAAAACACGTTGATCAATTCCGGCACGATTACGGCTCCCGGCGCCAACGGCACGGCCGTCGCCGCCTGGGCCGGCGATACTCTCATCGTCAACACCGGAACGATCATCGGAACCGGAACCGGTTACGCCATAAAAACCGGCGCGGGAAATGACACATTGACGGTCAACGGCGGAGAGATAGCCGGCAGGGTCGATCTGGGGACGGGGACGGACAATGTGAACGTACCCGCAGGTTCCAGCGCCAGATTTACTTTCTCCTTAAATACCGATGCGCCGGCTGCCGCACAGATCAAATCTCAAACCGTTGCTATTGCCGACAACACGACAACGGTAGCCGTAAGAACCACCGGGACAACCAACATTAAAAACAACGATCAGTTTTTGATTGCGGATGCGACCACGTTGACGGTTGATCCGGCAAAACTATCCGTCATTAATGACCCTGCGTTTCCCATGTTCACTTTTTCTCCCCAAACAAGCGGCAGCCGGCTTTTCCTTACGGCGCTTCGCGACGCCGCCTTCTATGGACAAAGAGTCGGCAACGCCTCGCTGGGTTATGTCCTGGACAGCCTGGCGAACACCGCCACGGGGGATATGGCTTTTGTCCTTGGCGCACTGGATTCATCCGGCGATCCGGCAGGCGCTGGGCAAATGCAGCCCACCGTCAACAACGGTCCGATTCAGGCCAGTTTCGGGACAGTCAGCCAATACACCAGCACCGTTCTGAACCGCATCGAACAAGTTGCAGCGGCCCGGACGGACGGGATCGGCATGACCGGCATCTCCACCGGGGATGAAACCGCCCAAGGCGGCGTCTGGGCGCAGGGATTCGGCAGCTACCTGCACCAGGGAGCTCAGCAGGCAAGCCAAGGCTACACGGCGAATGTCTGGGGAATTTCCTTCGGGTATGACAGATATCTTTTTCAAAACATCATCGCGGGCTTCAGCGGCGCGTTTGCCCGAAACAACGTTACGACGGGCGACGTGAACACCCGCACCGACGCCGACAGCTACCAGGGCAGCCTTTACGGCAGTCTGTCCAAAGACGCCTGGTATCTTGACGCCATCCTGTCGTTTGCCTACAACCGGTATGACGCCTCCCGGCATATCGTTTTTGCCGGAATCGACCGGACGGCAAAGAGCGATTACGGCGGGTATCAATACTCCGGCTATTTCGAAGGCGGATACACGGTCAAAGCCTCCGGGCTTCTCCTGACGCCGCTGGTCTCCGTGCAGGCGATGCGCCTGAATCTGGATGACTATACGGAAACACAAGCCGGCGCTCTGAATCTGAAAATAGACCGCCAGCGCTACAACCTCTTCCAGACGGGACTGGGCGCGAAAGTCGCCTACCCGGTTTCGAAAAAGAATCTGAAAATCACGCCGGAGCTGCATGCCAAGTGGCTCTATGACTTTGCGGGCGACGCGCAGCAGGCCGCCTCAACGTTCACCGGCGGAGGCGCTTCCTTTGTCACGACCGGTTTTGAGCCGCCGCGGACCAGCGGCAACATCGGCGCGAAGCTGACGATCATGACCGAGTCCAACTGGTCGGTGTCGCTCAACTACGATTTCGAAATGAAGCAGGATTTTTACAGCCACAACGGCTGGGTCAATCTGCGCTATGAGTTCTAAAAAAGCCGCTTTCTTTTTTCTGTCCGCCTTACTTTTGTGTTCGGCGGGCTGCGCGGCTGTTTTTTCGCAAAACGACCGGTATGCGGCGGCCGATCGTGTGGCTGACCGCGCGGGATTTGAGAAATCCCTCATTCGAACTTCATCGTTAACACTGACTGCCTTTACGAGATTCACAAAGAAGGGTGATCCCCTGCATGTTTACATCGAAGGAGACGGGACGGCGTGGCTTTCGCGCACCCGGCTTTCGGACGATCCCACTCCCCGAACCCCTCTGGTTCTGGAACTGGCGGCGCTGGATTCAGCGTCAAACGTCGCTTATCTGGCTCGTCCGGGACAGTATGCCGCAAACGGCGTCCCGGATTGCGATGCGGCTTACTGGTCGGAGAAGCGTTTCGCGCAAGAGGTGGTGGAAGCAATGAACGGGGCTCTGGACGAACTGCGCCGACGGGCCGGCGCCGGAGCGATCCATCTGGTCGGTTATTCCGGCGGGGCGGCCGTCGCGGTGCTGGTTGCCGCAAGGCGAAGTGACGTTGCCGGCCTGAGGACCGTGGCCGGAAATCTTGATCCGGAAGCGGTGAATCGTTACCATCATGTCAGTGCCATGAAGGATTCTTTAAACCCGATGGACGCGGCTGAAAAGCTCCGGAATCTTCCCCAGCGCCATTTCGTGGGTTCGCAGGACACGGTCATTCCGCCCGGGCTTGCCCGGGTTTTTTTAAAACGTGTCGGCTGCCGGGATTCGAGCGGGATAACCGTTGTCGAAGGCGCAACCCACACCCGCGGATGGCGGGAGCGCTGGAGAGAATTGCTGATCATTCCTTTGAATTGAGCATTAGATATCAGGAGGGCAGATTTGGGGACTTCACTTTTGATTGTTGCAGGTTCATACAGGCGTCTGGGAAACTGTGAAATGTTTGCAAAAGATATCGCCCTTCGCGCCCGCGCCGATTCCATTAGTTTGCTTCGTCTTACGGACTTTGCCTTGAAATCCTGCACGGGCTGTTACCGCTGCCTCAATCCGGAGCACCGCTGCCGCGTCCAGGACGATCTGTACTTTATTCTTGAAAAAATGAAAGGGTTCGACGGAATCATCTTTTCCATACCGACCTATGTATTGGGGCCGGTCGGGCAGTTCAAGCTGTTTGCCGACCGCCTGGCCTGCATGGCCGTGTTCCAGCCCGACTTCCGGAAAATTCGGGCGGTCAGCGCGATTTTCGGCGGCATTGAAAGCTGGCGGGGAGTAACGCAGTCTCTGGTCAACGCCGTGATTCGCATGATGGGCTTCGACTTTCGGGGAAGCGCCTTTATTGAAGCCGCGTTGCCCGGCGAAAGTCTTGATGTGAAATACCAGCCCGTGGCGCAGGGACTGGCCGACGCCCTGGGGGAAAATTCCGCCGCCTACTTTCCCTGCAAAACCCTGCAATGTCCTTCCTGCGGCAGCGATCTTTTTTTTATTCAGGACGGGCGAAAGGTTTGCGTCCTGTGCGAAAGCTCAGGCGAATACCGGGACGGCCAATGGATTGACTATCGGGATTCCAAACGGTTTACCGCCAGGGGTTTTGTCGAGCACTTTGAAGGCTGGCTCAAACCCAAGGTTGCGGAATACAGCGCCCAAAGAGAGCGCCACCGCTCGCTTCGGGAAACTTACAAAGATATCGGCGTCTGGATTAAAAAAGAAGAGTAGAAAACGGGCCGCAAAAAAACAGCGGCCCGCTCAAAGTTGACAAACTCGTAAAAAGTCACATTTGTCACCCTGAGCCCGTCGAAGGGTGATCTTAAGTATTCGATGCTACTGCATGGTTCGACGAGTTCACCATGACAATGTGGGTAAATTATGACTTTTTACAGGTGCATCAAAGTTCAAGGTTCATGGATGTTCATCAGGCGCGGGGGGCCTGCAGAATCACCAGGGCGTCCACGGCCACCGGCTTGCCGTCCTTCACAATCAGGGGGTTGATGTCGATTTCGGCAATCTCCTCGTGCTTCATTCCCAGATTGCCTATCCCCACCAAAGCGCGAACCAGTATTTCGCGGTCAACGGCTTTTTCACCCCGGAAGGCATCCAGAAGCTTTGCCGCGCGGATTTCGCCGATCATTTCGCGGGCGTCCTCTTCGGTGAGAGGCGCGACACGGAAACTGACGTCCTTCATGGCTTCCGTAAAAATGCCGCCCAGGCCGAACATGACGCAGGGGCCGAAATGCGGGTCGCGGATCAGACCGATGACGAATTCCCGGTTGCCCTTCACCATTTCCTGGATCAAAACGCCTTCCAGGGCAATTCCCTTTCCCGTCAGTTCATCATAGGCCGCGGCCGCCTCGTCCTTGTTTTTAAGATTCACGCGGACCATTCCCATCTCGGTCTTGTGCGTCAGCTCCGGTGATGATCCCTTGAGGACTACGGGGAAACCGATTTTCTCCGCTTTTGACATGGCTTCGTCGCGCGATTGAACCAGCGCTTCACGGGTTACGGGCACGCCGGCGGCGGCGACAGCTTTCTTGGATTCAAACTCTGAAAGGGCCAGCTGGCTGCCCGCAATAGCTTTCAGCAGCATGTCTTTTATTTCTTTTTCTTTTTTGCCGGTCATGACAAGGCCTCCCCGGTTGAGCGATGATCCGTGTTCAAGCCGGCGCCCCACAAAGGTCTGTCGCCGGTCAAATTCCTTTTCAAAAGAGAGGCGAAGTACGTTTGGGAAACGGACAGGGCCCGCACGGCCTGTTCCGTTGTCTCAAAGATGGGAAGGCGGTGCCTGGCCCGAATGGCAACGGATTTGGAGATGGCATTCGGCGTGTAGATGGCGGCGGGCTTTTCGTAGCGCTTGCAGATCTTCATCAGCTCCAGAAGGCAGTCGATCACAAAAGGCTGCCAGACGCTGAGCAGGGGCAGAAGGCCGTCCACTTCCTCCGCGGAGAGCAGTATCTCGAAAATGTCGAGGTACGTCTGAGGCGGCGCGGGGCCGATGTCCACCGGATTTTTTATGTTGAAGACCTGACCGACTTTTTTCAGCTTCTCCTGGGTTTGCGGGGACAGGCGAACCATCTGCAGACCCGCCTGCACCAGCAGGTCCGCGGAAATCCCGCCGAAGGCGCCGGAATTGGTAAACGCCGCGATCCGCTTTCCTTTCAGCAGCGGCATTTCGGTGAATATCTTGGGGAGCGAATGGAGTTCGTCGATGGACTGGAGGCGGATGATCCCCGCCTGTCGGCAGGCGGCATCGAAGATCCGGTCGTTATTGGCCATGCCAGCCGTGTGCGACATGGCGGCCTGCGCGCCTTCTTTGGTTTTGCCGACTTTGTAAACCAGGACGGGCTTGCGGGATTTCCGGGCCGCCTCCATGAGCTTGCGGCCGTCCGCGATATTTTCCAGATAGATGCCGATGACTTCCGTTTCGTCCTTTTGAAAATATTCGATCAGATCCGCTTCGTCCACGTCGCACTTGTTGCCGATGCTGACCACTTTGTTCACGCCGACCAGGTCGTAGTACAGAGACTCCAGCGTCAGGACGACCACGCCGCCGCTCTGGATGATGTAGGAGATGCTGCCCGGAGACTCGAAAATTTGATTCATCTCGACCAGGCTCGGGTTGACGCCGTAAAAACAGCAGAACTTGTTGCGCGAGCTCAAGGTCCCCAGGCAGTTGGGCCCCAGCATGCGGATGCCGTTTTGCCGGGCAATGGCATCGATTTCGCGCTGCATCGCCTCGCCGATTTCCCCGCCTTCGGAAAAACCGGCGCTTTCAATCACGACGTGCCGGATGCCTTTGCGGGCGCAGTCCCGAATGATGCCGGGAACGTGCTTGGCCGCCACGATAATGACCGCCAGATCGGGGGTTTGGGGCAAATCCGGGATCGATGAATAGCCCGGATAGCCGTTTACCGTCTCTCCTTTGGAGTTCACGGCATAGACGTTTCCGTCATAATGGAGATAATCTTTGAGCATGTTGCAGATGGTGGAGCCCAGATTGAAGGGGGTGTTTGAGGCGCCAACGACAACAACCGATTGCGGATCGAAGAAGCGTTCCATAAGAATACCTGCCTGAAGTCGAATTTTCGCGCCGCCATACAACGCAAAAAGGCGGCTTTTGTCAAGCAGGAAAAAGGCAGCAGGAAAAAGGCAGCTGGAAAACGGGCAGGAATAAGGGATTGGGCGGACTTACGGTGTTTTGTCCGGAATGGTTTGTTGCATCCGCCCGGCCGCACGGCAATGCTTTGCCGCTCAGGCCGGGCTGATGCGTCTTAATGTCTTTAGAACCCAACCGACAGGCCGATGTAGGGCCCTGAGTAGAGGGTGTCCATTTTGTAATCGTTGACATCCATTTTCTGCTGGAGGAGCCTGTAGCCCGCGTGGATGTCGAGAAACGGAAAGGGGGTAAGGGACACATCCGCCAAGGCTTCATAGGAATAGTTTTCAGAGCTGTACCCGCCTGCGGTCACCTGGGCGCGGGCTTCCAGCAGGTTGGCCAAAAGCCCGATGTGGGCGCCGACGCCGATCATCGGAATGATGGAATTGAAGGATCGGTCCTGTTCCAATTTTCCGGCCGAGTTCAGCTTAAAGCTGCCCGTGGAATACTTGATCTGGGCGATTCCTCCCAGTGAAAACCCCGCCAGGACGTTTTCCAGATTGATCAGATCGCGCTGGTATTTGAGATCGAACATGGAATATCCCATATCCGTATGAACGGTGTCGCCGGCCTTGTAAGGAATGCCGTTGTATGTCAGAGCCGTTGCAAGAATGGCATCCGTCGTATAACCGAAAGGCGTGTACATCAGGCTTACATGATTTTTTCCGAAGCCCCCGTATGCCTCTACGGAATACGTAATTTTATTTCCGACCCCCAGCATGTCCGTCGCGCTGATGTCCGAGCCCTCTATGCCGTTGGCGATGGTCTGGACATCGGCTTTTTTAAGATCGGGAAACCACAGGTAGGCTCTTGCGCCCAGTTCAAAAGCGTTCGCCTCCGCAACAACCGTCAACGATAAAGCAACCACTAAAGCGAAAAACAGCTTTCTTCCATGGTTAATCATAGTATCCTCCATTTGATGAATTATGGTTTGCAATCTCGCATATTTCCCGGCATTCGTCAATCGGAAGTGTCGGCGAAATTTGCCCGGAATCCCGGCGCTTATTTCCGAATGACGCCCCGGAACCGGGCGTATTCCACCATGCGGCCAAAGGCGAAGACGGCGCGCTCCGGCGTAGGATAGCAGGGAACGCCCAGCGCGGCGAAGCCCTCGTGGATATGGGCGATCTCCCTTGCCGTGCCGCCGTAGTAGCTGGCAAAGACCGGCTTGTGCGGGTGGCGCCGGAAAATCTCGGTGAAGGCTTCGGAGATATCGAACATGCTTTCCGGCATGAGCACAAAGGTGATCAGAAGGGCGTCGACATCCGGCTGCTCCATCAGGCAGCGGGCGATGTGGCTGGTGGCCTTCTTTGACCCGTGCTGCTCGATGGCGGACCAGGTGTCGATGGGATTGCGCACCGGCGCCCAAACCGGCATGACCTCGCCCAGCTTTTTGAGAGTCTCCTTCTGCAGCGCGGGGAGATCGACGCCGCATTCCTCTCCGGCGTCCGTGGCGGCGACGCAGCCCATGCCGGTGATCGAGAGCGCGCCCATGCGGTTTCCGCGCGGCAGGGGGAGTTTTTCAAAGGCCGCGAGAGCGTCAAAAAAAGCTTCGGAGTTTTGCACCCGCAGAAGACCTGCTCTGCGGCAGACCGCGTCAAATACCGCGTCCGATCCGGCCAGCGATCCGGTATGCGACGCCACGGCGGCGGCCCCGGCTTCGCTGCGTCCGGCTTTCATCACCACCACAGGTTTTGTTTTGGATGCCGCGGCCGCGGCGCGAATGAACCGTTTCCCTTCCACCACGCCTTCGAGGTACATGCCGACGGTGCGGGTGGCCGAATCCCCGGTCAGGTACTCCAGCAGGTCGCTTTCGTTGATGTCTCCCTTGTTGCCGATGCAGGCCACTTTGGCCAGACCGAAGGGCTTGGTGTCCGCGATCCAGCGGGCCCACCCGGACGAGAAAACGCCGGACTGGCCGATGATGGAAACACCGCCCGGACGAATCGGATCGAGGCCGACGATGGAGGTGGACATGCCGGCCGACGGGTTGATCGTGCCGATGCTGTTGGGTCCCATGACCCGAATGCCGGCCTTGCGGGCCATATCGATGATGATTTTTTGTTCTTTGGCCCCTTCCTCTCCCGTGTCCGAGTAGCCGCCCGTGCTCAGGATGATATTGGTCACGCCCTTGGCGGCGCAGTCCGCCAGCGCTTCGGGCACGGCCGTCTTGGGAATCACGACCATGGCGGTTTCGACGGGCTTTGGCACGTCGCTCACTCTCGCATAGGAGGGAAGGCCGAGGATTTCCTTGACGGTCGGATTGATGGGATAAAGCGCGCCCCTGTAGCCGGCCTTCTGCAGGTTTCGCAAAATGATGTTGCCGCCTTTTCCCGGGCTGCGCGAGGCCCCGATCACGGCCATCGACGAAGGCTGGAAAAAAGGCGCGACGGTGGCCGGGCTGGTGCGCTTGCGGGGAACGGCGGCGGGGCCGGCATCCAGTCTCACCAGGGCGTCGACGGCCACGGCGCCCCGCGGATAAACGATGAAGGGGTTGACGTCGATTTCAAGAAGATCCGCGCGCTCCGCGGCAAGACAGGAAAGTGCGGACAGGGCTTTTGCGGCGGCGGCGATATCGAGAGGCTCCCGGGACCGGTACCCTTCCAGCAGGGGAGCGCCTTTGAGGCGCCGAAGCATGGCCAGCGCCGCCTTCTCATCCACGGGGGCAAGGTCGATGACCGTGTCGCGCAGGATTTCCGTAAAAATGCCGCCGATGCCCGCCAGAACAATCGGGCCGAAAACTGGATCGCGGCGGCACCCCAGAATGAGTTCGGCGCCCGAAGGGGCCATCTTCTGCACCAGAACCGCGAAGGGAATATCGGCAAATTTATTTTTCATTTCCCTCACGGCCCCGTCCAGGGCGGCAGTATCCTGAATGTTGAGAGCGACGCCTCCCCTTTCGGTTTTGTGCACAACGGCCTCGGAACAAATTTTCAAGGCAACCGGAAATCCGAGCTTTTCGGCCGCCGCCGCCGCTTCCTCCTCCGTGCGGGCCGGAATGCCGTCAATGACGGGAATCCCCGATTGCCTGAGCAGAGACGCTCCTTCAAATTCATTGAGGGTGATCAGATTCTTCTTCAAAATGCAAATACCTCCCCGCGGCATGCGTATTTCCGAATTTTACGCGGTGACCCTATCATGATTTTGAAATAATTCAACTTGCATATTCCGGCCGGTCCTGTATTGAATCTGCATCATTCTGCGGGTCGAAGGGGTGAAAAAGATGCGACGGGATATGCTGGAAATGATCGAGTCCAACCGGTTGTGCGTTCTGGCCACCGTGTCGGAAAGCGGGCCTCACTGCTCGCTGATGTCGTATGCCGCAAGTGAAGACGGCACGGAATTTTACATGGCCACGGACAAGAACACAAAAAAATACCGCAACCTGGCGGCCAATCCGTCCGTCAGTCTTCTGATCGATTCCAGAGCAGACAGCGCCGAAGGCCGGGGGGCGGCTACCAGGGCGCTGACCGTCACGGGAACGGTTCGGCGCAATTTGGATGAGCCCGGAAAAAAAGCGGCTCTGGAAGCCCTGTGCCGGCGCCATCCCGACCTGAAGGATTTTCTTGCCGGTTCCTCCGTGGAAGTGATTGCGGTGAAAATCAATTCGCTTCAATTGCTCGACGGGATTGCGGATTCCCATTTTGAAGAAGTTTGAGTCAGAAAACCGAAAGCCGAAGCGGTAAACGCCGGCCGGAGTTTTCCGCTTATGCCGGAAGGCTGACGGGGTGCTCAGATCAGCTTTGCCGCCATCCGGTCGATTTTGGACAGGGGCAGTTTTTTCAAATCCGCCGCGGCGGCCCATTGCCGGTTGGGGCAACGTTTTGCCGCCGGTTTTCCATTGAACAGAAATCCCTCGTAAACATGAAGCGTCACGCGGAAATGCGTGTAGGCATGATCCACGGAAGCGATTTTTTTCCCGACGCGGATGGAAAGACCCAGTTCTTCCCGGACAAGACGGCGCAGACCGGCTTCCGGGTTTTCATGATCTTTCAAAAAACCGCCCGGCAGTTTCCAAAACGATGCCAGCAGGCCCTCGGCCGGCCGCTGCACCACCAGAAGCCGTCCTTTGTCGTTTCTGAGGACGGCGGCGACTGACTGACGGCGCGGGATTGCGGGGGCCTTGCGCATGACGGGCAGCCTGTCCTGCAGATGACGGTGATGGGCCAGGCAGAGCGACGCCAGGGGGCAGGCGCCGCAGTCCGGATTTTTCGCGCGGCAGACCGTCGCCCCCAGGTCCATCAGGGCCTGGTTGAAGCCGGAGGCGCGTTTCTTCGGAACCAGGGATGCGGCCAGCTCGAAAAAATGCCTGTGTTCCCCGGGATCGTTGATGGGTTTGGCGACGGCGAAAACGCGGCTCAAAATCCGGCGGACATTGCCGTCCACGGCCGGAACGGCCCTTTCGAAAGCGATGCTTAAGATAGCCCCGGCCGTGTAGTCGCCGATGCCGGGCAGCGTCCGGATGGCTTCGAGCGTGTTGGGAATTCGCCCGCCGAACCTGCCGGTGATGATCTTTGCCGCCTCGTGCAGATGCCGGGCGCGGGAATAGTAGCCCAGATTTTCCCAGGCTTTCAGCACGTCCTGCAGGGGGGCGCGGGCCAGCGCGAAGACGTCGGGGAATTGTTTCAGAAAACGCTCGTAGTAGGGGATGACCGTGTCCACACGGGTTTGCTGCAGCATGATTTCGGAAATCCAGATGCGGTAGGGATCGGCCGTCTCCCGCCAGGGCAGAGTCCGCCCGCAGCGTTTGTACCAGGCGAGCAGGCGGCGGGCCGGAAGGCCACCGGTTTCATGCGGATTTTTCAACATGGTTTTCTATTGTATCAGCCGGGCGATGCGGTTCCATCGGACGTTTCGCTCCTCGTGGTTCCACGACCAGTAGAGAATGAAGGCTTTTCCCTGGACGTCCTTGAGATCGACGAATCCCCAGAAGCGGCTGTCCAGGCTGTGATCGCGGTTGTCGCCCATCACGAAAAACGAATCTTGGGGAACGACCAGCGGGCCGAAATTGTCGCGCGGCTGTGCCTCGGCCGGAAAAATCGCCTGGTCGGTGTAATGACCGTTGGGGTCCGCGTAGGGCCGGTCATTGATGAAAAGTTTCTTGTTTTTCATTTCAATTTTGTCGCCCGCGACGCCGATGACGCGCTTGATGAAATCCTTGGAGCGGTCTTCCGGATAAATGAACACAATGACGTCCTCCCGCTTCGGATCCGTGACCGGGATGATGGTGGTGCGGAAGTACGGGAGCTTGACGCCGTAAATGAATTTATTCACGAACAGGTGATCGCCGACGAGCAGCGTCGGAATCATCGAGCCGGAGGGAATCTTGAACGCCTGAACGACGAAGGAAATGATAAAAGCGGCAATCAGAAGCGCGGTCAGGATCGCTTCGACAAATTCCCGAAATTTGCTTTTGGCGGGTGCAGGTTTTGACGGTTTTTCTTTCATGTTTCTCCTCAAAATGTTGACTGTTTCTTGCTTTATGCGAAATTGCGAGGCCCGGTTAGGGTTCCACGCGGTAATGGAAAGAAGCGATGATATGCAGACGAGACAGGTCGTACTGCCGGGGCAGCGGCTGGAAAGGCGCGGCCGCCCGGACGACCTCAAGCGTCCCGGAATCGAGACGGATAAAGCCGGAAGAAGTCATCAGCGCCAGCTGTGAAAGCCTGCCGTTTGCTTCAATCGACATTTTCACCACCACCACTCCTTCTTCATCCTTCTGATATGCGGCTTCGGGATATTTCCAGATTCCCATGATCTTTTTTTTGACGCCCGAAAGATAGGCCGCATATTTGACGTCGGCAGAGCCAATGTCCACCGTGTCCTCCCGCTCGCCCGCCGGGACCGGCTTTGCGTCCCGGTCGTCCTTTGAAATTTTTTCGCCGGTCGAGGCCTCTTCTCCTTCCCGGTCGGCCGCCGCCGGGGACGATTCGATCCGAACGGTCAAGGGTTGGCCGGTTCTTTCCCTATCGCGCAGATCCACCATGCTGCTCGCGGCAATCAGCGCGGCATGTCCCACCAGGGAAATGATCACCGGCAAAAGGAATACTTTTTTTGCGTTCATGGCCTTTCGTTCGCGGGATCGATCATATATGGCATTTGCCTCAAAATCAACAATATGATAATCAAAAAACCGATTTTCTAACACGGCGGAGCGGATGCGGACGGATGAAGACTACATGAACCTGGCGCTCGACGAGGCCCGAAAGGCCTTCGCAAAGGACGAAGTGCCGGTGGGCGCCGTGGTGGTAAGCGGCGAACGGATTCTCGCCGCGGCGCACAACGAGACGGTTTCCGCGCCCGATGCGGCCGCGCACGCGGAGATGATCGCGATTCGCGAAGCCTGCCGGGCGGCGGGCAACTACCGTCTGACGGACGCGCGGCTTTATGTGACCCTCGAGCCCTGCCTGATGTGCGCGGGAGCGATCTTGCAGGCGCGGTTGGCGCGGGTGGTGTTCGGCGCGCGCGATCCGAAGGCCGGCGCGGTGTTTTCCCTGTATCAGGTTTTGCACGACCCCCGCCTGAATCACCAGGTGGCGGTGACGGAGGGAATCCTCGGGGAAGCTTGCGGAGAAATTTTGAGTAGATTTTTTAAGGAAAAGAGGGTAGAAGCCGCCTCGAGGAATGCATGAGGCGCGGAGAGATGTCTGAGAGGCCGAAGGAGCACGACTGGAAATCGTGTGTACGCCCACAAAGGTGTACCGCGGGTTCGAATCCCGCTCTCTCCGCCAGAAATCATAAGGTAGGGGCGCTCCGGACGGCGCCTCTGCCGTTTTTTTAAACCGTCCGCCATCCGGAGAGTTACCGAAGTGGTCGTAACGGGATCGACTCGAAATCGATTTAGGGGCCACAAGCTCCTACGGGGGTTCGAATCCCCCACTCTCCGCCAGCAGATCATCCGAAGACACCCTCGGTAGCAAAAACCCGCTGAAAGCAGCGGGTTTTTGCTTTCTGAATGCTGTTTTGGCAGCAATAACTGCCAGGGTGCGGTTATTTCCAGACCTACAATGTGTCGGTGAAACAATAGAGAGAGGTTTTTTCTGATCCGAGGGGGGATGTCTTGATAAAATGAAAGATATCATGTATGTTTCCTTCAATTTTTACCTTTGATTTTATTTGCACCCAATAGAGAAAAATGAGAAATGCCGCGGGCAGTTGGAGGTTAACAAAGAACTTACGTTCAGAGCCTAAATATCTTACATGGTAAGAGATATTCGCTGAAGGGAAGAAAACTAATGAAAATGCTTGCCGATCTGTGCAAACCCAGGGCTTCGATTTTTGACAAGGCCCGCCTGGACACGGTTTACAATCTGGACGATTTGCCCACCATCGACCCCGATGACTTTTTCTCGGAGAACTACGTGACCGAAGGCATGCGCGTCCTCCTGACGGAGGCCTTCAATCGCCTGGAAGGGAAAACCGCGAGCGCCTCCGGCACATTTCTTCTCAGCCAGTCGATGGGTGGAGGGAAGACGCATAACCTGATCACCTTGGGGCTCCTCGCGAAACACCCGAAATACCGCAAGCGAGTCATGGCCGATTTCTTCAAGCCGGGCAACATGGGCGCGGCAACGGTCGTGGCCTTCAGTGGAAGGAAGACCAGCACCCCCTTCGGTATCTGGGGAGAAGTCGCGGAGCAGCTCAGTCGCAAATCCGTTTTCAACGAATTTTACAGCCCCCTGAAACCGCCCGATCCCAACAGATGGATCGAACTCCTTCGGGGGGAACCGGTGCTCATACTTCTTGACGAATTGCCTCCCTATTTCGAGGCCGCCCGGGCCGTTGCCGTGGGGGATACCTATCTGGACCGTCTGACTGAGATCGCCCTGGCCAACCTGCTGGTGGCCGTCAACAGCAACAAGCTTCCAAGGGCCTGTGTGGTGATTACCGATCTGTCCGGGACTGCCTATGCGGGCGGCAGCGCGTCCATTACTCAGGCTTTGCAATCGCTCAGTGATCTGGATCAGGAAGTAAACCGCAACGTCATTCGGATCGATCCGGTCAAGATCAATACCAACGAAATCTATCACATTCTGCGAACCCGAATCTTTGAGATGACCCCTTCCGCTTCCGACATTGCAGCGGTGGCCGACGAATACGGCGCCGCCGTGGACAATGCCAAGAAGATGGGCCTTTCGGAGGTCTCACCGGACCAGCTCAAGACGGACATCCTGAACGCCTACCCCTTCCATCCGGCGATTCGGGATCTTTACGCCCGCTTCAAGGAGAATCGCGGCTTTCAGCAGACCCGCGCTCTGATCCGGATCATGCGGCTCATTGTCTCCCGGCTTTGGAATTCCGGCGCAGCCGCCAGGCAGGGTCTCATCGGACCCCACGCCTTCGATCTCCAGGACGCCTCCATGCTGGGCGAGATCAGGCAAATCAATGCGGGCCTTGAAGTCGCCGTGGCTCGTGATATCGCTGCGGAAGGCGGCAGCGCCCTGGCTCAGCAGATTGACGGTGTAAACTCTTCGGATGCACAGGACATCGCCAAACTGATTTTTCTTTCCTCGCTCTCCACGGCCACGAACCCCGTTCTCGGTCTCAGCCGTTCGGAAATCCTCGGAAACCTCGCGGCTCCGGAGCGGGATGTGGTTAAGCTGCGCGGCATTTTCGACCGCCTTCAGGCCGACGCCTGGTACCTTCATGTCTCACGCGATGGAAAGCTCTTTTTCAAGAACGTGGAGAACCTGAAAGCCAAGGTGGCCACCTATGCCCGCAACAAGCTTAGGGAGCAGCGGGAGAAGGAATTGCGCGACCGGTTGGGCGACATGTTCAAAGTCACCACCCGCGCCGCCTACCAGAAGATACAGGCCTTACCGGCGCTGGATCATGTCCAGCTTCAGGCCGATTCGGTGACACTGATTGTCTTTCGTCCTGCCGATGATTCCTATGAGGCCATTGAAGAGTTCTATAAGAATCAGCCCTACAAAAACCGGGTATGCTTCCTGACCGGCGCCGCCAAGGCCTACGATACGGTTCTGGAGAGAGCCGCCGAATTGAGCGCCATCCGCACCATCATCGGCGAGATGGAGCAGGAAGGTGTTCGGGAGAGCGATCCGCAGTACATGGAAGCCACGGAAATTCGTACCAAACTGGAAGGCAGGTTTTATCAGGCCTGCCGCGAGACCTTTACCATCCTCTATTACCCGGCGAAGAACGGTCTCGTGTCGGTGGATCTGGATCCCAAGTATGTCGCCAACGAATACAAAGGGGAAGAGCAGGTTCTGGCGGCCCTCAAAGAATGTTACAAATATACGACCGAAATCGCCCCCGACGGCAATTTCCGGAAACGAGTAGAAAGCAAGCTCTGGCCGGAAAACACCAAGGAGGTCGCCTGGAGCGCCATTCGCCAGCGTGCCGCCTCCGACCCTTCCTGGGTCTGGCACCACCCTGACGCTCTCGATCAACTGAAGGACGAACTGGTCAAGAGGGACCTCTGGCGGGAGATGATGGGCTACATCACGAAGGGGCCCTTCGAAAAGCCCGCCGCCTCGGTCCAGATCCAGGTCTTGAGCCGCGATACAGAAACGGGAATGGCCACCTTGCGCATCCGGCCCGTCAACGGCGATACGGTCTTCATGGAAACGAAAGGTGTCGCCACAACCTCTTCAAAGAAGCTCGAAGATTACGACCTCAGGACCAAGGCACTCAAACTCTCCTTCCTGTGTGTTGACACCACAGGCGAGCATGCTGCGGGCGAACCGATCGCTTGGACCAATACGATTATTGTCAAGCACCGTTTTTATCAGGAGGGAACAAAGCGCAAATGTGAACTGAAGGCACTGCCGGCAGGCCGAATCCGATACACCACCGACGGCGCAAGCGTCGAGACATCCGGCTTGCCCTACGACAAACCCTTTGAGGTCCCGGCGGACTGCCGTGTCGTCCTTGCCGTTGCCGAGGGGGATGGGGTCAAATCCCCGGCGGTCAACATACCGGTGCCTCAGGGCAAAGTCGATCCCGCCGCGGCGATTGACCGAGCCAAAGCCGCTGTATGGCGACGCGGCTTCAAGAAGGACGCCACGGGCGAAACCTATCGCTTTCTGGAAACGGCCAAGAAGCACGAAGCGGAATTGGGCGGAGCCCGTCTGACCATCGCCAAGGATGCCCACTGGATCGAGCTGAATACCCCGGACGAGGAGTTTCACGCCGTAGAGCGGTTTGAGCGCGGCGCCGACCTGCTCAAGGAATTCATTCCGGAAGGGGTCTTGAGCCTCGACGTCGCCGGTCTGAAGTTCGATTCTGGGCAGCAGCTTCTCGACATGGTTGCCGATCTGAAAACGGAGCTCAAAGAAGGAGAAGTGCGCCAGTGATGATGGTCCGCAGAAAACGTCAGTTTGTCGGCTTCGGGTTCGATCCCGGTGAGTCGGCACACCACTTTGCCGTCATCCTTTCGGAAAGAGATGAAGCCGTGGCCATCGAAGAGCGCTTCGCATGGAACGACGGGCCCGATGCCGTTGAGGACGCGGGCCGTTCTCCCGTCGTCAAGGTTCGACTGGACCGCTATCGCTGGGAAAGGATCGCGGATGCGGCCGGGGGCCAGTTCAACACAAGGATCAGGGCCGGCGGCCACCGTTCCGTCGCCTGGAAAACGGACCGGGCGAACCTCCTGCCCCCCCATGTTGGCAAGGAGCTGATCCTCCTGGCCTGGGCCGGGGAGGATATCGACGAGAGCCTCATCCCCAACGCCATCGCCAACTGGACCGGCCTGGGACCGGAGGAGCGCTGGTGGCTCTATACGACCGTCAACGCCACCTTTACCAAAGCGGAGGCGGGGAAGGACCGGGGCTGGCGCAAGGCGATCAA
>Ga0116149_1001040_pt1 | contig 35078 bp, 24 predicted proteins | sample AD_UKC057_MetaG_FD_89787 | JGI IMG/M metagenome (GOLD analysis project Ga0116149, IMG submission 89787) | Active sludge microbial communities of municipal wastewater-treating anaerobic digesters from USA - AD_UKC057_MetaG | ecosystem: Engineered > Bioreactor > Anaerobic > Digestate | place: USA...
ACTCGTCGCTTGTGCCGTGGGAGGACCTGGGCGAGCATCTCAAAGAATCCAACCGCCAGCAGGCCGACGACATCGCCGCCAAGCTGCGGGCGGTCGGCTGCGCGGCTGTCCCGAACTACAACTGGGACGAGCCGCTCTTCGCCTTCACGCCCGACGAGGTCGAACGCCTGGCGCGGATGGAGCACGAGCGGTGGATGGCAGCCAAAGAGAAAGCCGGCTGGCGGCCCGGCCCGACCAAGAGCGAGACACTCAAGACGCATACCTGTCTGGTGCCGTATGACGACCTGAGCGAGGACGAACGGGAGAAGGACCGCAGCGCCGTTCGACAGATACCAGCCTTGCTTCAGCGGATCGGCTTTGGGGTGCACCGGCTGCGCTAGGCGGATGCGTCGTCATCCGGCGCGAACGGGGGCTCGCAGAATCGGCACGATCTTGAAGCCCGCCAATCTCGCCACGGCGGGATAGTTGCGTATGCTGGCGCGGTCCTTGTCCTTGTCCTGTTCGCCCAGTGCCGCGTAGGGTACGAGACAGTGATTGAGCCGCCGAGCTCTCTGGCCCTTCTGTTCGTCCTGGGTCCGGGCAGGAGCGCACCTGCTCCATCCGTTGGCCAGCTTGATCTCCATCCAGCCCTTGTGTTCCTCTTCGGACAGCAACTCGAGGTGGTTTTCCAGGATCGATTTCAGTTCCGCCTCGCTTACGGCGTGGCGGGCGTCCTTCTCGTCCACAAGCTGCAGGCCGACCAGTCCCAGGATGACCGGGATGCGAACGGCGGCTGCGAAGTTGTCGCCCTTGGCCTCTTCGGGGAGCTTGGCGAAGTCGGTCTTGTACGCGTTCTTCTGGTCCCCCAGGGGGAACCATGCGGCGTGGATGGCCGGGGCCAGGCGCCAGGCGTGCTGCTGGAACGCCCGGTGCTGGTCTATGATCTCCATGAACAGGTCCACTTCCCGGACATTCATCTCCAGCACTTCGTCGCTGGGCAATGCGGAGCGGTGGTAGTTGCCCTTGCCGGCCTGCTTGACCGGCATGACGATCTTCTCCATGGACCGCGAGCCGTGGCAGTAGTGACCGACTTCGAGCAAGGCGGCCAGCAGGCCCGAATCCATGTTCAGGCGCTCGCGGCTTTGCTTCTTCCCGGGGGCCATCATCCCCAGCCACGACCGCAGGAGAATCGCTCGCCGCACCGGGAAACACACGTCCCGCGGATCGTCCTGCCACTGCTCGCCGGGCGGGTTGGACGCGTGGAAGCATTGGCGCGGATTGGGCCCCAGGACGTTCAAGTTGCCGTGCAGGCGGCTCTTGAAGTCCGGGCCTTTCTTGAGCCGGAAGTCGGCGGCGGCTTCCTTGTGCTCCTTCACGACCTCGTCCTTTTGCGACCAGGGCCGCTCCGGCGGGCCGAAGTTGTCCATGTCGTAGCTGGTGGCCCCGGCAAAGACGAAGATGCACCGCCCAATCGGGTGCGTGATCTGGCCTTCCTGGAACTTGCCATCCTGCATCGGGGCCAGCAGGTACTGCAGCCAGCGATAGTTCTGCGAATCGAATTCGTCCCAGAACACGATGGGCAGCCCACCTTCCAGGACCTTGTCTCGCACCTGGTGGAAGGCGCCGATCAAGTCGGAGACGTCCTTGAACTGCGACAGGTTGAACTCGAGGAAGGACTTCCTGCCGTGCAGGACGCAGTCCGCGATCTGCTTGATTCCGAACGACTTGCCCGCCCCCGGAGGGCCGAAGACCGCGATCGACAGGGGTTTGGTCTCGCTCGCGTTCCGCTCGTACTCCTGCATCAGTTGTTGAATGTTGCGCAGGGCCTCGATCTCGTCCCGGTCGGCGGTGAAGAGTTTCCCGTAGCTGGCGTACGGGACATTCCGCAGCCCCTCGAGCCCCAGCAACGCGACGCGCCGGCCCAGCCCGTACAGGGGCTGCTCGCGACTGGGTCGACCGTCACTGGTTTCCAAGATGCGCCATGTCTCGGCCGCGCCGCAGGCGCCTCCGTCAGCCGTCTGAGAGGGTGCGGCGCCGTCCGCTGACTCATGCGGCGGAACAATCGCCCGACCCAGTCCACCGAGCCTGCCCCAGTCCGCCTTGGGGGCCCGGGGCAGGTCCTTGGGCGCGGGGCCGTCGCCCGCCAGAATGACGGCCGCCAAGGCCTCCGTCGGCAGGGCGGGAGCCGGCTCCTTTGTTACACCGTGCCCCATGGCCCGCAGCAGCCGCATCGCGCTCAGGCCGCCGCGGATGCCTGCCGATATCCCGTCTGATCCCGCCCGCGACAGGTGAACAGCCAGCGCCGACGCGAACGTGGACTGGAAACCATAGGCATCACCTTCGGCGCCGCAGAACTCGCGCGACCATTCCCCCTCCATGTAGCCAGGATCGAACAGCAGGGTGAAGCGGTGCCGGGCGGCGCCGTCCGCGTCCTGCACCCGCTCCATCCACATCGCGCCCTCGCCGTGCAGGGTGATGATCACATGCTTGGCCCGCCGAAGTCCCTCAAGCAGAGGGCTCTGGCACAACTCACGGGCCAGGTCCAGCGCCGTCCGCTCCCAGGAAATGCCTCGGCTGACGCGGACCTCGCAGGTCCGCAGGTCCCGGATCGACACGACCACCGCCAGCCTGTCGCGCAGGGCGGACGGCCCGCTCAACGCCCACCAGAAGGCCCCGTGGCAGACAGGTGCGCTGGTCTTCAGGACGATCCATTCCGGCAGGGGCCCGGACCCGTCTTCGGTGAGCGGCTGCAACCAGTCCGGAACCTGAAAACGGAACCCGCCCACGTTGTCCTCGGCCAGCACGACCGTCGGCTCGAAATCCTCCCGTACGGACCCGGGCAGGTCGGTCGTGGGTAGGGGCTGTGAACCGGCTACCGAGCCCAGGCTCAGCGAGCGCCTCACCCGCCACACGTCGGTCCTTTCGTCGTCGGGGGTCTTGCCCAGCTTCCCGAACTGGAACTTCTGCCAAAGGGCCGCGGTAGGGGGCGACATGAAGCGGTCCGGTTTTCCGGCGAATCCGATCTCCAGCTTGAACGTTCCCTCGTTCGTCTGGGCGGCCTGTTGCGCCACCGCGGACAGGATCCGGTGGGCGATGCCGGCGCCGCCGAGCGACACCCCGATCTGGGCCGGGGGCGTTCCGGGGGGCGGGTTGTCCTCGTTGGTGGGCAGGTAGATGTCATAGTCGTAGCCGTAGTCACCGGTGACGAGGATTCGTTTAGGGTCCGTCATGCCGTGTTCCTGACTGTGCTGTTCTCTGGTCATGCCTGTCGGTCGTTCTCGGTCAATCACGTCTGGCCGCTTGTTTCATTTCTGTCAAGTCATCCGATCGGTCTATCCGCGTGCGGCCCACGATCGGGCCAGATCGCTCCACCCGTCGGTCAAATCATAATCAAGCAACTGCGCCATGGGGATCCACGCGTGCTTGTCGTGCTCCTCGCTCAGCGCGAATGTCCCGCCGATGACCGCAGTCTCCATGCAGAGCGTTGCCACCCGGACCTTCTCCATCTCGAACCCGAACGCCCCCGCGACGCCCAACACCTCAACGGAGAGCCCCGTTTCTTCCGTCACTTCGCGCCGCAGGGCTGCATCGAATGTCTCGCCGGGGTCCATCTTCCCGCCGGGCAATTCCCATCGTCCGACGAATCGCTTGCACGCGTTAGCGCGGCGGAGCAGCAGGCAGTGACCGTGCTCGTTGCGAATCACCGCCCGGACGGCCAAGCTGTAGGGTTTGGCGAGCATTGCCTTCTCCCTGTTGGAGGACACGAACCCTTTCGCGCGGCGGGCCATGGAGGTCGGCTGGACAGTGCCGTCCCACGCTCGCGGGCGAGGGGGCTGCCTGGGCCAAGGACATGCGCGATCCCGGCGTCAGACCAGCGCCGGCCCGGCGCTACTGCGAAACTGTCACTATGATACCGGCCGGGGTACTCCAGGCAACGAGATTCTCGTCGGTGGGGCAAACGGAACGTGCCGCTGGTGCTTGGCCGGGCTTGCGGCTTGCCTGCAAGGCAGTAGAATACCGCGAAGGACCGGACGCGGGCGGTCGTGGCCGCGCCCGCCGGCGTCTCTCTAGCCGAGCGGCGAGCTTTCTCCCGCGGCACGTTCGCGAATAAGGACGACGGTCATGAGTCAACGCTCCTACGTGTTATCGTGCGCCCTGGTCGCGGCGCTAGGGGGTCTGCTGTTCGGCTTCGATAGCGCCGTCATTGCGATGGGCCTGCTGGCCGGGTGCGAGTTGAACGCTCTGGTCGCCCATGCCTGTCGTGTGGCTGCGTACGTGTGCAGCCGGGATGGGGCCGTTCCGCCCCTGCCAAGTGACCTGCGCCGCTTGCCCTGAGTTGGGCCGGGCTGGCCCGCGCGCAAAGAACACCTATCTGCAGAGAACCGTCTCCGTCTCTATCATCAAACCAGGGGGCCGTTTCCATCTCGAACAGGGGAGTTGCTGTTCTCGGAGAAGATTGCCATCAGTTTGAATAATACGAAGCTGGCGAGTATTAGCTTTTTGAGATTTTCTCTTGCCCTGTAGGCCATTAGCTGGAATAATGTCCGACTTCGATTGCATTAACGTACTTGATAGTGCCCTGGCTGGAACAGAGAGTCATGAATGTTGACACAAAGGTGAAATTGCCCGCCGTCGCGGCATTCGTTTGCGCTAATTGTGCCCGCGGCGGCCTTTCACCCGCCCAGCGTCGCAAGACGCCCGTCCTGCCCACCCTGCCGTGGAAAGTCAGCGTAAAGGAAGTGCCGGTTCCCTGCGCCGGGCGGGTTCAACCCGAGCACATCCTCAAGGCCTTCGAGGCCGGCGCCGACGTGGTGTGCGTGCTGGGCTGCAAGCAAGGCAACTGTCACTACGCCGAGGGCAGCCTGCGCTGCCAACGCCGCGTCGAATATGTCGCCCAGTTGCTGGACGACCTGGGGCTGGACGGCCAGCGGGCGATGATGTTCTACCTGCCCGGTTCGGCGCGAGAGGACATGACCGCCGCCTTGGGAGCGAAGCCCCCGGAGGTCCCGAAGGACCAGGTTGAGCCTGATCGGTTGCAGTCGATGCTTTCCGACATTGCCCAGGAGGTCGCCCAGCGGGCCGGCCAATTGGGCCTCAGCCCGCTGCACATGAACCTGCCCTGGAAGGAACCCACCGACGCCGCATACGAAATGGAAGAGAACGATGTCGCCGAAGACTAAGTTGTCGCAGACGTTGGAGGCAGGGGGGATGGCCCTGACCGCCGAGTGCCTGGTCCCGCTTGCCCGTGGGGCCGGTGCCATCGAGGCCTTGGCCGCCCAGTTCCCCTCCTCGCTGGACGCCGTGGTGGTGGGCGATAACCCGCAAGGCGCGGGCGGATCGCCCCTGGCCTGCGCGTCGATCCTGGCCGGGCGAAAGCTCGAACCCGTTCTGTCGATGGTCACGCGCGACCGCAACCGCATCGCCCTGAACGCCGACGTATTCGGGGCCTCTGCCCTTGGCGTGTCGGGCCTGCTCTGCTTGAGCGGTGAGCACCAGGCGCTGGGCGCTTGTCCGCAGGCGGGCGGGGCTTACGACATGGACTCAGTCCAGTTCACCGCCGCCTTGCAGACGCTGGCGGAGAAGGGCGTGGACTTGACCGGTCAGAGTGTGCAGGACCCGCCGACATTCTTCGTCGGGGCGGCCGCCCACCCGTACCTTCGGCCGATCGAACTGAATCTCATCCGCCTCAAGAAGAAGATCCGAGCCGGGGCCAGGTTCCTGATCACCCAGGCCATCTTCGACCTGGCCGGCTTTGAGGAGTGGATGGGCGCCGTCCGCCAGGCCGGCCTCGACAAGCAGGCGCCGATCATCGCCAGCGTCCTGCCGCTGCGCAGCGTGGAGGAAGCCCTTCGGATGCAGGCCAAGCCCACCTACGGTCCGGTGGGGCAGGACGTGATCGACCGGCTGAAGTCGGCCTCAGACGTGGCGGCCGAAGGGATCGCCATCGCCGTCGAGGTCGCCCGAAAGCTCAAGGCCATCGCGGGTGTCCGCGGCATCCACATCCTGTGCGGCGGGTGCGAAGAGGCGGCGGCGGTCATCGTCCGGGAGGCCGGCCTGGCGTCCGCCTAGCCGGCTGGAGAAGCCCCATGCCCGACAGATACCACATTCACACTGCTCCGACCCCGGGCCAGTTCCGGCGCGTGGGCAAGTACGGAAACGTCGACTGGCGCGAGGACTGTTCGCGATGTTCCAACTGCGTCAAGCTCCGCTGCTGCTTCGACGCGTACAAGAAGGAAAACGCCTACAACTACGACGCCAAGGCCCCCGTCGAGCCCCTCAACGACTGCAAGGCCTGCCTGTCCTGCGTCCAGGGCTGCACCAAGGGCCTGCTCAGCCTGTCCATCAACCCCGAGTTCCTGGACATGGGCAACGAGTACTGGACGCCGGACATCATCATCAACACCTGGAACCAGGCCGACGCCGGGCGAATCCCCGTCAGCGGCGCCGGCTACCGCGGGCCCTTTTGCGGTCCGGGGTTCGATTCGATCTGGACGGACATGTCCGAGATCGTCCGCCCCACCCGCGACGGCATTCACGGCCGGGAGTACATCAGCACCGCCGTCGACATCGGCTACAAACCCTTGCGGCTGAGTTTCTCGCCCGAGGGCAAACTGCTGGACGACAAGACGCACCTGGTGGAGACGCAGTTGCCGCTTCTGCTGGACGTGCCCACGTGCGGGCCGACCAACCAGCCTTTGGCCATGGCCCGGGCGGCAGCGGCCAAGGAGTTGAAAACGCTGGCGGTGGTGCGGGCGGAAAACGCCGGCGCGATCCCCGTGGAGCACCATTTGGTGGTCGTGCCGATTCTGAATCGCGCCGACCTGGACACCTGCGACTGGCTGATCAAGCAGGTCTCGATGGTTGAGTTGGAGGACGGCCCGGAACTGGTTGAGATGGTCCGTATTGTCCGGACCCTCAAGCCACACGTGGTGGTGGCCGTCCGCATGGCCCTGGGCCCCAACGCCGCGGACGAGGTCATGGCGCGAACGAAACAAGGCCTGCGGGTCTTCCACCTGGTCGCGGACCCCAACGGGCGCGAGGTGGGCGCCGCCTCCCCGCGGCACATCAAGGACGCGCTCCGCGAGATCCACGGCCGGCTGGTCGTCGAGGGCCTGCGGGACGAAGTGACGTTGATTATCTCCGGCGGGATCGCGCTGGCCGAACACATGGCCAAGGCAATCATCTGCGGTGCGGACCTGGTGGGTGTGGACACGCCGCTGCGGATCTCGCTGGGCTGCACGGTCTGCGGCGGGATGCGCAACGGCCGAGGCCCCGAGGCGGGCCAGGAGCTGGTCTCGCTCGGGCGATGCTCGGTCGGCATTCGTCCACACCAGGTAACCTACGCCGCCCAGCGGATGATCAACCTGATGGGCGCCTGGCACTCGCAGTTGATCGAGGTGCTGGGGGCGATGGGCATTCGAGAAGTCAGGCGCCTGCGAGGGGAGACAGGGCGCGCCATCTTCATGGAAGACATGGAACGCGAGGCATTCGGTGACCTTATCCGTACATGACACGCAAACGGCGGAAGGTCCGGTCAGCCAGCAGGCCCCCGAGATGATCGGCGGCCAGCCTTGCCCGCAGGAACACGTCGAGCGAATCGTCCGCCCGGCGCCCGACCGGTATCGCAATGCTCTGGGCAAGTACAAGATCAACCGCACTGCCGACTGCATCGGTTGCGGTCTCTGCGCTCGACTCTGCCCGCACGGCGTGCACGTGAAGGACGCCTCCTATACCTTCACGCTTCGCCCACAGGACCACCTGTGCGTGGGCCCGGAGTGCATGACCAGCGACCACTTCTGCGTCGATCGCTGCCCGCAGCACGCCCTGTCGCTGGTGCCGAACCCTTCAGCCGACTGCATGGGCGATCCCCGCTGGACCTCCGACCTGATTCTCTCCACATGGCACATGGCCGAAACGGGGCATGCCCCCACCAATGGGCTGAACTACCGCACGGGAGCCAGCAATGGCGGGTTCGATTGCCTGGACCTGGTCTTTCCGGAGAAGCCTTCCAAGGCCGTCGCGCCGGAGGAAGTGGACACCGGCATCGACCTCAACCGCAGCGAGGACGGCCGGCCCCAGGTCCACATCGACGTGCCCCTGTACGGTGGGGGCATGTCCTTTGGTTCGGTCAGCATCCACACGATCCTGGCCAAGGCCCGGGCCGCCACCGCGTGGAACACCTTTACCTGCACGGGCGAGGGCGGATACCCGGACCGGCTCAAGCCCTATGACGACCACGTCATCACGCAGGTGGCCACTGGGCTGTTCGGCGTGCGGGAAGAGACCATCCAGCGGGTGCGGATTGTGGAGTTCAAGTACGCCCAGGGCGCCAAGCCGGGCCTGGGCGGACACCTGCTGGGCGACAAGAACACGCCCTCGGTGGCGCGGATGCGCGAGGCGGTCGCCGGCAACGCCCTGTTCTCGCCCTTCCCGTTCCACAGCGTCTACAGCGTTGAGGACCACAAGAAGCACGTGGACTGGATCAAGGAGATCAACCCCAAGGTGCTGGTCTCGGTCAAGGTGTCCACGCCGACCGACGTAGACATGGTGGCCGTGGGCAGCTTCTACGCCGGGGCCAACATCATCCACCTCGACGGCAGTTATGGCGGGACGGGGGCGGCCCCCGACATCGCCAAGAAAAACATCGCCATGCCCATCGAGTACGCCATCGCGAAGGTGCACAAGTTCCTGGTGGCCGAGGGCATTCGCGACAAGGTTACCCTCATCGTCAGCGGCGGCATTCGCACGGCTTGGGACCTGCTCAAGGCGGTTGCGCTGGGCGCCGACGGAGTGGTGATCGGGACGGCCGACATGGTCGCCCTGGGCTGCGTGCGGTGCTCCTGCTGCGAGAGCGGCCGGGGCTGCCCGCGCGGCATCGCCAGCACCGACACCGAGCTAAGCCAACTGATGACCCTGGAGTGGGCGACCCAGCGGCTGATCAACCTGATCGCCGCCTGGCGCGAGCAGATAGTCGAAGCCCTGGTTCGACTGGGCATGACCAGCATCCGCGAGCTGCGCGGACGCAGGGACTGCCTGCGGTACACGCCCCCCGCGGAGGTGAACGCGTGAACGGTTTGCCTGAACGTATCCTGACATCGAGAAGCCTGATGTACCCGCCTGTGGACCCGCGGTCGCTGACCCAGCCGACGTCGCAGGAAGAAGAAGGCGGCTGCGGCGTCACCGGGTTCATCTGCACCGAGCCCGTCCGGGGCAAGTTCATCTACGAGCCCTCGGTCCAGATGCACAACCGCGGCAACGGCAAGGGCGGCGGGATAGCTGCCGCCGGGCTGGTGCCCGAGGAGATGGGCGTCTCGCGAGAGGTACTCGACTCGCACTACCTCATCCAGGTAGCCTTGCTGGATCCGTCGGCCGTCAACGAGGTCGAGCAGCAGTTCATCCTGCCCCAGTTCGACGTGGCGCTGGCGACGTCGATTCCGCACATCGACGACTACCGCGACATCCCCGGGCTGGACGTTCGCCCGCCGGACGTGCGGCGGTACTTCGTCCGCGTCAAGGGCGACGTGTTGCGGACGTTCGCGAAGGCGACCGAACTGGAGGCCCTGACGCCGCGCGACCTGGAGGACGAGTTCGTTTATCGCAACACGTTCCAGCTCAACGAGAAGTTCTACACCTCGCTGGGCGAGAAGCGGGCGTTCGTGCTTTCGCACGGGCGCGATCTGTTGATCTTCAAGATCGTCGGTTACGCCGAGGAAAACGTCCGCTACTACCAGCTCCAGGACATGCGGGCCCACGCGTGGATCGCCCACCAGCGATACCCCACCAAGGGTCGGGTCTGGCACCCCGGCGGGGCCCACCCGTTCATCGGGCTCAACGAGGCCCTGGTGCATAACGGCGACTTCGCCAACTACCACTCCGTCTGCGAGTACCTCCGCCAGCGAAACATCCGCCAGCAGTTCCTGACTGACACCGAGGTCTCCGTCCAGCTCTTCGACCTGTGGGACCGCGTCTACAAGTACCCGCTGGAGTACATCATCGAGGCTCTGGCCCCGACCACCGAACTGGACTTCGACCAGCTTCCGTTGGACAAGCAGCGGATCTACCGCCAGATCCAGGCCACGCACATCCACGCGTCGCCCGACGGTCCGTGGTTCTTCATCATCGCTCGCTCCAAGCCCGATCTGCGGCAGTTCCAGTTGATGGGCATTACCGACACGGCCATGCTTCGCCCGCAGGTGTTCGCCCTCAGCGACACCGGGCAGGTGAAGATCGGCCTGATCTGCTCCGAGAAGCAGGCGATCGACGCCACGCTCCGCAGCCTGGCCAAAGAGGACAGCCGCTTCAGCCCGGTGGCCGACCGTTACTGGAACGCCCGCGGCGGCAGCCATACCGACGGCGGGGCGTTCATCTTCACCGTTACCCGGCAGGACGACAGTACGTGCACGATGGGCTGCGCCGACAAGTTCGGCCTGCCGGTCAGTGTGAACGCCGAGGGCGTGCGCGTGGACCCGGTCCGGCCGGGACTGAGCGTCGACGACGCCGTGCGGGAGCAAGTCAGCCAGGCCCTGAACGAGGGCGAGCCGGCCGCCTTGGCCAAGACGTTCATCCAGAAGGTGGGCGTCTGGTCCGGCGACGAGTTGCAGGCTTTCTGCGAGGCGATTGTCCTCTCGGCCGACAACGCAAGGGCCCGTGCTAACGCCATCGAAGCGATGACGCTGCTGCTGGACCGGCCCTTCCCGTGCGGGGACAAGCGGCGCAGCTCGCTGCTGGTCCTGATCGGCCAGACGCTGGACCGGCTGTTCGACGCCGCTCCGCTGTTCGGCCAGCCGGCGACGAGATACTACCGCCGCATAGACTGGGGCAGCCGTTCGCGTCTGGCCGCTCCCGGCGCGGGCGAGGAACTGCTGGTCATCGACGCCGAGAAGTTTCCGCCCGAGGGCGACGACTGCGACGCCGTGCTGATGCGGAAGGCGTACACGCTAGGCTGGAAACGGTTCATCGTTTATCGCCTCCGCGGGCAGCGGTTCCACGGCGCCGGGCTGGGCGCCGACACCGCCGCCATTCGCATCGACCTCTACGGCAGCAGCGGGGACTACGTCGCCAGCGGCATGGACGGTCTGCAACTCTACATCCACGGCAACGCCCAGGACCAACTCGCCCAGATCGCCAAGCGCGGCAAGCTGGTCATCTACGGCGACGTCGGGCAGACCTTCATGTACGGCGGCAAGGGCGGAGAGGTCTACGTGATGGGCAACGCCGCCGGGCGCCCCCTCATCAACGCCGTGGGCCGCCCGCGCGTGGTCATCAACGGCACGTGCCTGGACTTCCTGGCCGAGTCGTTCATGGCCGGCGACCCGGTCAACGGCGGGGGGTTCGTCATCCTCAACGGCATCGAGTTTGACCCGCAGGGGCACATCGTCGAACAGGCCTCGCCCTATCCGGGCAGCAACCTGTTCTCGCTGGCCTCGGGCGGGGCGATCTATATCCGCGACCCGCACGGAAAGGTCAACGACCGGCAGTTGAACGGCGGCGTGATCAGCTCGTTGGACGACAAGGACTGGAGGTTGATCCGCCCGTACCTGATGGAGAACGAGCGGCTATTCGGCGTGAGCCTGCGCGACCTGCTGACGGTAGGCGGCGAAGTCCGCCAGCCGCACGAGGTCTACCGCAAGGTCCACGCGGTCAAGCTGTCCGTCCTGAGCGCGACGGAGACAAAGAAATGACCCCTACCCCAAGTCCCGAATCCGCCGTGTCGCCCCCTCGCCTGGCGGGCCTGGCCCGCGAGGGCCACGTCGTGCTCTCGGTCTGTGACGACGGGCAGTTCGCCCAGGCCGTCGAGGCGGCCTCGCACGCCAACGTGATGGGCTGTCTCCAGTGCCGCAAGTGCAGTTCGGGCTGCCCCGTCGCCGCCCGCGCCGACATCCAGCCCCACCAGATGGTCCGCCTGGTCCAGTTCGGACAACAGGATCGCGTGCTGGCCAGCCGGATGATCTGGGAATGCACGTCCTGCCAGACATGCGTCAGCCGCTGCCCGCAGCAGGTGGACATCGCGTCGATGAACGACGCGCTTCGCCAGATGGCCTGCCGGGCCGGCACGGTTGCGCCCGGAACGGCGGTAACCACCTTCAACTCGATCTTCCTGCGGACCATCCAGCGCCTCGGGCGCATGTACGAGATGGGCCTCATGGCCTCGTTCAAGCTGCGGACGATGCGCCTGCTGGCCGACGTGGGCAAGTTCCCCATGATGCTGTTCAAGCGAAAGTTGTCCATCCTGCCGCCCTGGGTGGGCGGCCGGGCGGCGCGAAAAGCCCTCTTCCGCCGGGCCAGGGCTTCGGCGAGCGCCGCCGAGTCGCAGATCGGAGGCAAGCCGTGAAGTACGCGTTCTATCCCGGTTGTTCGCTCGAGGGCACGGCCCGCGACTTCTATGCCTCCACGCTGGCGGTGGCCGGCCGGCTGGGGCTGGAACTGCCCGAGATCCCCGGGTGGATCTGCTGCGGATCCACCGCCGCCCACCAGAGCGACCCGTTGCTCGCGCTGGCCCTGCCTGCCCAGACGCTGCTGGCCGCGAGCAAGCTGGACAGCGGCGGGCGACGCACCCCCGTGGCCGTCTGCTGCGCCGCCTGCTACAGCCGGCTCAAGATGGTCAACTACCAGCTCTCCCGCAATGCGGAAACCCGCCGGCGCGTCGCCGAGGTTGTCGGGAGCGACTACGACGGGCAGACGCCCGTCCTCCATCTGCTGGAGATCCTGGCTGCCGACTTCGGCCCGGCCCGGCTCGCCGAGTACGTCCGCCGCCCGCTGACGGGCCTGAAAGTGGCCTGCTACTATGGGTGCCTGCTCACCCGTCCCCACGAGGTGACGCAGTTCGACCCGGTCGGCGACGGCGAGAACCCCATGCTGATGGAGCAGGTCCTTCAAGCCGCGGGGGCCAGCCCCATCGACTGGCCTCACAAGAACGAGTGCTGCGGGGCCAGCTACTCGATCACCGACGTTTCCATCGTCCACGAGCTGACGCGTGAAGTGTTGCTGATGGCGATGCGCAGCGGCGCCGACTGCATTGCCGCCGCCTGTCCGCTCTGCCAGCTCAACCTCGACATGCGTCAGAAAGAGATTCTCGCTAAGTACCCGGATGCGTTCGCGCCCTTCGGCAACCGGCCTTTGCCGGTGTTCTACTTCACGCAGCTCATGGGGCTGGCCATGGGACTTGGCTTCAAGGAACTGTCCCTCAGGAGCCTGGTGGTCAATCCCATGCCGCTTCTGGAGAGCAAGGGGCTGACCCGGGAACCGGCGGCCGTGGAGACGTGAGCGGTATTCGGGCAAGCAGAGACGAACCCCGGCGGTCGGACAGACCCGCCCGCCCGCGAGAGACCTGCCTGCCGGCAGGCAAGATTGGCAGAACGGCATGATTAAGGCGAACGATACCGACCAGCAGGACAGCACTGGTTCCGAGGGGATCGGCGCGGTTCTGGTCTGCGGCGCAGGCATTACCGGCATCCAGTCCGCCCTGGACCTGGCCGGCTCGGGCTTCAAGGTGTACCTGCTCGACTCCTCGCCCGCCATCGGCGGGCGCATGGCCCAGCTCGACAAGACCTTCCCCACGGGCGATTGCGCGATGTGCATCCTCTCGCCCAAGCTGGTGGAGTGCGCCCGAAACAAGAACATCGAGATCATCACGCTGTCGCAGATCGAGTCGATCAACGGAACGCCGGGCCATTACCAGGTCCGCATCCGCACCGAGCCGCGCTTCGTCGATGCCGAGAAGTGCAACGCCTGCGGCGACTGCGTCGAGGCCTGCCCGGTCCAGTTGCCCAACGAGTTCGACCGCAAGATGGGGCTGCGAAAGGCGATCTTCCGCCCGTATCCGCAGGCCATCCCCAACGTTTACGGCATCTCCAAGGCCGGGGGGCGGGCGCCCTGCAAGGCTTCCTGTCCGGCCGGCGTGAACGCACAGGGGTACGTGGCGCTGGTGGCCGCGGGCAAGTTCAAGGAAGCCTACGACCTGATCATGGAACGCTGCCCGCTGCCGTCGGTGTGCGGGCGCGTCTGCCAGCATCCGTGCCAGAGCGACTGCAATCGCAGCGAGATCGATCAGCCCGTCTCCGTCCGCGACATCAAGCGGTTCGTCGGCGACTACGTTCACGCCAACCGCGACTCGCTGCCCGCCTCCAGCGCCCAGCCGGCCGAGAGCACCGGCAAGAAGGTCGCTGTCATCGGCGGCGGGCCGGCGGGCCTGACCACCGCCTACGACCTTGCGATGCTCGGCCACGCCGTCACGATCTACGACGCCATGCCCGCCCTGGGCGGCATGCTGCGGTACGGCATCCCGCGATACCGTCTGCCCGCCGACGTGCTGGACCGCGAGATCCAGGCGATCCTCGACCTGGGCATCCAGGCCCGCACCGGCACGCGGGTGCCCGACCCCAAGGCCCTGCTGGCCTCGCAGACGCGGACCGCCCAGGCCCACCCGGACCTGCCTGACCGGCAGGCAGGCCTGGACGGCGCGGGCCAGTTCGACGCCGTCTTCGTCGCCATTGGCGCCTGGGTGGGTCGGTCGCTTGGCATCCCGGGCGAGGACGCTGCCGGCGTCTTCAACGGGCTGAAGTTCCTGGGCGAGGTCAACACGGGCGGTCGGCCCAGGCTGGGCGCCAACGTGGTGGTCATCGGCGGCGGCGACGTCGCGATGGACGCCGCCCGTTGTGCCCGGCGGCTCGATGGTGTGCAAAACGTCCGCCTGGCCTGCCTGGAAAGCCGCGACGAGATGCCCGCCCACGAATGGGAGGCCGAAGAAGCCCTCCAGGAAGGCGTCCAGTTCCACCCAAGCCTGGGTCCGACGAAGATCATCGTCGAGGGCGGGCGCGTGACCGGCGTGGAGTTTCGCGCCTGCACGCGGGTGTTCGACCTGACTACCGGACAGGCTGGCGACCAGAAACGATTCAACCCCCAATACGACGACAGCCGCACCACCATCCTGCCCGCCGACGCCGTCATCGTCACCATCGGTCAGGGCGTGGACGGGGCGTCCATGACCGAGTTGGCCACGCCCAACGGCCGGCTTGGCGCGGAGGCCGGCACGCTGGCCACCAGCGTCGAGGGCGTCTTCGCCGGCGGCGACGCGGTCTCCGGGCCGGCCTCGCTGGTGGATGCGATGGCGGCCGCCCACACAGCCGCCGAGTCCATCGACGCCTACCTGCGGGGCAGCGTCCGCAAGGCCGCCCCCAAGGCACAGGCCGGCAAGGAGTCTCACGCTCCCAATCCCAACCCGTCCGCCCCGCGCGAGCCCGCCCAGCCGATGCCGCAGGCCGAGCCAGCCGCACGCGTCCGCGACTTCCGCGAGATCGATCAGGGCTACACCCAGGAACAGGCCGTGGCCGAGGCCCAGCGCTGCCTCGCCTGCGGACTGTGCAGCGAGTGCATGCAGTGCGTCAAGGCCTGCTCGGCCTGCGCGATCGATCACCTCATGGGTCCGACGACGCGGACGCTGGCCGTCGGGTCGGTCGTGTTGACCCCGGGCTTCGAGGAGTTTCAGGCTTCGCTGCGCGGCGAATTCGGACACGGGCGGTACTCGAACGTGCTGTCCAGTGTTCAGTTCGAGCGACTGCTCAGTGCCGCCGGGCCCACGGGCGGACAGGTGCTTCGTCCCTCCGACGGCAAGCACCCGCACAAGATCGCGTTCATCCAGTGCGTCGGCTCGCGCGACCCGGCCCGCGGCAGCGGCTACTGCTCGTCCATCTGCTGCATGTCGGCCACCAAGGAAGCCATGGTCGCTATCGAACACGCGCCGGGCCTGGACGTGTCCATCTTCTGCATGGACATCCGGGCGTTCGGCAAGGAGTTCGACAGCTACGTCAACCGGGCCGCCAACGAGCAGAACGTCAAGTACATTCGGGCCATGCCCTCGCGTATCGTCGAGATGCCCGGCAGCCGAAACCCGCGCGTGCGCTACTTCGACGACCAGGGCGCCGAGCACCAGGACGAGTTCGACATGGTCGTGCTCTCGGTGGGCCTGAGGCCCAGCCAGCACGCCAAGGAAATGGCCCGGGCCCTGGGCGTGGAGCTGAACGACTTCGGCTTCTGCCAGACGGACCGCTTCAATCCGACTGCCTGCTCTCAGCCGGGCGTATATGTGGCCGGGGCCTTCCAGGAACCCAAGGACATCCCCGAGTCGGTGGCCCAGGCGTCCGCGGCGGCGGCGTGTGCGATGGAACTGCTGGCCGACGCTCGGGGCACGATGGTGCAGCAGCACGAATACCCCTGGGAGCGCGACGTCAGCGACGAGGCCGCCCGAGTGGGCGTCTTCATCTGCCACTGCGGGCACAACATCGCCTCGGTGGTCGACGTGGAACACGTGGCCCAGGCCGCGGCGACGATGCCCGGCGTCTGCCACGCCGAGGCCTCCATCTACACCTGCTCGGACACGAACCAGCAGCACATCAAGGACATGATCCGCGAGCACCGGCTCAACCGCCTGGTGGTCGCGTCCTGCTCCCCCCGCACGCACGAGATTCTCTTCCAGGAGACGCTGCGCGAGTCGGGCCTGAACCAGTACCTCTTCGCCATGACCAACATCCGCGACCAGTGTTCTTGGGTGCATCGTGACGATCCTCAGGCCGCCACCGGCAAGGCCGTCGAACTGATGCGGATGGCGGTGGGGCGGGCGCGGCGCCTGCGGGCCCTGGAGACGGGCCGGCTGCCTGTGGTCCAGTCGGCCTTGGTGATCGGCGGTGGGCTGGCGGGCATGACGGCGGCTCTGGCCGTTGCGGGCCAGGGCTTCAACGTGCACCTGGTCGAGAAGCACTCCTGCCTCGGCGGCAACCTCCGTCAGATCCACACGACGTTGGAAGGGCGGAACGTTCCGGAGTTTCTCGCTCGCCTTGAGGCGGCTGTCGAGGCCAATCCGCGAATCACGGTCCATCTCAACAGCGTGCCCGTTCGGTTCAGTGGGCATGTGGGCAACTTCAAGACCCACATTGCCACCGGCGGGGTGGAGTCTCTGCTGGAGCACGGCGTGGTGATTCTCGCCACCGGAGGCGCGGAGCGCGAGACCTCGCTTCACCTGCTGGGTCAGGACCCGCGGGTGACCACGCAGCGCAAGCTGGAGGCTGATCTGGCCACGGGTTTGATCCCCGCCAGTGGCGACAGCCCCACGGTTGTGATGATCCAGTGCGTCGAGAGTCGCAACGACACGAACCCATACTGCAGCCGGGTGTGCTGTGCAGAAGCGGTCAAGAACGCCCTGGCGATCAAGCGTCTCAAGCCGCGCGCCCGGGTGATCGTGCTGGCCCGCGACGTCCGTACCTACGGCTTCCGCGAGACCTACTTCCAGCAGGCCCGCGAGGCCGGCGTGCTCTTCGTCCGTTACCCACAGGGCCAGGACCCGGAGGTCAGCACCTCCGACGGCCGCCTGGAGGTTCGCGTTCGTGATGCGGCCGCCGGGGCGGACCTGCTCTTGCAGGCGGACTTGGTGGCACTCAGCGTGGGCATCGCTCCGGCCGAAGACAACCCGAAGATCTCGGGCATGATCCGCTCGGCCTTGACCGCCGACGGCTTCTTCCTCGAGGCCCATCCCAAGCTCCGTCCGGTCGACCTGGCCAACGAGGGCGAGTTCATCTGCGGGTTGGCGCACTCGCCCCGCTTCATGGACGAGACCATCTGGCAGGCCCGGGCGGCTGCGGGACGCGCGGCGACGGTCCTGTCGAAGTCGTACCTCGAGATTCCCGGGCAGGTCGCGTGCGTGGATCCGTCGATGTGCGTGGCCTGCGCCACCTGCGTCAAGGTCTGCCCGTACGGCGCTCCCATGATCAACGAGCTTCACAAAGCCGAGATCCAGGGCGCCAAGTGCATGGGCTGCGGAAGCTGCGCCGCCGCCTGCCCCGCCCGGACCATCACTCTGCGACACCAGGAACGAAGCCAGATGACCGCCATGCTCGACGAACTGCTGGTCACCGAGGGAGGCCCGTCATGATTCAGCCTGCCCAGACAACCGGACCCGGCGCCGCCGGCGAGGGCCACGACTGGCAGCCCCAGATCATCGCCTTTTGCTGCAACTTCTGCGCGTATGCCGCCGCCGACCTGGCCGGCTCCAAACGCATGCAGTACCCGCCCAACGTCCGTATCGTCCACACGCCTTGCACGGGCAAGATCGAGATGGAACACATACTCGATGCCTTCGAGAAGGGCGCCGACGGGGTCCTGGTGGCCGGCTGCCTGGAAGGCGGTTGCCACTTCCTGGAAGGCAACCTCCGGGCGAAGAAGCGAATCGAGCACGTCCGCGAGATACTCGACCAGGTCGGCATCGGCGCCAACCGCCTGCGGATGGTGAACCTGTCCGCCGCCGAGGCGCCCACGTTCGTGCGGCGCGTGCAGGAGATCGTGCAGACCGTGCGCGAACTCGGCCCGAATCCCATTAAGAACATCCCCGCCCAGCAGGAGCAAGACGAGCTATGATCGTTGCCAGCCCCAAGTCAATCCCGGAACTGAAAGAGATCATTCAGTCACACCAGAAGGTGCTGCTGGTCGGTTGCGGCACGTGCGTGACGGTGTGTCTGGCCGGCGGGGAGCGCGAAGTGAGCATCATGGCTTACGCGCTGCGTATGGCCCGCAAACTCGCCAGCAATCCGGTCCGGATCGAACAGATCACCATCGAGCGCCAGTGCGAGAACGAGTTCATCAAGGACCTCACGGCGGCCGTCGACCGCAACGAGGCGGTCGTCTCGTTCGCGTGCGGGGCCGGTGTGCAGGCCCTGGCCGAGCGGTTCCCCAACAAGCCCGTCTATGCCGGTCTCAACACGCAGTTCCTGGGCATTCTCGAGGAGCAAGCCGTCTGGACCGAGAAGTGCATGGCCTGTGGCGACTGCCTGTTGCACAAGTTCGGCGGCATCTGCCCGGTCACGCGCTGCGCCAAGCGCATGCTCAACGGCCCATGCGGCGGCTCGCAGGAGGATCACTGCGAAGTCGATCCGGACCGTCCGTGCGCGTGGCAACTCATCTACAAGCGCCTGGGCGCGATCGGACAACTCGACCGCATGGAAGACATCGTCCCACCCAAGGACTGGCGCAACGCCTGGCACGCCGGCGCGCGCAAAGTCGTCCGCAAAGAGCACCGCACCTGAGATCGACGGGGCCGTCGTAGCGAAGGGGGGGCAGACCCGCCGCAGCAGGCGGCTTCAGGTCTGCGCACGGTATTCGGGTACCCAAGGTCCGGCCGGTTCTTGCGAGACGTGCTTACCGCCCGCACGGAATCATGTGGCGGATCCCGTCGAGGGTCCTGCTGACGATTCCCTTGCCGCCGCACCCGATGTGCTGGTGCAGCCCCGCCAGAAACTGGGCGGTCCGCTGCGCGTGCTCCCGCAGTTCCAGGCGGCAGTTCTCCTCGAAGTAACAGCATACCAGCAGGGGCAGTTCCCGTCCCGTGTAGACCAGCAGGCAGTTGCGGAACGTGCAAGCGCGGTAGAACTTGCCGTCCATGATCACCGTCTCGTCCTCGAAGGTCCGGCTTTCCTCATCGGGCGACCGGCCGACCGAGACGGCCGGGCCGCCCGAGCATTCGAGGGCGTGACCCTCGATGAGCGAACCGTTGGCGTCCAGAACGTCCCCGTCGGCACGGATGTAGCTGCCGTCGACATGGAATGTGCCGTAGACCCTGACGACGTTCGCGGACAACTTCTCCGCGCGAGCGACCGTTTCTCCGTGCGGGTTGACGATTTCGCAGAAGGCCGGTCCCTGACGCACGGCCACGCCCGGAGCGGCCTGAACGCACGTGCTGCCCTGTACGATGGCCAAGACGTGGTTGTCGGCTGATCGGACCTCGAAGTCCACACACAAGTGGTCGCCCGGTGCGGGTGTTCGCAGGCGAAAGACCTCGACACCGTTGATCACCAGGCCGCCGTTCGTGTCCGTGAAGGTCGCACTTCCGACTGAAAGCGTCAGTGTCATCTTATAGTCCTTATAAGGCCAGCTTAAAGAAGTGTACGCCAGAATAACCTGACCTGCAAGGATTGGATGTTACGCCTCTGCAGAAATGGACGGCCTTTGCCTTGCCCGCGTCCCGACGGCCTCCGCGATCCGTCCGGAGTCTGAATACGGCTTGCCGCAGGTCCCGGCCTGGTCGGCGCTCAGGGCGCGTCGTTCACGTCTGTCATGGAGACTTCCACGGGGCTTTGGCGGGAGACGCTCGTTCGCCAAGTCTGCCAGAGGGCCTGGAGTTGCCTGACCCGCTCGCCCTGGTCGGCGGATAGGTCTTTGGTCTCGGCGACGTCCTGGCTCAGGTCGTAGAGGCCCAGGACGGGCGTTTTGGCCTGTTTGGTTGGAAAGGCGTACGTCAGCTTCCACTGTCCCTGGCGGATGGCCCACTGCTTGCCGTACTCCCAGAAGAGCGTCGTGTGCGGGGTGGCCGTGTCGCCGTTCAGGAAGGGCATGAGGTCCACGCCGTCCATCGGCCATTTCGCGTCCGCCTTCACGCCCGCCATCGCCAGCACGGTGGCCGTCAGGTCCATCTGGATGACGGGCTTGTCGTAGGTGGTGCCGGCCTTGAGATGCCCGTTCCATTTGATGAAGAACGGGACGCGGATGCCTCCTTCCCACGTTTCGCCCTTTCCACCCCGCAACGGGGTGTTGCAGGAGGCGTTGGGGGCGTTGCGGGTGATGGGCCCGCCGTTATCGCTGATGAAGCAGACCAGCGTGTTGTCCTCGAACCCGGACTCCCGAAGCGCCGTCAGGACCTTCCCGATGTCGTCGTCCATCGCCGACAGCATTCCCGCGTAGGTGCGGCGTTTCTTGTCCTCGATCGTGGTGAATCGCTGGAGGTAGTCCTGGGGCGCCTGCATGGGCGTGTGGACCGCGTTGAACGCGAGGTACAGGAAGAACGGTTGTGTCTTGCCGCGATGGCTCTGGAGAAACTTGACCGCCTCGCGCCCGAAGGCGTGAGTCGTGTACTCGGTCTCGATGATCGGCTCCCGCGCGCGGATCAACTGGGTGTAGTGGTTGATCTTGGCGTTCGGTTTGAGGGGCGGGTCGGGGAAGTAGTTCCGCCCGCCGCCGAGAAAGCCGAAGAACTCGTCGAACCCGCGACGGAGGGGGTGGCAGGGGTCCTTCTCGCCCAGGTGCCACTTACCGACGGCCGCTGTGCGGTAGCCCGTCTTCTTGAGGTACTCGGCGACCGTCGGGACGTCGGTGTTCAACCCGCGAGCGCCCGGGTGGATCCAGTCCGGGACGCCGTCGCGGAGTTGGTGGCGGCCGGTCATCAGGGCAGCCCGCGACGGACTGCACACCGCGCCGGTGACGTAGCCGTTGGTGAAACGAACGCCGCCGACCGCCAGGACGTCCAGGTTGGGTGTGGGGATGTCTCGGCAGCCATGGGCGCCACAGTCCCCGTAGCCCATGTCGTCGGCCACAATGAAGAGGATGTTCGGTCTGTCGGCGGGCTTGGGCGCGTCGGCGGCATGCAGCGATGCGGACAACAGGGCGGCGACGAGGAGGACGAGAATGCGTTTCATTGCCTGGCCTTCTTGGTTCGCGTCTTGGCAGACGCATTCTGGTTGGGGAACCGACGGACAACCACGTCGTTCTTCTGCGGCTCGCCGGGGGTGCTGCGGCCCTCGCGGATGATCTTCTCCAGCAGCATCTTCATCTGTTCGACGAGTTCGGGTTTGTCCGCAGCGAGGTTCTTCGCCTCGCCGATGTCCTCTGCGAGGTTATACAGTTCGGGCCTGGGGTTGGCCACGTACTTCCACTCGCCCATTCGCAAGCCGGGCGTGCCGTTGGCGGCGCAACTGACGGCGTTCCCGCGGACCGCCTGGTCGGAACCCTTGAACAGGGGCAACAGACTGAAGCTGTCCTCGCCGGCGCTGGCGGGCAGCGCGTCGCCCAGGATCGCCGCCAGCGTGGCCAGGATGTCCGCATGGTGCACGAGCTGTCCGCACATGCTGCCGGGTTTGACCATGCCCGGCCAGCGGACGACGAACGGCTCGCGATGGCCGCCCTCGTACACGGAGGTCTTGTACCCCCGCAGCGGCCCGCTGGAGTAGTGGCCCATCTTCTCGAGGTCGGCAGCGCCGGTGTAAGAGGCCTTGCCGTTGTCGCTGGTGAAGATCACCAGCGTGTTGTCGGAGACTCCAGCCTTGTCGAGGGCCTCGAGCACGCGTCCGACAACGGCGTCGGTCTCCATGACGAAGTCGGCGTAGAGGTTCAGGCCGCTCTTCTTCCGCCAGGGCTTGTTCACCGCCAAGGGCTCGTGGGGCGAGGTGAGGGGCATGTAGATCAGAAACGGTTCCTTCGTTTTCGCCCAACGGTCGATGGTCGCGCAGGCCCTGTCGCCCAGGGCGGGCAGGATCGCGTCCAACTTCCAGTCCTTCACGGCCGGCCCGGGCAGGCTGGCCAGGTGCTCGGGCCCGCCCAGCAGGTGCCGGGGCAGGAACTCCGACGGGATTCCCATGGTCCGGTTGTTTTCGATGAAGCAGTAGGGGGGCCAGTTGGGGACGTCGGTTCCGAAGTACTCGTCGAATCCCCGCGTGGTCGGCCCGCCCGGAATCGGCTGGGAGAACACTCCTTGCCAGGCGGCCATGTGTGCCGCGTCGGCGATCGGCGCCTCGTCATCTTTGCCTTTCCTTCGGGCGCCCTGCAGGAGGGCCCGCTGGGCGGGTTCGACCGGCCAGTCCCATCCCAGGTGCCACTTCCCGATGCAGGCCGTGCGGTACCCGTGCCGCTTGGCCAGGTCCGCAATGGTGAGGCGGTCCGGCGCAATCAGCGGCGCCCCAAAGACGCCCACGATCCCGCTCTGCAATCGCGTTCGCCAGTGGTAGCGCCCGGTCAACAACGTGTAGCGCGATGGGGAGCAGACGCCGCTGCTGGAGTGTCCGTCCGTAAATCGCATTCCCTGCACGCACAGGCGGTCCATGCTCGGCGTGGGGATCTTCCCCCGTTGGGGGTTATAGCCTTGTACGTCTCCGTATCCCAGATCGTCGGCCAGGATGATCACGACGTTGGGCCTCGCAGGCGTTGCGGGCGCGCCGACGGCGTGCAGGGCAGTCGCGGGAAGATGGAACAGTATGACCAGGGCGGCAATCGTCAGGATGTGTCTCATTGGGGACTCCGCACATGACCTGTCCGACACCGGCGTCGGACTGGATTAGCCGCATTGTACTCCCGCAAGGGACTGCGCTCACCCCCATTTCGAAAACCTCCCTGGTCGACGGGAAGTTGGAGCAACTCTGCAGGAGAAGGCCGGCGGCCGCTCGCATTGTCCGACCAAGAGCGGTTGAATCCTGTTGCCGGGACTCTCAATGTCTTTCGAACCGGGCTCCGCTCGCTTTCGCTCTCAAACGGCGCGGGCTTCGGCCGGCACCCGCTACAACTCGCCGCTCACGCAGCGAACTGAATGCGGGAATCGCTGCCCAATCCGGGGTCCTTGCAGGTGCAGATCCGTCCACGTCCCGGACCGGCCTCATAACCTTCTCACGATCCGCGGAGTAAGAAGATATACTGACGTTCCTAACGCATTGTCGGCTTCTCGCCCATCCGGTATGACATGCTGACACGCCGGCGCTCGTGGCGTGTCGGCTTACACTGGCTGCGGCACGTCGGGCACGCCGCGGAACAGCCTCGCGGGAAGAGGGCCGCGGAGAAGCGTCTCGGCAATCATAACGGACCAGGATAAACATGAAGCACTCCCCCATGCTCACTGTGGTCCTCCTGCTCACGCCGCTGGCAGCGCTCCACGCCGCCGGCTTGAAGCGGCCAAACGTGGTGCTGATCGTCTGCGACGATCTGAACGACTATGTGGCCCATCTCGGCGGGCATCCGCAGGCTCGCACGCCGCACATGGACGCGCTGGCGCAAGGCGGCGTCTCGTTTCGTCGCTCGTATTGCCAGGACCCGATCTGCGCACCCTCCCGCGCCAGCTTCCTGACGGGCATCTATCCCTTCCGCTCGGGGGATTTCACCTTCCGCCCGTGGTTTGAGTTTCCGATTCTCCAGAACTCGCGGACGTTGATGGAGCACTTCCGCGCGAATGGGTACCACGTCGTCGGTTCAGGCAAGCTGATGCACCACCACCGCCAGAGCGACTGGGACGAATACCCCTACAAGGCCGACTACGGACCCTTCGCCTACGACGGCAAGGATCGCGTGGGGCATCCGTCCGTGCCGGAACCGTATCGCTCAATCGGGCCGGTGGACGGTTCTTTCGCCCCGCTCTCGGATGTCCCTTTTGGCGGCAGGGACGGAAGAGGCTGGATCTACGGCGCATGGGGCAAGGTGAAACCCATGCGATACGTCAACGACGACGATCGCGACCCGACCCCGGACGAACGCAACGCTCACTGGGCCGCCGAGCGCATCGGTCAGTTCGCCCGCGAGAAGGACGGCAAGCCGTTCTTCCTCGCCGTCGGATTCATCCGGCCGCACACGCCCCTGTACGCTCCAAAGAAGTACTTCGATCTGTTCCCGCTCAAGTCCCTTCAACTTCCGGTCATCAAGCCTGGCGACGCGGCCGACACGCACTATCGCGACGTGTTCAGCGACGAGATCAAAGGCCTGCGGTACTACCGTACCCTCGGCCAGTCATATCCGACCGTCGAGGACGGCCTGAAGGCGTTCCTCCAAGCCTATCTGGCGTGCGTCGCGGCGGTGGACGACTGCGTCGGCACGGTGGTGGATGCGATCGATAGAAGTCCGTTCAAGGACAACACCATCGTCGTCCTCACCGCCGACAACGGCTGGAACATGGGGCAGAAGGAGTACCTGTTCAAGAACTCGCCGTGGGAGGAGAGTTGCCGCGTGCCGCTGATCGTCCGGGCACCGGGCGTGGCGAAGGCGGGCGGCGTGGCGGAACATCCGGTCGGCCTGATCGACATCTATCCGACGCTCGTGGACCTGTGCGGATTGAAGGGCGACACGGTCAAGGGCCCCGCCGGCCGGCCGCTCGATGGCCACAGCCTGCGACCGCTGCTGGCCGACCCGAAGACCATGAAATGGGACGGCCCCGAAGACGTGCCCTCGACGGTCTTCGCCGGCGAGGCGGCCAAGACGAAGCTCGGCGCCGGCGAGCAGCAGAATCCCGCCAAACAGCATTGGTCGATCCGCACGATCCGCTGGCGCTACGTCCGCTACAATAACGGCCGGGAGGAGCTCTACGACCACGACGCCGACCCGCACGAGTGGACAAACCTCGCCGATAGACCCCAATGCGCCGGCGTGCTTGAATCGTTCCGGACACAGTTGGCCGCCTGGATGCGGAAGAGCCAGGATTCAAGGAACTAGTTTCCCGAGATCCTCGCGGGGTGTCGTCGAGCAGAGGACGGAAGGCAACTGAACGCCTGCCAACTTGAACGTGAGTAGCCGGAGCCATGATCAGATTGCGACGATTCTCCTACGAGCTCTTCTCCATGCTGGCTGCGGCTTGCTTATTGACCAGGACGAGCATCGCCATCGTCGAGCAACCTCCTGCAAGAACCAAGAAGGAGTCCTGATGAAGAACGCGAGTTCCTGGAACTGGATTCACGCCGGGCTTGCCGCTGTCCTGCTCGCCTCGACTGCCTGGGCCGCGCCGGCAAGACAACCCAACATCATCTTCATCCTCGTGGACGATGTCGGGCGCGACATGTACAGTTGCTACGGCGCGGAGAACAAGACGCCCAACGTGGATCGCCTCGCTGCGGAGGGAGTGCGCTTCCAGAATGCCTGGTGCACCCCGCTTTGCACGCCGACGCGTATGGAGTTCCTCACCGGGTTGTATCCGTATCACAGCGGATGGAATGTGCACCACGACGTGCCGCGCTGGGGCGGCAAGGGCTTTGATCCGGACAAGTTCGTCTGCATCGCCCGCGTGCTGAAGCAGGCCGGTTATGCCACCGCCATCGCGGGCAAATGGCAGATCAATGACCTGCGGCAGGACAAACAGATCATGCAGAAGCACGGCTTCGACCAGTACTGCCTGTGGACCGGTGTCGAAGCGGGCAATGCGCCCACGAACCGTCGTTACTGGGACGCGTATCTGGAGATCAACGGCCAGCGCGGCACGCACACCGGCAAGTTCGGCCCGGAGATCACCCAGAAGTTTGCTCTGGACTTCATCGTCCAGCACAAGGACGAGCCGTTCTTTGTGTACTACCCCATGATCGCGGCGCACGGCCCGCTTGAACCCCCGCCCGGCCCCGATGGCCGGCGGGGCGAACGGAAACGCGACAAGGGACTACAGAGGCAAGTCGTCGCCTATCTCGATCGCCAGGTGGGAGAGATCGTGGCGAAGCTCGAGACGCTGGGAATTGGCGACAACACCATCGTCGCGTTCGCCGGCGACAACGGAAGCGCGGGCGGCGGTACACTGAACGGGCGCCCGACACCCAGCGGGAAGGGCAAAGTCACCGATATGGGCGTGCACGTGCCGCTCATCTTCCGTGCGCCGATGCTCGCTCGCAAAGCGTTCGTGACGGAAGCTCTGGCGGATTTCACCGATCTGTTTCCGACGTTTGCCGAACTGGCCGGCGCACAACTGCCGCCAGACGTCTCGCTGGACGGCCGCTCGCTCGTGCCGGTGTTGCAGGGGAAGGCAACGCAGTCGAAACCGTGGATCTACTCCCAGTTGGGAGCCAATCGCATCGTGCGGGACGCTCGGTGGCTCCTGCACAGTTCCGGTGCGTTCTACGATCTGCAAGCCGACCCGTTGGAGAAGAATGATTTGAGCGCCAGTGCGACCCCGGAGACTGTCGCCGCCCGGCAGCGGTTGGCCAAGGTTCTGGATGGCCTGCCGGCTGACGCGCCCGCACCGTTCGAGGGGTATCGGGGCGCCCAGAAGAAGGAACGAAAGTCAAAACGATAATGACAGCGCGACGAATCTCAAACGCGATCCACCAAGGGGCGGCGGCAATTCTTCCGCTTGCCCCGGCTGGCGGGGCGGCGCCGGCCAGACGCAGATCGAGCGGAAACAGAACCTCAGAATAGGATGCCACCGATGAAACACATCGTCACGTTCCTCGCTGCCCTGACGCTGGCACCGCTGGCTGCACTGAGCGCCGCCGAGGCGCCGGCGCATATGCCGCAACCCAAGTTGACCCGGGCGCAGTGCGAAGCCAACATCGAAAAGGAGATCGCCAAGATGGCCGCGGGCGTCACCGCCGGGCCGTACCGGGCGGATTGGAGATCGCTTAAGGCCCACAACGAAGCGCCGGATTGGTTCCGTGACGCAAAGATCGGCATCTACTTTCACTGGGGCGTCTACACGGTTCCCGCCCACGGGAACGAGTGGTATGCGCAGCGGATGCTCCTCAAGACGGGGAAGAAGACCTACTACCAGTATCACGTGGAAACCTACGGCGAGCCGGACAAGTACCCGTACCACTACTTCATCCCGCAGTTCACGGCTGAGAAGTTCAACGCGGACGACTGGGCGGATCTGTTCGTCAAGGCCGGGGCCAGATTCGCCGGGCCCGTGTGCGAGCATCATGACGGGTACTCGATGTGGGCCAGCAAGCTGACGCCGTGGAACGCTGGCGACACTGGGCCCAAACGCGACACTACCGGCGAGTTGGAGAGGGCCATCCGCGCACGCGGGCTGAAGTTCATCACCACCTTCCATCATGAGCGCACCCGCACGTGGTACCCGCGAGTCGAAGGCTGGCCGACGACCACCGGCGATCCGCAACTCCAGTTGCTCTACATGAACATCGACGAGACGCTGTTCGACAAGATCTTCCAGGCCAAGCTGGGTGAGGTGATCGACAAGTACCAGCCCGACCTCATCTGGTTCGACGGCCAGATGCAGTTCATCCCGGAACCGTATCACCTGCAGTTCCTGGCGTACTACTTCAACCAGGCCAGGAAGTGGGGACGCGAGGTGATGGTGACCACCAAGAAGCTCCAGTATCCGCAGGAAGTCTCCGTGCTGGACTTCGAGAAGGGACGGGCGAACGCCCTGACGCCTTACCCATGGCTCAATGACGACACCATTTCCACAGGAAGCTGGTGCTACACGGCTGACCTGAAGATCAAGCCGGCCGTCCAGATGCTGCGAGAGTTCCTCGACGCGGTCTCGAAGAACGGGCAACTGTTGCTCAATATTTCGCCCAAGTCTGACGGTACGATTCCGCAGGACCAGCGCGATTGCCTGTTGGAGATCGGCAAGTGGCTCAAGGCCAACGGCGAGGCCGTCTACAACACCCGTCCGTGGCTCGAATATGGCGAAGGCCCGAACGTGCTCAAGAAGAGCGGCAGTTTCGCCGGCTCGGTGGACTACACCGACAAGGACATCCGCTACACCCGCAGCAAGGACGGCCGGACGCTCTACGCCATCGCGCTGGGCTGGCCGCAAGGCAAGTTCAGCCCGGCGATCCTGCGGATTGACGACGCGACCGGCGGCAAGGTGGAGTTGATCGGCCACGCCGGCAGTCTCAAGTACCGCGTGGACGACAAGCGCATCACGATTGACGTTCCGGGCAAGCCGCCGTGTGATTATGCGTACGTTTTCAAGCTGGCTGGCTTCAAAACCAGTATTACTCGCGAGGCTGCTGCTGCCCGCGACGAGGCGATGAAGAAGCTGCAATCCGATTTGAACAATGCCTACAAGGCAGAAGGCAAGAAGCAGAAGGCGAAGAAGAAGTAGCAGAGCGCAGCCGTCCTTTCGGACGGCAGTGAGCAGACTCCGCGGACCGATGGATAAGGCGGAACTGGACCTTGTGCTCCTGGGAACAAAACGGTCTCTGTTTTCGACCTAGGGGGCGACGGCCTCATTCTCGTCCAAAGAGGGGAAATCCGTCAAGGGATGTTGGATACGGCGGACCGGCGATCTGACAGCCACCGTCTCTGCCCAAGCCGGGGTTCTTGCAGGTGCAGACGTGCAGCGCGATACCGTAACCTCGCGACAGGGCTGCCAGATGGGCGAAACGTCGCCGGCGCTCCTCCATGTCGATCACCCTTCCGCCGCCGACTCCGTTGGCGAACTCCTGCCAGGGCCAATCGCTAACCGGGGGTGACGAGGGGGAGATCACTCGCATGCAGTCGGCCAGCCTTTGGGCGAATGCCGGGCGAACGAAGAGATAGCTGGCGGCGATCGCCCGGACGTTGCGTCGGGCCAATTCCGCCAGCAGCGGCTCAAGGGAGGCTTCCGTGTCCGTCAGGTCCGGAATGAGCGGGTCCAATCGGGCTGTCGTCACCACGCCAAGGCCCGTCAAGTTCTCGATGCTTTCCAGCCTCTGCCGCGGCGAGGCGGCCCCGCCCTCGAGCGTCTTCCATACCCGCTCGCACAGCGAGGCAATGCCGATCTGGGCAAAGACTTTCGCCGGGCTGTGAGAAAACACCGTCAGAAACCGCTCATCGACGGCGCCCTTGGTCAGAAATGCCACCTCGACGCCGGCCTGGAGAAGGATCGACATAGTCTGATACGTGATCTCCTGGACCTCCGGTAAGGGCTGAAAGGCGTCGCTGGAGGGGCTGAAGTACACCCGCCGCGGCCGCTTCCGCTTCCGCCTCAATTCCGCCTCCACCAGTTCGGGGAGGTTTTCGTAGAGGACCACCCGCCCGGCTCCAGGATACCCCGAATACCCCTGCGTATAGCAGTATGCACACCCATGGGCACAGCCTTCGGTGATGTTGATCGTGGGGATGTGGCGCAGACAGGGAATCGACGACGCACTGAGAACCGGCCCCTTCCGCTTCCGCCGCTCGAGCACTACCACAACCGGTCCCCCCGGATGTATTGTGCCACATCAGGCGATGTGAGAACGAAGTAGTTGGCTTCCGTTGCGAACCCATTGCCAGTACAGAAGATGGCGGCGGAGCCTGACAAACCGAACTGTTCCCGATGTTGGGTAAGATGTTCCGGTCTTACATCTACATCTTCGATGACCAAGGATCGAGATACCTTCATGAGCTGGGCAAGCAAGCTGCGGCCACTGGGCGTAATCAGGGATGCGGGATTGAAGCGGCGCACGGGCAAGTACCACGCGTCTTCCCCGACAGGGCACAGGTCCCTTCGTTGAAGGCTCAGGATTGCGGCAAAGTAGTCGCTAAGAGAGAATTGCGGGAAGATCGTTCCACTGCGGCTGTACTTGCGGCTCGTTGAGATCAGGAGACGGCGGATGCCTTCGGGCTGCCGGCGAGGCGCAAGACAACGGTGGGGCAGGACATTGGCTGAAATCTCTGTCTTATCTGCGCGTATGCCATCGATGCTCTCGACCATGAAGTTGCTGGTATTATCGAGCACACGACAAAGGAGGACCCAATCGAACGGCCCGCACTTGTTGAGCCACTTGTCGTCATCGGCCAAAGAGCGATAGTCGGCAGTGGTCCATTCTACATGCGTAACCCCACTGCGATCTCGCGTGAGTCCAAAAGAACGACCAAAGGCCGGAGGGTTGTTGTCAACAAAATGAAAAGACGCCGGGGGAAGCGGGTCCGAAGACATGCGTTCGAGGTAGGTCCACGCTTTTGCCGCGAGTTGTCCGGTACCCGCACCAAGGTCAAGGATGGAAAGCGGATCAGACCTTCCCGCCGGCAATCTATCGCGAGTCTTAATCAGGGACGAGAGAATGTGCCGAGCCAACAACTTCGCCCTGGGTTTCCAATAAGGGTCCGCCCGCTCGCTAACTAGTCTCGTCATTCGATCGATCGGAATAAAACTGTCAGCGCGAGAGGGCAGATTCACGGCTGGGTTCACCAGGATCCTTTGCGCTGGCGTGCCTGAGATCAGTATCTGCCGGTAGTGGTAGAAAGGGTCCTCCTCCCCGGACGGCAAGAGCAGCGGAACGTGACGCGGCGTGGGAACGCAAGGGTCAACGGCTAACTGGCCCAACAAGAAGACGGGATTTCTGGCTGTGACTGTGCACGCAGCGGAGCCTGCCTCACCCACCGCATCGAGTCGGAAAGCCTCAAACCCCACGATGCGACAGATCGCTGATAACGGATCCGGGCGCCGAGGCTCATCTCTGGCAATTCGCAGGGCGTGATGAAGCAGCCCGAAGTACCGCCAGCAGTAAGTCATCTGGCAGAGCCGGTCCGCAGGGCAGCGAAGGATGTTCAGCCATGCTTTCTTGAGCCGGTTCAAACGTTGAACAAGACGCGAATCGCCTTTGAAGAAAGTCCCGCAAGGCAGCCAGTACTCTCGCCAGGACACCGACTCCAACTCCAGACGAGACTTCTGGACGCGCAGTCGGACCGGGACTCTGGGCAGGCCCATCTGCCGAGCCAATTCCTTGCGATTCTCTTCGCGCGATATTCCCGACACGACTAGCATGGCGAGAACCCTAACATATACCAGACATTTGTCAAGAAGAAATCCCCTGGTCTTTGGTCGAGTTGTTCTTGGGCCGGTTGTACGGGCTCTTTTAAGGGCTGAAGAGCGGACTGAAGCTGGAGCGACAGGACCAAAGGCTGGGCATGACGCTGGAGTCTCCAGCTCCAGTACAAGTTGTTGCGATGAAGAATGTTAACGTGATGACTTGCCGACGCAGGCGTCAGACCCTATTCAAACAGAGAATGTTTCGAAGTAGCAGAAGCCTTCGGACTGGGCCCTGTAGGATTCGAACCTACGACCAAGGGATTATGAGTCCCCTGCCAGCCTTTGACAACACGCGACTTACGACAAGTGGCGCACAAGTTGGCGATGATGCCCAAAACGCCGCTTCGGACGACGCTGCGGCCGCCCTTCCGCCCGACCTCAAGGCGCTTGTGACGGTGTGGGCGAGCATGCCCGACGCCGCCAAGGCTGCTATCCAGGCGCTTTGCTCGCTCCCGCAGGCCGGGGCGATGGCAACGACCGGTCGAAAATAGCGAGTCGGCCTATTTTCGATTTGCCACAAGAACGCAAATAACGTCGTTGCTTGTTTTCGACCCCGCAAGTAAGCTCTCGGTCATGAAGACACGGTCATCACCCTCTGGCAGGATCGTCCATTGTGCAGGCGGATACGATGCATTCGTCCCCGCACCATTGCCCCCCGATCTCGCGTGGACGCCCAAACTGCTGCGTGTCCTGTCCGACGCGGATCGCCGGATTGGCCAACTGGCTGGCGAAGGCCGCAGCCTGCCCAACCCGCACTTGCTCATGCGTCCGTTCATCAAACGCGAGGCCGTGCTGTCCAGCCGCATCGAAGGGACGCAGGCGACGCTGGGCGAACTGCTGGCCTCTGACGCTGGCGCTGCGGTGGATCGCAGCTCCGATGACCTGCGCGAAGTGGCCAACTACGTGGTCGCCCTGGACCATGGGCTCAAGCGGCTCAAACAGCTTCCGCTTTCGCTCCGGCTGGTGAAGGAAATCCATGCCAAACTGCTGCAAGGTGTCAGGGGCGATGCCGCCACTCCGGGCGAGTTCCGTCGGAGCCAGAATTGGATCGGGCCGGCCGGTTGCACGCTGAGCAATGCCAGCTATGTGCCCCCGCCGCCCGATGAGTTGATGGCCTGCCTGGGCGACTGGGAGAAATCGCTGCACGACCGCTCCATGCCGCCGCTGGCTCAGGTGGCCGTGATGCACTATCAGTTCGAGGCTATCCACCCCTTCCTGGACGGCAACGGGCGCGTCGGGCGGCTCCTGAACACTCTTTTTCTGGTGGAGCGTGGCATTCTGCCGACTCCGTTGCTGTACCTGAGCGCATTCTTCGAGGCCAGTCGCCAGGAGTACTACGACCGCCTGTCTGCTGTCAGAACCAAGGGGGCATGGGGCGATTGGGTCGAGTACTTCCTCAATGGCGTGGCCAGGATGTCAGAGGACGCCTTGAGTCGAGCCGAGCGGATCAACGCCCTGATGGACCGATGGCGTCGGGGCGTTGCAGGGACTGCATCTCGGACCCCATCGCAACTGGTTGACCTGCTGGCCGAGAACCCCTATTGGACCATCAATAAGATCGCCGAGCGTCTGGACGTGGCGTTCACGACCGCCCAGCGGGCAGTGGAGAGACTGGAGTCGCTGGGCATCTTGAAGCAGACCACCGACAGCCAGCGCGACCGGGTGTTCTGCGCGACGGCCATTATGGACATCCTCGACGAGCCGCCCAAGTTGAAGCCGGCCGCGGAATAGGCGCGCGGCTTTCCATCGTGCGGTGTCCTGCCGCGCTCAGGACGGCCCGCCCCCAAGAACTGGGAACATATGCTCGTCCTTCGCTGCACAACCAAGGTGTTCAAGAAGATCGGCGGCAAGCCACGGGCCATCGAGGTCAGCACCGCCGAGCCAAACTTCGGCGAGTGGTACGTCAACACGGTCGATTTCATCAACCGGGGCAACCTGCTGCTAGCGTGCATGCACGTCGAGAGCCTCTACACGTTGATGGTCCCCATCCAGCCGAAAGTGACGGCCGAGCAGTTGGTGTCCGGGCTGCAAGGCCGGCTGCTGACCCGATTGATTGAATTAGAGACTCCGCCCGACGCGGCGAAGCGCATCCTCGCCAGCTACGGTGGCTCCGCAATCCTGGTCAAAACGACTGATCGCAAAGTCATGGGGCATCTCAACTCGGCGTTGCAGGACATGGACTGCCTGCTGGGCGCGCCAAGCTCCGGCCTGTGGGACGGCGACAAACTGCTCGGTCCGCGCATCGAGCACCGCCTGAACAGCACCCCGCGTGGAATATCCGGCAAGGATGTCACCTGGGCGTTGCCGGCATTCTGGAAGTGTGTCCGCAGGCTGTGTCCGGACCTGCCTGCCAGGGCACCGCTGAGCCTGGATGCCGTGCGTGACCGGCATAGCCTCGATCAAGCCGGTCGCGTGCTCCATGAGCACCTGCCGGGATACCTGGCGGGCAAGCTCTATGTTAACCTCCAGGAAGTGGACGTGCTGTACACCGCCGAGGAACTACGGACGCTGGCCGATGCCCTCGACCTGTCTACATCACTGCGAACCGCGCTGTCGAAGCAACTCGGCGAGTACCTTCCGAGACAGGTTCACACTCGGATTGAACGCCTCGCGACCGAGTGAGTCCAGCCGGGCAGAGCCGCGTGGAGTTCGCATTCATCGGCTGGAACCCGGTCAATGGCTGACATCCGCTGGCAATCCTGAACAGCAGCGCTGCTGCAGACCGATCCATGCCGAACACGATTTGCCGCGCGGAATCCTCAATGCCCGGTTCCTCCGTAGCGATCCATCCTGCTGACCGCGTAGGGAACGGTCATCGACCTTGTTTTTGTTTGTTGCGCATAGCGAACATGGTCGCAGGCCAGCCGGGATGTCGACAACTCCTTGCCATGCAGCCACCTAACGCTGCCCGTCGACACCATGGTTCCTTCCGGCAGAACGGTTGCAGGGAACCGCAGCGGGAACGGTCGGCGGCAATAATAGATTCGGTCGGTCGTGAAAAACCGGCCCTCCCGCCGTGACCATGGCCATATGCCGGCGGGCCCGATCCGGTGGGCAGGCTGCATTCCCGGCCGGGCATGGTTCCTTCCGGGGCGGAATCGCCATGACGGCACGCGGAACGGTCGCGGTATGGCACACAGTTTCTTTCGCCTGTCCGGTTTTTCGCGTCCGGGTCGGCCGGTAGGCGGACGCCCCGAAACGGGCGGGGTGCCGCAGTGCCAAGAGTGCCAAAAGCCTTCCGGGGCGGCCCCTTTTGGCACTCTTGGCACTATGGCACTTGGGTCTATGGCCGATGAGCACCGGAGGACCGACGGACATGCTCATTTGGTCGGGGGCAGGCGATCAGTTCGCGCGGGGCCTTTGCGGATGTCGTTCGGGTTCAGCCCGAAAGCAACCAGCGTTTCAGCCCAACTGCCAAACTTCGCCTTGGCGGCCCCATACATGCCGCCGCACTCGACGCGGATGATGGCCTCGTTCAGCGGCAAGCCCGCGTCAGCCCGCCTGCGAATCACCTCCATGATGGCTTCCCGCGTCCAGGGCGGCCCCGCCCTCGCCCAGGCAGCCCCCGTCTCCTCTTGTGGCGATAACGGAGAAACTTGGCCAGGTGGGCTCGCGTCAGGCGATTGGCAACTGATATCGACGCCGGCGGCATGCAGGGCCTCTTCCCAGGAGCCGAAAACAGCGGTGGCCACCTGGCCGAGGCGATAGGGTTGGACTTTCCACTTCTTGAGGGGGAGATTGCGTGCGGCTCTCGTCTGGATGGCCGCGATGATTGCCTCGCGCGTCCACCTCGTCCGTCGGTGAGGACGACGCGGTCCATCGACCTTGCCGATGGCCGTCGCGACGCCAGTACCACCTGTCACCTCAGCGTCTGGCG
>Ga0116149_1001041_pt1 | contig 35072 bp, 34 predicted proteins | sample AD_UKC057_MetaG_FD_89787 | JGI IMG/M metagenome (GOLD analysis project Ga0116149, IMG submission 89787) | Active sludge microbial communities of municipal wastewater-treating anaerobic digesters from USA - AD_UKC057_MetaG | ecosystem: Engineered > Bioreactor > Anaerobic > Digestate | place: USA...
ACTACAGCGCAAAAAGGAATGAAGACGCTGCTTATAGAGCAGCACAGTCTGCCTGGCGGGTTTGCGAGCAGCTTTGTACGAGGCAGGTTTGAATTCGAGCCTTCATTACATGAGTTATGCGATGTCGGTAAAGAAGGAGAGTGGGGTGCTTGTGGGGCATTTTTTAAAGACCTTGGACTGGATATCGAATGGGTTCCGGTACCCGAAGCATACAGGATGGTTATTACCGGTAAGGATGAAAAACTTGATGTTACCATGCCTTTTGGTTTAAAAGAGTACATTGACAAGATGGAGGAATATGTTCCTGGAAGCAGGGAGTCAGTTACGAAGTTCTTTGATCTTAGCCAGGAAGTACTTGAAGCGATAGGATATCTTGGAGCATCAAAAGGAAACCCGGATAAAAAAGTACTGACAACCAAGTATGCCAACTTTTTGAAAACAGCCTCATACAGTGTGGACCAGGTGGAAAAAGCACTTAAGATTCCCCAAAAAGCCCGTGACATACTGAATGCATACTGGTGTTATCTTGGAACTGATACTGCGCATCTGGGATTTACGGTTTATGCTGCTATGCTTATTAAGTATTTATTAGTCGGAGCATATATCCCCAAGATGCGTTCTCATGAGATTTCACTGGCATTTGAAAAAGCTATACGTGATTTCGGAGGAGAAATAGCTTACAGCACAAAAGTAGAAAAGATACTGGTCGAAAACGAATCAGTTATTGGAGTAACCACTGACAAAGGTGAAAAAATCAACACTAAGCATGTTATCTGTAATGCACCAAGACATGTCGCATACGGTCATATGGTCGAAGGTGCGGATGATGTAAAAGCAAAAGCAAACAGGGAATTCAATGCAAGAAAAGTTGGCGGTAAAGGATATGTAGCATATTTCGGACTGAATAAGACAGTACAGGAATTAGGAATCAGTGATTACAGCTATTTCATTTATCCGACAACTGATAACAAGAAATTATACAACAGCATGTTTAAACGAGGGGATAATCCTGTTCAGGCTATAGTATTTCTTAATAATGCGATACCTGACTGTTCACCTCCGGGCACAAGCATAATATCCGTTACGACGCTATATAAGGATAACGCATGGGATGATGTTGATGAGGTAAAATATGTTAAAGCAAAGAACGACATCGCTAAAAACATAGTAAGGGATGTTGAAGCAGCGCTTAACATCAAGATTTCCGATGCGATTGAGGAATTCTGTGTGGCATCACCTCAGACATTTGCCAGATATACAGGAGCCTATGACGGTGGCATATACGGATATGAATCCGAAACATGGGATTCACTGCTCCCTCGTCTTCTGATGATGAAAGAGGATTTGTATATAAAGGGGCTCAGGTTCGTAGGAGGATATGGATTCAGATGCCATGGATACAGTTCAGGATATATGTCTGGAAATACAAAAGGATTATTAACGTATAAAGACAGTTTGGAGGATAAGTGACAATGGATAAGAAATTAAATGTAAAGATAAAACCAATAGGGCTTTTGGATCTTCTGGCATTTAAAAAGCTGATACCGAACAGAAAGAAGAAGTTTGAAGAAGCACCTGCTACAGAAATCAAGAAAACTCCGCCGATGAATGAACTGGCGGCAAAGCTGCATCCGAAACACCAGAAATTCATGATAACAAAGATTACCGATCTGACAGACAGTATGAGACAATTCGAGCTTGCTTCCGATTCTGCTGCATATTTCCGTGCAGGTCAGTATATAAGCGTGAAATTCGATATTGACGGACATAAGGTAACAAGGCCATATTCCATAATGAGCTCGCCGAAAGATGCATTATCCGGAGTCTATAAGCTGGGTATAAAGAAAGCGGATGGCGGTTATGTGACTGATTACATCTTTAATAACTGGAAAGTAGGTAAAGTTATTGAGACATCCGGTCCGGAAGGCAATTTCTATTACGAGGATATGCGCGATGCTAAAACAGTTATTGGTATTGCAGGCGGCTGCGGAATCACACCTTTCTTTTCTATGGCTCAAGCAATAAGGGACGGTATAGAGGATTTTAACCTTTATCTCATATATGGATGCAAGACCTTAAACGAAAGCGCTCTTAAAAAGGAGCTTGATCAGATAGCCGCGACTGACAGCAGGGTAAGGCTCATCTGTGTTTTAAGTAATGAAGAAAAAGAAGGTTATGAGTCAGGATTCATTACAGCTGATATTATTAAGAAATATGCAGGCAATGAGCCGTACTCAGTATTCATGTGTGGTCCGCAGGTCATGTATGACTTTGTAGGCAAGGAGATAGCAAAACTCGGGCTGGCAAAGAAGTACGTCAGACGTGAGCTTTACGGTCAGATTAATAATATTGAGAAGTATCCGGGATTCCCCAAAGACAAAGTCGGGAAGAAATATAAACTTACTTTACACATCGGAAATAACACGATTACAACAGAAGCTTTATCATCAGAAAGCGTGCTGGTTGCTGTGGAGCGGGCTAAAGCTGAAGCTCCGTCGCTTTGCAGGACAGGTGAATGCGGATGTTGCAGAAGTCGTCTCATATCAGGTGATGTATTTATAGTTCCTGATACTGATGGACGCCGTATGGCAGACAAGAAATTCGGATATATCCATATCTGCAGTTCCTTCCCTCTTTCAGACCTGGAAGTAGAAATACCGGTCGTGTAAAGGAAGGATAAAATGAGTGGATATAAATTTAGCAGGGAATATGACGTTATTGTTATAGGGGCTGGTAATGGAGGTCTTACAGCTGGAGCAGTCTGTGCCAAGAAAGGATTAAAGACTCTTGTATTGGAACAGCACAATCTTCCTGGAGGAGTAGCTACCAGCTTTGTACGCGGACGGTTTGAATTTGAGCCTTCGTTGCATGAGATTTCCGATTTCGGACCAGAAGATAATGCAGGTGCTGTACGCAACCTTCTGGAGAACACGCTGGAACTGGGTGCCCAATGGATAAGGGTCCCCGAAGCTTACAGGCTTATTATTCCCAAAGAAAAGAACGGGCGTCTGGATGTCTGTATGCCCTTTGGAGTAGAAGCATATATTGATAAGATTGAAAGCGAAGATCCAGGCTGCAGGCCTTATGTGGAAGACTTTATAGCTCTTTGCAAGGAAGTGGTTGAGGCATTTGCATATATGGCCGCATCTAAAGGAAATGTTGACAGGAAATATATGCAGTCTAATTTTGGTAACTTTCTGCGTACCGCATCATATTCGCTTCAGAGCGTTTTTGATGCTGTCAAGGTGCCATACAAATCTCAGAAAATCATATCAGCATACTGGTGCTATTTAGGATTGGATGTGGACAAGCTGAACTTCCCGACATATGCCGCCATGTTCTATAAGTACCTTTCCAAGGGGGCATATATACCAAGATTCCGCTCACATGGATTCACGGTAGCTCTTGATAAGAAGATACGTGATTTTGGAGGGACTATAGAGTACAGAACAAAGGTAGTAAACATACTGGTCGAGCATAACCAGGTTATTGGCGTAAAGACGGAATATGGCGAATATATAAAAACCAGCAACATTATCGCTAATACCAATGCCCACAATGTATATGGAAAACTTGTAAATAAACCTGATGTTCCTGAAATGGCTATAAAAGCATGCAACAGCAGGGATATAGGGCCTTCAGTATTGGTCGCATATCTTGGACTTAATAAGAGTGCGGAGGACCTAGGCATACATGAATACAGCTATTTCATATACAGCAAGCCAACAACTGCAGAGATATATAAAGGGTTCTGCAGTTTTGAGGATCCTGTAGGCCAGGCGACGGTATGTCTTAATAATGCGATACCTGACTGTTCGCCTCCTGGTACAAGCATACTTTATCTTACTACTCTTTATCATGGAGATATGTGGAAGGATGTCACACCTGAGAACTATGTTGCAACAAAGAACAGATTTGCAAAAGCAATGATTGAAGAGTTCGAAAAGGTAGTAGGCGTGTCTGTAACGCCATATATAGAAGAGATTGAAGTAGCGTCTCCTGTCACTCTCGCCCGTTATACTGATGCATATAACGGAAGCATATATGGTTACGAGATTACCAACTGGGATTCAGTTATTCCAAGACTTATGATGATAAAGGATGAAGAGTTCATAAAAGGTCTTAAGTTTGCCGGAGGATTCGCTTTTCGATGCCACGGTTACGCATCATCATTGTTATCTGGGGAAACAGCCGCACTTCTTACTGTTAAGGAGGCATTAGCTGCAAAACAGCAGTAGAAACGAACAGTAGAGTAAAATTACTGTAGGGAATAAAACAAAGAGAGACTTTTCTTTCTGTATTTTTCCGAAAGAACAAAGACAGTGTAATAGAGGGTGATAATGAATTACGAAGTAAAAATTGAATCAGTTCCTGCGAAAGAGTTTTTGGTGATTAAGGGATTTGGTAAAATATATGATCCGGACGCTATAATACCCAAAGAAGAAACAACATGGGAAAACATACGAAATCAATTTGCTGATGGCTCCGTAAATCGTCTGAAAAAAGCAGCAGGTTCAGAAACTGTATACATGCTGTTCTGCTATACCTGTACGCGTAGTGATGAAGAGAAATGTTGGGTTTGCAGTTACGACATCGCTTGCGAGAATCGAAGTGGCAACATTTCAAGTGATTATGAGGTAGTCAGACTGAATGCCTGTGAATATGCAGTATATGATTGCAGGTTTGATTCAGAGGTGGCATTACCGGATGCTCATGATCCGCTGGATCAACTGTTTTGGGGTAAGTGGTTGAAAAGTAACCCGAATATTTGTGCGATTGATTATCCTGATAGGTATTCGGGTAAAGGTTATGCGCAAATTGAATTGTATACCCCGTTTGATATTGATGCGAAAAAGTTCAAAGCAAAAATATGGTATCCACTATTACCGAAGAAAGAGTGATATCACTTTTCGATGTCACGGTTACGCATCATTATTGTTATCTGGGGAAACAACCTTCAGTCTTGACTATTATCTCATACAGACCGATAATTGATGTGTAATGAAAAGCCAGGAAATGAATGGTAAAAAAGACATTTTTACACCTAAGGATATAAAGAGCGTAATAAAAGATTACACTCTTGTAACTCTTGGTGTTCTTTTGGTAACGATAGGCGTATACTTCTTCAAGTTTCCAAATAACTTTGCTATAGGTGGTGTTACAGGACTTGCTATGATACTAAGCAATGCCTTTAATGGAGCTATAAGTTCAGGTACTATAGTCCTTGTTGTAAATATATTATTGCTTATCATAGGATATCTGGTTCTTGGCCGAAAATTCGGAAACAGGACTTTATACGGAAGTCTCCTCTTCTCTTTGTCATTGAATCTTTTGGAAATACTGGTTCCCATGAGCGGACCTATTACTGATGAACCTTTATTGGAGCTGGCTTTTGCAGTGATATTTCCTGCCTTAGGTTCTGCAATCCTCTTTAACATTGGGGCATCTACAGGCGGTACCGATATAGTGGCTATGCTATTAAGGAAATACACACATCTGGATATTGGCAGATCTCTGCTAATAACCGACTTTATACTTACGCTTGCAGGTTTTACTGTGTTCAGCGTAAAAACAGTACTTATGTCCATATTAGGACTCTTAATAAAATCAACGCTAGTTGACAGCATAATAGAGAATCTTAACCTTAATAAATATTTCACAATAATAACTAAAAATCCTGACCAGATATGCGACTATATACTAAATCATATACACAGAAGCGCTACAGTGTTTGATGGAAAAGGAGCATTCACACAGGAAGACAGAAAAATTGTAATAACAGTAATGAGTCGTTCCCAGGCAGTTCAATTAAGGAACCATATAAAGAAGGTGGATCCAGGTGCATTCATACTGATTACTAATACTTCAGAGATTATAGGGAAAGGCTTCCGCGCTTGATGGTATAATAGTAAAAAATCTATGGAGGCTTCATATGGCATTTGCAAAAGATTTCGGATTTCTGCCAGATAACAAAGCAAGAACAAATACAATAGCTTTACAAAAGGCAGTTGACAGAACAGGAACTATAACAGTAGATGAACCAGGCATATATGATATTGATGATGCGATTATTATACCTTCTGATACCGCGCTTGTATTCGGTAAAGGTGTGTATATAAGAAGAACCACAGATACAGGGTATGTATTCATAAACAAAGGCGCATTTACAAGGGAATACGACTATAACATCTCAATAACAGGGCTTAACCTTTTATGTAATGGTCATAATTCAAAACAGGGAAAACTAATAACCGGCCTTAGAGGGCAGGTATGTTTTTTCTATGCGAAAGACATAGTCATACGTGACTTGTTATGTCTTGATCTTATGGAATACAGCTTTTGCATACAGGTTTGCACATTTGAAAACCTTTTAATAGAGAATGTCCATATAGAGGGATTAAAAGACGGTATACATATAGATAAAGGAAGCAAATTTACAATAAAACATGGCGTATTTAAGACATTTGATGATCCGATAGCTATAAATGCTCATGATTACACTACAGGTTCTCCTGAAATGGGTTGGATAGAAGACGGGCTTATTGAGGACTGTTATGATTTGGATCAGGAAAAGACTGTAGGTTATTTCTGCAGGGTGCTTGCAGGGTCATGGTTGGACTGGTACAAAGGAATGAAAGTTCAGCAGTCGGATACAGTCGTATACAATAACAGGATGTACCGTGTTAATATGGAAGCGAATGGGATGTTGTATATGTCTGACACGCCACCAAGCCATACAGAAGGAACAAAGGAATATGACGGAATTAAATGGACGATGACGCAGGATAAGAATATTACATATAACTGCGGATGCAGGAATATCCATTTTCGATATATCTTCTTAAAAAAGAAGAGACACACTGCATTTTCCCTTACCTTTGACAAAGGTCCTTATTCCAGAGGCTGTTATCCAAACTCTGTACCGCCAGTACAGGAAGATATTACTTTTGATCATATATATGTCCAGAATGAGTTAACCGATCTTATAGGCATCAGAACACCGGTTAATACTATAAAGCTAACTAATTCAGTTATATATAACAACAGGATAAATCTTAGAAATGTTGAAGAAGAAGGAATAACATACATTCCTGCCCACATCCTAATATCCAATGTGACATTCAAAGGAGAAGGAAAACAGAGCCTTGTCTATTGCGCAGAAGGCAGAAAAGCCACATTAAAGATAAACGGTTCCATAAAAGAGAACACAACATATGAACCGGTTATTGAGGGCGATATAGATATATTGCAGAAGGATATATAGGTTATTAATCCGCCAACTTGCACATCAAAACTGCGCCAACTTGCACATTGAATCTTGGGTAATTATTACATGTATTACTATCTTTAATTAAAAAGATTAATGCTCAATCCATGTTTTTCGACGATTTCATTCGTTGTTTTTCGCCAGTTTCATTCGGTGTTTTTCGACAGATATATTTTCAATGCTGTTGTTGGTAATGACTAAAATCTTTTTGTGTAGGTTGTACTTTTACCTTCTCCTTGTCTTACTATAAGTCCTTTTCCTAGTAAATCACTTAATACACGTATGGTTGTTGCTTGTGATAATCCTGCAGAGTCTTCGATTTCCTTTCTTGTGGAATGATATTTGCCATTCAGATAATCAAGTACTTTTTGCTCATTGAAAGTAACAGTATTCTCCTTAATAGTAAAATCATGTTTGTAGTTAGTGTTTGGAAGAGTTATCTTAAAAGCATTATCAGATACTTCTATTTTTGGTTTTGAATAAAAATCATCATATGACTCCATTATTTTCTGGATACCGGTTCCATATGCTTCAATTAAGTGAAGGCGATAAAATACATCTGCAACACGACTGTTTCTTAATACTGATATACCAAGGAGCATATCATTGTATGTAATACCCTTTGGAAGCCCTCCCAGTGAAACAAATTCAATTCTGTCGTCAAATAAACTAATTAATGTACTGCTGCTATATGAATAATCTCTGTGAGTAACCGCATTTAATAATGCTTCTCTGACCGCTTCAATTGGATAATCAGGGATATCAATCCTGTTTAAGCCTGAGAACTCAGATCTGGTTCTGTTAAAAAACTCTATATATTTAAAGACATCATCTATCTGCTTAAGTATAGATCCGGAAAACTCTTTTCTGTCCTTGAAAGTTAACTTATTTATACCCTGAAATATTGCAAGTTTTATAGAATGAATGCACTGATCAGAAAATAGTAATCCCAAGTTTGTGTAGAATCCATCTGAATTCATAAAGCCTAGAGATCGTTTTTGTTCTTCTTTAAATTCAACTTTTCTTTCTTTGAAATACTTATCAGACTCAATATAGGTCAGGTCCTGGATAATTGATTTAGTTGTTTCGAAATCATACACGTTTTTGTACTCTGTTGCCATGCTCTCAATATCCATGTTATTCTCTCTTTCTAATCATATTATACATTTGCTAATCATAAAAGTAAACGAAATGATTAGTATTGATTAGATACATAAATATACTACGCTTAGATTATCTGATATAATTAAGTACAATGATGAACAGAATAATAACTGATATTACAGAATATATATTTGTAGAAGATAAGCCTGTAAAAGCTGATATCATATTCTTGCCTGGAGGGTCATTTCCAATAATTCCTGAAAAAGCAGCAAGCCTTTATCATGAAGGTTATGCATCAAAACTCTTGCCTGCAGGAGGAACAGGCATAAAAACAGCTCATTTTGCAGGAGTGAAGGATAAAGCTGATATATATAATAAGGAATATTCGACTGACTGCGAATTCTATGTGGATGTCCTGATAAAAAACGGTGTTCGGGATAAAGATATATTAAAGGAAGATAAATCACAGCATACTCGTGACAATGCATTCTTATCAAGGATAAAAACAGATGAAGCAGGATTAGATATAAAAAAGGCGATGATAGTATGCAAGTCTTTTCATGCTAGAAGATGTCTAATGTTATACCAGCTTGCATTCCCAGATACTGAAATTCATGTAATACCTGTAGACTGTTATGGAATAACAAAAGACAACTGGTATACATTCGATTATGGGATTGACAGGATATTAGGAGAGCTTGTAAGGTGTGGGAATCAGTTTGCTGATGATATTAAAGGATATCTCAAAGCATATAGCGACAGTTCAAAATAGGAACATAAACATGACACATAGATGTCAAGTTATATATACTAGAATAGGTACAGGTAAAATACTTTACCCATTATGGTGGTGAAAATGAAAACAGAAAACAAAGCCTTTAACGGATTTCCGGAAGAGATGACAAAATTCCTATATGAATTACAGTTTACTAATACTGTTGAGAAACAAGAAGATAATATAGTTAAGTACAGAGAGTATATAACTAACCCCCTTATAACCCTCTACGAATCATTAATCCCGACAGTAAAAGCAATAAGCTCGAAGTTAGAAGCGACACCGAGAAGATGTTTATCCACACCATATACTGACAGAAGATTTTCTCCTAATGCTCCTTTAAAGGAATATATGTATATCCGATATCGCCATGCTTGCAGGGAAGAAGATTGTATAGGCTTATATTTCGATATGGGGTTGAGCGGTTATTCGTTCGGCATGAGGATATATGACCAGACTTCAAACGGAATGGATGTAATAAGAAAGAAGATACTGAGTCATCCTGAGAAGTTTGAGGAACAGCTTAATATATTAAAAGATGCTGGATTCATTGTATTAGGAGATAAGTATAAAAGAGATCATTTCCCGGATGTACATAACGATATGCTTAAGGAAATATTGAACAGGAAGTATTTCTATATCTGTAAGGACCTTATTCTGAATGATAAAATATATACATCTCAGTTGAGAGATGATATTGAGGAAGGCTTTAATCAATTAAAAGGACTGATACAGTTATTGGAGGACATAAATAATGATAATACCCCATCTGCACTTTAATAGGACATGTAAAGAAGCAATAAAGCTGTATGAGAAGGCTTTTAAGACAAAAACGGAAGAAATATATTTAAGTGAAGATAACAACATGGTATCTCATGCAGTTATGAGAATTCACAATCAGACAATTTATCTTAATGACCGTTTCGGAGCAAAAAAGAAGTCAACAGATATCTCAACAAACCTGGTTGTAATATTTGATAGTATAGAAGACTTTATGTACAGTTATGAGATTCTAAAAGAAGGAAGCCTAGAAATAGATCCGATAACCACCCGTCCATACAGCCCTTTAGTTGTTCAATTCATTGATAAATACAATGTACAATGGGGTTTCATGGTTAAGAAATAGCAAGAGAGGATATCCAAATGAGAAGTATAAATAATGAAGCAGCTACAGCTCTTATTATGGAAAGGAATTTCCTTACAAGAAAAGCTGATATAGATGAGTATATATCACTTTATCATGATACCCAACCAGGACTAAATGTGTACTGGAACGGTTTCGGACAGCCTCCAAGCATTACATTCAGAACAGATTTTGATGATATAGATTTTAATAAACACAGACAAGCCAATAGGGAGCTTATAAAGGGGAGGTTTCAGGGAGGAAATCTTGGCTGGATAGAAGCTGACCAGATAGAGTTATTTGCTTGTGCATATAAAAAGGATATTACCAATATGACTTATCCTCAGACTATGATGCTTGAGCTATTTAAGCATGTAGGACCATTGAATATCCATCAGATGAAAGAAGAAACCAAAATGCTTGTAAAAGATATAACACCGGTCTTGCACTCGCTTCAACAGGCTTTTTTAATATTTGAAGATCAGTATGACGGGGAATGGTACCGTTCCTGGTATCTTTTCGAAGAGATGTTTCCTGATGCTGATTTAAACAGATATACCAGGGCAGAGTCTATAAAGATACTTATACAGAGATTTACATATAGGAATGTCCTAGTAAATGAGGATATGATTAAATCTTTCTATAAGTTCGGCAAAAAGGATATAGCAACAGCTCTTAATGAAATGGTCAAAGATAATATACTAACAAAATATGATAATGGATATATATTAAGTGAGGACATACCATATCTTGAGAAAAGCAAACCAGACAAAATAAAATCAATATATGTAATGCACAGGAATGACTTTCTAGTGAAATCCAATGAGTACTGGCTGAAGGAAAAGTTTAAGTCAGCTGAATATGAAACACTCCAGTACCTCCTTATAAACGGACAATTTAAGGGTGCTACATTCGGCAAGTTCAGATATGGACCTAATGATTTAGAAGATATCGTATTGGATATGGATGATAAAACTGCAACAGAACGAAAAGACGAGATATTACAGGCAATTGCAGATATAAGGCATGATAAGAAGCCATTAAGATATATGGGAAAGTTAGTATAACCAATCAAGCCCAGACAGTTGAAGTAGCGAAAGGTCTCATCCCTATACTATAATAAAACTGCTGGCCAGACCCTACAAAAACAGTTTTTGCGCCAAGTTCTGCAACTCTTTTAATTCCTTCAAGAACAGCTGCTTTACCTAACCCCATTTTTCTGTAAGCGGGAGCCGTCGCTACTGGTTCAATAATTGCGAATCCTGCTTTTTCTTCGTACCACATCCCGCAGTAAGATACGAAATCGCCATCAGGATTAACCACAGCAATTTTTAAATTAAGATCAACAAAAGGTCGAAGCATTTCGTTATCAACAGACTTATCAGTTTCTGATGTATAAACAAGGTTTCCTTCGCCATTAAGTTCATGATTGAAACCTTTCCACAAAACTGATCTGTACTTATATCTCTCATAATTATCCTTCATGGAAGTGATACTGAAACCCGAAGGTAATGTATATGAAGTAGAAGTCTTATCTATATAGAAGACAGCATTTTTTTCTGTAGATGTTGTAGCTTTGAATCCAAGTTCAGCCGCTATATCCTGATAAAAGACATCTGAATCAGGTATGACTATACCGAAACCTTTTTCTCCTCTTAGGTTAGATTTCGAATATATAAGCATATCTCGCTTTAGATATGAATAATCCGGATATGTAAGACAATATGCATTACCCAAAACAGTATCAAAGGTAGCGATACCGACAATCTTTCCATTGTCTTCCCATAATCCTATTTTCCCGACAGCGGTTTTATCCAGATAACTATGTGTCCCCATCCAGTCCCATCTGGCATATACAAACTCAGAATAGCCAAGAGAAACAAAAAACTCCCTTACCTTGTGATAATCCTCTGTTATTCCAGCTTGTGAAGTGTAGTTTCTAAAATGAATGGTCATGATATGGCTCCTGATATATATGATTTCGTAAATTCATAATACTACTTTATTAATTATAAAACAGCAATATTTGCAAAAATATTATCTGTCAGATATGCTAATATAGTACTATAAAAGGAAGTATTCATAATGAAAAGAAGCAGAATCAAATTTGTCATATTAATAATTACACTATGTACAAGTTGTACGTTTGTGTCCGTAAATGCTTGTACAGCTATTGCTGTTTACTCAGAAAACACGCTTTATGGGTTTAATTTTGACTATCCTCCAGTTGATATGCGGTTTGATATAAGGAAGCATGGGAATATGAAGGTCTTTTATACAAGCTTTAATCGTAATAATAATCAGGAACCGAATTTGGAGTTTAATGAAAAAGGACTATTTGGCGTAATGCTTATGGTTTACCCTGAAGAAGATGGAAAATCATATTTATCTGCTGACGAGATATTCATGCCGGCTCTTGTAAGCATGGTCAGAATTGAAGATAAAGTGGAAGGCATATTGAAGAATATTGAGAAAAGAAATGTAGTCCAATACTCAGGTGTGACACTGCATGATATATTCGCAGACAAATACGGTAATACCGCTATTATTGAAACTGTAAACGACGAGAATATAGTTATTAAGAACGATAAGAATTTTACTGTCATGACAAACTTCTATAACAGTTCGTATATGAATATCTCTGTAAAGGATATACAGGATGTTGGTTCAGAAAGGTATAAGATTGCATGCAGGTATATAGAGGAGAATATAGAAACATTTAATGTGGAATCTGCCCTTGAATGCTTATCTAAAGTCGTACAGAAACCTTCATTTTCCTCTTGGCCTACTCAATACACACTGGTTATGGATCCTGTTAATAATGACATATACTTCACTATAGCTAGGGATTTTGATAAGGTATGGAAGATATCATTGGATAATGAGACTATTGAAACATATACTGGGTTTGATGAATATGCAATAACACATATGCCTAAAGACGGTTTTACTTTATCAGAACTTACCCAGAATAATCTTGACAACTTCACTCCATATGAACAGACAAAAAGTAACAATACTGTTTTAATAATATCTATTGTTGCAGGTGTATTGATAATAGCGGTATTTATGGTTGTATTCATATTAAAGAAAAAAAAGAATTCAGGAACGGCTATTCACTAAGTATGACATCGCTTCTGTTTTTAGCAGTTTCAATTAATTCGTCAGTGAACCCAGAAATGCTGAACAAGATGTAGAGTGATTTACGTACATCCTTGTTCCACTCTACTTCGTTCGCTTTCTTTTCGAGCTCAGAAAGGACATCAATTCCGATTTTAGCATTTCTATATTTACATTCACCGAACAATATATTATTACCTGTACTGTCAGTTGCTACAATATCTATTTCAGAAGAATTATTCCACCATCTTCCGATTTTATCAAAAGAGAAAGTAAAATAACCATCTGCATTCATGCTCCATAATTTTTCAATACAGATGTTTTCATATATATAACTTACATGATGATCAATAAAGTTATCTTTTATTTTTTTCATAACTAAGGATACATTACCCGATTCAATAAAGCCTAAATTCGGATATATGAATTTGAACCAGAAAAGAATGTAATTGTCCTTTATTCTATACAAACCTTTTTTGCTTTTTAATGGATTAGGTTCAGTTACAGGTATTTCACGTTCAATCAGGTCAAGGGATATCAATGTATTTAAGTATTTAGTCAGACTGGTTTGCTTTATCTCTATATTGGAAGCAATTTTCGATAATTTATGATTTCCTGCGGCTATAGCTTTAATTATAGAAAAGTATGTACCTACCTCAGATACTTCCTTCTGTAAAAGAAAGTTTGCTTCATCATATAGGAAGGACTGTTTTGTTAAAATGTTCGCATCTATCGCTGAATAGATATCTTCACTATCGTAAAACAATTCTATATATTTCGGAACCCCGCCTGTTACAGAGTAATACTCTATTAGGGATTTGTAATCCTTATTTGGGAAAAATTCGTGATAATATAAGAAAGGTATCTGTTTCAATCTTATCTGTCCGGTTCTTCTGCCATATAAAGGGCTGGAATAATTTAGAGTCTGGCTTTCCATCATTGATATCAATGAACCGCACAGAATCACCATTATATTGCTGTTTTTTAAGTAGGTATCCCATATCTTTTGAATAATTGACGGGAAAGCGGGATTTGCAATACCAAGATATTGAAATTCATCTATTACTAGCACTATTTTTTTATTATCTATATCCGTAATCAGTGTTTTGAAAAGTATTTCCCAATTATCAATTCGCGCTTGCTTAAGTATTTCATTATTACTAAAGTGTGAGATTGCATCTTTGAAAGCATTTCTGTTCTGAACTTCATTTTCTTCAGTGGCAAGAAAATATATAGAGTTCTTGTTTTTTATAAACTCAGATATTAATTCTGTTTTACCGATTCTCCGTCTGCCGTAAATAACAACTAAGGAAGAGCCGGTTCTGCTATATTCGCTTTCAAGAAACTTCATTTCGGGATTTCTATCAATAAAATTAAGCATTTTACCACCTCAATATTATTATAATCCAAATTATAATAATTTCAAGTATATTAAATATTGAATAAAAGATATACTAGAAAAGTAATGGAACATATTCTAAATCAGGTATCAAAGATTAACAAATAAACTATTTAGCAGGAAATGTTAATGCCGCTTCCCATTCCTTTTGCTTGAATCCGACAAGTACAGTTTTATCAGTAACAAGAATAGGTCTTTTTACAAGCATACCATCAGTAGCTAATAACTTAATTTGATCTTCTTCACTCATTGTTAAAAGCTTATCTTTAATACCTAATGACCTGTAAAGCATACCGGATGTATTCCAGAATCTCTTGACACTAATATTACTGACCCATTTCTTTAACTCAGAATAAGAAGGATTCTGTGTCTTAATATCACGAACTTCATATGAAAGCCCGTTATCATCCAACCACTGTTGTGCTTTCTTGCATGTTGAACACTTAGAATAACATATGAATAACATGGTAACCTCCAATCAGATATATTATACCAAATACAATTATTAATATTTGTGATTTATGAAAAGAACAAGAAACATAACATGATAAACTTACAAAAGAACAACATATAAATGTATGCAGGACTTAAAAAAAGAGCCTACTTCAGGCTCTTTAAATTAGTATAGTATAATAAATAACTATTAATTAATAGTTATGCTCTCAATACATGCATCTATGTTATTAGCAAGAGAGCTGTTCTTGTCATTTGTTCCATATGTAAAGTTTGAAATATATGTAGTTGAATCAGCAATGACCATTACAAAAACAATAGTTACATTATTTCCTTCTAGAGTTGTAGTTGTTATCTTTGATATCAGAGCATCTTTTCCATTTATCTGAGTATCATTAGAAAAGCTTACTAATGAAGTATCCGAATAATTAGTTTGATATAGAGCTAATACATTTTCCTTAGAAAATTCATTAAACATGCCTTCGTATGTTTCCATAACTGTAAATACTACATTATCACCTGTTTCGAGATTAGCATAGTATTGTACACCATACATTGTCTGAAGTGTAATATCACTTGGAAGCTTTATGCTAATACCTTATTCTGTTGTTACATTAACTAATTCAACAGAGCCATTTCCACCACATGCTGAAATTGTAAATGCCATTACTACTACCATTAGAATTATAAGTACTTTTTTCATTCTTTCTTTTCTCCCCGTTAATTTTTTTAGCCAAACCATTGCATTATACCAGAATATTCATTGAATAATACATGAAGTATCATTTTTATGTTATGAATTAGTTTGATAAGTATACTTATGTTATATATGTCGTTTACAAATCGAAGCTTATCCTTAATACAAAAGGACCTATAAAGCATACCTTATTTATTTCAGAATCTCTTTACACTAATATTACTAGCCTATGTCTTTAACTCAGAATAAGAAGGACTCATAGTCTTGATATCACAAAAGGTATATGACAATCTGTTATCATCCAGTCACTGCGGAGCTTTCTTACATGTAGAACACATAGAATAACATATGAATAACATGAAAAGCTCCAATCAATCTCTATTATATCAAAGACAATAGTCAATATTTGTGGTAATAAATTGTTAGTGAATTTATTAAAAAGAATATAGAAGTATTTTGTGGTATAATCTGTATTATATTACAACAAACGAATTAAAGGATATTTATGAAGCATATTGAAGTTGTAGCAGCAGTTATATTATTTAATCAAAAAGTATTATGTATGCAACGTGGGAAAAATAAGCATGATTACATATCATATAAATATGAATTTCCGGGTGGAAAAATAGAAGATGGTGAAAGTAAAGCAGAAGCTTTAATAAGAGAACTTAAAGAAGAGATGAATATCGATATTAATATATCAGAAGAAGATCATTTCCTAACAGTGGATCATACCTATCCTGATTTTACGATTACTATGTACAGCTATATATGTAATGTTGAGACAGATACTTTTATTAGAAAAGAACATATTAATCATGTTTGGTTACCGATCGAGATTTTAAATACACTTGATTGGGCTCAAGCAGATAAGCCAATAGTTGTTAAGTTACAAGGAGAAAATAAGTTTGAATAGCATTGAGCTAAGAAGTGATATTGAAAAAGGGTTACTTAAAAGTCACATAGATACTAGTGCTCAATCTAAATATGAATATCAATCACGTCTCCTAATTAATGACAAAGATCAGAAAACAAAGGTACTTACAAATATTATTAATGAGCTTAGAGTATGTAATGAGTTCTTTTTTTCAGTAGCTTTTGTTACTAATAGTGGTGTAGCTACAATTATAAACACTCTTAAAGAACTCGAAGATAAGGGTATAAAAGGGAGAATTCTTGCATCTCAATACCAAAATTTTACTGAACCAAGAGCTCTTGAGAGATTACTTAAATTTAAAAATATTCAACTCAGAATAATTACTGAAGGTAATTTCCATGCTAAAGGATATATATTTCGTCATTCAATAAAAAATATGGACAATGTATATACATTGATAGTTGGTAGTAGCAATCTAACAGATAAAGCTTTATCAACGAACAAAGAGTGGAATTTAAAAGTATCATCTTTATCAGATGGTGCGTTATTAAAAGAAACTCTTGATGAATTTAATAAATTATATGATGATGCTGTACCTGTTACTAATGAATGGATAACAGAATACGATAAAATATATAACGAAAAAAGGTATTTTGATGAAGATGAAGCTGATGAAATTGGGTTAAGTGTTTTTAATAAAACTATTAATCTTTATAAAATCTCGCCTAATAACATGCAAGTGGAAGCATTGATTGCTTTGGATAATCTGAGAAAAGAAGGAAAGAATAAAGCTTTAATCATTTCAGCAACAGGAACTGGAAAAACTTATTTATCAGCTTTTGATGTAAAGAAGTTCAGTGCGAAAAAGTTGTTATTTGTCGTACATAGAGAGAATATTGCTAGAGCCGCTAAAGAATCTTTTGAAAAAGTGTTTCGTAACGAAAAAACTATGGGACTCTTTACTGGTAACTCAAGGGATAGAAATTCAGATTTTATTTTCTCTACAATCCAATCAATATCAAAACCAGAATATCTAGCAAAATTTAATAAAAATGAATTCGATTATATTATTATTGACGAAGTTCATCGTTCAGGAGCTGAATCATATAAGCGAGTAATCGAATATTTCAATCCAAAATTTATGTTAGGTATGTCTGCTACACCTGAAAGAACGGATGGTTATGATATTTTCAAAGCTTTTGACTATAACATCGCTTATGAAATTCGTCTTCAAGGAGCCTTAGAAGAAAGAATGCTTGCACCCTTTCACTATTATGGAGTAACTGATATTTATGTTAATGGCAATCTTATTGATGATGAAGCAGATTTCAATAACCTAGTTAGTGATGAACGTGTAGAAAGAATAATTGAGCACTCTAAATTTTACGGATGTGACAGAGGGAGAATAAAAGGTTTGATATTTTGCAGTAGGCAAGAAGAAGCAAAAGAATTATCAAACAAATTAAATTTAAGTGGTTATAAAACAAGAGCTCTAACTGGATTAAGTTCAGAAGAAGAACGTGAAGAAAGCATACTATTACTAGAGTCAGATGATAATTTTGATTATCTTGATTATGTAATTACAGTAGATATTTTTAATGAAGGTGTGGATATTCCAAAGATAAATCAAATTATTATGTTAAGACCTACTCAATCAGCAATAATATTTGTACAACAACTAGGAAGAGGATTGAGAAAAGCTCCAAATAAAGAGTTCTTGACAGTTATAGATTTTATAGGGAATTACAAAAATAACTACTTAATACCGATTGCATTATATGGAGACAATTCATTTAATAAAGATAACATTAGGCATTTGATATCAAATGGTAGTGATATGATTTCTGGTGTTTCAACTGTTAATTTTGATGAGATATCAAGAAAGAAGATATATGAAGCAATAGATAATGCAAGGGTTAATACACAAGCACAGTTACTAAAAGATTATGAGCTTTTAAAGTATAAAATCGGTCATATACCTATGATGAAGGACTTCACAAAGTATGGAATGAGAGATCCATATATTTATGTTGATAAGCATGGTTCTCTTTATAGCTTTATAAGTAAATATGATAACACTTATAAAGAAGCTATGAGTTCTTTAGAAGAAAGACAACATTGCTTTTTGGCAAAAGAAGTATGTAACAGTAAAAGAATAGATGAGTTAGTAATACTAAAAAAACTATTAGCACAGGAATATTCAAATATTGAAGAAATAATTACAGATACAAAAATTAAGTATGGGATAGTATCAAATAAAAAAAATATAATGTCCGCTATTAATTTTATAAATGGTAAATTTCACAAGGTCAATAATAGTAATAAGTGGGTAAGTAAGGATTTAATAAGATATAATGATTCTGGTTTTAATAGGACTGACTATTTTAGCGAACTTTTAGAAAAGGATACATTTAAAACTTTTACAGAAGATTCTATTAGTTATGCGATAAACACATATATCAACTCATTCAAAGAAAGTAAGTATAATCAGGGATTTATTCTATACAATAAATACTCAAGGAAAGATGTTTGTAGAATACTTAATTGGAATAGTGACGATTCATCAACGGTATATGGATATAGAATAAAATTTAATACATGTCCCATTTTTGTGACTTATTCGAAAAGTAATGATATTTCCTCAAGTATCAACTATGAAGATTACTTTATTGATAATAATACATTTCATTGGATGACACGAAATAAAGTTAAGCAGGATTCATCAGAGGTAATGCAAATAAAACAATATAAGCAGACTGGTCTTAGGATATGTTTATTTATTAAAAAATCTGATGCAGAAAGTTCTGATTTTTATTATATGGGTGATGTTATTCCATATGAGTATAATGATATGGAGATTGAGAATGATAAGGGAAAATTACTTCCTATAGTGAATATCAATTTTAAAATGGTTAATCAAGTTGAGGACCACATTTATAAATATCTTACAACTTGATATAAGTCATTAAGTTTCACAAATTCTTGGTTTAGTAAATTTTGTTTTTTGAATTAATACAAGAAAATTCTTGTCTTTTTGAACTCCCCTACTCCTTATACGCCTCCGCCACTGCCTTTATGGCTGGTTCTATGCTTAGGAAGACGTCTATGAGGTGTGGGTCGAACTGTGTGCCGCTGCATCTTATCAGCTCTGCTTTAGCTTCTTCGTGCGATATGGCAGGTGAGTAGACTCTGTTTGATGTCATTGCATCATAAGCGTCAGCTATTGACATTATTCTTGCTTCTAAAGGGATATTGTCATAGTTCAGGTTTTCAGGATAACCTTTGCCATTCCATCTTTCATGATGGTAGTAAATCATGTTATGTGCGGTTCTTACAAAATCCCTGTTTTCTATGCCTGTCATTATCTTTTCAAACATCTGCTTTCCGTAAAGAGTATGATTCTTCATTATTTCAAACTCTTCTGCTGTTAATGGTCTTTTTTTCTTTAATATCTGGTCACTAATAGCAATTTTACCTATATCGTGCAAAGGGGCGCTCTCCGTCATTATCTCTATAATCTGTGAAGATATCTCTCTATCCGGGTTTTGTTCGTTGTATCCCTCTGCTAAAAGGTTTACATATCTGGAAGCCCTGTAAAGATGAAGCCCTGTTTCAAAATCCCTCATGGATGTCAGTGATGACAGGCTTGTTATTATTATATTCCTTATCCTTTTAAGATCTTTCTCATTCTCCTGTAAGGAATCCACAAGCTCATTATATTGTTTTTCAAATACCTTGTATTCACCCTTGGATGTAAGAGATATTTTCTTAGGTATATCTGATTTCTGTGATTCTTTTAATGATTCCAGCAGTTCTTTAACTGGTTTGGCAACGTATCTTTTTATTAATATGAAATTACTTATCTCTATAATCATAAGTATTATGAAGCTCCAAATAATGCTGGATAAAAGATTGGACATTAGGCTCTGTTCAACAATTTTAGTAGATGCATAGGCAATGAATGTATTATTCCATAACTCTTTGTTATATGTAATCCTATAGAATTCCTTGCTTCTATCTATCGTGACTGTATCTGTTTTGGATAGCTGTTTGTATGGTATGTCTATTTTGTTTTGAGTATACAAGTTTTCATCTATCGGGGTTATGATTACCATATTGTTGTTATCGACAACTTCAATATATCCATTGAATAAAAGCTGCTGTCCTTTTAGCACTTCGGATAATGTTACTAATGTGACATCAATACCTATAACACCATATGGTACTTTATTCTGGTCATCCAGAGTTGTTACAAAAGCAATATTTATATCATCATTAGTCACAGAAGGATAAGCTACAGTCATCTGTACGGTTCCAGGGGTTGCCATTGCAGTCATGTACCATGGCCTTGTCCTTGGGTCGTATCTAGTTGGTGATGTTCTCGGTACTGCTCTAATAAACGACCCATTATCTCTTCCCATATACACGGAATTCGCATTTGGATGATTGTCAAGGTAACTTCTAAATATCTGTATTATCTGTAATTCCTCTGCAGAATAGTTATATTCAAAAGTATCTTCATCAGCAAAAAGAAAGGACGTGAAATTTTCATCATTCCGCGTCCTTACAATTTCATTTTCTGATAAAGTCAAAAGGTCATTCTGTATTTCCTGGAAGTGATTCGTGAATATAAGTTCGGTTGATCTGAAGGTTTCCGTGTACTGGTCTGCAAGCAATGATATGGTTTCGGACCTGGCTTTAGTAAATGTAATTGTCAGAAGAGCAAGTACACTTATGACATATGCTATCAAGAAAATTGATCTGAATCTTCTTATCATGTTCACCTACTAATTGAGGATTTATACTATATAAATATATCATATGATATGATTAATATCAATATTTCTTTGTTTTTATAACATAATATTGTTATTTTACGACAAAATCATTTGCAATAACATATGCATCTTTATTCAGGTACATAGCAAATACCCTGCCATCATACTCATCTTCAATAATATTGGTAATTTTCTCAGTACCTGAGTTTGTCAGAATTTCTTTTATATTAAGATTCATTTCTGAATATACAGAAATATTATTGCTTTGTATTGTAGAACTTTCTGCAAACTTAAGTTTTTTCCCGCTTTCCGTGGTTATGATGCATATTCTATTTGTTGCAGCCATTGCAAGTTTTGTGACAATATAGACAGACCCATCAGCAGAGATTATCCTGTCTCCGATATGAATATCAGCTATCTGCTTTCTTGTACTGTCTGCTATTGTGATTAAAGTATCTTCTGAAAATAGTATTTTGTTCATTTATCCCTCTTTTTCTGTCTGACTGATAAATGCATTGCATTTTGATGCAGATATCGAAAGAAATATGTAACCTGTCGATTAGGGAATTCATATGTTTAAATAATTTGTTTGGACCTGGTGATTCCTATTAAGCTAGCATAAGCTTAACGATTATTTTATGACAAAGTCATTGGTAATAACATGCTTATCATTGCTTGTTGCAAAGCAATAGACATCATCATTATAGTCTTCAATTTTACACTGTATTATAGTGTCCTTACCATCAATAGTAGTTAGTTGCTGACCTGCCTTTAGTTTCTTTAGCATTATGGTATGATCATAATTGTCAAATGATGTGCCCATAGAAACTTGAAGCATACGGCCTTTTTCGGTAATAATTGTAAGGATTTTTTTGTCATAACCTTTAAAAATATCAATAATTACTGTACAGGAATCATCACAGGATGCTATGTAGTCTCCTACCTGGATATCACTGATTTTTTTAGGAGTACGGTCTGCCATCATTATTAATGTGTTTTTCCCTAGATAGATGTCGCTTATAAATACCCTCCTTATCTATTTTTTTTTAGGTCTGCTCAATATCTCCATTATTTTCTCGACATTGATGTTTTTAAATTGCTCCTGTATTTCATTTATCATTTCCCTATTCAGTTTTGGTCCGTCCATAAGCTTAATGTTTTCTAATAATTGTTCTTTCGTATCTATCCCCAAAACCAGGCTTGTAATGCCAGGAAGGTCACGTATGTATGACACTGCCAGCTGTCCTTTTGATATTTTATGCTTATTGGATATGTTATTAAGTTTTGTCAGGTATGGTTTTATATATACCAACATGTCCTCATCTGTCATTTTGTCAGGGTCCATGTAAAACAGGCCTTGAAAGAATATGCTTCTTGCAAATACAGTAATTCCTTTGTTTTTAAGTTTATTCAGTATATCTGTTTTTATAAGTCTTAGGTCAAACATGTTTATTGGAAGCTGTATAGCCTGATATATATCATCTTCCAACATCATATTTATTTCTTCCGGGTTATATACCGAAACTCCTGCCATGCCTATAATGTTATCCTTCTGCAGTTTGTCCAAAGTATTTCTTACAGCTTTATTGTGCTGGGTCATATCAATAGTCCTATGAAGCATTAAGCAGTCCAGCTTTTTAACATTCAATCTTTTAAGTGAGTTTTCTACACAACCATATATTTCTTTTTCTATCATGTCTTCATTTGTTCCTGCCGGACTGGTTGTCAAAAACTTTGTCGTTATAAATGGAGTTTCCTTTGACTGCTTTAAGTAACTGCCTATTACAATTTCTGAATCCCCATAAGCATTTGCAGTATCTAAAGAGGTTATACTGTTATGCAAGGCTGTTCTTAATATTTCATGGCTTGCCTTCATGTCTGGCTTGCCGGTTGTGTTATTAATCCCGTAATCCATACCCAGCTGAACGGTACCTAATGTCATTTTAGATATGCTTTTCATAACGCTCTCTTATCTTTAATCTTGCTGTTTATATTCATAAAATACTCGCCAATCCCTACAACATCCGCTCCTACGCTTATAAAGTTATACCCTTCACTGATAAGCTCATCCATGTTATTGACGCTTCCTACTGTTCCTGCTATCTTGCCGTTTTCCCTTGCTGTTTTTGCTACAAGTTTTCTTGTTTCAGCTATTTTAGGATTATTCCAATCACATGGTGTGCCTATACCTTGGGAAAAGTCAGCAGGTCCGAAAAATATCATATCCGCTCCTGGAAGAGCGCATATCTGGTTAAGTTCTTTTATAGGTTCCGGGTCTTCCATCTGTAAAACTATGAATCGCTGTTCATTTGCGAACTCCATATATTCTTTTGCATCCTTCATTGCATACAATCCGTCAGCATTCCCGCCGTCTAAAGGCCTTCTGCCTACCGGATGGAATTTGGTGTAATACTGAATGGTCTTTGCATCCAGAAGGCTCATAACATGAGGCACCATTATACCTGTGCTGTCTGCTTCAAGAGGGTGGATGAGATCTGAGTAACTTCCTCTTTTTACTCTTGTCAGAATATCTGTATCATATGCTTTAGAAGCGAGAATCATCTTCTCGATATCCTGTATGGAATTCGGTACATGCTCCAAATCCACCCACACGCAGTCAAAACCTGCCATAGATGCTATGCTTACTACCCTGGAATCATATGTATTAATCTTCGTGCATGTAGCTACATAACCGTTTCTAATACGTTCAAGAACTTTGCTGGGTCTGAAATTCATAGTTATTCTCCATTGATTAGTTTTTATATCATTAATAGATTATATAACAGGAGCAAAAAAAGTTTAATAAAAAATATTTAATTTCAATATTTCATTGAATTTTATAATGAAAACACATAATATATATAGCAAGCACTGTTATATAGTCCGATTATCATTGGGGGGAAGTCCTAATGCCAGATTCGTGGCCTTTAAAGGACAAAGATTTGAAGATTGGTATACTAGGTATGACTGAGGGGAATGGTCATCCATACTCATGGAGCGCTATTTTCAACGGATATACAAAAGAGTATATGGATAAAAGCCCATATCCGGGAATTGCAGATTATCTTAGCAAGCAACCTATAGGTAATTTTGGTATTTCTGGAGCAAAAATTACGCATGTATGTTGTGACAATTATAATGATGCTCTGTCTGTAGCTAGATGCTCAAATGTGAGATATGCGGTTAAAAAGCCTGAAGATATGGTAGGTGAGGTTGATGCGGTAATATGCGCGACCGATATACCTTCTGAACATATTAAAAGATGCAGGCCTTTTATCGAGGCAGGTATACCGCTTTTTATAGACAAACCTTTATGCGATAACGAGGAGGACCTGAAAACATTCGTGAAATGGAAGGAGTCCGGCTGCCGATATATATCTTCTTCATCCATGAGATACAAAAAGAGCCTAGAGCCTTATCACTATAACCACCATGAGCTGGGCGAACTGATGTATATATGCCAGCCTATGTGTAAAAAATGGGAAACATATGGGATACACGCGCTTGAGTCGGTGTATCCTTTTTTAGGACCTGGATTTTTAACTGTACAGAATACAGGAACATATGAAAGCAATATGATTCATATAACCCATAAGTCAGGATGTGATGTCCATATTCCTCTGAAAAAAGAAATGTACGGGGCTTTTTCTGTTACTTTACTGGTAGGAAGATATGGTAATATCACATTATCCGATAATGACCATTACTATTCATTCAAAAAACAGATGGAACTGTTCGTGCGGTATTTAAGGACCGGTATCGAACCATTTGATTTTAAAGAAACCATTGAACTTGCAAAAATGGTGATAGCGGGCATATTAAGTTTAAAATCTAAAGGAGGGGTCATCTGTCTGGATGACATAAAAGAGAGATGACCATGGAAAACCTGTTCAGCGTAAAGGGGAAGAAGATTCTCATATGCGGAAATGACGCAAAGTATCTGCATGAGATAGCAAAAGGATTAGATAAAGCAATGGCTTTGGTGTATCTTTGCGGTCCTCACTATATATCCGGCCTTAACGGATTTGAATTTTTCGAGCTGCAATGCGACAATGAGGAAAATTTATTATCTTCACTGAATTTAATTAAAAACCGTATAGGGAACATAGACTGCTTCATATGGGCCGATACTCAAAAACCTCAGCCAGGATGGGATCATGAATTTGAAGTAATAGATGAAACATTGAAAAGGCATATGCTAGGGTTGGTTTTATGCGTAAAACATATAGGCGGCTTTATGTCAGAAAAGAAGAATGGATCGATTATAGTTATTGCAGATTATTCTGCGCTTGTAGGACCTGATGTTAACAACTATCAAGATAATGATGAGCTTTTTAATACTGATTTTTCCCTTGAGTATGGCTTCATACAAGGCGGATATATTAATTATGCAAGACAGGCAGCAGGATATTTAGGGCAGTTCAATGTAAGGTGCAACGTTGTAGCCTGTGCACCATTAAAAGGCACATATCCTTCTGAATTTGAACAGAAATTTATCAATCATTCACATATTAAGAAAATGGCAGATAAAGAAGATATTTTATCAGCAGTAATATATCTTTCTTCCGATGCTTCAAAATATGTAACAGGAACAGTTATACCAGTAGATGGAGGTTATTCTGCGAAATGAATATCTTAAAAAGTTTTTCTCTGGAAAACAAGGTAGTACTTATAACGGGCGGAAGACAGCTTTACGGGAAATCCAGCTCAATAGCTTTAGCTCAGGCTAAAGCTACTTTGTATATAGCGACACATTCAATAGAAAAAGCTCTTCCTTTTATCGAAGAACTTAATAAGATGGGGGGAAAAGCCTATGCTGTGCAATTTGACCAGGAAGACCCGGTATCCATAAAAAAAATGATTGACCATGTAATAGGCCAGCAAGGGCGAATTGATGTATTTATAAACGCAAGCAGGGTAAAACCTAAAAGCTTCGGATGGGATCAATTGATGTCTGATTTGGAATACTCTATCAGATGCAACGGCGCTGCTTTTCTGTATATGAACCGACTTGTAGGACAGCAGATGATAAAACAGAAAAGCGGTTCCATGATTCTGTTTGGTTCTATGATGGGTCTTGTCGGAGTAGAAAGTCATAACTATGACGGAGCTGACGAAATGAAAAAAGGCGCATATTCGCATGATTATGCAATTATAAAATCTGGAGTGAACGGATGGACAAGACACGCTGCAAGCTATTACGGAAGATTTGGTATAAGGGTTAACACAATATGCCCGGGAGGACTTAAGACGCCAGACATGAACCCATCCTTTGTTAATAACTATTCATTACATACTCAACTTGGAAGACTTGCTGATAATGAGGACATTAAAGGTGTGGTAGTGTTTTTAGCTTCTGATACATCAAAATATATTACAGGTGCAATATTGCCGGTTGATGGAGGTTATGTAAGCATCTGATATGACAAAATTGGTTATGGAACGAAAAATGGGTGATAATACATACCTTCATAAGGACTTCCATGTAAGTATGGATATTGCTCTTGCATATATTGATAGAAGGTATAAAAAAGAAGGCGTAACAGAATACTTAAACAGATTTGCAGATTCCTATCATAAAGACCTTATTAATAAAATATCACAAGAAGGCTTGTCCCCATTTAAGGCTTATTTAGAGAACATCTTCAAAGCTGAAGAATGTTCAGATGCCCTTTCAATAATTGAAAGCAAAGATACTTTGCATGTAAAGATAAGCAAAGGGTTTTATGTATATACCATAATCGGTTACAGCCAGTTAGTGCTTGAGAAGGTTTATGGAACAATTATACAAAAAGCTGGTTATAGGTTTGAGCTTTTGAATTTTGATAATCAAACCGGTGCTGCTGAATTTAAGGTATACAGGTGACTAGATGATTTCATGTACTGAATTTATTCCAGCATATTCTCAAGTCTTTAAATTCCTTCATGAAAAAGAAGGGTATAACGGGGTTGAAAAGTTTTGGGAGCATATATCTGATGAATATGTTGAACCAAGACTGGGTGCTCTTGTTAAGGAAAAAGGAATAGCGGGATGTTATGAATACTGGTCTAAAAGCCTCAATGAAGAGAATGCTGACTTTGTAATGACACTTGATGAAGAAAAAGGTGAATTTGAAATAATCATGAATAAATGCCCGTCAAAGGGAATGCTTTTGGAACTGGATGATGATAATATATATCCGCATTATTGCGACCACTGTGACATTTTGTACAGAAAAGTAGTGGAAAAATACGGTTTGTCATATTCTTTTGAACCGGATAAGAATAATATGCCCTGCTGCAGGTTGAAGATAACAACAGGTCAGAATTATGAGTAAATATCTTATAGGAATAGACTTAGGAACAACTGTATGCAAATGCTCTATATATGACGATACCATGAAACTTGTTTCACAAGCCGGTGTAGAGTATTCTTTGATTTATCTTCCTGACGGTCACATAGAGCAGGATGCCAATCTCTGGTGGAAGTTATCGAAGGAAGTAGTTGTAAAGGCCTTGTCAGGCATAAAGGATAAAGAAAACGTAAAAGCCATATCTGTAAGCTCTCAAAGCATGGCTTTTGTAGCACTGGATGAATATGGTAATACCATGTCAAATGCAATAAGCTGGCTTGATGAAAGAGGACATTCTGAGTTACAACGCATAAAAGAAGAATTTGGAGAAAGTGACATTTACAGCAGAACAGGCAAATGGCTGTATGGAGCATATGTGTTGCCGAAGTTGTTATGGCTTCAGAAAAATGAGCCTGATTTCTTTTTAGCATCTAAAATAGCTTTTCCTATGGATTTTCTTATTTACAGACTGTCTGGTAAGCATATTACTGACAGAACTATAGCATCAGGAACTATGATGTATAACATAGTGAATAATGAATGGGACCAGGAAATACTGGACAAGTTTAAGATAGATAAAGATAAGCTGCCTGAAATAAAACTTTCAGCAACTGTGGCAGGACATATTAAAGAGGATGTAGCAAAGGAATTGGGATTGAGTTTTGATGTTGTAATCGTAGTCGGAGGGCAGGACCAGAAATGCGCATCTATAGCAGCGGGAATAAACGAGTCGGTATGCACAGTCTCGTTAGGTACTGCAGCAGCTATAGAGATGCTTTATGATAAACCAGTAATGGATCCGAACATGAAAATTCCGGTATTTTCCTATCTTACAGATAATCACTGGGTAAGCGAAACTGCAATAGCATGTGCAGGTGCTGCAGCGAAATGGTATCAAAAGACATTTGCTTCATCATACAGTTATGACCAGTTAGATGAAATGGCTATAACAGAATATGCAAAGCAAAATGGGATTTTCTTTTACCCTTATTTAAATTCTAATGATGCTTTCTGCGGTGCTTTTTATGGTCTTGGCCTTGACAGCGATATAAAAAAGACATTTATGGCTGTAAGAGAAGGTATAGCATTTGAAATATCAATGCTAATAGATGAAATGAAGGAAGAACCTGGTGCAAAAGAGTTTAAACGAATAGTGCTTTTCGGAGGAGGATCATATAGCAAACTATGGTGCCAACTGATAGCTGATGTATGTAATACACCAGTTATTGTTAAAGATACCTCAGAAATGGCTGCAAAAGGAGCATGCATAATAGCAGGAGTAGGAGCAGGTATTTTTGAAAACCCGTTTAAAACACTTAATCAGGATTCAGATACTTTAATATATAAACCAGACACTGGTAATGTTAAAATATACTTGGAGAAAAAAATAGCTCACCAAAGATTAAAGAAGAAAATGTTTAATTAGGAGGATTGATGACACTATTTAAAGCAGGAGTAAGTCAGACAGATCTGTCGCCGGATAAAGGTGTAGACTTAGGAGGCTACCCATATTTTGAAAGAGCGAATATAGGGGTACATGACCCGCTATATGGAGCATGTCTTTATCTGATTAATGATAAGTGCGAATCAGTATTACTGATGACCTCTGACTTGTGCTATATGACTAAAAGACAGTGTGATATGGTAAAGGAGCAGGTGTATGCAAAAACCGGTATTTTAAAAGAAAGTATAATAATGACTTTTTCACATTCACATAGCGCTCCATGGATGAGTGCGATGTTCCGATCACTACCAGGACAACCTGAATATGAATCAAAAGTGGATGAAGATTATCTGAAAGTAGTTATAAATAAATGGTCAGACTGTGCAAAAGAAGCTTTTGATAATACATTTGATGCAAATATAGGTTTTAGTAAAACCAGATGCGGTAAAGCTGAAGGAATTGGCGGGAACCGGAGAGATCCGGAAAACGGGGTGTCAGATGAAGATGTCCCTATAATGGTAATTAAGGATAAAGATAATGTGATACGTGCTATACATACAAAGTATGCTCTTCATCCTACAATACTGCATGGCGAGAATAAATATGTTTCAGCTGATTATCCCGGGTACATACGAAAATATATAAATGGGGAATATCCTGATGCTGTATTTATGTTCTCTCAGGGAACATCAGGAAATCAGAGTCCAAGATATTTTAGAAAAGACCAGAGTTTTTCTGAAGCAGAAAGATTCGGTAAAACCATTGCACAAAGCATTTTGAAAATTATGGATAATGTCATATATGCCGATTCATTAAATATATTTCACGCTACGAGAGTACTTGATCTTAAGATAAAAAACTATTCAGATATTGAGTCAGCTAAAGCTAAGGTAGAGTACTACAAAAAGAAAAAAGAAGAAAAGATCAGAAACAACGGTTCATATACCGAAATACAGACAGCAGATATGTGGCTTTTAGGAGCAGAATGCGAATACAATTATTCTATTATGTATCAAAAAGGAGAACTGGAATCATATTACAAAAATGATATTCCTTTTACCGCCCACGGACTTGTGCTTAATGAGCATGCGTATACATTTACACAAGGTGAGATGTTTGTGGAGTTCGGATTAAAGATAAAGAAATTATCGCCATTTGCAAACACCTCTGTCATTACAGTCAGCAACGGGATGACACCTGGTTACTGCGTTACAAATGAAGCCTATGAAGAAGGCGGATATGAAGCATGGAATTCGCTTCTAGATACGAAGTGTGGAGATATAGTCGTAAATAGCTTACTGGATATGCTTACCGGTATGCATATGAGATACAAGGAGGAGATAAGAATTGGATAAGTCAGAAAAAAAAGAATTTTCATTTAAATGTGCAGATTTTATACCATTTAAAGATAAGGAAGTTATTGAAAGAGTAAGGAAGATTCATGGGCAGGCTTTAACAAAGCATAGCAATCCGGAATTTAAGATAAATATAATTGCTGATGCATTAATTGAGAATATTTTCGTAACAGATATGTTTTATGAAATAAAGAAAGCTTCTGAAGAAGGAAGAAAGGTTGTATTTATAATTCCTAATCCAAATCCTTCATATCTTAAACTTGCCTGGATGATAAACCGTTTCAGACTTGATGTGAAACATGTTTATACATTCAATATGGATGAATGGGCAGATGATGAAGGAAATATAGCTCCGGAATCGTGGAATGCGAGTTTCATGAACAGTACAAAAAGATTCTTCTTCAGCCAGATAGACCCAGAGCTTAGAATGGACGAAAAGCAGATGCAGGGACCGACAAATGAAAATATAAAACATTACAGCGATATGATATTAGAAGCAGGCGGAGCTGATGTATGCTACAGCGGACCGGGATGGACAGGGCATCTTGCATTTATAGAGCCTGATGTTCCAGAGTTTGCAGGCTCTTTGGATGAATTTTTGAAAATGGGAGCAAGAGTTACATCTCTTAACCCATTGACGATAGCTCAGAATTCGCTGCACGGATGTTTTGGAGCATCAGGTGATTTAGCAGCTGTACCTCCAAAAGCCGCTACAATAGGGCCTAAGGATGTTCTTGCTGCAAAGAGACGTTTTGAGATACACAGCCTTACGACAGCCGGTACTTTCGTAACATGGCAGAGGATGATATCAAGGCTTGTGCTTCATGGACCGGTAACACCTAAGGTGCCTTCGTCAATTCTTCAGCTTGTCCCAACTGATGTTTATGTGAGTGAAACTCTAGCAGCACCGATAGAACCTGATTGGATATTCCAGTACTAAGGAGTGGATATGCTCTGTATTAAAAATTGCAGAATAGTTCTTAAAGACAGTATATTAGAAAATCATGTTGTTCTAATAGAGGATGATTTAATATACAGCATTATCCCTTATTCCCAATATGCTATTTTAAAAGAAAAGGAAAAAGAGAAAAGCAACATAGATGAATATGATGCCAAAGGAAGATATTTAGGTCCTGGGCTTATTGATATACATAATCACGGGGCAGACGGTGTATGGTTTCATGAAGACCCTGAAAAGGCTTGTACATATCATCTTAAACATGGAACTACATCCATGCTTGCCACCACTCTTATACGCCCTACTCATAAAGACATGGTAGAAGACATAAGGACGATTGTAAAATCTTCTAATGTAAAAAGCAGCAACGTATCAAAAGCAGTAATTGGCATTAATATGGAAGGGCCGTATATGAATCCCAAATACGGAGCTTTTAAAGAGTATTCAAGATTTCCAGTTAAAAAGGAATATGATGAGTATCTCAAAGAAGCAGAAGGCATGATTAAGATATGGACAATTGCTCCGGAAATGGAAGGAGTAACCGAGTTTGTTAATGATATTTCAGAAAGTAAAGCAGATGAATCAATAGTATTCTCAGCTGGACACTCGGAAGCCACAACTGACATGCTGAAAGCTCTACTGAATAAAGGACTTAAACTCCAGACGCATGGATGCTGTGCGACAGGATGTTATCTTTCTAAACCTATATATGAAGGTACAAAAGAAGTTGACTTTGCCCTAGCATGCTGGCTTATTGATGATATAACTATAGAGCTTATTGCAGATTCAAAAGGAATTCATGTAAGAGAAGACATGTTGAAGCTCATATACAAGATTAAGGGCAAAGACAGGTTAATACTGGTTACAGATTCAACTAATTTTACAAAGGATAATAACAGTACGGATGTTAATATATTGGATGGAGACAACCTTGCAGGTTCAGCTTTAACATTGAATGTTGCATGTTTTAATATGATGAAGAATACAGGTATAAGCATATACGATGCTTTATATATGGCATCATATACTCCTGCAAAAATTCTTGGTATTGACGACGAAAAAGGCTCAATTGAGCCTGGTAAGAAAGCGAATCTTATTTTATTTGATGATTTGATGAAAATATATGAAGTCTGGCTTGATGGCCAGATGATTTAACTATTCTTTACCATTTACGAATGTTATTTTAGCATCTTTGGGAAGAGCAAGATTACACTCAACTTCTGCAGCTTTAACAATTCCTGCTATTACCGGACATCCTCCATGGCCTGGAAGATTCTGCTTTGCATATTCATATAAAGGGCCGTCTCCCAGTTTTGCAAGACATAGCTCGTATGCGTCAAATGTATTTCCGATTTTTTTAAACATTTCATTAATGCTTACGCATCCTGATTTGACTTTCAGAGTTACTTCCATACCGTCTTCAGATACAGCTTCTACTGATGTCACGAAGTTACATATTCCTGGATCTATTACTACTTTTGTCATATTGTGAATATCCTTTCTAACACTAAAACACATTGTACACCTATTATGTGCTTATGTGTATATGATTTATGTGATTTAGTCACTGGAACCATTATGTAAATACTATATGCTATTTTATATTATTTGAAATTAGTATTAAAAACTCTTATTCGCGATAAAAGGTAATCAGAACTGTGGAGTAACTAATCGGTTTTTGCAATGTTTCCTGATTTTAGTATTTTTAAATTTATATGATAGATTATCATGCTTTGAATTAAGATAAACATACGGAATACATACTTAATTAAACTGAATTTTATATAAATTAAATTAACATATGTATGAATAAATTATTTGAGTTTTCGTATTTTGTATTAGGAAGCGATTATTTGCCTTCAATTTTTATGAAGTTAACTCTTAAATTGTATTTTATATCCCTTCTTTATCAATTTTAGTAAAAATTGGTTCACTTAATAGACGTTTTACCAATATTCTGTTTAGTTGTCTTTTTCTCAGCATATGAATTTGAATTCAAGTTGCCGGTTACGCTCAGTACGACGAATGTTCTTCCATTCTTCAATTCCCGTTTTAGGACAAGCCAAGGTCATTGAAATCCCTTTTGCTATCTGATAACAGTAAAACAAGACTTTGCTTCGTATAGAATTAGAGTTTCTTATCATCTTATTTGAAAGCCTGCTTCCATTTGCTTTGTCCGCCAACAAGCCTATGAATCCCAAAGCATATGTTAGAAGCTGGTTCAGGTTATTGATTGCCTTCAAGTCTCTAACTCTGAAGTTCTCAAAATCATACTCCTGCTTTTTAAAACGAAAGTACTCCTCTATGCGCCAGCGTGACAAGTAAAAGCGCAGGATGTCTTCAGCATCGGCTTTGGATAAAATCCGTTTATTGGCAGCCAGCATCATAGGCTGGCTGCCTAATCCATATACTAAAAGCAGACGCATATTTTTCTTAGCTGCAGTTATCTGAACATTAAGATGACTTATGCAGCATTCCTTTTCTTGCACTTGGAACAATACAGCAGTCTTTATCTTGCCTTTTCTTGAATCTCTCAGTGTAGTGGACTTATGCCATCTGCCCTTGTAGAACAGTTTTCTCCGCTCTGTAAGGCGAATAACGAAATCCTGGTCCTTCATATACATATACTTGAACAGTTCATTCATGTCATAGCCTCGATCAAAAACAAAGGTAGCCTTCCTGCCGAGTGCGGCAATGACTTCATCAAGCCCCTGATAGGTTACAGTATTTGTTGAGCGGTATTGCATATCTGTAGAGGAATGGATATGTGAAAACAGGCTTACGGGTTGCTTTTTGTCTTGTGTAACAGCAACCATTTCAGTAACCATATAGCCTTTTTCATAGTCCTTTTTAACGCTTGAGCCATCTCTGACCATGCCTAATGATTCGAAATGCAAGCCATGAGGCTTTATTACATCGCTATCATCAACCAGGATGACTGGTGATTCGCCAAGTGCTTTATTTACATGATTGTTGTAATTGGCTTTAATAGTTGGACTTAAATCATTCATTAGATTATTACTTAGCCGTTCTATGGTATTAATCTTTTTAATGGGCTCTATCAAAGCGTCTGATATATTAGAGAGCAGCACGCTTTTGGATTTAACTAATCCATAAACCATATCCTGAACGAATTTGGTTTGCACCTATCCAGCATCTTTAGTTAATTTATTGCAGAAGCTTAATATTTTACGTTTGATTTCATAGGTATCTGTGGTAGAATTAGTCATGTGAGGTGCCTCCGGTTTTTGTTTAGTGTGATAATTTTTTTACAATTCTATTATACCAAAAATCGAGAGGCATTTCCTTATTTAAGGCCATTTTCATTAGGTTATTGACAGATTAATTACAGTTTTATTTATATGCAAGATAAAATACGGAAACTCAATA
>Ga0116149_1001045_pt1 | contig 34981 bp, 25 predicted proteins | sample AD_UKC057_MetaG_FD_89787 | JGI IMG/M metagenome (GOLD analysis project Ga0116149, IMG submission 89787) | Active sludge microbial communities of municipal wastewater-treating anaerobic digesters from USA - AD_UKC057_MetaG | ecosystem: Engineered > Bioreactor > Anaerobic > Digestate | place: USA...
CAACGACAATATCCTGACTCTTTGTCTTGCGGACAGCCATCATCTCTGGATCGGAACGGATGGAAACGGGCTGGATTGTCTGGATCTGGAATCCGGCCGCTTCCACCACTACCCGCCATCGCATGCCAGCAATACGGCCTTCCCCTCTGAAAAAGCCACCGCTATCCTTTTTGATAACGCGGGCATGCTCTGGGCGGGCACTTATGGATCGGGCCTGGCCAAGGCAGCCCCTGGCCGGATCCAGCTGACCCACAGCGCAGAACTCCTGCCCGACGCCGGCGAGTGGGTGCGCGGGCCCATCTGGTGCTTTCACGAAGACTCCGCCGGCATCATTTGGATCGGGAGCCAATCAGGCGTGCATCGCTATGACCCGGCTCAGCGCAGCGCGGAGACGCAGCGAACCCCCTCCCGGCGTCTGGCCGGACTCCCTGTCCGCGGCATCTGGGTGCAAAATGACACGACGATCTGGATCGGCTCGCAAGGCAAGGGGCTGTGGCTGTGGCGGCCGCATCGCGACGACATGACCCACTACCTCTACCGCCATCCGCGTGCGCCGGCGATCAACAGCGAAGTGATCTATGATCTGCAGCCGGATTCAGCAGGAGGATTGTGGCTGGCCTGCAATACCGGCGGGCTGTTCAGATTCGACCTCGCCTCCCGGCAGTTCGAGCGGATTCTTCCGCCCGGTATTGGCAGCGAGATCGGCTACTGGGTGACCGATCTCTTGCTGCGCAACCGGGATGAGATCTGGTTTAGTACCTGGAGCGAAGGCCTCTTTGTCATCAGGAACGGGGAACGGATACCGCTTAAAATGGGCTGGCTGCGTTCACCAGACCTCGATCAGCGATATCCGCTGCTCTCCCTGTTCCAGTCCGGCACCGATGAACTGCTGGCGGGCACCTATGGCAGCGGCTTCTACCGGCTCAATCCGGCGGATTCCACCTCCTCGGCCCGGATCGCTCCGGCGGGAATTTCAGACAACATCGTCTACTCATTTCAGGCGGACCGGCACGGCCAGATCTGGTACAGCAATAATCAGGGGTTGATCGCTTTTGATCCCGTGCGTTCATACTACAGCACGATAACCAGCCCACAGGATGGCGGTATTCAGGAATTCAACCTTGGCGCGAGCCTGCACAGCCGACAGCATATGCTCTACTTTGGCGGCATGAACGGATTTTATCGCATCGATCCGGAACAGGAAATCAATTCCGTCGCTCCGCAGCTGCTTATCGCCTCCGTGCATTCCGCTCATCAGAGCTGGACATATTATCTCCCGCCGGACCAAATGCCCGCCCTGCGATTGAAAGGCGACGATAATCCTTTTCGCATCAAACTCCTTCCCCTTCATTTCTTTGATCCGGATGAAAACCATTGCGCCTGTTTTATCAAGGGATTGGGCAAGAAATGGCAGGAGATCGACAATAGCCGGGAGATCATAATCAACTACATGCCGCCGGGGCGTTACCGGCTGCTGCTGAAAGCTGCGAACAGTGACGGCGTCTGGTCACCGGAGACGGGGGTGGATCTGGTGGTGACCGCTCCCTTGCTGAAAAGCAGGTTGTTTTGGGGCCTGATTGTCGCACTCCTGTTGGCCGCCTCTGTTGTTTTTTATCAGGGTCGACTGTACCAGGTCCGCACAATCGAACGCGCGCGCATGCAGGAGCGCGAAGACATCCGCACGCGCATCGCCCAGGATTTTCACGACGAACTGGGCCACCGGCTGAGCAAGATCCTGCTCTTCAGTCGGACAGCCGCAAACGAAAAAGAACAGCTTTCCGAGACCAGCCGGGCGGCACTGGATAAAATAATCGAAAACAGCACCTCACTGAGCAAGGAGATGCGGCAGTTCCTCTGGGAGCTAGACCCAGGCAAGGATTCGCTGCAGGATTTGCTCATGGAACTGAAACATTTCAGTGATGATCTCTTCGACCGCACCGATATTGCCTTCCAGCTGCATGGGCTTGTACCCGAGCTGGAGAACATCATTCTGCCCCTCGACTGGCGCTCGCATATCCTGCGCATCTTCAAGGAGGCCATGGTCAATATTTTCAAACATGCCAGGGGGTGCGACAAAGTGGTGCTGGAGGTGGAGCTGCTGCCTGAAAGCTTTGCTTTACGCCTGGTGAATAATGGCAGCTCTTTTGATGTCAATGGGAACAAAAATGGGGAGGGATTGAAAAACATGAAAAATCGCGCCGTGAAGATAAACGGGGAGCTCCGGTTATTTTCCGCGGATGGTGAGACCACCGTCGAGCTGGTGCAGCAATATCCTTGAACGGATAGGGTCTGATGCTGTCCCCCCTAATGACATATTTTATATAAACTCGATCATCTGCAGCTCGAGCATGCAATATATTCAAGCCATAGCAGACCTGATACGGCAGACTTGTCCCCGAATATACAATCTTGATCTCTGTAACCTCTATTCAAGTCCCTCCTTTTTATTTCAGAATACCTCAGTCAATCTCCCTAAAACTACCCCTATGGGTAGTTGGGAAAGGGTGTAGATATCTTTAACTGCAAGGAATTTACAGAAACGCCTTTACGCCATTGCCCACAATCTCTGGTGGGCAATGGCGCAGAACGAAACTGTTAAAAATTAAAAGCGAAGCCAACAGAAAAAGAGCCACCTTTGCAGCCACCCATTCTGCCGGTGTTCGGCAGCAGATTGACATAGGGGACAAGTTTGGGTTGCTCGACAGATTCGATCTTGTTGGAACAAAGAAACGCATATGCTTCCGGCCGGATCAATGACGCAGCACTGCTGTCCTGAGGCGCATCCGCAGGCCGCTCCTCTTCTGCGGGCACTGTAGCTTTGTTTTTGCTTACCTTGAGGATGACCCCCAAAACAACAACCGCTCCGGCAACCAGGGCTGCCTTTTTAAAAAATTCATCGTCATCCATGCCCGGCAGCTCATCAGTTCGCGGATGCCACTTTGCCTGAACATCCGCCGGTACCATCAACATAGTGAAGAAAAATGCCGCGAGCACAACTAACGCAGCCCACTTGGTAACCTTGTTCTGCTTCATTTTAACCTCCTCAAAAGCAAAATGAATATGTTTGGCCAGGTCCTGTTATTCCTGATGGCTGCTATTTCTCTGATTTGAAAGCCATCTGGTGCCTGTCACCTACAATAATAATTGTCCAATGTACACCAATTTTGAAATATATTTTACATCAGTAGTGTCCCAACTTTGTCTTGTTCATCTATTCATTCACGCTAGCTTGTAGAACATTAATCACAGCAGTACTGTAGTCAATGGAGGACCCGGCGGTCAAGATTTAGTCTGATCACTTGATGTAGATCATTTTTTTAACTTTCACCGAATTCATCGAGAACAATTTTGCCAAATAAATCCCGGAAGGCGCTTGAACACCCTTTTCGTTACAACCATTCCAAAATGCCGTATGAAATCCGGCAGGCTGATGCGTTGAGATTAAGGTGACTATTCGTTGGCCCGTCGAATTGAAGATAGCCAGTTCTGTCATACTAGATTCACTCAACCAATAGTTGATCCTTGTTGACGGATTGAAGGGATTTGGATAGTTCTGCGACAGCATGATTTTCCCTGGAACAGTCAGATCTTCTACTTGTCCGACACCAGAAATGGAATACTCGGTAATATTCGCCCATATATCAGATCCTCTGGATGATTCACGATCATCTTGCCAGACGGTTAGTATCTTTCCATCTTTCATGGCAACAGATGGGGCGCTTTGATTGGACGCATTTGTTTCACGCGTGACTTTGTAGTTGCTGCCAATAGCTTTTCCATCTTTGTCGTAGAATTGACCATAGATATCCGAATTGCCATCACGTTTATCCGTCCAGACAATTATGCAGTTACCTGGTAAATCCATTGCAGTTGATGGAGCACTTTGAGCAGCCACACCAAGGTCATCATTCACCTTGAAATTATCGCCAAGCGCCGTTCCAGAGGAGTCAAATCGCTGAGCGTAGATATCCGCATTCCCATTACGACTATCTCTCCAGACCACAATATAATTTCCGTAGGCATCAGTTGCAGTCGCTGTCATGTTGAAATAGGTATATCCGCCTCCCGCTCCTGTATTGGCACTACTAATTTTAAGGGCAGATCCGTGCGGCAGGCCGCTGCTATTAAATCGCTGCGAATAAATGCTGGAACTGTTAGAATAGCTAATGCCCAATCCAATTGTGATCAGATTACTGTCCTCATCTAATAAAATTGCCGGGGAGTTGAAATACTCATCCGGATTTGTCATTTTTATCACTTCGCCTAGTCTCTGCCCTTCCTGATCGAATCGCTGAAAATAACTTGCAGAATTGTCAACCCATGCCAGCGCAAAAGCCCCTGCACCGTTCATTGCGACAGCAGAGGCAAAACCATGAAGCGAAAGACTGTCATGAGCTTTAAAGTTCGATGATATAGGTAGGCCACTATTTTGATATCGCTGTGCATAGATGTCAGCAGAAGACCGAAAGTCGTCCCAGGCAATAATAAAATTCCTGTTCATGTCGATTGCAATATTAGGCTCCATTGGATAATAGTGGCTTTTCGATGACGAAATATCGGTAACTTGAAAATTGGCAGCAATCCTGGTTCCAGCGGCCTCATAGCGCTGTGCAAAGATATCAGATTTATCATTGCGCTCATCATACCAGGTGATTACAAAACTCCCATCATTGGCCATCGCTGCAGCTGGGGCTAACTGGCTGGCATTGCCCGAATCATCATTGACTCTGAAATCACTCTGAAGCAATTGTAGTAGGTAATTTTGCCCTTGTGCGAATGCATAGATTGTGCTGCAAAGCAGGCAAAGCGCTAGCATCGAACCCCGGAAATTATCACAAAGTTCGACGAGATTAATTCTTTTCATGCCAACCTCCATTCAGAACTTGGGCCAGGTGAAATTGTGTAATTTCTAAAGGATCGTTATCTTACAATTGCCATTTTCCGCATGATGATATGTTGGCCAGCTTGCATCCTGCAGATATAGAGTCCGGATGCCAAAATGTCTGCATTAATGACTATTTTAAACCTGCCAGCCGGTTGTACAGCATCCACCAGAGACGCTGCTTTCTGGCCAAGGATATTGTAAAGCTCAATCTTGACAGCCGATCTGCAGGGCACTTCATAACATAATTCAGTGCTGGCATTGAATGGATTGGGATAATTCTGGGCAAGCGCGAAAACCAGCGGTCCACTCGATCTGTTTGAATAAACCAGCGTGAGATCACTTTCAAACGCCCCCATATCCGGAGCTGATCCCTTATAATCATTTTTACCCATATTGACTAAAGTATCCACACCGTCTGCAAAGAAAGCAGTGCCGGCATCGACGCAAGTATATATAGGCCGCAGGCGGTAGTCTCCATGCTCCGGGTCCTGGAATCCGGGATCGGCTGATTTGTTGCCGTCAAGCCAGCTCCAAAGTTTACTAGTATCGGTTGTGTCTATATCACTGCTGGAAATTTTTGTCGTCGATCCCAAGCTGATAAATTGGTGAGGAAAGTTGGCCCAAATGATTGAATTAATGATATCCATCGATGAAAAAACCGTATTGATTCCGCCATAATAAGTGCCGCTGCCAAACCTATTTCCGGCAATAGTTGTATTGATCAACCGGACCTGATCTGAATAGTAACATTGCAGGCTTGATCCACTACCAGATCCACTGTTATTCACAATAGCAAGCCGGGACAATTCGATTTTATCACAAAATTGGATGCGTAGCGGCCAATAAGTAAATCCTGTGACCGTCAAATTATTTAATTCAAAAACATGCGCACCATAAATATCCAGACCATTACTGGTTTTGCCTTCACCATCCATGATGCACTTTTCGGTAGCGCTGCCGCTCAAGGTAATCCAGCTTGGACAAAGAAGTGGAAAATTTTCGCCCATAGTTGATGCTGAATAGCGGCCATCAGCCAAATGAATGGTGCGCCGGATGCTGCTATCAGCTATGACCTGCCGGATGGCATGTTCGATAGTCCGCAGCGGCTGATCCGGGCTGGTGCCGGAATTTGCATCGTTGCCGGTGGCCGAAACGTATAGATCCGCAGCCGTTTGTTCTTCTAGAGTGTGGAGGATATTAAAAACAAAGCCCTCTGGCGGTCTGGCATGATACGGTGACGGATATGCAACAGTGAAGGTGTCAACAAAGACGGCTATCTTCTTGTTAGCCTTTGTTTGAAAGCTTCGGGCAATATCCATGATATTCCTGTATATATTGCAGCGCGCATTGGCGTCAAATATCACCTCCTGGCTTGTGCCAAGAGAGAGCCCCGTCCCGAGGTTATCAGTAATAGCCGTGTTGAGCAGGCTGACCTTAGCAGGGCCCCAAATAGTAATGCCTGAGCGGCCGTTCTCCCTTACGGCTGTGTTTTGCAGCGACAGTGTTTTGTCACGACCGATGAAATAGAGCCCGATTCCAGCGTTGCGGTAGATCACTACATTTTTAAGTGTGAGATCCGAATAGCTACAGACCGCGCCCCCCTCCTTTCTCGACCCTTTCTCTATGGTCAAATTATCCAAAGTAAAACCCTGGATACCATCACCTAGATAAAAAGCCCACGCCGAGTCTTCCGGACAGAGGATGGTGCTCGCCTTATCCGCACCGCGAATGGTGATGTAATGCTGTCCATCAAGGGGAAATTTCTCACCCGTTGCTGAGGGGCTATATAGACCTGGCGCCAGATGAATGATGTGAGGGTCAACAAAATTGGCACCGATTTTTGCCAATGCCGCATGGATCGTCTTGAGAGGCACAGCAGCTGATAGACCGCTGTTCTGATCGTTTCCGAACGGAGAGACATATAAATCAGCATGCTCACGGATTGATGCGCGCAGATAGGCCGGTTCGGATGTGGCCGTCCAAAAGAGAGAGCTTGGCAACGGCATTCCACCGTTGTTGTTGCCGTTATTCAGCGCCTGGATATAATAGTAGTAACTCATTCCTCTGACGGTGTTAAAATCGTCGAATGCATGTATGATTTGCATGTGTGCTGTTTTCTCACCACATTCGAATATCTTCTCGGCTTTTACCAACTGCTGGTTTTCAGTTGTGTTTCGATAGATCTGATATCCAGCGAAGCGGGGATCGGCTTCAGAGTCATCGCTCCACTGCAACGAGATGCGATCTATCCCGGAGGTAATAATGAACTTGTTCGGCGGTGGTGGGGGCGAAGGAATTGAAAATGATGATCTGTAGTTGCTGAGCGCATGGCGAAAGGTTTTAAAGAGTGAATCTCGTCCTGTATACACCCATTTGTTTTTATATTCATTGCGGTCATCAGTTTGCAGCTTGTCCGGGAGAATATAAGGCCTTTTTTCTGTGAGCCAGCGCTCGCCGACTTCAAAGCACTGCTCCCGGCTGAGGCCCGAAACACCTTCCGCCAAGACAATGTGTATGCTTTGTCCGGGCGTGATCACGTAAGGCCCATACCCCACAGCGTGCAAGTACCCGCCGGGAACGCCGCCGTATTGGTCTGCAAATCCGTCGCCAACCGCATCGGCATGGCGGATGGCCGGATGGCCGGCGGTCATCGCGGCATATTCCGCGGCCATTTTTGTGGAATCAAACGTATCATTCGCGGAGAAAATCTTTCCATCTGAATCCATATATTGAGTTGTATGCGGCTGCCAGGGATCATCGGTCTGATCATCCGCGGACTTGTCTGCATGTAGGGTGATCACGCCGGCATATTGCGCGGCACCGAGGTGTCCATCCAATAGATAAGCAGGGGCACCAATATTATCACCCGGTCCTCCCCATTGGGAGTGCTTGCCAAGCCATGAAAAAACAGCGCGAAATTCATCGCCGTCCGACGGATTCTCACCCCTAGCATCCAGCATGGTACTCATGCCCCAGAGCGATGAATGGGGCAGCCACCCGTTAGAAAAATCAAATATGGCTTCTTTAGTCATGGCGTATTTAAAAGTGAAATAAAAATAAACACCTTCAAGTGTTTGCTGCTGCTCGATCATGGGATCCGCATCTGTGTTTCCGCTGTTGGTGAATGTATAGTCGTGTATATAATAGTTATCGTGACCCGGATTTGTCCACGCCATGATCTTGCGTTCCATGGTCACGCCAAGTGAAGTATTGACTATAGTAGTGATCATCTGATCGCAGCTCAGCCCGGGATCGATCCCATCCAGCTTGTGAGTAGTGGAGAGCCTCTCATCCAGCCGCCCGTCCACTGAAACTTGTGGAAACGGAAAGCGTGATGTCAGTTTGAACTCGATGGGTATAAAATCCTCTGCGCCGGCATAGCGTGGCCCGCAATGAATGACTTTGCAATTATAGCTTTTACCGCCCGATTCTGCGGGATCCCGGTAATTTTTTGCACCGATCCACAATCCCTTCGACACCTGGCAGTCCTGATTTGCATAAAAAGCCGGCCACTGCAGGCCGTCGATCATCTCAGCGCTACGGCCAGTCCTTCCCGTCTCCGACTCGCTGCCATCAGCTCGGAACCAGCTATGCAGCGAGCCGATTTGCAGGAATCGGACCTCTTGTGACAAGCATGGTGAGACAAACCCTAAAAGGATGATCAATCTTAAATATCTTATTCTCATAACATACTCCTACCATGGAGACACTTTTCCTAGTGACACAGACGATGCCCGCGTGATCAAGAGCCAAGGTGCCAATTTCACTGTCAGATCAGTCACCAATGAACTCGCAAGAAAAGTCCCACCCTAATCCGGCGATAATCGTATCCCTCATTATCCTTATCAATCCTTCACACAACGTACGGCAAGACCATATGATTTGGGCATCGCAATGCGGACTATGTCGGTACCATAGCTGTTCAGGCCGTGATACCATGCTCTGTAGGATTCCGACTCAGTGGCAGTCCAAAAGTATCCAACATTCCCCACACCTAGGCTCATGCCGTTGTCGCCATGACGAAAACCGGCCGGCAGTGCAGTAAAACCGGTTTCATTCGTGGCACCCATGTTGGGGTTCCACCAGTGTGTCGTACCGATCTCCTTTAATTTACCTCCGGCATCCGTTCCGATCAGGCCCCCCACATCGATCTGTGATTCGCCGACGCCAAGGTACATTTCCAGTATTTTCCACTCCAAGTCGCTGGCGATGTGCCACCCTTGTGGTGCAATCTGACGGTTGTCGTTGGCAGCATACCAGTTGTATAATCTGCCATATATATTCGCCATCGGCAGATCATTTTCATATTCACAGTAAGCGCTTCTGTTGTAGGAAGGCCAGGCAAAGTTTTCAGTCACGCGAGTAATCGATTCACCATTCCGAAAATGTGTCACCTTGAGATTTTCCGCCATCCACCACTGAGAACCGATCTTGGTGGTTAGGTAGACGTTGCCGTCGAAATCCACACAGTTCGAACCATCTTCCATTGAATAGATGATAACCTGCCGGAAGGCCGTTGCTGTTAGCCCTTTTGTATCCTTGACCTCAAGTTTTATCATATACTCGCCAATGGTCGAGAATTGATGTGATGCGATTTTATTCGTGGAAAAATTCGTATCCCACGCACCATCGTTGTCCCAATCCCAGCGGACCTGCAAAAAATTGCGCGAATCTTCAGCATCACTACAGAACGATGCATCCATAGTGAAAACTGTCGACAATTCTCCATAAAGAGGCTTTGCTGTGAATCCAGCATGGGGGGCCGTATTGACATCTGGCATCAGCACTTCGATGGAACGGTTAGTTCGACTCAATAACTGCCCACTATCCTTTACCTCGAGGGCTATCGTTTTCGTCCCGAGAGAAGAATATTGGCGTTCTGCCGTCTTTACAGCCGAGTACCCGGTATCCCATGTGCCATCGTTCTCCCAATCCCAGCGGACGACTAAATTAGCAGTAGAATCTTCAGCATCGGAGGAAGCTGAGGCGTCGAACGAAAACAAAGTCTCTACAGTGCCCCCGGTTGGAGTTACAGAGAACCGGGCGGTTGGATTTGTGTTTATTTCATTTACGGGAGATCTCACTGGATTGCTGCTTTTTTCTGAGCAGCTCCAATTCAGTGGATACACAAGTGATAGTACCACTCATGTTCGACAGTCATAGGCACATTTTAGGGGTTTAGGAATAGATAAAATTAATATTATCAGCAAAAGATATCAAAAATAGATGCATTTAACTAGGCACACGACATAGTAATTTATACTTGACAATTAATCATATAATGCCTATCTTTTAGGCATGTATATACGACAAATTACCCGGAAAAACAAAGACGGCTCAGCCGTCACCTATGTCCAACTTGCTCATAACGAGTGGGACGCTCAGCGCAAGCTCTGTACCGCCAAGGTGATTCATAACTTTGGCCGGCTCGAAGAGCTGGATATCGATCAGCTGCAGCGGCTGGTCAAAAGTATCAAGCGGTTCCTGCCTCCTGAAGAGGTATTGGAGCTGGAAGTCCAGGAGACACACTCTGGCCGCCCCTTCAAATGGCTGTCGCGACGTTCGTACGGCGGCATTTTTCTATTGTCAGCTCTTTGGCAACAACTGAATTTTCAAAGCCTTCTGGGGAAGCGCGTCAAGGGCCGCGAATATACGACCGATATCGTGCAGGCCGTTTTTGCCATGATCGCCAACCGCTGCCTGGCGCCGGCCAGCAAGCTGGCCATCAGCGAATGGATCGAGAAAGATGTCTACATTCCTCAACTGCCTTCTGCCGGTGTACAGGTTTTTTATCGCGCCATGGATTTTCTGCTGGAGCATCAGACCGAGCTGGAACAGGAAATCTATTGGGCCGTAGCCGATCTTTTGAATCTTGAAGTGGACCTTTTGTTCTTTGACACCACCTCGACCTATTTTGAGACCGAGGAGGAGACTGATCTGAAGAGATTTGGCTACTCCAAAGACAAACGCTCGGATTTGCCGCAAGTAGTCATTGGTCTGGCCGTCACCAGAAGCGGCATACCGGTCAAGCACTGGGTGTTTCCTGGCAATACCTCAGACATGGATACCATTACCACGGTTAAAAAGGATCTGGGGGCCTGGAAACTCAACCGCTGTATCATGGTGCACGATCGCGGCATGTCCAGCGAGAGTAACCTCTCGATCCTTCAGCAAGGCGGCGGGCATTACATTGTTGGCCGCAAAATGCGCTCCGGTGAGGCCGAGACCGATCAGGCTCTCAGCCAAAAGGGCCGGTATGCCGAGATTGAGCCCGGTCTTTTTGCTAAAGAAGCGGTGGTCGGCCATGGCGAAAAACGTAAACGCTTCATCATCGCCAAAAACATCAAGGAAGAAGAGCGCGACAAAGCCAAACGTGCTCGACTGGTTGAATCTCTCCAGCTCAAGCTCGATCAGCTCAACAGCCGAAAGGTCCCCTCGCATAGCAAGGCGGTCTGTGAGCTGAAAGCCCATGCTCTCTACGGCAAGTATATCAAAGAACTCTCTGACGGCCGGTTGAAGATCCTCCAGAGCCGCCTTGATCATGAAAGTCATTACGACGGCAAGTATCTGATCGAAACCAGCGATGACACGCTCAGCTTACGCGATATCGTGCTAGGCTATAAGCAGCTCTATGATATAGAGCGCGCTTTTCGCACTCTGAAAACAGAGCTGGATCTGCAGCCCAATTATCACAGCCGGGATGACCGGATACGCTGCCACATTTTTCTCTGCTTTATTGCCTTGACCATGGTGCGAATTATTGAGAACAAAACCGGGAAAACCTGGAATACCATCCGTAAAGAGATGGATAGATGGCATTACGGTGAATTCATCGTCGAGTCGAAAAAAATTGGTCAATTCTCTGAGTTAACCGACAAGCAGAGAAGTATACTTAACTCATTAAATATCAAAGAACCAGACTACACGATAGGCATTCAGAAGGCCTGAAAACATAGATACACGCCTATACCTGGTGCATAAGGGATAACTCTATATATTTATATCTATTATGCACTTTTTGTTTACCTATGACTGTCGAAGACAGGTACCATGACGAGGGCTGTGGAGCTCGTTGAGAGAATACCTGCAATCTTCATCGCATACTCCTTGATCACTAACCAGTCGGTAACCACCTGTATATTATTTGTATTCGCAGCGACCTATTTTCTCTCAAACACGCACTCTCCGCGCATGCCGGCGATGCTGCCGAACTGGGGATTTTGCTCCCGCTGGAAACGGTTGCGTGCCTCATCACCGACTAGCTGCTGAACGTACAGAGCCAGTTCCGCTGAGGTGATGTAGCCATCATCATTGCGGTCTGCGGGCCCGAGCAGGCCTTGCACCAGCCGTGGGGTAAAGAGGCCATCAACAGCTTCCTCGTTACGCGTAGCGGCAGTGAGCAGATTGGCTGCCCGCTCGCTGGTCTCCTTGTATAAAGAGTCATAATCAACCGTTCGGGGCAATTGACCAAAATCAAAATCAGGCCGCGATTCTATACTGGTGCCGCTGAAACAGGCATCGAAGATACAAAACACGTCCGCAGCCGGTGTGGTCCGCAAATGCCCCTTGATGAAATCCATCGTGATGCGCCCTGATTGTGAATCGACAGTAGCGTCCCATGGCATGAGAAATCCCTGGCTGTTGGCAGCGGACACGCCCTTTTTATCTCCATGCCCGCTGAAATAAATGATTACAAATTCATCAGGTTGTGCGTGAGCCAACCCGTCTGCAAATAACTTATCCATTGCTTTGAATGTCGCTTCTTCATCGTAAAGGGTATCGATTTGATCAAAGTGGTAAAGGGTATCAAGCACTGCAGCGAATGCACGTGCGTCCTGAGCTGCGGAGGGCAGATCGTTAACATTGCTGTTTTTATAATTGCTGATGCCGATGACGAAAGCATGTCTACGGGTATACCGCATCTCTTTCGCATGGGGATTATGGTAGGCATAGAAGGATTTGCTAATCCGTGGCAAGCCCAGACTGTCCACTGCGATGGCTTCGATGAGATTCTTACTTTGGCTGGCTAAGTCGAGCACAACCAGACTGTCATTGCCCATGAGATTGTGCTCGGCGAACAGCTTGGTGCGTATAACCCGGGCCGTATCGACAGCTTGGCCATTTAGCTTGAGCACCACCTCTTTGATATTGCCGGCGTTGATCAGATTCAGGTTCAGGACAATCTGGCTTGAGGCGGAAATTGGCAGGTTAGGGGAATTTATGGTCAGTACGGGCTCTTCTTCATCGGGTATGTATTTCACCCAGAGCGAATCCAGCGTGGCCACCCAGGGATTATCCGCTACTATTCTGAACTCGTTTTTCCCTTCAACCAGCTCCGTTGGCCTGATAATCTCAGCCGACTTCTGATCAGGAAATTCGCTGATATCCTCCAGCAACTCCTCGCCTTGAAAGATCCGCACCCGTTTCAGCTGGTTGGGATCCTTGACGAGAAACTGCAGCTCGTAATAGGAATCCCGGATCTGGGTATTTTTCTTGCTGAGGACTTCGATGGCGGGCTTTTCCGGTTCGAAAAGGGTGAAAACCTTGTCCGATGCCGAAAGACCGTTACCGACTGCCGTCACCTGGACAATATTGCTGCCTACTTTCAGCGGGATGATCTTGCTGAGATTATAGGTTTTGGTTTTGTTCAAGGAATCTGGAGGAATCATCTGCCAGAGGTCATTATTTATACGAATCTCGACCGCGCGCAGACCATCCGCATTGGCCATCTTTCCGGTCAGCCAGGCCTGTGGAATCTGCAGCCTGGGGCTGAGGTTTTGCAGGATCGCTTCAGGCATCGAGGGCGGCTTCTGTGCACCCCTGAAGCTGACGCCAAGCTGATGGCTGCCGCTGGCGATGGAGGATACATCCGTAGTCAGAGGATACTGAAAACCATAGACCAGTCCGAGGTTCTTGATCCTCAGCTCGGCTTCCGCCAGCAGATTGGAGCCCTTCATTTCTGTTTTGCCACTGTTTGTTTCTGCGTACTGATTATAAGCGGCGAAGAGCCGCACATGGCGATCCAGAAAATTCAGATGGGCTCCCGCCTGCGCGATGATCTGCTCCCCTTCGAGACGCGCCTCGACCTGCGGCACCAGCACCGTGCCGGACCAGGAAATTCCTCCGCTAAACACCCGTTTCTGCAGAATACCCGACTTGTTGATCGATATATCGGGCTCATTGAGATGATCGGCTGCAGCCCCGATATGCAGATTCCTCAAGGGCTGCAGATAGAGGCCGACTCCACCGGAAAATGTGCTGACGCTAGTGCCTCCGGCAATGACGGGATCATATGGATCGAACAGCACGAACTTGTCCCGGTTATAGCCGTGGTTGAGAAAATTCACATTGAATCCGATAGCCAGCCGGTCACGAAACAAGGATCGGCTTGCCAGCAGCGAACATTCAATATTCTGAAAGATATCCGCAGAAAAGAGCTGCGCACGTAATCCTGCAGCTGATTTTTTACCGACGGGCATCATCGCACTGAGGTAATGGTTCCGCAGGACATCTTCGGCCAATCCGGCGTAGAGAAACTGCATTCCGGCTGAGGCGCGGATATTGCCGATCAGGGCTATCGTCGCAGGATTATAATAATCGGAGGTATATATCTCGGGATAGCTGCTGTTGAGCGGCAAAAAAGTTTGGCCCCGCGCCCATGTAGCCGTGACAAGCAAGATTAGCAGGATCAGGCGTTTCATCATCGACTCCTTGTGAAGTGAGGAAGTCATTAATTCGGACAGCCTTTTCTTGATGACCTCATCGCATTAGCGTGACCGTTCCCTTGCGCAAGGGCTCTCCATTGACTGTCAATAGATAAAGATAGACTCCTGGTTTGGCCATTTGCCCGTTCAAATCACGGCCATCCCAGGTCAGGTACACGCGGCCCTGTCCATCAATCTCGCGGATGAATTGGCCGCCGATGGTGAAAATCTTGACCAGGGCTGTGGGCATCATCTCCTCCGGCAGCACGAAATAAGTGAGGTCGTTGATGCCGTTACCGTCGGGCGTAAAGGGACAAGGATACATTGCAATGTCCCGCGCGCGCACGACGCCGTGGATGACATCATGGCTGATAGGCAGTGTGGAGACTGAAAAAAGTCTGGTCGTCCGCCAGGTGATCTCGGTGGATTTGCCGATCTCGACGGACTGACGGATGCGAAATGTCAGGCCACAGATCACCGCATAGGGCTCGCCGATCGCCTCCGGTTGGGCCATGGCCAGGGCAATCTGATCCTCTTTCTCTTCCTTGACGACCAGAAAGTCGTGCACCGCGCCCTCTGGCTCAACGCGAATGAACTCCAGAAAGGTGCGGTCATATTGCAGTACTAGCTCAAGACCGGCGAGACTGTCGGCGCCATTGACCGCAATATCGACCCGGACCAGCGATCCTGGAGGCCCCTGTCGTTCCGGGATGAGGAGGGTCGTCGCCTGCCCGGCGGTGATGAGCAAAAAACTGCAGAATATCATCCATTTTACGATGTTTTTCATGACAAGCCTCATATCTTTTGCTTTTGAACACAACGATGCAGCAGTCGCAGCCGGCCGCTTCCCCTCCGAGCGACCGGCTGCTGCGACTTTCCTATTTGACAAAAATCATCTTGTTGATCCGGGTATAGGCGCCATTGTCGATGATGATACGGCAGAGATAGAGACCGGCCGGCATCGAGTTGCCGCTTTCATCGTTTCCTTCCCAGCGAGCGGTATGAATACCGGCTTCCAGGCTCCTGTTGACCAGCGATTGCACCTTTTGTCCAGTCGTGTTGTATACACTCAGGTCGACATGAGCAGGGGCGGCCAGGTCGAACCGGATCGTCGTCGCCGGATTGAAGGGATTGGGGAAGTTCTGATGAAGCTGAAAATGTTCGGGCAGCGCCGCTGTCACGACTTCACTATTCCCCAATTCAACGCCAACTGGTTCAGCAGCCATATCGAAGAGGCGGATGTTAGCAAAAGTCAGAGCTGGGATCTCCTCGAGTGATTCTCTGGGCCTGAAAATGAGCTTCATCCATACGCTGCGGCCGTTGATCAGGCCGTCCATGCCGACCGAGGATATCCTGATCAGGCCTTTCTCTGAGAGATTACTCATCAGCAGCGTCGAGGCTTGGCCGGGCGTGACAGCAACAGCCGCCAGTTCATTCACATCATACGAGATCTCAAAACCACCGGCGCCGAGATCACTCCGCCCACGGACCAGCACCGGGATGCTGATCAGGCCGTCCTCCCTTTTTTCGATCGCCCCCAGGGAGACCAGCGCGGATTTTGTAGAGAAAGTACTCTTGGGCAACATGGCCTTGACAGCGTCACCGAGAATTTTCTGGATATCATTTTCCAGCACCGTTCCCGAGCCGTCATAATCAGCAGCCCAGAGTTGGTAGAGATGGGGCGTCAGCAGCTTGGCGATAAACTGCAAGCCCAGGATTGCATCCTGGGCATTGACAACGTCGCCGCCATCCAGATTGATATCCCCCTTGGTCTTGCCCACGACAACGACGGCGCTGCCGGTTTTGCCATCCTGGCTGGCAGTGATCAGACCATCGCCAGGGCCGGACGCTGTGAAGGTAACGGAGTCGCCGGGTGTTGAAGCGATCGAGCCGATATTGCCAAAGAGGGGGGTTACGCTCCAGGTGGGGGTTACGTCCATCTCCTTGCCCTCCGTGTCCTTGCCGGTGGCGGTCAGGTTCATCGTACCGTTGATCCCGAGTGTGTCGCTGGAGGGTGAGACAAGGATAGACGCCAGTACCTGAATAATAGTATCTTTGACAGTAAAGACCCCGTTATCCGTGATCACATTGAGAAGATTGGTGTTTTCATCCCAAAATCTGGCTGTCGTGAAAGCGATCTCGGTCGTCGCGCCAGGTGTGGCCGTTGGAAGCACATCAAAGTCGATGTTCAGGAAAACGCCGCCCCCTGCCGTGAGGCCTGTTGCCCTGGCCAAGGCAATTACAGCTTTGCCGTCTGTGAGCGTATAGCTCTTCGTAAATCCGGAAAGAGCAGCTGAAAGAGTAACGGATTTGGCCTTCAGGATCGCGGTATCGAAAGTGAGTTTGATCTCAGCCCCGGCGATCTTTTCCCAATTATCGATTCGGAGCGGGATGGTAACCGCGGTTCCTCTGGATGCGGTGGTATCGCGAATGGCGATGTATTTGTCATCTGGGGCCGGAGTAATTTCCACAGTCACTGAATCCAGGTTGCTCCAGTTATTATACTCATCTTTTCCATGGACATACAGCTTATGGGTGGAATTCATCGGCCACAGGACATTGGGCTGTAGTATTGCGGTGACAGATTCTGTAGATGAGTCAAATACGCCATCCACGGCGGACATGGCGTGTCCGTTTCCTGCAGTCCCTTTATTATCAATAAAATATTCAACATAGGTGATTTTACTATTTCCAAAAAGTTCGTCGGACAGATAAGCCGTCAATTTGAGCGTATCTGATCCTCCAGTAGGATTAGGCATAGCGGTCAATGACGAGAGCAATGGACTGCGATCATCTACCGGAGGGGTGTCATCTGGAGGTACGGCACCCCTAACTTCAAAATCGTCAATATACCAGCCTGAGCTGACGTCAGCACCATTAGTAGAATGGCCATCCTCACGTGCCTGAAAGAAAAATCCTATTTGAATTGTTGAGTCAGGATATTCAGTCAGAGGAATAAAATATGGGCTCCACGCACCACCACTTGACGTAAATTGTGGCGAGATCGATTTCCAGGATTTGTCATTCACTTTTATCTGGACTTGTCCATAGTCATTTATATTAAAGCTATACCATTGCCAAAACTGAACGGCCAAATTTGATCCTGTTTTCGACATTTTAAATTTTCTACTTATCAGCCTGCTGTCAACAGTACCCCAATATTCACCTGCCAGAACTGTCCCCGCACAATTGACTGGTGAATGAGCGGAATCTGGACCGGATGTCGGCTCTCCAATCTCCCATGTACCGTTTTCAGCATACCAATCACCCCATCCAGATTCAAAATCATCTGGATTCCTATATTGTATTGGGCCGGTAACGAGGGCAACGTCATCTATATACCATCCAGTACTCGTATCATCACCATTTGTGGAATGTCCATCTTCACGACTCTGGAAATAATATCCAATTTGAATGCTTTTGCCGGCGTATTTAGTAAGATCGATTATGGTGTAAGACCAAACACCACTCCCGTACCAATAAATCGCATCAGAGATATTCTTCCAAGCTTCATTACCGACCTTTATCTGCATGACACCATAATCATTGATATAAAAACTAAACCATTGCCAATAGCAAAATCGGGGATTTTCAGATGCCGCCGGTACTGTAAATTTCGGGCTTATGAGCCTGCTGTCTACAGTCCCACTGTAATTACCCTTAAGTGCAGTGCCAGCACAATTTATTGAAAAGTGCCCTGTACTTGGACCCGCTGCTGGCTTCCCTATTTCCCATGTACCATTTTCAGCGTGCCAGTCGCCCCATCCTGATTCAAAATTTTCCAGGGTTTTGAATATAATAGGTCCTTTGACAAGGGAAACATCATCAATGTACCAACCTGTGCTTGTATCGTTCCCATTTATAGAATGTCCATCTTCGCGTGCATACAAGAAGAATCCAATTTGTACAGTTTGCCCCGCAAAAGGAGTGAGATCAATTGAGGCATAAGACCACACATTGCTACCATACCAATAAAGTATCTCAGATAAATTTTTCCATGCTTGGCTACCAACCTTTATCTGTACAACTCCATAATCATTAATATAAAAACTAAACCACTGCCAAAAACATAGACGCGGATTTTCACTAGCGTCTGGTACTGTAAATGAGGTGTGTCGAGTCAAACGTGCATCGGCAGTACCAGGATAGTTCCCGGCAAGTACAGTACCCGCACATTTTGTCCCCCGGTATGCTGTTAACGGCCCAGTAGCAGGCACGCCCGCCTCCCAAACCGCACCATCAGCAAACCAGTTATCTGTCCAATTTCCCTCGAAATCCTCACTCCACACCACCGTCGTCTGGGCATAAGAAATCCCAACCCAACAAAAGCACGCCAAAATCATCGTCAAAAGCAGCAATCCTTTGATTTCAAAGCGCGCCGGAATCAAATTTCTGTTATGCATGGCACCCTCCATCTTGATAAATGAATATTATTTTTTAATTGCCTTCAGGATTCGCCTCTAGATGGTCAAACTTCAACTCCATGCGAAACTCCCGGTGCTGCGCCATGATTGCCAGCACATCCTTACCGCTGGAAGGTTGAATTGTAATCCTTTTTTCCCGAGCCGGCCGTTTCGGTTTCTCGCCTGGCGCCAGCACTTGAACCGACTGGACACGCGGGGTCGCACTTTCGGATGCCTGGCCAGCTCTCACCTCCTTGATCCCCTTGACAACCACTGTCTGGGTCACCTTTTTTACCAGATCCCTGGCTTCGGGCTGCGCAGCGAGCTTTTCCAGCTCTTTATCCGCCTCTTCGAGAACCACGAGACTGATGGTTTCCTGGCCGACGGTATTATCCAGTGCAAAAACCTTGCTCTTGTCAGGAAGAAAATACTCTCCAGGCAAGATCGGATTAGAGAGTCCCTTATCCGCGCGCGGATAGATCCACTGCGCATTGCCCCGGCTGTCCTGCTGGAAAAGATAGATATACTTGGGCAGCGCCGGCCGCATATAGATCCGATATTGATCGTTGCTATACAATTTGGCAGTTCCATCGTAGGAGATCAACGTTTCCTTGCCGCCTTGTTCGACGCGGAATACTCCCCAGCGGAATCCCTGGGTCATCGGCATCTCGCGCAGCATCTTTTCAATCGCCTCACGGTTTTCGGGCAGATAGACCACCACCCGCCGGTTCAGCTGGCGCTCGGTTTCGCTTTTCGCACCGACGATAAGGGGCAGCTTCTCTCCATAGGCAATTCTGGATAACCGTGCCGGCTCGATCTTGCCGGTTTTTGCCAGGTAGTCGATTGCGCTCTTGACACGACGCTGAGAGAGGGCCAGATTGACCGAATCCTGGCCGATATCGCAAGTATGCCCGGCCAGCTCGATGGCGGTATTGGTGAAACCGGGCGATTTGAGCACGCTGGCCAAAGTATCCAACTGCGCCTTGGCTGAGGATCGCAATGCAGCCGAATTAAAGTCGAAATTGATGTCCAGACGAAGCTCCAGATCACCCGGTTTGGCATCCGGCAGGGGAGCCTTGAGCCTCATTAAATGGTTAGCGATGATCGCTGATCCCTTGAAGGTTGTATCCATCTTGGCCTGGGGCCAAAGAGGAAATGCCAGGGCAAGGACCAGAAATAATGTGGAATACAGTTTCCCCGTTTTCATGGTAATCTCCATTTGTTAAAGGTTATGGTCAAACGCATATACCTTGCAAACGATGCCTGGATAAACCTGCATCGCTTCACGCTGACGGCTTAAATAATCCAACAAGGGCGCTTCACGGCCAGAAGCCTGAAGAACATTCTGAATCAGCTTTTCCAGCCCCTGCTGGCGCCAGCGCGAGGCCGAAAGATACAAGGTTTCAGTGCCAGGACCACCACTACTGGTGAACCGTCCTGAGTCCGGGATGCTCCGTAGCACCGGTGCCAGAGGATTCGCGCCGTTCGGCAGATTGGCATCGGGATACAACTGCTGCCATTCTGCAGCCGAATCCCGGCACAGCAGATAGAGATAACAGCGTTCCTTCGGCTGAATGGTCACGTAAAAAGGTGTCCCGTCAGGAAGCTGCAGTCGCCCTTCTTTTACCGGGGCAGGCTGTGGAAGATCATAATTGAAGAGAAAAGTGACAGACAGCGTGTCATGGAGCCAGGCGCTGAACACATCCAGCCGATTGCGCTCGCTCTCCCGGCTGGCCTGGTCATACTGACCCTGAGCAAGCGCCTCACGCACCGAGATCTCGGCTTTCGCCACCTCACTCTTGCTTGCAGGGGCGGTCGCTTGCGGGACGCCTCCTTCACTCGAAAAGCTTTTGTAGATCAGGTAGCCTCCTCCCGCCAGGAGGAGAAGCAATGCCAGACCCGCGAACACAGTCCCGATCCTGAACCGCTTGCGCTCTCCGTTATGCATGCTGTGATACATTCTGTCAAATTCGTCACTCATGGCATCCATTCCCTGAATATGGTCTCTAGTATTGATCCCGCTATACTTCCGCATCCGCCCTCGCGCCATCCTTACCATTCCTTCAGCATCCGCTGCAGCGCCCGGTCGGTCTCACCATACTGGAAGAAATTGGGGGTCTCACTATCATCGATATCCATCCCGGCATGCTGCAGCAGCGGCACCCAGGCTTGCAGAACCTGATTCCAGCGCTCAAAGCCGGAGGCATCGACAAAATAAAAATAGCCTTTGGTCTTTGCAGGAAAATGGAGATCAGCCACCTCTGACAACTTTGGCAGGGCAGGCTCTTGTATCATATCGGAGAAGCAGATCACTACGGTTTTAGGCAGTTTCTCGCGGGCGGCGATATGGGCCGCATGCCGGAGCGAGCCGGTGATATCGGTCCGGGAATAGCATCGCTCTTCTCGTTTTAGTTTGAGAACCTCCTCGCCAAGAGTACGGGTCTCGATCCGGGCCTTCAGGGCCGAACGATTGAATTGCTGAAGCTTGATGAGGATGTTTTCATCCACAAAACCCCGGTCGTTGATGGCCAGCACTATAAACTCATCCTTGGCACGCAGCGCATTGACGACGGTCTTAACTTTTTTCAGGGCTTCATCCCAGTAAAGAGTCTGCGCTACGCCTCGCTCGGCATCGGAACCAAATGAATCGGTCTGATCAATCAGCACGATGACGAGTTTGCTTTCGTGGAGTGTCTGGGTTTCACCATTTCTGCAGGCAAACAGCAGGAGCATGGCCAAGGCAAAGGATCGCCAGGCTTGTCCGGATAAAATCAGAGGGACGTTCTGCATGATAGTTCTCCTATGCACTTCTGCGCAGGGACGAGTGCAGTCTAATCCACGTGAGGTAGGCAGCCAGCTGCCAGGCCAGTGTAACCAGATTGTGCTGCATGGCATCAAAGCGGGCATCCGTGGTTTTAGCCACCAGGTTCAGACGGTTGTTGAAATCGACCAACTGACTTTTCTGTTTTTCGACAAGAGTTTTCAAAGTAATCTCATCGGAATGGGGCGCCATTTGAGTTCCTTCGAGCCAGCTGCGCACATCCTTAGCGATCTTGGCAATCTTTATCAGGTCAGAACGGGATTCAGCCGTGATTTTAAGACTGAGGTCCGCTGCGGCCCTGGCTTTTTCCTTTTTCTGCCGCGGCGCACCTTTCCCTGCTGTGATTTGCGCCAAAAGATCGTCGCACTCGGCTTTGGAGAGCACGGCTGAATGAAGGGGTTCCTGACGAAGCACAGCATCGATGGCTTCACAGTAGTCGAAAATTTTAAGCTCCTGCAGCTCCTGCTCCAAAGAGGTGAGCTTTTGAGCCAGGCTTTTCCGATCAGCATCGCATTGATCCCAGGCTTCCCGCAGCTTTTTATGCGTGTCGTCAAAGTTCACAACCTTGTCGCTCAGGTTCCTGATTTTGTTTTTATTGGAATTTTTGGCCATTTGATAATCACGAATCTCATCTTTCGTCTCTTCGATAGCTTGTCTCAGATCCGGCTTGCTGGCGATATCCGGATAAAAAGTCCTTTTATTATTATCTGTCAGGGTTGGCTTTATTAACGCAAGCTTTTGTTCCATACGGGAAATACTACTTTCCAGCAGATCCAGCTCCTCCTGCAATGGCAAAGCCGCCTCTTTGTTCATCTTGTTAATGCTCGCGAATGACGGCTGGATTTGGCTGTACAAACCTTGCAGCTCGTCGGCCTGCTTACGCAAGTCCCCGGTCTCATCTCTCAGACGCTGTACCTGGCGGGGAATTTCGACAACGGTTTTGGGATGCCAGCCGAAAAGCAGGTAAAGGATACTATAAATGGTATTATAAAGCGCCGCGTGTGCGGCAACAGCCACATTCTGGATCATCGGCATGATGAATTCCATCATGGCATACGCCCCGAGGAGAACCGTAGCAAGGGGAACGACAAACCCGAGGAATCCGGCGAGCACCGGGCCGCCGATGCCCAGAAAATTGTCCCAGAAAGTCCTGGCGATGGTCGGGTCACCAGCCATGATTATCGAACGGTATATATTCAATCCCATCTCAACGAAGATCATGGCTCCGATGGTGAGTGTAACGGCCAGCGTGCCTTGTATCAAGCTCTTGCGGTAATCACGCAAAGCACTGAGGGCGAGTTCGACCAGGGCGTACAGCAAGCCGATCAGCAAGGGGAAAACCATGTATTCACCGATGATCGGCAGAATGACGGTTTCCTCATTTTCTGGGAAAAAAAGCGAGAAAATTTGTGCCAGGATGCTCACATTCAAGGGGATGATACCTATGAGCAGCAACGTGCTCAGAAATCCGAAGACGGAAACACCAGCCAAATGGGAGTTGAAGAATTTACGTTCCTTGGCAAACCAGCCTGGATAATTCCAGTGGACAAAATAGCAGACTTGTTTCGAGGGAAAGTACTTTTCACCCAGCAGCCACCAGCTTATGTGTGAAAGAACAAAGATGGCACCGATGAGAATGCCAAGACCTTTCAACACAGCCAAAAGAACTTGTGCCATAACAGCCTCCTTTTATGTGTTAGAGACTCCCTGTCTACACTTTTATATATTGGCTGGGCTGGTGATTTTTTGAAAATAATTTTACTGCCGCCAGAAAAATCCCTGATGATAATAAAGGCCCTGCAGACCTCTATCCAGCGCCCGGCGGCGCTTCTGGATTCGCTGCAGAATTCGGTCACGGATCTTTTTAAGCTCGTCAGGCTGTTTCGCCTCGAGGTAGTCCGTATATAGCTCTTCGATATCGCGGGCGCGCCAGAGAGAACCCAAAAAACAGAGAGTGACCAGTTGGCGTGGCGAAGCCCCAGTGAAATAGAAATAGTTGATACCCCCGGGGATCATGAAGAGCTGGTTGTTGGTGAGGAAATGGTTCTCCAATTCAAAATCGGAGACCGGGAAGAGCAGATCAGTAGCAGCATCGCTGGAAAACTGGAAGAGATAGAAATAGCAGGAATTCTCAACCTGCACCTCAAACCGGTAGCCCATACTGCTGTCGATGACGACGTTTTGCATAACATTGAGGGCATCAGCGTCCTGCAGCAGTGTCTGATCTCCCTCCATATAAATAAAACTGCTCGTCAAAGAGAGCGGTGTTCGCATCTTTTGCAGCAGCGCCTGCATGGCGGGATCTCTGCTCTCATTGCTCTTGCACAGCAGAATCCTGTCAAACTCACCGTACTCCAGAGCGGTGAGGAGTTTGGCAGGTGTGCAGATAAAAGGCCGGCACAGAAGTAAATATAGCAGTAGAAGTCCAGCTATGGCTGCGCCAGCCTTAATAAAGCGGGACCTGAAGAAAATCCGTATAAAGGTCAAGATACGGCACAGCAATTTTACGTCGGGACGAACCACTTCACAAAGATACCAGCTGATGATAAGCCCCGCCGCTTCGCCAGGAGTTTCTACAGGAATGAGTTCTACCCCTGCAGTCGAGAACGCTGACTCCATTTCGATATTGATCTCCTCCCTGTTGCTGAGAGGATAGAGCATCTTGTCCCCCCGCTTCAGCACCGATAGGGCGGCATACAGCTTGTCCTGAAAATGGGCGACCTTTTCAACTCTCGCTTTGCTGGTAGCGCCGCTCAAGACACCCGTAGCGGCAACCACAAAAACGGGTCCGCTTCGTGATCTGCCGGGATTATGTGTACAGTAATCACCGATTAGGTGCACCATAAAAGCAGTGAAAAAGGCCAAACCGGCGCTCAGACCGTCATAATTATTTGCCTCGTACACACTGCCACTGAATTCCCAGACGATCTCGTAGTTCTTGAGTGTCCTCTTCTCCCTATCTTCAAACTGATTAAGCGCAGAGGAGAAACCGCATTCAGCAGAGGCTCGGATGGAAGTGTTGTGGACCATAGAACGCGGAGAGATGCGCTCGCCATCGATTTTATCGTAGATATCAAGAAGTATTTTCTGAGCAGACCGGTCGGAGAAAAGGGCGAAACACGCTGTATTCTGGTTGCGGGCAATATTCAGATCGTTCATACTCATCTTTTTTACAAGGTCAAGTGAGTTGGTTCGTCCTGATCAGCCAAATAAACCAAAAGCTCTGAGTAGTCGTAATCTTGCAGCCTCGCAACTTTCTGCCATACTTCACCGTTCTTAACTCTCCCGCGAAGGAGATTTTTACCTTTGGCGTCGCATATCCAAAGGTCCAGCCCTTCATGTTGCGCCGCCATTCTGGGATCAATGATGGTCAATACCGCAAGCCCATCCTCACCACCCGCAGCATTCCTCATAATTTCAATCCTGTAATATCTCTTTTCAGAAAAATACAGTACGGGGAAAATCTGTTCTTCTCCCGCTGCAGCTTTAAGAACAGCGACATCCCAGCTGTTTACAGCGGGCAACAGCTCAAGTTCTTCCTGCTGGTCCCGGTAGCGTTCCGCGCAGAAACGGCAGCGGCATAGGTGGTCAACCACATTTCCACGCTTCTCCGAGTCTTTTAAAGCGGAAAGATCCAATTCGTCATCGGAGAGGTGCGGCCAAAGAGCTTCCGACGCCGAATATCTATTTTCCCATTCGCGAAGCGCTTGTTGAAGTGTGATGGCTATTGACATGACATTTGCTCCTGATCTGTCTCTAAGGTGTTGAAATTATGCTGCAGTCGATTTTTCTGCCTTTAAGGCATATTCTGATTTTAGACCTGGCGCGCCTCTTCAGATAATGAACCTGCTGCAGATCCACCCCATGATTGACTATTTGAACAACTCGCGGTCCCTTGAATCCACGCAGATCCATGAGTAAAAGGATCCGTCGCTCCATCGGCTCGAGGGCGTGGGCAAGACAATGATCAACGGCTTCGGCGACCAACTGCTGATCAAGGAGAACATCCATATCGATAACCTCACTCTCAAGTTGATCCAACAGGGGCGCCTCCCCTTCCTCACTGATGGGTTCATCCAGGCTGAACTCATGAAGATCATATGTTTGGAGTGTACGCAGCTGTTTTAAAGTCATATCCATTGCCGCTGCGACCTCAGTCTCGTACGGCGTTCGGCCAAGCTTTTGTTCAAGTCTGGCAATGACAGCTTTCTTCCGCTTTAGCGCCCCGGCCTTCTCCTTGGGTACCAGATGTTTTTTGCGCAGAAATCCCAGTATCCCGAAATTAACCATCCAGAAAGCATAGTAGCCAAAATTGCTGCCCTTCTCCGGATCAAACTTCGCAATAGCTTTATGCAATTCGATAAATCCTTCGCTGATAAACTCACCCTTTTCAATATGGCGAACGCCTGCATACCACAGGTTGCCGTGGCGGTACCGGGCAATTTTTTCCAGCAAAGGTAGATACTCTTCAATATGAATATCTGGTTTGTTTGTCATCACCTTGGCCTTTTGTCAAAAAGAGCCTGCAATATTAATATTGTCTGCCAGCTCGATATTTTGAAAAACTATTTTACCAGTCCCCTCTCCAATGCCACACGTACCAGCAGGGCACGGTTCTTCGCGTGCAGCATTTTAAAGAGCGTCTTTATATGATACTTTACCGTGTTTTCGCTGATATAAAGATCGCGGGCGATATCATGAATCGTTTCGCCCTCACAGATTCTTTGCAGGATTTGCTGCTGCCGTTCTGAGAGGAATTCTGACACGAAATGAGCGGGATTGTCGATTTTATCCAATGGCGCTGTCATGGGTGCCCTTCCGATAGTGCAAAGACAAATCCACTTCATTCGCAAAGCCAGAACAGCTACTCGGTATAAAAAAAGATGGGAGTTGGCAAGGCTAATGGATGTAATTCGAGGATTCCCCCTCGCCATTGTGGTAAAATGGCGATAAAAAGCACACAATGCAACTACCCGAAAGGGTAGTTTTGGAGGGTTTTACAGAATGAGTTGGGCTACCCGTTCAGGGTAGTCATCGGGGTGAAAGTAAAAAGGGTTCGGGTGAGATCAGGAGGGAGGAGTGGGATGAATTTTTCTGGTCACTGCCGGATAGGGTCAAGATTGGTGGGGGCTGAACAGGACCAAATACCTGTTGGTTAGGCGTAGAATGGCTCCAATTGGGGAGTACCTTGGAGGCCAGGTAGATACAAGGAGGTTTGGGTGGGATTGAATATTCCGGCTGCTGCCTGGTGGAGGCAAGATGGCCTCAGCCGGGCAGGAGCGAGAGTATCAGGGCGCAAGTGCGTGGGCCGGAAGCGAGCGCTGGCAGCGCCCGCCAGGTGGGAATAAAAGGGCGGCTGCTAGGTGGCTGAGATAGGTGCTGGAGCCTAGATCTCCTCCACCCCGTCCCGGGTCATCCAGCCGACCTTGCCATCGAGCAGGATCACCTTGACATACGCTCCGGAACGGTCGGCGACCCGCACTTTGGTCCCCTCGTGCAGATCGAATACCTGGGTGGCATCGCTGGCGGGCGCACTCAGCACGCTCACCTTGTGGGGCATGATAATGCCGTAACGCAGGTTTTTGGCATCCCGCACCGTGGCCCAGTAGAGAGTCCCGGCCAGAAGAAAAAGAACCAGGAGGGGGATGAAGAGATAGCCTGCCACCGTGCGCACTCCGCTTTTTGAGACCAGCAGCCGGACGATGACGGCGGCGATGAGCAGATTGAAAAGAATCACCGCCAGCACTCCCCACTGTCCGACGCTCAGCCCCTGTTTGATCCCCTCCCAGACCCTGGCAGCGAAGAGGGCGGGTGGAGCCGCAATCTTGTCCACCACCCGCAGCTGCGCCAGCTCAAGATTGGTGGCGATGTCCGGATCAGCAGGCTTGAGCGCCCTGGCCCGCTCGTAGTTGAGGATGGACTTGCCCAGCTCCTGCATGCGGAAATAGGCGTTGCCGAGATTATAATAGAGCTCGGCGCTCTCGTAGCCGGTGGCGACGGCCGATTCATAAGCCTTGATCGCCTCCTCATAGGCGTTGTTCTGCATGGCTGCATTGCCCTGCTGGTAGTACTGCACGGCGTTTTGATTGGCGAGGGCCGAAGTGGCCAGCAGAATCAGGGTGAAGATTGATCGCATTCGCATAGGCTAAATCGCTTTTTCAAGATTGATGATCGCCTCTTTGGCCTCTTTATAGATTCCCTGCATCTGGGCCAGGGTGACCTCCGAGGGGGCGAAGCGCTGATAATCGCATACCTTTAACAGCTGCAGATAGGGTTCGATGGTCGCGTCAGGCGCGCCCCGCTCCCTGAGACGCGCCTCCAGCTCGCTGCTGAGGATGCCCGCCTCGGCGAGATTGAGCTTGTCCGCGGCGAAGCCAAGCAGCGCCCGCGCGATCTCGGCAAAGTACTCCTTCTGCTTCTCCACCTGCAGCAGCCCGGAGGCCTTGCTCAGCCGTTTCATGGCCATGCGGTTGGCGCGACGGCTGCGGGCATAGGCGACGTTGCCGCTGAGTTTGTCGAGATGGCGGCGGTAGCCCAGCGCACCCGCCAGGGCCAGCAGGGGCAGAATCCAGAGCAGACTGAACCAGCCGCTGCGGTAAAACTCTCCACCCTTGCGCCGCCATTCGGGCGCATTGAGCTTGATGAAGCGGATGTCCTGGTTGATGAGCGCGACCTCCTCCTTGCTCAGGCCGGAGGGGACCACCGCGACATCGCCGCTTCCCTTGGCCACCGGAATGACGAGCTCCGGCGTCGAAACCGTGGCATAGCGCCTGGCGGCGAGGTCGAAAAAGCTGAAGGTGATGGGCCGGATGCGCTGCTCTCCCGGAAAACGGGGCACGAGCACGTACTCGAAGCTCTTCGAGCCGCTGATGCGGTCGCCGGTGCGCTGGATGTTCTCCGTCACCTTGGGTTCGTACTGCTCGAAATCACGCGGCAGAAGCACGTTGGGGCGGGGGATGGTCTTGATATTACCCTCGCCGGAGACGACCACCTTGAAGGTGATGGCCTCGTTGGTGGTCACCTCTTTTTTGTCGATCGAGGCCTGGATGTTGAACTTGCCGGCGAGTCCGCTGAAATTGGCGGGCTTGCCCGCCTCGGGGAAGGGAAGCACCTCGATGGAGACCGGGCGACTCTGCACCGTCCTGCGCACGGTGCGGCCGAAAAAGGGATCATCGAAAAAGCTGTCAAAGATATCGTTGCTGCGCCGCCGCGCCTGCACCCTGACATCGCAGTCCACACCGAGGCTGCCGATCTCCACCCTGCCCGGCGAAGTCGGAAACATCGCCATTTTCTTGAGGTCCGCCACCACATATTTGCGGCCGTTGATCACCTCATTGCGGGTCTGGGGCTGCTGGGGCAGCGGGATATCCTCGCTCCAGAAACCGGCGGTCTCGGGGAGTTTGGTCAGGGCGTACCCCGAAACATTGACCCGGGTATAGATGCGAAAGGTGACGATCACCGGTTCGTTCTGGTAGACCTGACGCTTGTTGACCAGGGCGCGGATGAAAAGATCCTCGTCCGAAGCCTCGCTCGCGGGCAGGGTCTGGGCCTGGCCCTGGCCGGTCACACCCTGCGCACTCCCGCCGCTCCCCGCCGGCGGCGCGGCCGCCTTGCTGATGGTGAGGGTGATCGGCTTGCTGCTGACGGTTTGCCCCTTGTGCGTCACGCTGACCGGCGGAATGGAAAAGCTGCCCTCCTTGATGGTTTGATAGAAGTAGGTGAAGCTTTTCTGGGCCGACATCTTGCCGTTGATGATCTGGATGTTCTGCGAGGTGCCGCCGGAGCCGATCATGGCCAGAAATTCGCTGACATCGGGCAGATCGATGCGGCCGACGGCATTGGCCCCCTCGCCGGAGAGTTCGACAGTCAGGACCAACTGCTGGCTAAGCGCCAGGCTGGTCCGGTCCACCGAGGAGGTGATCGAGAGGGGCTGGGCGGCTGCAGCAGCGGCCCACAGGATCAAGGTCAGAAAATATTTTCTTGCCATCATGCAATTCTTCTCTCTTTGCAGAAGGTCCGTCCGGGGATCACCAATCCTTCACCACCGTTATCCGGCCCGGAGCTTTCATCTTGCGGGTATCCTTCTGATTACGCTCATCCTGCTTCAAGGCATCCAGGATCCGGGCGGCATCCTCCCGGGAGATCTCATCCGGTTTGGGCTGCGCCTGTTGTTCCTGCTGCTCCTGCTGCTCTTCCTGCTGCTGTTGTTCCTGTTGTTGCTGCTGTTCCTGCTGCTGCTCCTGTTCCTGCTGTTGCTGCTGTTGTTCTTGCTGCTGCTGCTGCTGCTGTTGCTGCTGCTGGGGATTCTGCTGCTGTTTTTGCGCCTCATCCTTCAGCTTTTTGCGGGCGAATTCGAGATTGTACTTGGCGTCCTCGTCGGTCGGATCGAGCTTGAGCGACTGGGTATAGGCCTGGATCGCCTCGGGCAGCTTGTTGAGGCGGAAGAGGGCGTTGCCCATATTGTAATAGCTCTTGGCCTGGATGAGGCGGTCGTCGCTCTTGAGCGCGGCCTGGGTCTCCTTGAGGGCCTCCTCGTACTTGTTTTTCTTGTATTCGGCGGCGCCGATATTGAAGGGGGCCTCGGCTGTTTCAGGCGCCTGCGTCTGGGCATCGCGGTATTTTATCAGGGCGTCGTCATAACGCTCCTCGGTGTAGAGCTTGTTGCCCTGGACGATCTTGCCGCGGCCGGGCTGGGCCTGGGCCCCTCCCGCCGCAAGAACAACGCCGGCCAGCAGGATGAATGCTATCGGTTTCATACGGCTCACCACTTGAAAAGACGTTTCAGCCAGAAATCGCGCCGCTGCCGCCGCTCCGGAACAAAGAGCTCCGCGACGAGCAGCGCGATGGCGATGATCAGCAAATATTGAAAACGGTCCTCGAACTGGGAAAAGCGCATCGAGCCCAGTTCCTTCTTTTCCAGCTTGTCGATATCGTCATAGATCTTGCGCAGCTCTTCTTCGCCGCTGGTGGCGCGAAAATACTTGCCATTGGTCTGCAGGGCGATCTTTTCCAGGGTCACCTCGTCCAGTTTGGTGATCACCACCTGGCCGTCGCGGTCCTTCTTGAATCCCGCCGTAACCCCATAGTCGGTCATCATCGGGATGGGATCGCCCTTGGGGGAGCCGATGCCGACGGTGTAGATGATCACCCCCTGGCGTTCCGCCTCCTCGGCGTACTTCATGACATCCCCTTCATGGTCCTCCCCGTCGGTGATGATGACCAGCACCTTGTGCTTGCGCTCCTGCTGATCGAAGGATTCGAGCGCCCGGGCCATGGCCTGACCGATGTTGGTGCCCGGCGTCGGAATGAGGCCGGGATCGAGGATGTCGAGAAAAAGTTTGGCTGCGCCGTAGTCGAGGGTCAGGGGGCACTGGACGAAGGCGGTGCCGGCAAAGGCGATGAGGCCGACGCGGTCTCCCTGCAGCCGGTCGAGCAGACTTTCCACTTCATGTTTGGCTTTCTCGAGGCGGCTGGGGGGTATATCCTTGGCCATCATCGATGTCGAGACGTCGATGGCGATCATGAGGTCGATCCCCTCGCGCTTGACCTCCTCGATGCGGGTGCCGATCTGGGGCCGCGCCAGGGCCAGCAGGGCGAAGAGCAGGGCCAGGATGATCAGAGCCGCCTTGAGGATCTGGCGGGTCGGACTGGCGTTGGCCGCCAGCTTTTTCATCAGTTCGCTGCTGCCGAAGCGCTGCAGGGCCCGGGATTTGGCGCGGAAGGCCAGAAAATAGAAGAGGAGAGCCAGCGGAATGAGCCAGAGAAGATGGAGAAGATATGGATGTGCAAATCGCAGCATAGCGCATTCCCGGAATTAGGGTATTTTGCGGAATATCGTGTTGCCCAGGATCACCTCGAGGGCGAGGAGGATCAGGGCGGCGATCAGATAGCGGGAGAAGAGTTCGCGATAGCGGGTGTACTGTTTCACCTCGATCTTGGTCTTTTCCATCGCGCTGATCTCTTTGTAGATCCGCTCAAGGCTGGTCTTGTCGGTGGCGCGGAAATACTGGCCGCTGGTGATCTCCGCCACGCGGCGGAGCAGATCCTCATCTATATTGACCGGCATGCGCACATAGCGCCGTCCGAAGATGGGGTCATCGACCGGGTAGAGGGCCTCCCCCTTGCTGCCGGCGCCGATGGTGTAGACCCGGATGTTGAAGCTTTTGGCGATGCGCGCCGCGGTGATGGGATCGAGCTCGCCGCGGTTGTTCTGGCCGTCGGTGAGCAGGATAACCACTTTGCTCCGGGCCTTGCTGTCGCGCAGGCGGTTGATGCTGGTGCCCAGCCCCATGCCGATGGCGGTGCCGTCCTCGATCTGGCCGATATGGATCTCCTCGAGGAACTTGAGGAGAATGCCGTAATCGAGGGTGAGCGGGCACTGGGTGAAGCTCTGGCCGGCAAAGACCACCATGCCGATGCGGTCATTGCTCCGTCCCTTGATGAAATCGGCGGCGACCAGCTTGGCCGCTTCCAGGCGGTTCTTGGGTTGAAAGTCCTCTGCCAGCATCGAGCTGGAGATGTCCATTGAGAGGACGATATCGATGCCTTCGGTGATCATCTCCTCCTCGCGGCTGCCGGCTTGGGGCCGGGCGAAGGCGACGATCATCAGGGCGAGGGCGGCCAGGCGCAGCAGAAAGAGGAGATGGCGGTAGCGCCGCCGGCTGGAGGTGCCGACCTCCTTGATGAGGGCGATGTCCGAATAGCGCACGGTCGAGCGGCTGCGCAGGCTGCGGCGCAAGTACCAGAAGAGCATCAGCGGCAGGATGAGCAGCAGGAAGAGAAATTCAGGATTGGCAAAGCGGAACATATCAGTTGCCCTCCCCGTTTTCAGTCTTTGCTCCAGCCGTGGTCACGCCCTGCGCTCCGGCTTTTGCAATGGCGGCCGAAACCGCCGGGGCGCCGGCCGGGTTCTCCTCCACAGCGCCGGTATCTGCTTCGGCGTCACCGGGTTGGGTCGGTTCCGGCTCAGCCCACATCAGCCTGGTGCCCTGGACGAAATCGAAGGCGGTTGAGATGAGGCGTTCGGTCTCGGCGGCCTCCGGCACATATTTGGCAAACTTGGCCATGTCACAGATCGACAGCAGCTCCTTCAGGCCGGGCAGCCACTTCTCCTCGAGGCCGTACTTGTCAAGGGCGCCGAGCAGCTGCCGGCTGGTCATTTCGGGGGCATCGATGCCGTAGCGCCCCTGGATATAGCGGCGGATAATATCGGCCAGCTCGCTGTGCCAGGCCTTGTGCTTGCCGGTGGCGAGCCAGTCGCTGGCGACCAGGGCCTTGAGCTCTTCGAGGGCGATCTCGTGGGCCGGTCTGGGCGGAGCCTGGCGTTCGGGCAGGATACTTTTGCCCTGGCGCCGGCGGCGTACGTACCACCAGGCGGCCACAGCGGCGGCGATGAGCGCTACTCCGCCCCCCACCTTGAGCAGGATCGACCGCCAGTCGCGCGGCGGCACCAGGGGCGGCTTGATGTCACGGATATCCCCGGCCTCGCTCGGATTGAGGCTCTGCACCAGAATCCTGATCGGCTCGCTGCTGAGGGTGTGCCGCGCCGTGTCGCCTTTGAGACTGTAGGTGACTTGCAGGGCCGGGATTTCGAATTCGCCGGTATCGAAAGTGGAGATGAGATAGTCGGCGCCGAGGATGATCTTGCCCTCCTCCTTCTTCGGCGGCAGGAGCTGGTAATCGCGCAGCTCGAACATGCCGAGGTTGCTGCCCGGTGTGGGCATCTCCACGGTGACATCAGGGGCGTGGCTGACGCGGAGACTGTAGCGCACCACATCGCCGATGAGGATCTTGGCGCGGTCCACCTGCGAGTTGATGGTCACCTGCTCCTGGGCCTGAGCCAGTACCGTAGTCAAAAGGCAGAGAATAATCAGTAAACGTCGTCTTGGCATATCGAGTGAACTCAGTTTATTAATAACAGTTCTCACAGAGGCACAGGGACACAGAGAGCGTGCTTTCGCTGTGCCTCCGTGCCACTGTGTGGAACAATATTTTATTTCACCTGGTCATCGAAGAACTGCACGCCTTCACTCTGGATCATACCGCCGATGAGTTCCTGAAAGGCCCGCTGATATTTGTCGCGGTAGAGGTCCTGGGCCACCTGCTGCTGAACCTCGCTGAGGGGCTTTTCGCGCACGACCTTGCCCTTGTCATTTTTTTCGGCATAATCCTCCCGATGGGCACGGTAATAGAGGTCGATATCGCCCTCACTGACGTTGATCCTGTCCGCGACCTTGTCCTGGAGGAGGCGGCGTACCATCAGGGCCTTCCTGGCCTGGAAGGCGCCGTCGACCACCTGCTGATCGTTTTCGAGTCCCGCCCGCCTGGCGGTATCGTAAAGCAGCTCGGTGGCGACGTATTCGCGTAAATACTGCAGTTTGGTCTCCCGATTGCGGAATTGTTCCCGCACGGTCGGGGGGAGCTGGTCGATCTCGAAATCGAGGTCGCTCAGAGTGATCTCCCGGCTGCCGATGCGCGCCACCACCGCCCCCGGGCGCGATTTCTGCACCCGCGAGGGATCGAGCTGCACGGTCTCGTCGAGGGCCTGACGGGCATCGGCGCTGCGGTCGAGCCGTTCCAGGCAGGCGACGATCTTTTTGTTGACCTCGGGAACGATCGGGCTTTCGGGATGGAAATGCTTGACCTTGAGATACCAGGCCAGGGCGTCGGCGTAATTGTGCAGGCGCTCGAAATAGAGGTTGCCGATGGCGTACTGCAAATTGGCCGCCTCGTTCGCATCGAGGTCATAGTCGCGCAGGCAGCTTTCGTACTCCCTGATGGCCTGGGAAAAGAGCGAACGGTTGACCAGGTCCGCGGCGAATTCGCGCACCTTTTCGGCCTCACCGGCGGGGCGCTTGCCCGAGCCGCAGCCGCCAGCCAGAACAATTGCGAACAAAACGACAACATGGAGAAGCAGTCTCTTGCGCATGCAGCACCTCATCCTCTTAACGGTAGCGCTTGGCCCGCATCTTGAAGAAGCGGATCAGCGGCTCGACATAGGAAGCCCGGGTGTTGATCTCCACCTGGTCCACATTCATGCTGCGGAAGAGCTTCTGCCGGCCGCCTCTGCCCTGCTGGGCGCGCTTGCTGAAGGCCCGCCGCGTCCCCTCGTCAGCGGTGTCCAGCAGCCAGGTTTCACCGGTTTCGGCATCCTCCAGCTCGATAAACC
>Ga0116149_1001059_pt1 | contig 34593 bp, 27 predicted proteins | sample AD_UKC057_MetaG_FD_89787 | JGI IMG/M metagenome (GOLD analysis project Ga0116149, IMG submission 89787) | Active sludge microbial communities of municipal wastewater-treating anaerobic digesters from USA - AD_UKC057_MetaG | ecosystem: Engineered > Bioreactor > Anaerobic > Digestate | place: USA...
GGCGGTTTTGCTGGCGGCTGGGCCAGAATGGCGCCACACTGAAAGGTCCTTTTGAATACAGGAATGCGTTCGCCCTCGGCTGCGGGGCCGCCGTTAACGGACCTCCGAAAAGCACGGTGGTGGGACAACGGGTCTTCCATTGGGTGAACTGGCTGGACCTGGAACACTGGTATCCAACAGAAGCACAGATAGACAAAATGGTTGAGGCAAACGCCACCATGCTCATTCTCCACATGGAATGGATGCGTCAGCGCGGCAGCAACGGCAACCCCCACGCCGACTACCGGGAAGCCCGGAATCATGAGGAGATGGTAAAGGCCCTGGCCTATGCGCATCAGAAGGGGCTGCGGATGGGACTGTACATGCGCGGCATCGAACCGTACGCACTCGATTCGGGATTCTTTGAAACCTATTGCCGACGGGATTGGGATGGACTCTACGTGGACTGGCACGGGCCCACAGCGGTCTCATGGCATGAAAGCCAATACGATCCGGAAATAATCCTTGGCGATACCCATTACAGCCCGAACGGCACCCATGTTCCCGCAAAGGACTATTTTATGTTTACCCGGCGCCTGCGGGATTTGGTCGGAGAGAAAGGATTTCTCATCGGCCACCAGGGCTCGTTCAATTCAGGCATTCTGGCCAACTTGTGTTTTGACGCTTATCTCCCCGGCGAAACGGGCAGCGACCGGTTAATGTTTTCCGATATCGTCGAGGCCGGCTACAAGGGCATGTTGGGCGGTAGCGTGTGTATGCCCTGGACGCTCGACCTGCCCGCGTATCGTAACGCGGAAGGCACGGCCAAAATGGCCGCCTGGGGCGTTTACCCGCACCTGGTGATGGGCATGAAGGCGGAACACGGCGAAGGATATACCTTCTCCCTGGAAGCGGATGGGCCGGAGTACGCATTCATAATGCCTTACTGGAGATTGTTGTCCTATATGGATGTTGAAAAGGCGGAAGCCTTTAATCTTCCCGGTCAGAACCGTGTTGTACTGAAGGCATCCGACCCAAATGTGCAGGGTGTCGTCTACCGGACGGCGGATGCCTGGCTGGTTATCGTCGCCAATCTTGGTACGTTTCCTGTGACCGCAACGCTCACCCTGGACCCGGAGGCGCTCGGCATGTCCGGGGAATATCAATTGACCCGCATCAACGCGGAAACAGGGGCCGAACACGCGGAAGGAACCATTCTGGACTGTATGTCAACCAGTATGCTGCCGCCCTGGGGATTGGAAGGATTTAGAATCACACCGTAGCGAGAAAGACTCCCAAGAAAAAATGGGACAGCCTCCGGCGCGCTCCAAGATTACCCGCAACGCCCCCAGCCAACACGCGCGCCGGAGGCAGTCCCATTTTTGCTCCTTGTTTGCTATCAAGAAAAAGTGCGATTACCGGCGAAGTCACTTCGGGACATGTTGCATCTCGCTTTCGCAAAAGCCCAGGCGGCCCTTCGCATTACGCTACCAGGCCGCCCGGGCCCGGTTCTGTATTTGTCCGTGCGCATTTCATACGGGCGCACGGCGCGGGAACCGGCCTGTAGTCTCCCGTAACGCCCTTTCGGGCCGCGCGCCGCTTTCGGCGTTCACCGGCGGTAAAGACCGAAACCCGGGTTCGGGAGTCTAGCGGGACGAAACCGCGACGCGGAACTCGACCATGATGTACCTGCTGTCCGGACCGCTCCAGCTGCGGTCGGCCGAGCGGGTGAGCCAGACGGAGTCGACCCAGGAGCCGCCCCGCAGCACACGAGACGAACCGGCGGACGGCCCCAGCGGATTCGTCATCGCGCCGCCCGCATAATAGGTTTGGTCATACCAGTCGTGGCACCACTCCCACACGTTGCCGCTCATGTCATACGCGCCCACCGGACTCGTCGCGTTCACCGTCAACGTGCCCGGGGCGCTTACCCGTGCCGGGTTCACTCCATTATACCAGCCCACCGGCGACGTATAAGGATAACCCGTCAACCTCAGCGGGTTCGCGTAACCACTTTCACAATAGTTCGCGCGGGTATTGTCAATCGTATCACTCGTCATGCCGTAGCGCCAGTGCCGGCTGCCGTCCCACGCCGCCGCGCGCTCCCACTCGGCCTCCGTGGGCAGCCGGTAGCCAATGCGCACCGGTTCGTACCGCGTCCAGGTCGCCGTATCATAACAGGCCTGCAGCCCCTGCTGCTCACTCAGCCAGTTGCAGTAACACACCGCGCCATACCAACTAACCCAGACTACGGGATGATCCGCCATGGAATACAGCACCCCGCCATGCCCCGCGCGGCTACGCACGCCAAACACACCGCCGCTGTACGTGAGTTGGGAATAACTAGAACTGGTTTCCGTGTCCGCGATGGCCCGGTTATAGGCATAAATCAACCCGCCCGTATATGCGCCGCCACCGGAATTGGTCAGGTAGCCCCGCCCGTGGGCCCAGTTCAAGACGTCCGCATATTCCTGATTCGTCACTTCGTACTTGCCAATCCAGTACGCGTCCAACGTTACCGCATGCACCGGTCTCTCCTCCTCCCCTCCTTCATTCCACGGGTCGCCCATCTGGAACGTGCCCGCGGGCACGTCCACCAGTTCCCCGGGAACCACCACCGGCTCGCCTTCCACGGGAATCTCGCCTTCCCCCTCGGCGAGAGCAACGAATTCGGCAATGACATGTTTATCGTCGTTCATCACGACTAGCGCGGGCACTTGATTCCCGCTCAGATCGCCCGTCCAGTGGTCAAAGGCATAGCCCGCATCCGGCACAGGCGTCAACCATACCTCCGTCCCCTCCGGGTATAGCCCGCACCAGGGCTGACCCTCGAGCGGCAGACACATCTCGTCCGGTTCCGGAGCGGGCGTAATACTGCCATGAATATACTCCGGGTTCACCGCGCCCAGTCCCAGCATGAGCGAATACATCACTTCTCCCTCCGCAGGCGCCGGTAATTCCCAACACATCGGCGGATCCAAAGAAGCATCATAAGTGTACCCCTCCCCGTTCTGCCACAGATACGCCGCGCGGATGGCATAGGACATGAGACAGCTCCCCTGCTGCCAGCACGCCAGATACCCAATCGCCTCACTCATCGTCATCCGGCCATCTCCATTGGCGTCCGCCGGGTGACTTTGAAACGGCGGTTCCCCCTCGCCCTCAGGCGGGAGTTCCCCTTCGTATGGGATCTCGCCTTCATAATACCATTTGCCTTCCGGAAGCACTTCCGCCCGCGCCATACCGGCGCCCAACACTACCATCGCCAGCAACCCCGCCAGCGCCACACACCCGTTACTCAAACGCACAGATTCCTTAAGCATCTCACATTCCTCCGTTCTGATTTCTGTGTTCTTGTCGTTCCTTCGATTCATGTTTCACTCGAACATATTGCATTATAACGTATCATATATATTTTGCCGTGGCAAAACATAACCTTATTTTCCTGCTTGCCCGATACGCCCAAGAAAAAATGGGACTGTTTCCGCCGCCCCATACAAAAAGGCCCCGAGAAAACGCCTCTACCACAGACATGGGTATAGACTGATAAACACCAACCCACCCGCGGCGGGAACTGTTCCCAATTTTTTCGGTCCTGTGCGCTACGCCCGCAAAAAGCGGGACAGCCTCCGCCGCGGTCCAAGATTGCCTGCAACGCCCCCAGCCAATGCGGGCGCCGGAGGCAGTCCCATTTTTGCTCTAGTTTTTACTTCTTGTTTATGGTTTGCTGCCTCCCTGGGGATTGGAAGGATTTAGAATCACACCGTAGCGAGAAAGATTCCTCGACAGGTAGGATAGGGGAGCAATAATAAATAGACAACTGTCGGAACGAAAACGGGGACTGGTACCGGTATGCCCCAAAGCCCCATCGCGGTTACAGTTCGCCTCGAAATCGTATCGGCACCCGCCACCTTCTCACCCAAATTATTGACTTTTTAGACAACATAAAATAAACTAGTCTTCAACCAGATGAAAGGATACACAACATGCCTAGTGCGGGCGCCTGTGAAGCTAAAACACACCTGTCTAAACTCCTTGAGCGCGTGGCCAAGGGAGAACGATTCACCATTGAAAAACATGGTGTTCCCGTAGCCACTTTGGAACCTATACGTTCCTCGAAGAGGAAGCCTGCGGCCAATGTCATTGCCGCCCTCAAACAATTCCGAACCGGAAAGCGCATGGGCAGCCTGTCGATACGGGAGATGATTGAGGAGGGGCGCCGATGACGCCGACACGGTTCGACGTGGACAATTCCGTGGTTATGGCTTGGTGTTTCGAGGATGAGACCAGTCACTATACCGATGCCGTCTTGGAGTGTCTTGAAGAAAGTGAAGCGGTTGTTCCAGCGATATGGCCTCTGGAAGTGGGTAACGTGCTTCTCGTCGCAGAACGGAAGGGTGGGTGGAGCGAAACCATAAATCATGGACTGAGTGCCTGGTTATGACGAAAAAAAAGGGGTATGTCCCAAGTTACTCAAGGTTTAAGCGCAACCCACCATCCCGCGATTCATACAAAGTGACGGTGGGTTGCATTCTGGCATCTCTTTGTTTTCGACAATATTTTTTGATCTAAGAAAATAAAGTGCCTCGGGCGAACAATGCATGGTTTCACTCCACCTACCCTACAAAGACAACCAAATTTCAAATTCACAACTAATTGTCAGCGAAATGGCTTTAAACGCCTCGCGAAAACAGATGGGCCAATGTGAAGCAATGCCTGTACCGATTTGTCAATGACTTGTCCATTCTTTATTACAGCATTCTTTTATGTTTATGATATTTTGTTTCCGGCTATGGTGTTCAAGATACATACAAAACAAGATAGAGGCGTCATGATTCGTTTACTTATTGCGGGGTGCTTCATAAGTTCCGGCCTGTTGGCTGAGGTTACCGCTGAGGAAACTGCGGCGTTCCCGTTGTGGGAACCTGCGACACTTGTGCCTGCAGCTTCTGAGACTCCCCTGCTGCAAGGCGTGCGCTTCTCCGTCATCAAGAAACGGGAGCCGGAAGTGGACGGGTACAACTGGTTGCACGGACTCGCCCTGGCCTGGCACAACGATATGTTGTTCAGTTTCTGGGGGCACAACAAATCCGACGAGAATACGCCCACAGAAGTGGCGCAGGGGCGTCACAGCCTGGACGGCGGTGTCACCTGGAGTCCCGTATGGATGCTGGCGCCGAACGTGGGTAGCGAAGCCCGAAGTCATGGGGTATTTCTATCGCACAAAGGCATCTTATGGGCGTTCCTCGCCCGGTTTGGGGCGGCTTATGCAGATCTCAAAACCGAGGCTTTCCGGCTTATTAAAGCGCCTCTGTCCCAAGAGGATAGTGATATTACCTGGGAGTCGACAGGGGTTGTTGCTGACGGTTTCTGGCCGTGCGACCGGCCAGTACCCATGGAAAATGGCAATTGGATCATGGCGGGCGCCCGGATCCCTGACGGTCCGGGCCACGCCTATCCTGTGGTAGCGATAAGCCGGGGAAATGATTTTACCCGGTGGGACACAGTTGCCATACCCGTGCCGGATGACCACTTGGATATCTGGGGAGAAACGACTCTCATCACAGCGCCAGAAGAACTCACCGCTATCGTCCGCGCCGGGGGTACCCTTGATCACGCCCTCGTATCGACCAGCCTCGATTTCGGATGCACGTGGTACCCTGTGCAACGATCCAATCTTCCCATGCCCGGTACCAAGGCCTATGCCGGACAATTAAGCACCGGGCAACGCTACGTAGTCGGTACGCTGGTGCGTGACCATGGCCGCGTGCGGCATCCGCTGACCCTTGCCGTCAGCCGACCGGGCGAAAACTATCTTTCACGACTGTTTTGCATACGTGATGCCGTTGCACACGGCATCCCCGGCGAATCGGTGATTGGGGCAGCCCTGTCTTATCCCTATGCTGTGGAACATAAAGGATTTTTATATGTGGCGTATTCGAACGACGGTGGTCGGGGAAAGAACCTGAACAGCGCCGAAATGGCGGTCATTCCGTTAGCCTCGCTAAAGTAAAAGCCGGAAAATATACCTCCGGTGTTGAAAAGAAGAAGAGTTGCGTTCTCCGGCTTATTTTAGTACACTGAATCTTTCAAGGAATCAGGGGCGGTCCCATGGAATGTCTCCCATGGGATGCGCTCGATTATGTCCGGCACGTATCGGACGGTATCGCAGGTAAAGGAGAACTACACGAATGAAAATACAAACCGAAGAGCAGATTGGTGTGTGCAGTTGGTCCCTTCAGGCTACCGGACCGCTTAATTTGGCGGAAAAGGTCAACGCCCTCGGGCTCAAGAAGGTGCAAATGGGCCTTACCCCGCATCGGGATGACCCGGGCGCCTGGGACGGGGTGCAGGAGATCCTGGCCGAATCGGGGATCCGTATTGTGTCCGGCATGTTTTCCACGGTGGGCGAAGACTACACCACGCCGGATACCATTCGTAAGACCGGCGGCATTGTTCCCGATGAACACTGGGAGGAAAATCTGGAATTGGCAAAGGCGTCGGCCGACACAGCCCGAATGATGGGTCTGAAAGGTGTAAACGTACATGCGGGTTTTCTGCCCCATGACCCCGCTGACCCCGATTTCGACAAACTGAGCGGGCGTGTCGCCACCCTTGCCGAAGTGTTCGGGGAACGGGGCGTATCGCTGTATCTTGAAACGGGCCAGGAGACCGCGCAAACGCTGCTGGCATTTCTCGGCGAGATGAAAAACCGGGGTGCCCACAATGTTGCGGTCAATTTCGATCCGGCCAATATGATTCTCTATGACATGGACGATCCCATTGAAGCGCTGTTCCTGTTGGCCCCTCATGTGCGGCAGGTGCATGTCAAGGATGCCAAAAGGACGCAGGTCAAGGGACAATGGGGCGAGGAAGTCATTGTAGGCACGGGTGAAGTGGATTGGGTGGCGTTTGTCCGTGTTCTGGCCGAGGCTGATTTTGAAGGGGGCTATATATTCGAGCGCGAAGCGGGAGATAACCGCGTTGCCGATATCGCCGAAGGTATCGCCGCCTTGACCGCCGCCATGAAAGAAGCCTCGGCATAACCGCCCTGTAGTGTCGGGTCAGTCCGTTTTCGGAAAGGCACCGGCAAGGCTGATCCATACCTGTATGCCTGCGGGCAGGACGGCATCATTAAAATCGAAGCGCGGGCTGTGGAGCGGGGGGGGATCCCCGCCGGGGCGACGGATGCCCAGCCAGAGAAAGGCACCAGCCACCTGCCTGAGATAAAAGGCGAAGTCCTCTGCGGCCATGGAAGGGGAATCCACTTCCCGGAAGGCATGGTTGCCGAGCGCGGCCTGGACGGCCTGTTTCGCATAGGCGCACATGTCCGGATCGTTATAGAGAGGCGCATAACTATTCGAATCAAAGGATACGGACGCCTTGGCGCCATAAGCGGCCGCTGTTCCGTGGGCGATGCGGGTGACCGCCGCGCGCGCTTTTTCCTGCATTTCGGGGGAGAGCGTCCGTATCGTGCCGCAGAGTTCCGCCCGGTCCGGGATGATATTCGTGGCGGTTCCGGCCGACAGGCGGCCCACCGAAACTACGGCGGGTTCACAGGGGTTCAGTTCCCGGCTGACAATGCTTTGCAGACTGAGCACCACATGGGCCGCTGCTACAATGGGGTCTATGCCGGAATCAGGCGCGGCGGCATGGCAGCCCTTGCCTTGGACCGTGATGGTGAACCAGTCCGCCCCGGCCATGGCATACCCCGGCTTCAAGGCGATGGTGCCCTCGGGGAATTCCGGCCAGCCATGCATGCCGAATACCGCCGCGACCCCGTCCAGTACGCCCTCCTTCACCATGAGAGCGCCGCCTGCCCCCATCTCCTCGCCAGGCTGGAAGATAAACCGGACTCTGCAGCGCAGTTTTTCCGCGTGTCGCGCGAGGACAACCGCCGCCCCGCACAACATCGCCATGTGGCCGTCATGCCCGCAGGCGTGCATGTGCCCGGGAATTTCGGACGCATAGGTCAGCCCGGTTATTTCCTGGAGTTCGAGACCGTCCATGTCGGCGCGCAGCGCGATAATGGGACCGTCGTCCGGACCGATCTCTCCCACCAGCCCCGTTCCTCCCGCATACCCCCGTCTCACGTGAATTCCCGCCTGTGCCAGGTATCCGGCAATGCAGTCGGAAGTCCAATGCTCCTCGTACCGGATATCAGGATGGCGGTGCAGCGTGTGGCGTAAGGCCGTTATTTCGGGGATTAGCGCGCCTATTTCTGCGTCCAGGCGCTTCTGGCTTAAAAAAGGCATTACAGGCGGAGATCCTTTCATAGCGGTACAAAATACGGCTGTTCATTAAGCAGATTGTACACAAATCCTAAGAGACGTCGCCATTTTATTTTATGTCTTTCTTTCGTTTTCGGGCAATGCCGGTGTTGCTTTTAAATACCGTTTCTATCTCACTTTGTGCCAGGCTCTTTTATACTGTATTGAATCATCAGGAGCGTGTGGGAAAGGGCGATTCGTTGGAATGAACCGCCATAGAACAGGTATGATGAGTCGCGTTTATAAGCAGAAGGGAAATCGAATGGAAGATCATCCTGCCAAATCCCGGCGGCATCCGGTAATGCGCGTTCTGATTGCGCTGGAATGGCTGTTTGTCCTCTGGCTGGCCCTGGAGTCCGTGGAAGCCGGCAGAAGTTTTATCGCGGAGCGAGCCTATCAAGATTATAATTACCAGCAGAACTTGAAGGTGTACGGAATGGCGCCGGCAGAAGAGCAGGATGTGAAGGCCAATCCGTTCATCGGGCGGCAGGAAGCCTCGGTCCTCTGGGAAGGAAAGGAATCCATTTTGGACGCGGCCGCCATCACAATTCCCGGCGATGTTTTGGAGATGGTGTTTCAGGGGAAAATGCGGGCCCTGTTCGACAAGGAGGGACACCTGCTGGAGTCCTGCGGCGAACCCCTGATTGAGCAGGACCTGCTGCGCCATATGCACGGTTTGCAGGCCGATGCCGTGTGGGGCAAACTCCTGCAGGCGGTCCGCGATGACGAGGAGTACTTGGAAGCGCGATGTACCCTGACCTTGGGTACGCCGGTCCATTATGCGGTCAGCCTGAAAAAGATGGAGGACGCCGGGGCCAAACGCTTTGAGGTCGTTGCCCAGGACATCAATGATCAGATGCCTCTGGAGGCGCTTCATTACGGCGAGGTGCCCGGTCCGGACTCGCCTTGGGAAATCATGTTTTACAGGTATAAGAAAAATTGGAGCGTTCCCGATAATACACTCTTACAGACCAACGAATTCGGGTTTCGGGACCATGCCATTGCGATGCCCAAGCCGGAGGGTGTTTACAGGATTGTGTGTATAGGCGGTTCCACCACCGAGGAAGGGAACACGACGGACGCCACGTATCCAAAAATTGTGGAACGGAAACTGGCGGAACGTTTTAGTGAAGGGCAAATCGAGGTTATCAATGCCGGAACCTGTGGAACCAACACGTATAACATGCGGCGGCGTTTCGCGGATTTTCTTGCCTTGCAGCCCGACCTGATTCTGTTTTATGGGGGCGTCAATGATACCACGCACCTGCATTCCCAGTTCTGGTTGGAATCCGTGCCCGGATGGAAAAAGTGGGCGCGCCGTTCCTTTATCTTAAAGCGTTATTTCGGCTTCCATCTGCTGCCCGGGGCGGAGGAACTGAGCGGCTATATGCGGGACACCACTTATCGCAACCTGCTGGCCATGCGCCATGCCGCCCGGAAGCACGGGGTGGAGATGGCCTGGTGCAGTTTCGCCTATCCGACCTTGCACTGGTATGACATGCGCGCTAAAAATTACTACGATATCAATATGCGGGATGTCTGGCACGGCCAGGGATTGATTAATTTCAGGGCGTATTGCCGCGTTACGGATGTTTTCAATCAAACAGGCAGGGACATTGCCCAAAAGGAAGGGGTTCCCTGGTTCCCCGTGGCGGAACAGTTTCATGCGGGGCCCGACCATTTCTTCGACATTTGCCATATGACCCCGCAGGGACTGGCACTGAAGACCGATATCTTTGCCGACCTGATTACCGATTACCTGGAAAAACAGGGCTGGCTTCACTCCCCCGGGAAGGATGTACCCTGAGGCGGGTGAACTGAAAACCGGTCCGCCTACCGAATCGCAATCATGCGCTGGATGGGCAGGAGGGCTTTTTCGATTACCTCCGGGGCGAGTTCCACCTTGTACTGCAGTTTTTGAAGCCCCTCGAGGGTGTCTTCAAGGGTAATATAGTTCATATGTTTGCAGCGAAGATTGGTAAGGCGCAGGATGTTGCGATGGGGAAATTCAACGGCAAGATTATCGCTCATGGCGGTTTCCGTGAGGAGGGTATAGGACGGTGCTTCCACATCACGGATATAGTCCACCATGGCCTTGGTGCTTCCGGAAATGTCCACTTTGGCCATGACCTCCGGCGGACATTCGGGGTGCGCCAGAATTACGGTTTCCGGGTGTTCGCTGCGGATGGCATCCACCTGTTCAGGTGTGAACAATTCGTGGACTTCACACGTGCCATGCCACCCTATCACCAGCGGTTGATCGCCGGGAACCGCTTCAAAGGCGCTGGCTTCGGCTTCCGAAGGCAGAAAAGGAATCCCCATTTTTGCCGCCGTATTCGCCGCAAGATAGCGGTCCGGCAGAAAAAGGATCCTGCGGTGGCCTGCGGCTATCAACGTGCTCAGCACCTTGTCCGCATTGCCGGAAGTGCAGCAGTAATCCGATTCCGTTTTGGCATCGGCGTAGGTGTTGACGTAAGAGACCACCACTGCCTCGGGAAACCGTTTTTTTAGCGTCCGGATATCATCGGCGGTGATACCTTCCGCCAGGGAACAGCCGGCCTCTTTTGACGGGACCAGCACGGTCTTTTGGGGATTGAGAATCTTAGCCGTTTCGCCCATGAACCATACGCCACAAAAGACAATGATATCCGCGTCCGTCCGCGCCGCAATTACAGACAGTTGCAGGGAATCGCCCACATGATCGGTCACGGTTGAGTACAAGGCCGGTTCCATGTAGTTATGCCCCAGAATGACGGCATTCTTCTCTCGTTTCAATTGATTGATGGCCTGGACCGTCTGCGCCTTCGCGTCGATATCCGATTCGGGCACAATGCCGTGCAAACGCCTGCGCATGAACTGACGGGTTTCATCGAGGGTCGCTATAGGTGAAAGTGTTTTCTCGTCTGGCATGGGAACTCAGATTCCTTTTATGGGGTGGGCAAAAAAATGTGTACACCTCTTACGATACACCGAGATGTATTGTAGCAGTCCGCCCGGAGAAGTTCAACCGGGCCTGCCGGGTACCATTAATGGGAGAAGGTTTCATACTGCCGGGCAGCCAAGACACAAGCCATATCCCCGTCAGGTCCCGGGCTCCTTTTGGAGCCGCGCGTTTATTGGTCCCAGACTTACCGGGAATAGTTGGGCGACAGTTGGTTTTGATCAGTGATGTGATATACTCCCGGTTGCGTAAACCTGCGTAATTATCCCCGATATAAAGCCTTGAAACCCTATGTCTAAGTATCCTCCCCTTCATGAAGAAACCCCTTGGACCGGCGCACGTGAAGTCATGTGCATGTCCGGCCCCATTATCCTGGGTATGCTCTCTTTCACCGTGATGGAGTTCTTCGATAAGGCGATGGTTTCCTATGTCAGCACGGACGCACTCGCCGCCGTGGGGAGCGCGGGCATCGGGTCCTATACGTTAAGTACTTTGTACATGGGCATCATCAGCGTGGTCACCACGTTTGTCGCCCAGTGTTACGGTCGCGGCGAAAAACATCTTTGCGCGCGCTATTGCTGGCAGGGGATGTACTTGTCGCTTCTGGGCATTTTGTTCGCCCTTGTCTTATGGCCTCTTTCCGAGCCTTTGTTTGCCGCCATGCGCCACAGTCCCGAGGTGACCCGCCTTGAACTGTCCTATTTCCGCACCCGTCTGGCCGGATATGTTTTTATCGGAGTCGGCACGGCCATGGCGGGATTTTTTCAGGCAATCAACCGGTCCCGCATTCCCATGTATGCCGCCATTTTCGGCAATGCCCTGAACCTGATTTTTAATTACCTGTTGATTTTCGGCAAGTTCGGGTTCCCGAGGATGGAGGTGACCGGCGCTGCGTTGGCGACCGTGATATCGACCTTTTTCCAGGCAGCTTTCCTTTCCGTTCTCTTTTTCAGCCGCCGGTTTGATTCCGAATACCAAACACGCGGTTCCTGGCCCTTTGACTGGAACCGGATTCGGGAGATTTTCCGTATTGGCCTGCCGGCGGCCATGACCATGTTCTTTGACGTCGCCAACTGGTGGATTTTCGTCTCCTTTATTGTGGGCTATTTTGGGGCGGTTCAACTGGCAGCCAACGCCATCGCACTCGGTTTTATGCATGTCTGTTTCATGCCTGCCGTGGGGTTGAACCATGGCGTCGCCGCGATTGTCGGGCAATGGCTTGGGCGTGGCGAGGTGGCGCGCGCAAAAGCGCGCACCTATACCGCCATGCGGATTGCCATAGGCTACATGATGGCCATGGGAGGTATTTTTGCCTTGTTCGGCGATAAGATCATCTTACTTGTGTTCAAGACCGAAGCGGACGTTGCCGGGTTGGGGCATAAAATTCTTATTCTTTCAGCCTTCTTTCAGGCCTTTGACGCTGTCAATATCATTTCTACGGGAGCGTTACGGGGGGCGGGCGACACCAGATGGATGATGTTCATGACCATTATCATGTCCTATGTCTTGTTTCTGCCCCTTGCCCTGCTTTTCGGTATCATCTTGAACGGAGGCGCTATCGGTGCCTGGTGCGGCGCCATGATATTTATTATCCTCCTAAGTGCGGTGCTCTTCCATCGCTTTTACAGTGAAGTGTGGCGGGGTATCAATATTTTCAAATACAGTACCCCTGAAAAATAGGAATACGGTCTGCATTCGTTGTCTTGAACACGGGTAAAGACACCGCATCTGATATGTGAATTGAAGCCAAATACGATAGGGCCCATTTGGAACTATGTCAATCACCATGCATTTTATAGTGCAGCCCGAGGAAGAAGGGCTGCGACTGGATAGTTACCTCGCGGGTGCCGTTGAAGATGCCTCTCGTTCTTTTTTAAAGAAGATCATCAAAAATGGCTCTGTTACCGCAAAAGCGGGAGTTTGTACGAAACCCGCCTATGGGGTGTCCGTCGGGGAGGATATCCGCATCGAACTGCCGGACCCGGTACCCGCTGAACCCACGCCGGAAAACATCCCCATTGAAATTCTCTATGAGGATGAAGCCCTTGTCGTGGTCAATAAAGAGGCCGGTATGGTGGTGCATCCCGCCCCGGGACATGAAACAGGCACCCTGGTCAACGCCCTGTTGCATCACTGTGCCGGCTATCAGCATAGCGGCGGTGATGTCAAGCGGCCTGGAATCGTGCACCGGCTGGATCGGGATACTTCGGGAGTGATGGTGGCCGCCAAAACGCAGCGCGCCTACGGTCATCTGGCGCGTCAGGCGGCCGAGCACGCTTTCGACCGTCGGTATGTCGCCCTGGCCCGGGGTGAGTTTAAGGAACAGTTTGGATGCATCAACGCCAGCCTGGGCAGAAGCCTTGTGGAACCGTCCCGAATGGCCGTCACGGGTATAAACGCCCGGGATGCCGTCACCCATTTCGAAACCTTGGAGCGGTTCGGCGTTGCTTGTTTTGTGCGGCTTCGCCTGGAAACAGGGCGGACCCATCAAATTCGGGTACATTTACGTTTCGCCGGACATCCCATCCTGGGGGACCCCGTTTACGGTGAAACCCGGTACCAGTCCTGGAATGTCGCCCGGGAGGTTCTTGACGCCCTTCAACGCCTCACGGGGCAAGCCTTGCATGCGGAATTGCTTGGGTTTGAACACCCCTATACCGGTCAAAAAATGACCTTTTTTGCCGAACCTCCTCAAGATTTCCAGGAAGCTTTGATGGCGTTGCGCACGCTGGTGTCCCCGTTGCAGTGCGATTCCGGGGGAGAAAATAACCGTTAGATGTCCCTGAATAGGATATAATAGGAAACGGGTGTTCTTCGATCGTCAGGTGCACACCTTTGCTTATGCAAGGATTAGGGACCGGTGAACGGTTTGCGATGAGGAACACGTCTTGAAATCAGGCCTGCAGGAAGGTGCGTGACGCTTTCTGGCGGCGTGAGTTTCTCTGGCGGTTGACTCCATCTCCGCAGGATGCGACAGGCGGTTTGGTTACAGTATCTATAGGCGAAAAAATACTATGCAAAACATTAAATACCAGATTCTGCTGAGTGGAATCGTTGCCATTATGGTTGGGTGTCTGATTGTACCGGGCATGGATAGTATCGTTGCGGCTGAGACCATACTTGATGGGGGGGAGGATGAACCTTGTGTTCATGTAGATAGGACGATTCCGGCGGGAAAGTACACGCCCGGAGAGTCTTTGACGGTGGTTATTCATGCCGAATCCAAATGTAATGATGTCTTCGGTTCGCTTGGATTTACTGAATCAATCCCGGAAGATTGGTACTTCGTGGATGTGGGTTCCATCAGGGGAGAAAAACCACCCATCTACCCAGAGGCAGGCAAGACAGGTTTTCTGGAATTTTGCTGGATTAATGTGCCTGAATTTCCAATAGAATTTCAGTACATCATCAAACCAGTCGGGGAAACCAAGGCCCCCTTGAGAATTACGGGGAGTGCCCTGTATTATTTTTCTGTTGGTGGGGTAAATCAATCCGCAGTTGTGGAATCCGTGGTAGAATCCGCTGACTCCCAGCCCCGGGAGGGTGAGACAGAAGGAGAGACTCCCGTTGAAGTAGAGGGGGAACTCAATGGCGAAGGCGAAGGTGAAGCATCGGCGGAAGGAGAACCGGAAATGGAAGGAGAAATCTCGCGGGAGGGCGAAGTTGAAGGGGAAAACGGGGCGGAAGGCGAAGAAGAATCCGAGGTGCAGACCGGTTGTTGTCAAAGCACCCAAAAGTCCCTAAATTCCGGTTTTAATGGAAATTCAACCAACGCGATGGCGGGGAATACCCTGCTGTTACTTTTTGCCGTCGGATGCCTGGCGTTGAACACCTTGAAATGATAAGCATCTTTATCCACTTATTTTAAATTAGTTATTGTCTAGAGTTGACTGTTTCTCCAATTTCTTGATAAGATAAGCATGCAATATCCGTGATTCACTGGATGTTGTATCCGCGGGATACTCAAAAAATCGGACGAAGTCAGGGTAACACTTTTTTGGCAACTTCATCACTGAAACGTTCAAAAGCATTTGAAGATTCCGTACTGGAGCATATTGACCTCCTGTACGCCGTTGCGTTGCGTCTCACACGGAATCCGGCAGATGCTGAAGATTTAACGCAAAATACCTTTGTTAAGGCGCTTAGATTCCACGATAAGTTCAAAGAGGGCACCTATATCAAGGCATGGTTGCTTACCATTTTAAGAAATACGTTCATTAATGAATATCGCAGAAAGGCAAGGCGGCCCATTGAGGTGGAACTTACGGGAATTGAGGTTGCGCCTGAGTTGATGATGGATGGAGGAATTCCCTTTGAAGCGCCAAAGGGAGGCCGCGAAGAACTGCTTGAACTGGTGGATGATCCTGTTCGGAAAGCGGTGGAAGAGTTGCCTGAGGATTTTCGCGAGGCCGTTATTATGGCCGACTTGGAGGACATGTCGTACAAGGAAATCGCCGAGGTCATGAAATGTCCTTTGGGAACTGTCATGTCGCGGTTATACCGGGGGCGTAAACTGTTGCGGGATGCCTTGGAAGGGTACGCCCGGGAAAAGGGCGCGGGTATCGGTCACGTTTAGGGTCCGGCCAAGTTTACGGCATCAGATTGTTTTTTGGTGACAAAACCTCAATAATGCCGGAACAAGCCGTACTTATTTTTTTGTATATGGATGAAAACAACACTTAGAACAGCGCAGGAGAAGCAATCAATGACGAAATATAAAATAGGGTTACTGCCGGGAGATGGAACAGGCCCCGAAGTTTTGGAGGAAGGTCTTAAGGTGATGGGCGCCGCTGCGGCGAAATTCGGCATTACCTTTGACACGGAGCACTACGATTTTGGCGGTGAACGCTATAAACGAACCGGAGAAATACTTCCCGATTCGGCGATACCGGAACTGGCCAAATGTGATGCACTTTTTCTGGGTGCCATCGGACATCCGGATGTGGCCCCTGGGATTTTAGAAAAAGGCATCCTGCTGCGCATTCGCTTCGAGCTGGACCAATACATCAATCTCCGTCCGGTCAAATTATACCCGGGTGTGGAAACGCCTTTGAAAAACAAAGGGCCCGAGGAAATTGACTTTGTGGTTATTCGAGAGAACTCGGCCGGCCTGTATACCGGTGTAGGCGGGGTGCAGCGCCAGGGAACACCCTATGAGGTTGCCATTCAGAATATGGTATACACCCGCAACGAAGTGGACCGATGCTTGCGATATGCTTTTGAGTACACCCGCAAGCGTGATAAACGCAAGGCCTTGACCCTGTGCGGTAAGACCAATGTGCTGACCTATGTCTACGGACTTTGGGAACGCGCTTTTCATGAGATGGGACAGGCGGAATTCGCGGATATCAAGCGGGACTATGCTCATGTGGACGCCACAACCATGTGGATGGTCAAGAACCCGGAATGGTTCGATGTCATCGTCACAGGCAACATGTTCGGCGATATTATCACCGACTTGGGCGCCATGATACAGGGCGGGATGGGCATCGCCGCCGGCGGCAATATCAATCCTAGCGGTGTTTCCATGTTTGAGCCTATCGGCGGCAGCGCGCCAAAATACACCGGTTTGAATGTAATCAACCCGCTGGCGTGTATTTTCGCCGGGCAGATGTTGCTGGAACACTTGGGCGAAGACAAAGCCGCTGCCGCCATTGAGCAGGCTTGTGTCGATTTCCTGAACGCCGGCGTGATCAAAGGCCTTTCGGCCAAAGATATCAAGGATGCCGGAATGACGACGACCGGCATCGGCGATTGGATTGCGAACCGGGTGGCCCAGAGTTAATGTTTTTAGATTTCCCTTCCAAGTGCAAGAGGCTGTCTCAAAACCGTTTAACGCCAGGCATGTAATTCATCAGCGGTTTTCAGAACGCTGAGCGGATGCGGTTTGAGACAGTCTCTGCGACTTAAGAACGACGGTTGACAGCAGAACAAGTTTATAATGCCCCTTGTACTTTCTCAGAATGGTAGAGGACCGGTCCCCGTTTCAAATGAGGCCCCGGAAAGGTTTATTCCGTTTTTGTGCACAATTCAGGTGCATCCGGTTTTGGGCAGGCGATTATGTTGATACGCGAGCAACTCGAAGAGCGGGAATACGCGCTGCTTTCTTCATCCGCAGTGAAGGTCCGTGAGAGTAAAGGCAGGGCCTCCGACGAAGAAGAAGATCCCTATCGTACAGCGTTCCAGCGGGACCGGGACCGAATTCTCCACACCAAGGCATTTCGCAGGCTCAAACGCAAGACACAGGTGTTTCTAGCTCCTGAAGGTGACCACTATCGAACACGATTGACCCACACGCTGGAGGTGTCCCAAATCGCCAGGACCATGGCGCGGGCGTTGTTCTTAAATGAGGACCTGGTTGAGGCGATATCCTTGGGTCATGACTTGGGGCATACGCCTTTTGGTCACGCCGGCGAAACGGTTTTGAACGAACTGTACGCCCCCGGTTTCAAACATTATGAGCAAAGCCTGCGCGTGGTGGATGTACTGGAAAAACGTCATAACGCGGATGGGCTGAATCTTACCGCGGAAGTCCGCGAGGGCATCCTGAATCATTCCAGAGGAAAAGCCTTGATATACGGCCAGCCCGTGCCGGACATGACCAGGGAAAGTCTGATTGTAAGCATTGCCGACGCCATCGCCTATATCAATCATGACGTGGATGATGCTTTGCGTGCAGGCGTCATTAATGATGCATCTTTGCCTGGTGATGCTGTTCGCATTCTGGGGAGCACCCATTCGGAACGTATTGGAAGCATGGTCGTGGGGGTGCTCGAGGGAAGCACTGACAGCGGGATTGGCATTCTTTCGGAGATTTGTGGTGCCATGCGTATTCTAAGGGATTTTCTGTACCGGCAGGTATATCCTTGCGAGGTCATTGAGCAGGAAATACGCAAGGCACGCGGCATGGTGAGGGACTTGTACTTGTATTTACTGGAATATCCCGATGGAGTCATTGAGGAGCGCGGGCGGGAAGATTCACTGGATCGCAGGACGGTGGATTTTGTCGCCGGCATGACCGATGAGTATGCCATGCGGCTTCATCGGCAGCTGTTGCTGCCCCGGCAATGGACCTGAAGAATGCCGCCGCTCATAAACCGGGTAAAATGTCCAACGGCAGCGGGCCGTCGTGATAAAGGGGTTCCCCAAATTTCACCCCGATGCGGTTTCCCCAGAAACGCGCCCGGACCTCTATACCGTCCCAAAATTCCTGTGTGGAAATAAACGTTGCAGGACCCTTGTACCCGGGATTATGAAATTGCGATCTATAGGCTTGCAACGCACGAAGCTTTACGTCGAAGGTCTCCGAAACATCAACGACACAAGAGGGTGTTCCGGCATACTCGGTGTAGGGATGAAAATAGTAAATATGCGGGGCGCGGAAAGATTCCTGGCCTGTTTCAACTCGGCTTAAGCCGGAATAAAAATTGGCATCCCTGCTCAGGGCGTGGGCCGCGGAATGGTCGGGATGCCGGTCCGGCGCCATCAGCGCGATCAGAACCTTTGGCCTGTATTTGCGTATGAAGGGGATGATCTGACGCTGCTGTTCGGGGGTATTTGCAAGACTGCCGTCAGGAAGGCCGACGTTATCCCGCACCGAAATGCCCAGCGTTTCCATGGCGCATTGGGCTTCTTCCAGGCGCTGGACCGCATCACCGCGGCTGCCCAGTTCACCTTTTGTCAAGTCAAGAAGGGCAACCCTGTTCCCCCGGCGGGCGAGTTTGGCCAGGATGCCGCCGCAACCCAATTCCGCATCGTCGGGATGCGCGCCAATCGCAAGAACGTCCATTAGTGTCGTATCGTCCGTCACAATTCCAACTCCTGCATCGTGTCGCTGCTGAAATCGAACTCATGAATCATGTGTTCTATCAGCGGCCAGCCATGTCGAAAAAGAAATGAGAATATGCAAAAAACACGTTCCTGGGGCAGATTGAAGGGATAGAACGCGTTAGTCAGGCGTTGCAGGCGGGATTCCGCTGTCGTTCGACGCTCCTTATCCGCATACAGTAGTGCCCGTTCCAGTTTGTCCAGGTGAAATTGTCCATGGCGGCGGCAAGCCTTCGCCGCTTTTTTGAGCGACTCGGAGGCGGTTGGGGCCGTTAATCTGGATACCATTATGTTCATGGCCTCTTCGACATGGGCGCGATCCTCCATGAAGGTTCTGGAAAGATCCAAGTCCCGACCCCGGTGTAAGAACCGTGTCAACAAGTCTGACTGCGCCGCAAGGTCGTCTTTGGTGATGTTGTAATACCCTAAAAGGCGGTTTAGTTTGACTGTACTTATGACCGCACGCAAGCGCGGATAGACGATTGGCATGGGCAGTTCGAAAAACGAAAAGAGCGGCTTCAACTGCGCCCAATAGTCAATTTCGCCGGGGCCGCCCACATAAGCCACAGGGGCGAACAGGAGTTGCTGCACCACGGGCCTCAAGGCAACATTGGGCGAGAACCGCTCGGGTGAGGCATCCAGCAACGCATGCATTTCATCCACGGTATAGGACAGGCCGCAGCCACGGACCAGGTACTTCCCCTGTTGATAAGTGACATTGCGGCGGTGCCCTTCGACTTCAATGAAGAAATTGCATGCATCGGCGTTGCGCTGAATCGGCGCCTTGAATCCCAGTAAAACAAGTTTTTCCCCCTCTTGGATAAGCAGGCGGGTGCTATGCAGCGGGTTCTCAATTTCCTTGCGCAAAACAGGGATGGAAGCCTTGCGGGCGGCTTCAATGGACGGTTGAAAAAGCCTTAAGTCTGTGCGTGAGAACAGGCGTGCCATGATTAGACAAAACCAATGGGAGAGGGAACGTGCGTCATCCAGCGAATCGTGCAGAAACGACACCACGCCTGCAGTGAGTTCAGAGTTCCAGCAGGATGATGATGCCGTGTCTATCAATTCATGCACCTTGTCCGATAACGGCATGCGGTACATGGGGATATCGCTTGTATTGGCATAAGGTTCATGCGCTTCATAGGTGAGCGAGCGGATTTGGCAACGGCGGTCGAGGAAATGAGTGGTTCGTACTTCGTCAAAGTCATGATCATCACCGGCAACCCAGAAAAGGGGAATACAGGGCTTTCCCTGTCGCCCGAGCGCCTCTGCCGCCTGGATTGTCGTTATGGCTTTCAGAATCGTATACAGCGGCCCGGTAAACATTCCGGGTTGCTGTCCGGTGATAATTACGGGCTCCGTTCCCGTCAAGGGGCTTTTTTCGGCGCCGAGTTCTTTTTGAAAGGAATGGATGGCCCCGGCAAGACTTGGCGTCCACATGCGGTCCGGGGAGGGTCCGGAAAGCAGTAGTTCCGGCGGGGTATCGAATTGGGCCCGAATGGAGGATATCCCGTCCTTGTAGGCCTGTGAGATAGTGTTCATGGCTTTGCTTTGACGCCGCTTATAATCATCCGCGGGCTGTCCAGGCCGTAGGGGGCGCCATGATAATCTCCTTGACAGGTGAAAACCCGCAAGCCCGCCTGGTGGAGCAACGTCGCCAATTCTTCGAAGGTATACAAGCGCACCGATTCATGAATTGTCTCAATGTGCTGGTTGTCCTTGTTCACTTCGACCTGTTTGTTGACACGACGCCTGTCAAAATCAATCCACCGTGTTTCTACAAATGTGTATTCATTCACTGAACGCACCGTTTCTTTCTTAAGGGTGCGTTCCAGGCTCAGGGGATTAAGATAATCCATGAAAAAACGGCCGCCCATGGTCAATACGCGGGCAATCTCGCCCGCCGTCGCTAAATTGTCCGCATCCTCATAGAAGTAACCAAAGCTGGTGAAGAAACTGAAGACGACATCAAAAGCGGTGTTAAAGGGTAAGCGCCGCATGTCCGCGCGCACCAGCCGGGTGGATGGTTTCAAGCGATCCCTTGCCATAAGAAGTAATTCGGCCGAATAATCGATCCCGGTAAGGGTGGCGCCCGTTTCTTCCAGGGTGGCCAGATGTCTGCCTGTGCCGCAACACAGGTCAAGCGCGCGTTCTTCCCTTTGGAGCGCGACCGATGCGCAGGCAAATCTCGCCTCGGGGGCGGCGGCTTCAATGGTACGATGCGCATACAGGATGGGATACAGCGAACCGAACGCAGCCGCATACCATCTTTCCTGTTCCGCTGATTCTTTATGTCCGGAGTCGTTATTCATGGAGGTTCCGAAAAGAAGCGCCAGCTGCGCCTGCAGGGATCAGGGTCTCTTTCTGCGGCAAAAAGGCCTGAGGGGTTTTCCCGCCTGTTATGGGTGCCTCCGCAGGACGGGATGGGCAATATGTCGTGGCATGCCGCTGATGTGCTGAAATAATCCGGAAAATACGCTTGCATGCGTTCGGTATATATGGCAGGATGAAATCCGCCTCCATACTTTCAGGTCCTTTCCAGAAAGGCAATAAGGCAATTATTTCCAGTCAATGAAGGCTTGATAGATTGCCCGGACGGCTTTTTCCAGGTCCCGGTCCTCCACACCGATAATGATGTTCATTTCCGAAGAACCCTGGTCGATAACACGGAGGTTGATACCGGTCTGGGCCATGGCGCCGGTAAGGCGGGCGGCAACCCCGATGTGATGGTTCATGCCTTGGCCGACCGTTGCAATAATGGCCAGTCCGGAAGTAAGACTGAGTTCGTTTGGTGAAAGCTGACGTTCAATTTGTTCCATTATGACCGGGCCCTTGTTGCCCAGTTCATTGTCATGAACGATGACCGAAACTGTGTCGATGCCTGAGGGCATATGTTCCCAGCTTACGCCCATTTCTTCAAAAATAGACAACAGCTTGCGGCCAAAACCATGCTCTTTGTTCATGAGTGTTTTTTCAATATTGAACATGGAGAAGCCGCCGCGTCCTGCAATTCCACAAACCGGGGAGGTCGCGGTGCGCTTCTGGACAATCATTGTTCCCGGGTTTTTCGGGTCCCGTGTATTCAGTATCTGAATGGGAATCCCGGGCTCTTGAACCGGAAATATGGCTTCATCGTGCAGTACGGTCGCTCCCATATAGGATAACTCGCGCAACTCCCGGTAGGTGACTTCTTCAATCCGCTTCGCATCCGCAACAATGCGGGGATCCGCCATGCAGAACCCGGATACATCCGTCCAATTTTCATACAGGCAGGATTTCGATGCGCGCGCGACAATCGCGCCGGTAACATCGCTACCCCCGCGCGAAAAAGTCTGGATCGTTCCATCTGGTAGTGCGCCATAAAACCCGGGAATGACGAAATAACCCGGCCCGGTCAGTCTGGCGCCCAGGCGTTCATAAGTGTCGGGATCAAGTTTTCCGTTCTCCTTGAACAGGATGCACTCGGCGGGGTCGACAAAAACGGCTTCCAGTACTTCCGCGAGGAGCCTTCCGTTGAGGTATTCCCCACGGGAAGCCATGTAATCCGGCGTTTTGTCCCGGCCGGCGCACTGGGCAATTTCGTCCAGGCAGGCGCGAATATCAAAGGTGACCCCCAACTCATGGGCAAGGCTCCCGAAACGTTCTTCAATGATGTTTCGCGGTTCGGACGCATCCAGTCCCTGCCTCGCCATCCCATGCCAGGCATAAAGCAAATCGGTGATTTTTTTGTCCTCCCCATGGCGTTTCCCCGGCGCCGAAGGGACAATATACCTCCGCGAGGTATTCGATTTGATGATGGATACGGCATTGCGAATACAAGACGCGTCCGCAAGGGAAGACCCGCCAAATTTGCACGTGATGAACTGCATATGGAATTCTGTTCTACTCCGCTTTTGTATATGGTTTTACACTATAGGATATGACGACGAACTCAATACCCCGCCACGGCTGATTATACACGATGCAGGTTAGAAAAACAGGTCAAGTATCTTGCGCTCTATGTCATTATAGGTGACATAGAGCATCAACGCAATCAGCAACAAAATGCCGACCTGTTGCAGGCGCTCAAGAAATTTGGTATTTAACGGCTTGCCCCGAACGGCTTCCAAGGCATTCATCACCACCTGCCCACCGTCAAGCGCAGGCAGGGGTAACAGGTTAAGTATAAACAAATTGACGCTGATAAATGCCGTGATTTTGAAAAGCCAGTCCAGTCCGGCTCTCGCCGCTTTTGTCGTTACTTCATAAATCATCAGTGGTCCGCCGAGGTCCTTGGGACTAACGGTTCTCTGAAACAGGCCGACAATCGTTTGTACGGTGCGCTCCACCGCAAGATAACTCTGGTAGGAGGCGTGTTGAATAATACGGGAAGGGGGGACCCGCTGCAAAACTGACCTGGGGTGTAGCGCCACGCCAATGGCGCGCACTGCGGCTACCTCCACCGATGCTTTGAAACGCTGTTCTTCGTGAATGAGCCCGAAGAGTTTTGCCGGGCGCAATACGGAAAGTTCGATGGTCGTGCCGGGTTCCGATTCCTCAATCTGCTGCAATTTCTTTGCTGTTACCGGCTTGCCGTTGGCCTCCAGAAGAACATCGCCCGGTTTCAGCTGTGTTCGCTCTGAAACCGCTTCCGTAATCCCCAGAATGGACGCCTGGCCGTTTTCATCTTCTGGATTGCCGAAAGATATATCTCTGACTCTGCCGATGGTTTTTGGAAACGCCTTGATGTCAAGGGGCTTTCCTGCCCGCTGAATGGTTACGGATATTTCCTGATTTTCTCCGGTGTCTTCGACGTATTTGATGAAGGCGGACAAGGATACCGGCTTGCCGTCAACCTCTTGTATGATGTCGCCTTCCTGAAATCCGGACGCTTCGGCGGGACTGCCCGGCAAAACCTTCTGGACCAGGGCGGTTTCATAAGGTCCAACGCCGAAGCGTGCATGCCCTGTTTCATCCAGAACTCGTGGTGTGACGCGGGAAAGATACTGCGCCGTGGCCCCCGAATGGTCGGTGCGCTCGAGCAGTATTTCATGGGACTTGTTGTCGCCCCCTAAAACGGCGGCAATGGCCAAGTCTGTCATATTACTGATTTCACGGCCGTTGACGCTCAGAATACGGTCCCCTATCTGCCAGCCGATGGCCTCTGGTTTAGTGTCCTCATGAAACGTCTGGTCTTTGCCCGCAAAATACAGCGGCGCTTCCAGCACGGGCGCGTTTTCTTCTATGTCGCCCACGCGCGCTTCCACTTCCCACTCCGGGACATAACTGCCGACAAGGCCCACTATGGCATACAACAACACGGCAAGAACCAGGTTCATGAAAGGGCCGGCCAGCAAAACCCCCATTCGCTGCAATACGGGTTTTTTGTTAAACCAGCGTTCTTCAGGGATGCCCCCGTATTGGTCCTCCCGTTCCTCATCCGTCAGCGGAACGTCTTCCTGCCCAGCCATCATCACAAAACCGCCCAAGGGCAACGCCCCGACACAGTAATCCGTTTCTCCCCATTGAAACCCGAACAATCGGGGCGGCATTCCAATACTGAACCGTTTTACATAAATACCAAAAGCTTTTGCCGCGAGAAAATGTCCCAATTCATGAAAAAAAATCAGGAGGCTTAAAACCACAACAAAAACAAGAATATTAATTAGCATTGGCGGTTATTCCATGGTTCGGGCAATAGCCCGGGCGCATTCCCGGGCGGTTCGGTCCGCTTCGAGTATCGCGTCCAATCTATATTCGGAAGAGATATCGCAGCGTTCCAGGGTTTGGTCGACAATCTCGGCGATTGTGTTAAAGGCAATTTTCCCCGCGCAAAACAGCTCCACAGCTATCTCGTTAGCACCGTTCAGGACTGCCGGGGCCGTGCCCCCGGCTTGAGCCGCCCTGCGTGCCAGCCGCAAACACGGGAAAGCGCTATCATTCGGCGTACTGAAGCTTAGTTTCGTTAACGATGTCACGTCAAGCCGCATATCGCATGGTGCGGGTAGCCGTTCCGGAAAACCAAGCGCATACGCTATCGGCAGACGCATGTCGGTTCTCCCGAGCTGGGCGATCAGGCTTCCATCATTAAACTCGACCATGCTATGTACGATGCTTTGAGGATGTATGACAACCTGAATCTGGTCTGATCGTAGACCAAACAACCACATTGCTTCAATTATTTCCAGTCCCTTGTTCATGAGCGTTGCGGAGTCCACGCTGATTTTATTGCCCATGTCCCATGTCGGATGGCGCATGGCTTGCTCAGGGGTGATGTGGTGCAATTCCTCCGGGCTTTTATCGTAAAACGGCCCGCCCGAAGCCGTAAGATGGACACATCGCACATCCTCCCTGCGATTACCCTGCATACATTGAAAAATAGCGCTGTGTTCACTGTCTATGGGCAACACGCTTATACCGGCGCGGCGCGCCTTCTCAAGGATATACCTGCCCGCCATTACCAGGGGCTCTTTGTTCGCGATGGCCACATGGTTTCCGGCGTTTATTGCGGCCAGAAGAGGATTGAGCCCAACCGCGCCGACCAGGGCGTTTACCACCAAATCCGCAGGGTGGGCAGCCACCTCTTTAAGACCTTCGATGCCGGAAAAAATAGCGCAGCCTGGATTGGAATCCCGCAGCGCTTCTGCGGCTTCCACGTGATGAAGCGCGGCCAGAGCTGGACGAAATTCAAGGATTTGTTCACGAAGCAACCCGGCGTTGCCGCGAGCCGCGAGGGCTTCGACTTTAAACGCTTGCGGGTTTCTCCTGATTACATCAAGAGTATTTCTACCAATACTGCCGGTGGAACCCAATATGGAAATACGTTTGACCATCGCGCATATATATCCGGGAGTTGCTATTCAAGAATCGGGTTAACGCAAGCGTCAGATCCGTTTTCGCCCGCCTCTTCCCGTAATTGATACCGCTGCGTGATAAGTTCTTTTATCTCGGTTGCCGTGTGCATTTGCAGCACTTGCACGGCAAAGGCCTGGGCGTCTTTGAAGGAAATCCGGCTGATGCCGGAGCGTACCAGCGGAATGGAGACGGGAGCCATGCTCAAGGAAGAGATACCCAAACCCAGCAGCAATTCCGTATATAACGGATCACCGGCCATTTCCCCGCAAATGCTGCAGGAGATGCCCGCTGCCCGTGCCGCTTCTGCTGCGGTATGAATCATACGCAAAACCGCAGGATGGGTGGGTTGATATAAATGGGCAATCTTTTCATTTACCCGGTCAACCGCCAGTAAGTATTGGATCAGATCATTCGTGCCGAGGCTGAAGAAGTCGCATTCCTCAGCCAGGAGGTCGGCAAGGGCTACCGCGGACGGCACTTCAATCATTGACCCGATTTGAATGGTTGGATTGTACTCGATGTTTTTCTGGTCCAACTCGTGGCGCACCTCATTTACGATGGTTTTTACCTGACGGAGCTCTTCAATACCGCTAATCATGGGAAACATGATTCGCAAATTACCGTGGATGCTGGCTCGCAACATGGCCCGAAGCTGGGTCTTGAAAATATCGGGCCGGGCCAGGCAGAAGCGGACCGCGCGCCAGCCCAGTTGTGGATTGTCTTCTTTCAGCATCTGAAGGTGAGCGATAAATTTGTCACCGCCGATATCAATGGTGCGCAGAGTGACGGGCAGGGGGGCAAGAGAGCGTACCACATGGGCATAAGCCTCATATTGCTCTTCTTCATTGGGAAGGGTATCCCGGTTGATGAACAGATACTCGGTTCGATACAGGCCTATTCCGTGGGCGTTTACCCGCAGGCTGTGTTCAATTTCAAAAGGCAGCTCAATATTGGCACAGAGTTCCACTTCCACGCCATCGGAGGTTAATGCAGGTCCTTTGGCGCTGGTTTGAAGCAGTTTTCTTTGTCGCAATGCCAGCGTCTGCCGCGCCTTCTCATAGCGGGCTATAGTCGCCGCCTCTGGATTAATAATGATCTGTCCTGCGGTGCCGTCAACGATGACGGTCGCGCCGGCGGGAACGGTTTCAAACACATTCGGAATGCCGACTACCGCCGGGATTTCCAAGGCACGCGCCAGAATGGCTGAATGGCTGGTAACGCTGCCCGCCTCCACCGCGAGCCCGATGGCTTTGGTAATATCCATCGAGGCCGTGTCCGACGGGGTCAGGTCTCGAGCAATGATAACGCTGGTGCGTTCCAAGTGGCGCAAGTTGGGGCGCTCGGCTGCGAGAAGATGGCGCAGAAGACGATCAACGACATCCAACATATCCGCCGTCCTCTCACGGAAACGCGGATCATCTATTTGGCTCATGGCCTGAACATAGCGTTTGGCGAGATTATGGAGGATAAATTCGACATTATGTTGCTCTATCTCAAGTTGATGTGCGATATCTTCACGAAGCGCAACATCATCCAGAATCATTATGTGGGCGCGGAATATTTCCGCATGCGTTTTACCCAGGCCTTCGACGGTATGGTTGTAAATGGAGTTTAAGTCGCTGCGTGTCGCCTCGATCGCCTCATTGAGGCGTCTTTGTTCCGCGGCCAGATCCGTAATGGTATACTGCGGCACATCATACGCGTCATGGGAAAACCTTAGTGCCGCCGCCAGTGCAATTCCCGGCGATACGCCGATCCCTTGTAGGTATGTTTCCAATAAACCATCTCCGGTTGTTTAAGATAATAGTATGATGCACACAAGCGTTTGAATTATCCGGTATCAAGGCCCTGCTGTCTGGCAGCGGCCTTTTCATCACAGGAAGATACACGTGCGGTTTACAGGGGAACTTCCTTGATTGCTTTCAACGCTGCCGACGCGTCAGACCCCTTGCAGATTACTTCAAGGCGGCTTTCAAAGGGTGCATTTAAACTTAGTATTCCTAAGAGGCTTTTTCCGTTTACCTGGTGCCCGTTGTTATTTATGGAAATCTCGCATTTGAATTTTGACGCGCACTCGGCCAGTTGCGAGGATGGCCGAACATGCAGTCCCAAGGGATCCTTGATTTCAACTTCGTCCCTCGCCTCCTCATGGTATCGCAAAATGGTTTGTGGTTCAGGATCCAGAATGACGAGGCCCTTGACACAGTCAAGTACGGCGTTGGCACCGTCGGTCACCTGCTCCACGATATCCGCCACGTCTATTACGGCGGGTATTTCAAGGGCATGTGCCATAACGGACGGGCAACAGGCCATTCCCCCCGCTTCCGTTATCAGGCCGGCGGCGTTTTCCAGGGCCGGGAAGGCCAGGTCCGAGGGTGAAAGGTTGCGGGCCACGATTATCTTAGCGGAGGCGGCAGGAGTTACGTCGCCTGATGCAGGTTTCAAGTGGCGCAAAATGTGGTCAATGACTATGAGAAGGTCCTCGGTTCGCTCCCTGAATCTGGGATCATCAATCGGCTCCAGCATTTGTATATACTGTTTGGCGCGGATATCAAGAACGTGCTCTATGTTGTAACGTTTTTGTTCGAGGGAAATAACCACTTCGTTGTAAAAAGATTCATCATCCAGTATCATCAGATGGGTGCGAACGATATCCGCATGAGCCTTGTATCCGTCTACATGCATCTGATTGTAGATGGAGGTCAAGTCCTTGCGTGTGGCTTCGATGGCTTCATTCAGACGTCGCAACTCGTTTTCCACATCGGAAATGGAATAGCGGGAAATGCTGCCATTACGATGGTAGTGTGAAAATACAAATACTTCTCCCGAAACGCTTTTTTGGGAGATACCAGTGCCTTTCAGGTGTCTTTCCAAGAGATGCTCCTGTCACGGTTACGTTTAGGGTTCGCCAAAACCGGATTCAAATATTTGCTTGATTGCCGCAAGGGCTCCCGATGCGTCCGGACCTTTACAATGAATCACCAGTCTGGTCCCGTGCGCGGCGCCAAGCGTAAGCAACCCCATAATGCTCTTGGCATTCACAAGGTTGTCGTCATAGCGTATATATATATCACTTTCAAACTCAGAGGCGCGCCGTGCAAGTGCTGCCGCTGGGCGTGCATGAATGCCCAAAGCGTTATTGACTACTACGTCTCCACTGACATCATACATAATACATGCACCCTTACCTGTCCAATAATGATCGTGTCTTAGGGGTTGGGATAATCACGAAAAAAAATTACAGTTCTAATCATACCTTGATTCAATGTGAGAAATAGTTAATCAATCAATCTGGATGCCATTACGCGAAAATCGATAGTGAATTCTTTTCCGTCTCCAGGAAGGTTCCAGCAGGGCAGCAAGATGCATCCCTGATGCACGCGTTCCTGTCCATCTTCAGATTGGCTGACCGTATCCAAGGGGAACCGGAACACTCGGGCCGGAGGCAAAAAAGAAAACGCAAGTTCGAGACGTTGCCAGTCGTCCCTTGCCGCAAGGTGCTTTGTCGCCGGCAGTTCTCCACGTACGCCCAATCTTCCATCATCCACCTTGATGTGCTCAGACCAAAGGTAACGGTCGGGCGCATTCCCCGTAAGGAAATTAACGGCCAGTTCTACCCCGAAAAGTATATCAGATGGGAGCGCGCAGTCAAAATGGATAGTATAGGTTACATCAAAACAGGATTCTCCACGCGGCAACTTCACGTTTTTCTGGAGATGCAGTAGTCCTCCTGCCGTGCCGGCAATAGTACCGTATGCTTCCAGGGAAATCTGGCCGTCTTTTCCGGACATGGTGTATGGATGCCTGGCGAAAGAGCCCAGTTCCGGTTCCAGACCGCTCCATAAAGAGTCCGCAGAGGCGGTGTTCGCGATAAAACGGTCACGCAGGGAAACGCGGCGCCAGGGATCGTAAACAAGCAGTTTATCCAAGTCTTTTTCTTTGGCTTTAACAAGATCGTGTATGCTCAGGTCGCCCCCGGATTCCTCTCCCACCAGAACGCCGCCGTGGCGAAGCTGGTCGTGGTATACTTCTTCCCGACGTGTAAGTACATTCCCAAAATTAAAGGGTTGTGGCTTGTAGTCAAATTCAAACAGGGTGCCCCCATCAGAGGGCTTGAAGAATAGCGCGATATGGTCATTTTCAAGTATGCCCTCCAAGTTTCCGTCCGCATCAAAGTCCACCGCTACAAAACGGCTTTGCGCCGTGTCACGGACTTCTACTGCGTCCATAAGTGCGTCTGATGCAATAATCTTTTCATACAGTGCGGTGCGCAGGTGATTCAGATAGAGGCCGCCGAAAACACCATGCCAATAGGCGCAGTTACATTGGCCTTGGTGCAGCATCTTTTCGGCCTCGTCAAGCATTTCAGACGCAGGCATTTCACGGCGCAGCCGGTCCAGGCGTGTGCTGGTGCGCAGCATCCGCTTCTGGATGTTGTTGGATTCCTCATATTTAGATAGAAAACTCCGCCAGAATCCTCCTCGCATGAATCGGGCACACCTCTGGTGCAAATCGGGCGATTGGCGGAGTTTTTCCCGGGCCCGCACGAGTTCCCGTTGCATGGCCGTCGGCAGGGCCCAGGTCATCATTTCATCATAAGACGCGCAAGGGATGTAGGTGCGGCCAAGGGCGGTATTGGCGTCCAGGTATTGCGAATAGGTAACGCTGTGCAGCCAGTCCTTGTTTTCGGTCAACGCCTGAAAAAAATGCTCCAGCCATCCTTCTTTATAGACGCTCTTGTTTGTTCCCGGCCACACCCCGAATTTTTCGTAATCGTCGTGAAGCACCGCACATCGTGTTCCCGACTCCGTGGCTTGGTCATTCAGCCAGGTTATGGTTTCCTCTACCTGGTGGAATGGAACCAAATAGCGTAACCGCTCCAGTATGGGAAAGACTTTCACGGTAAAGCCCTCGTCTTCGGTCATGTAATAGCCGAACATCTGTTCTGGCTCCAGGCCGGAGCAGAGAAAATGCGCGTCATCCAGCGGGGTATATTCGATGCCGGATTTGGCCAGAATATGCGCCATCTGCGGTTCCCAGACACGTTCCGTCAGCCACATGCCCCGTACCTTTGCGCCGAATCGTTTCTCGCAATAGAGGTGCATCCGTTCAATCTGTCGCAGGGCGTCCCGTTCCGGGATGGCGCATAGAAGCGGTTCATAATAGCCGCCGCCCATCATTTCTATCTGTCCACTGCTTACCAATGCCGCGAGACGGTCCAGAAAATCCGGGGCGGCGTGTTCAAACCAGTCCAGGAGCGGACCAGTAAAATGCATGGTAACCTGGACGCCCGGAAAGTGCTCCAATACATCGAGAAAAGGGCGGTAACATTCCCGGTAGGCCCGTTCAAAAACAAAGTCAAAGTTGCCGACCGGTTGGTGGGCATGACAGCCGAAAATCAGGTTGATGGTCTTCATAGGAAAAACTTCTTTCTCATACGGGCGTTTCAGCGCGGGCGCTGCCCGCACTCAAGATCACTATAAATAAAACAGTCGGTACGTCCTTCCCCGTCAGGGTGTCAAAGGCTCCTCGTGCGACAGGCAGTGCAGCGTGCCAAACCCCCATACCAGGTCTACGGCGTGGATTCCCGCCACGTGCCGGTCGGGAAACAATTCCGTCAGTATTCCGAGGGCCTGGTAGTCCTTTGCATCGTTAAATGTCGGAACAAGGACGGTATTATTGGCGATATAAAAATTGGCATAACTGGCCGGCAAACGGAAACCGCGGAAGAAGAGGGGAGAAGGCATGGGCAGGTCAATGACCGTGAGCGGTTGTCCGCCGTGAAGGCGTATGTCTTCAAGGCGTTCCCGGTTTTCTTCCAGCACAGGGTAGTTAATATCTTTTGGATTGGTTTCACGGCATAGAACGACGGTTGTGGGAGTTACGAAACGGCAAATATCATCGATGTGGCCGTGCGTGTCATCTCCCGTGATGCCCGCGCCCAGCCAGAGCACGTTTCGGATGCCCAGATACTTCCTGAACACCGCCTCATAGTCTTGCCTGGAAAACCCCGGATTTCGGACTTGGCAGGTATTCTCTAAAAGGCATTCTTCCGTTGTGAGCAAGTCACCGCAACCGTTCGTGTCCACGCCCCCCCCCTCCAGGACGACCGGGCGGCCCTTATGAATGGCAGGATGCAGGGGGAGCTTCAAGGCCCCGGCAATTTCACCGGGCCACCGTTCATCCCGGGTGTGATTATCATATTTTGCCCAGCCGTTAAACCGGAATTTAACGGCGGACAATCTGCCGCGCGGACCCTTGATGAAAAAGGGGGAGATGTCTCGCATCCAGCCGCGGTCCAGGGGCGCGACATGAAATTCCAGTACCCCGGTATCGATACCCGCATCTTTACACATGCGCTCCGCCCGACGGCGGGCAGCATCGCCTTCAACAGCCAAATGTATTTTTTCGTGGGGCGCCAGATGTCGGATAATCTCAACAAACGCCCAGAGAACCGGGATAAACTTGCCCGGCCAGTCCTGTTTGTTGAAGGGAAAGGCAAGATGCGTCGCCCGGTGAGGTTCCCATTCGGCGGGAAGCCGTGCCCCTTGAGTTGTTGTTGAAAGTTTTGGTTTTGGCATATCGATGTTTGTATCTCACCTATCCAAAAAGCGGTGTTGTATCCCTTCGTACGCTTCTATCCGGCGGTCTCTCAGGAAAGGCCAGTTCTGCCGTATGGTTTCAAGATGTTCCGGGTCGATTTCCGCCAGAAGCAGTTCTTCCCCGTCAGAAGAGGACTCCGCTAGAAGTTCTCCCTGGGGGCCGCAGATGAAGGAGGAACCCCAGAACTGTATGCCGGCCTGGTGCTCTTCCGGTTCAAAACCAACCCGGTTGGCGGCGCCAAGATAAACGCCGTTGGCGATGGCATGGCCCCGCTGTACTGTTCGCCAGGCGTCCAACTGAGCCTGTCCGCAGGCCTCCTTTTCGTGGGGATGCCAGCCTATGGCCGTGGGGTACAGAAGTGTCCCGGCACCGCGTAGTGCCGCGACCCGGGCCGCTTCAGGGTACCATTGGTCCCAGCAAATCAGCGGTGCAATCCTGCCGTAGTGTGTGTCGAAGGCTTTGAATCCCAGATCGCCCGGAGCGAAATAATATTTTTCATAGTAGGCGGGATCATCCGGAATATGCATCTTCCGATACAAGCCCAGCGGGTTTCCGTCCGCATTGATGACCATGACGCTGTTGTGATAGACCCCCGGACCGCGCCGTTCGAAAAACGGCACAATCATCACGACCGCATTTTCCTCTGAAAATCGGGCAAACCGTTTCATCAAGGGCCCGTCAGCGCTTTCCGCATACTGGAACCGGCCGGTGTCTTCCCGTTGACAAAAGTATCGGGAGGCAAACAGTTCAGGGAGACAGATGACCTGGGCGCTCTGGCGCACGGCCTTTTCACACCAGCCAATCGCGCGGTTGATGTTGGTTTCCACATCTTCGTCCATGGACATCTGTACCAGGGCAAGCGTGAATTTGTGAGAGGATATTGAGTTTACCATCACGGTACATTCCTTCGGTCAAGGCTCGTGCGGGAGCAACTAAACTTAGGTGCGTTTCAGGTCCTTTTTGCGTTTATTCTTGATATAGGTTTCAGCCGCCACAAGTCCCACTGCGGCAATGGTAACGCCAACACGGACATATCGTTTCACTTGCAGGCTGGACTTTTTGCCCGTCTTGCAATAGGTGGCGAAATGTTCACAATTATTTCGGAATAGACTGTAACCGGTTTTATCTAAGTGTTCCTCTGCCAGGTGAAGTGTTTCTTCAACGGGCAGCACGTCGACGCCTTCCGAATAACGCAAAATCCCCTTCTGGCCGCCCTGGAGAAATGCTTCCATGGGTACCCGGCACACCTTGGCTTCCACCTGATGCAGTGGTTCTCCGGAAAAATGGATAACCGTGCCGTCGCCCATGTCAATCCCATGATGCTGATACGCGCCCCCCATCCGTTTCACTATAATATGGTCGCCTGCAGACATTACTTTATGCGCTCCTTGAGGTTCCTGCGTGCTGAATCAGGACCTTCGTTACGAAATACCATTATCAAAAACAAAAAGTGTCTACTTCGAAAATTCCTATGATATTTTCGTGGTTTCCGGGTGAGCCATAGGCTCATGGCAACTCGTTCCCAAATTCCATTGTTTTCCCAAGAAAACGTCTTTATCTTATTCATTTTACAGGATATATGATCCATCGTTTTCTCGTAGTATGGGCGGCCTGCGGGCGTGCAGACTCGTTCCCAAATTTCATTTGGGAACGCAATCTCTCTTGAAATTCGATTTCCTTTTTCGCGCTGGTACGTCTGGTGTATTCCGGCACGCACCTAAAGTTGCGAAGTGGAACTTCGCCGACAACAGCATTCCCAAATGGAATTTGGGAACGAGGGAAAAAGGTAATCTCGTTACCCCGTCATCGCGAGCGCAGCGAAGCGAACTCGGCGTAAAAACACGCCTGCTGCAAACGGGATTGCTTCACTTTGTTCGCAATGACAAGTATAATTAAATTATTGATATTTTAGCAATAAAAAATCGTTTTTTGGAAGAAATAAACGCATCATTTTGCGGCGTGCGTATTCTGATTGATTGCGCCCATCCATTCTGACGGAAGACGTCCCCCTGTTCCAGTCGGTTCAGTCACTTTCCACGAGTCGAACGTTCGCGGCGTGGGATGAGGCATCACCCAACAACTATGGTTTGCCTTTAGGGTAATTCAGGGACAGACTAGAATGGCACTAACTTAAGGCAC
>Ga0116149_1001060_pt1 | contig 34564 bp, 31 predicted proteins | sample AD_UKC057_MetaG_FD_89787 | JGI IMG/M metagenome (GOLD analysis project Ga0116149, IMG submission 89787) | Active sludge microbial communities of municipal wastewater-treating anaerobic digesters from USA - AD_UKC057_MetaG | ecosystem: Engineered > Bioreactor > Anaerobic > Digestate | place: USA...
CTTGAAAAAAGCGGAACGGAGTGACCATTGTAGAATGAAATGTAATCCGGTCGGAGGTGCCATGAAATACCTGTTACTTTTACTTACTGCATCATTCATCCTGACATCATGCGGATCAATGCAGTTCTACCACGACGTCTCTCCCGACACAAAAAAGGTATCAACACTGAACCTGCCGACGCCGGTACGGATCAATAGCATTGACGGGAAAAAAGTCAGTTATTATTACCGTCCCGAGGGGCCTTTCACCGAAGATCACCGGTACAAAGACGTATTATACAAGGTGTATCTCGCCCCTGGAAAGCACAATGTCGTATTCGAATACAATTATGTCGGCGCATACGGCAGAGGGATAAGCTCGAAATCCGTCAATCAAATAGGTTTTACCCAAGATTTTCTCGAAGGAAAAAACTACCTGCTGACCATATCGGTAAGCTATGATTATACCAAAATGATCCCGGGGCGCGCGTCCTATGGCAGGATGTATCCGCGGCTTGAACTGATGAAATGATCGCGGCAGGTTAGCCACGGATTCTCTTCACGTACCCGGGACCGGGCTTCCGTATCAAGTCGCACCCGGCATGCTTCATCACGCGCTCCATCTCGCTCCGGAATATATCAAGCGCGCGTGTCACTCCCCGCTCGCAGCCGGCAGCAAGCCCGTACAGGCATGGCCTGCCGATCATGCAACCTTGTCGCACCGAGGGCCTGCTGAAAAAGGGGGGACGAGGTCAAAATCGTGTACGATCCGGGCATGCCGGAGAAAACGATCGCCATCGGTGCCCTGCCCTGGCTCGTCAGGACGGATCCGCCGCTGGTCCGGTGAGACCGGGTCGAGGCGTGCCGTGACCCGTCAGGAACACCGTGCCCTGCATAATCATGACCAAGATAGTTCAGATAAGGCCCATTGTGTCACCTCGGCCATTTCTGAAGAGGGCGCAATTTCTTAGATAATAAAATTTACTATCACCCTGCATTACTTGACTTTACCCGAATAACAACCTATGTTATACTTGATCAACTTCCATTAAGGTTTAAGGCTCTGTTTCGACAGGATCATGTTCATATTTGAAACAGGTGATCAATAACCGGTTCAACTCACGCCAATTGTGTCTTTAGATCGTCTCCTGAAAAAGTCGGTATTTCAAGCTGAATAATACTATTGGAGGCATCGCATTATGATCTGGAAAAAAGCAGAAGCGGACGAGAAGACCGCTATCGTTTCCATGCACTACCAGCATAATCCCGACAGCATCCGCGACCTTTCGGCCGCCCTGGACGAAATCCTCATCGACGGCACAATACGCACGGTCATCTTCACCTCGGCTCATGCAAAGAACTGGCATATCGGAATAGACCTCGCCTGGATGATGGAAGAATACCGCGCAGAGAACCGCCACTCGGTGATCGAGGCGGCTTCGTTCATTAATAAAAATGTGTTCCGAAAGGTTCTTACCATGCCGGCCGTAACGATTGCGGCCATCAACGGGCACGCGTACGCCAATGGAGTTGTCTTCGCCTGTATGAATGACATCCGGTACATGAAAAAGGACCGGGGCTATTTTTGCCTGAACGAGATCGAGAACGGCCTGGGTGACGCTTTTTTGCCGAGCGTGCTGGTACTATTCAGGACCAGGTTCGATCCCTATATAATGGAAGTTATGATCCCGACTGCGAAAAAGATGACTGCACCCGAACTGGAACGCTACGGGATCATTGACAGGGCCTGTGATGACGAAAACGATCTCATGAGGACGGCCCTTGCGCGGGCCCGCCAATTCTCATCGGATGACGATTTGTTTGCCCGGTACCTTGCGGACAAGAAGAAGCGGTACGATGCCGTAATCGATGCGATTGACAGGATTGACCCTGCTACATTCCCCGGTCGTATTGATATATTCTGGAAGCTCATGGAAAGGATGGTTGTGAAGTAACAGGTGATCCGACCAACTCCGGGTCATCCACGGTCTCTGATTTAAGGCAGAAATGAATTTATCTTGATAGTACCATATTTTTTATAGTTATCGTTTAAATTTAAGTCACCTGTGCAGTGCTTTTTGTTTTAATATTTGTTATCCAATCTCTCAGGATTGTTCTCATAAAACGCATTGTATCCAATCAGCCTTTTGTGAAAAGGTGGCACGTTACTAAATATTCAAGCTGTTAAACCTATGTAAAGCCCCCTGTCCGGCGCTTTTGGTGCGACAGTCCACGCCTACTTCTCCTGCAGCTCCATGAGGAAAAACCACGAGCTGCGGGTCGAGGAGACCAGCAGCATGATCATGGCCGCCATGACCAGGGAGAGGCTCCGCGTGTCCAGGAAAAAGAGCACGTGCAGGGACGCGGTAATGATCCCGGTGAAAGCGACAGCGGACCAGCCATATCGACGGAACGCAGCTGCGTATTCCTTCATCCTGATCCTCGATACGAGGCCCCGGGCCGCCATGAACAACCCTGACGTCCCGATGCAGGTCAGGGGTATGCCCACGCCGGTGGGCGATTGGCGCGGGATGATGAGGGTCAGGGAAATGCTGATGATGGCCAGAAAGAGCCCGAAAGTCTGCCGGGAGTAAAACATCAGGTGGGCATTGTCTTTGTGCATGATGACCGACCGGTTCAGGGAGACGGAAACGAAGAGGAGCCCGAGCAGGGTCGCGGAGCACCCCATGATGGTGGCGTAGAATACCTGCCACTCTCCCACCAGCCTGCTGAAATCGGTCATGATGATGTACCTCCAGCGACGATTTTTTCAAGAAGGTGTCATGTTCACGTAGATGTCAACAGATATACTACTGTACTTGTCCATATTCCCTGACTCGCATCAGCTAAAATACGACTGCACCGCGTGCATCGACCGGTCCCCGGCGATACGCTTTTCCAGTTCCTCCCTCATCCTCTCCCTCTCGTCCTCCGGCACATCGTCCGGTACCGGCCATCTCTGCGCCAGCCGTCTGAGCTTCGCCTCGTCATGGATGAGCACGCTGTAATAAAACCAGTCGCCCGTAAGCCGCGCAGCATACAGGACCTCGTCATCGGAGAGGACCTCCCGCGCGCGGCAGGAGAAGATCTTCCCACGGTAGCTCTGGAAACACTCCTGCGGCAACCCGGGAGGTTGTTCCTCCGGATAGAGCAGGCACCCGACAATACTGCCGCCGTCGCGATATCCCACGAAAGGACAGTGCGGGCAGTCTCCAAACAGCGGCGGCAGGGTCAGGGTAAAGGCTTCCCGTGCCGGCTTGAAATAGTAGGAGCCGGTCAGGTTGCTCCTGCCGGCCGTCATTTCCCGGACCAGGTACTCCTTATTGTAATCCGACAGCAAGTCTCTTCTTCCGGAGAACAACCCCCCGATTTCTTCCCGGCATGCCCGGTAATTATGGCTGCCGCAGCACAATGCGCACGAGGCCCCGAACCCGGGCCTGCAGATATTTACCCTGACCCCTTCCGGCATGATTTCTCCCGCATCCCGCTTATATTGCATACACCATGATAAATTCGATGTCACTGTGGCATCATGCAGCGCCTGATGCCACTTCCCTGCCCCGAATGTTAAGCCAGTGTAAAATAGTTAACATTGCACCCCTATTATTGCAAACACATATTGACAGCAAATCTTCATATTTACTACTTTAGCAGCATGAAATGTTAACCATGGCTCTTATGAACGATATTATCACTAAATCCTCCCGCGAGATCGTGGACCTGCTGGCAAAACGCGAGCTTTCCTGCGAAGAGCTGACGCGCATGTACCTCGAGGCCAGGGAGCTGTATGATGCCGTGCTTGGCAGCTTCATCTCAACCTGTCCCGACGAGGAGGTTCTTGACCTCGCGCGGCACAGCGACGCGCGCCGTAAGCGCGGCGAGGAGCTGGGCCCGCTTGACGGCATGCCTGTCGCCGTCAAGGACAACATGCACGCGCGGGGCATACCCACCACCTGCGCCTCGAACATCCTCCAGGGCTACCTGCCGCCCTTCGACGCCACGGCGGTCGCGCTTTTAAAAAAGCGGGGAGCGATCATTCTGGGCAAGACCAACCTCGACGAGTACGCGATGGGATCGACCTGCGAAAACTCCGCGATCCGGATAACGCGCAACCCCTGGGACACGAACCGGGTGCCGGGCGGCTCGTCGGGAGGATCGGCGGCCGCAGTGTCATCCGGCATGGCGGCCCTGGCGCTGGGTTCGGACACCGGCGGCTCCATCCGCCAGCCCGCCGCCTTCTGCGGAATCGTGGGCCTCAAGCCCACCTACGGCCTCGTTTCCCGCTACGGCCTGGTGGCCTACGCCTCGTCCCTGGACCAGATCGGGCCCATGGCGCGCGACGCGTACGGGTGCGCCCTCATGCTGAACGCGATCAGCGGGCATGACCGGCACGATTCCACGTCGCTTGACGCGCCGGCACGGGACTATACGGCGGGCCTTGCCCGCGGCATTGAGGGCATGCGGATCGCGGTGCTGCCGGAGCTCTTCCAGGAGGGCATATCCCCCCTGGTGCGCGAGCAGTTCGAGCATTCGCTCGCTCTCCTCACGGGGCTCGGCGCAGTGGTCGAGCAGGCTTCCATGCCGTCCATACATTACGCGATCGCGACCTACTACTTCATCGCCTGCGCGGAGGCCGCCTCCAACCTGTCCCGCTACGACGGGGTGAAGTACGGGTACCGGAGCGACAGCCAGCGCGACTACCAGGAGATGCTATTCTCGACCCGCTCGCGCGGCCTGGGCCGCGAGGTTAAGAAGCGGATCCTCCTGGGGAACTTCGTGCTGTCGTCGGGCTACTACGACGAGTACTACCGGAAGGCGCTGAAAACGCGCGCCTACATCCGCGACGACATGATGACGATACTCGCGTCGTTCGACGCCATTGCCATGCCCGCGACGCCGGACATCGCCTTTCCACTCGGCGAGAGCGAGAACGATCCGATGAAGATGTACCTGGCGGACGTGACCACGGTCATTGCCAACCTCGCGGGCCTGCCCGCCCTCTCCGTGCCCTCCGGCATGGTGCACGGCCTGCCCGTGGGGCTCCAGCTCGTGGGCCGGCCCCTTGAAGAGGACCGGCTCCTGGGGGTGGCCGCCGCGTTCGAGGAGAAGCGCGGCGGGAGCTTCATGCCGCCGGTCGAGAAAATGCTCGACGACGCGGCCGCCGGAGCGGCCCTCCGGGCGCCGCGGGAAGCGGACACCGGTCGCGCGTCCCTGTCCGCCTATTCGGCCGGGTTCATTAAAACTATTTCGCAATCATACATGGCGCGCGAGGCGCGTCTACCGGAGCGCGCCCTCTGTCGCGACCTGCCGGGCCTCGTGGGGAAACACGCAATCATCGCCGGCTGGGTGCACCGGAAGAAAAGCCTGGGCGGCATCGAGTTTTACGAGCTGCGCGACCGCACCGGTTTCACCCAGCTCGTGCTGGAAGGCGGCACGCAGGACGAGCGGATCGGGCTTGAGACAGTTGTCGAGGCGACCGGCCTCGTCACCAGGGAAGAGCGCAGCCCCTTTGACAACATCGAGCTCAAGGTGGAAACGCTCGCGATTCTCGGCGCCTCCGACCCGAGCCTGCCCGTGCCGCTCAACCGCCCCCTGTCCGGCGTGAACCTCCCCGTGGTGCTCGACAACCGTACCGTGTCGATCCGCAACCCGGAGGCGCTCAGGGCCTTTCGCGTCCAGTCCGAGATCGTGCGGCTTTTCGCGGAGTACCTGCACCGCAACAATTTCACCGAGATCAAGACGCCGAAGATCATTTCGTCCGGCACGGAGGGCGGCACCAACATTTTCAAGGTCAACTACTTCGGCCGCACCGCGTTCCTGGCCCAGTCGCCGCAGTTCTACAAGCAGATCATGGTAGGGAGCGGTCTTGAGCGGGTGTTCGAGGTGGGGCCGGTGTTCCGCGCCGAGCACCACGACACGGTGCGCCACCTGAACGAGTACATCAGCATGGACTTCGAGATGGGGTTCATCCGCGACGAACAGGAGATCATCGACATGCAGGAGGGCCTGCTCCGTTACTTGTTCGACGAGATCAAGAAGTCCGCGGGCCGCTTCCTGGACGACGGCGGCGCGTCGCTGTCCGTGCCGGGGCGCATCCCGCGTATCCACTACCTGGAGGCGCTCGAGATCATCGGCGCGGCAGGCGGCAAGCTCGAGGAGGGCGATATCTCGCCCGAAGGCGAAAAGATACTTTGCTCCCATTTCGAGAAGGAGCGCGGATCGCAGTTCGTGTACGTGGTCGGGTACCCGGTCAAGAAGCGGCCCATGTACACCATGCCGGACGAGCGCGTGCCCGGGTACACCCGGAGCTTCGATCTGCTCTACCGCGGCATCGAGATCACGACCGGCGGCCAGCGCATCCATGACTACGAGATGCTGAAGGAAAACATGAAGATGCTCGGGTTCAACCCGGCCGAGTTCCGCAGCTACCTCGATACGTTCCGGTTCGGCATGCCGCCACACGGCGGCCTGGGCATGGGCCTGGAGCGTCTCACGATGAAGATCATGAACCTGAAAAACATACGGGAGGCAAGCCTGTTTCCCCGAGACATCAACAGGATAACGCCATGACGGAAAGGGCATCCATCAACCTCGACAACCTGATCGACCTCGGCTCGTTCGAGGTGTCGGCCGCAGAGAAGGAGCAGTACGGGAGGGAGCTCGCGGACTTCCTGGAATACGCGCGCGTGATCAACGGCGCGCCCCAGCACCTCCCGCCCGCGAGCCACGCGGTTGAAAGGGAGCAGCTGTTACGAAACGACTCGGCCGCCCCTTTCCCTGAGCGGGAAGCGCTCATGGCCAATGCCCCTGCGCTGCAGGGGACGAGCTACCTGGTCCCGCCCCTGGCCGGCAGCACGGGCGCGACCGGCGAGCGCGATGCGAAGGCGCCCAGATCAGGCGCCGCGTACGAGGCGGTGATCGGTATCGAGGTGCACGCGCAGCTCAACACCGAGACCAAGCTCTTCTGCTCCTGCCCCACACGGTTCGGCACCCGGCCCAACACCAACACCTGCCCGGTCTGCTCGGGCCAGCCCGGCGCGCTCCCGGTCCTGAACCGCGAAGCGGTGCGCATGGCCGTCATGGCAGGCCTGGCCATGCACTGCACGGTCAACCGGCGCTCCCTGTTCGCGCGCAAGAACTACTTCTACCCCGACCTGCCCAAGGGCTACCAGATCTCGCAGTTCGAGGAGCCGGTCTGCTCGGGCGGTTTCGTCGAGATCGAGCTTAACGGCGCGACAAAACGGGTGCGCTTGAACCGGATCCACATGGAGGAGGACGCGGGCAAGATGGTGCACGTGGGAGCGCCCGGCATCTGGGGCTCCAAGGCCAGCGCCGTGGACTACAACCGTTCCAGCGTCCCGCTTGTCGAGATCGTGACCGAGCCGGACATTTCCTCGCCCGCGGAGGCGCGCGAGTTCATGGTGATGCTCCGCGCGATCCTGGTAACGCTCGGCATCTGCAACGGCAACATGGAGGAGGGAAACCTCCGCTGCGACGCCAACATTTCGGTGCGCGAGAAGGGCGACACGGCCCTGGGCGTGAAGGTCGAGATCAAGAACATGAACTCGCTCAAGGCGATCGAACGCGCCCTGGCCTACGAGACGGAACGCCTGATGCGCATGAAGAGCGAGGGCGCGCCGATCACGCAGGAGACGCGCCTCTGGGACGACAGCTCGCAGAAGACGGCGCTCATGCGGAGCAAGGAGGAGTCGCACGATTACCGCTACTTCCCGGACCCGGACCTGCTGCCGCTGGAGATCACGGACGACTGGATCGGGCAGGTGCGCTCCACGCTCCCGGCCATGCCGCTTGCGCGCAAGGTCAGGTACGAAAAGGAATATTCATTCACGGAATCCGAGGCGCGGCTCTTCATGATGAACCCGGGCTATGCGGACTTCTTCGAAAAGACGCTCGCCTCATACGGCAATGCCCGCAACCTGGCCAACTGGCTCATCTCCGAGCTCCTCTCGCACGAGGACGATTTTGAGAAGCTTCACATTACGCCGGAGGACTTCGCCCTGTTTTTAACGAAAATCGACAGCGGCGAGATCAGCGGCCGCCAGGGGAAGGACATTTTACGAAATGCGTTTACGGACCGCAGGGGCCTTATCGAGATCATCGAGGCGGAGGGCCACGCTCAGATAACGGACCGCGGTCCGATTGAGGCGGCCGTGGACGCGGTCATCGCGAAATTCCCGGGCCAGGCCGCCGAATACCGCAGCGGCAAGACAAAGGTGCTCGGGTTCCTCGTGGGCGAGGTGATGAAAGCGACCCGGGGGAAGGCCAATCCCGCAATGGTCAACGAGGTGTTGCGAGATAGACTGGGGTGATTTCAAGGCGATAACTATCGTGCCGCCGCTGCGCGCTCTGACCCCGGGTATACCGATAACAATCGCTTAACGAAGCTGAGACACGGAGACTAAAGCCGCGGCCCAGAATAGGGCTCTGACCCCCCGGCTTGAGGTGACAACCACCCCTCCTCGCACCGATAACTATCGCTTCCGTGGCAAATGCAATTAGTCATGGTTTAATCCAGCGCGACAGGCCGGATTTTTTCATGACACTCGCCTGCTTTTTGTTCAAGTATATTACTCTGGTACCTGTAGCAGACCGATAACTATCGGTTAACGACAAGCCGGCGTTGCTCTGACCCCGGATTATCCGGCTAAAGCACGATACCGCATTAAGCCGGTGCTCTGACCCCGGGAAGGCCCTAGACCCTGCTTTTGCCGGTACAGGATAACGTTACAGCAGGAGAAAACCAACCGCTAAACTTACCCTGGCACCCGATAGGCGGCGATAACTATCGGGCGCCAGATTACTCTGGCAACTGATGTACGTCGCTTACCTCGCAGCCTCACGAAATCACCTCGATCCCGAGGGGGTACTTTGACATCTCATCGCACCCGGCCGTACCGATAACTATCGGGTTCTCGTACCGGAATCCGACGTTCTCTTCGGGACAGGCGTACTGCATGGCGCAGATGAGCACCTCGTTCTCCCGGTACACGTGGTCAGGGTTCGTCCAGTAGGGAAACGGCCCGTCATTGAGGCCGATGCGCCACTCGTCACCCATCATGCCGATACCGTGCTCGAAACCAGGCACCATGAAGTCGGAAAAACCTCCCTCTTCCGCAAGGGCCATCATCTCGTCGGCGAGCGTCGAGGGGGTGATGCCGGCCCGGTACGCTTTCAGCGTGGCCCGCACAATTTTCAGGAAATTCTCCGCGTGCCAGAGCTGGCGGTCGGTTGCGGAGCCGGTAAAATAGTTGTGCGAGTGGTCCCCCAGTCCGAGCATGAACATGGCATGTATGTCCACCATCAGCGGCTCGCCCGGAGCGAGCTTCTTGCGGGTCGCGGGCGTGCACGCGCCGCCGGCCAGGCCGGTGCGGTAGCCGCACGCGATCTCGTTCCCGCCGGTGAACGACCACTCCCACTCGCTGCCGGCGCGGCGCATGGCAAGGGCCGCGATCCCGGCGATCTCGGTCTCGGTCATGCCCTTCCAGCCGCCGTTATCGATGGCGGCGCGCACGGCCTTGTGCCCCTCGTCAACAATGCGCGACGCCTCCCGGAACCGGTTGATGGTTCCGGCATCCTTGATCAGCGCGAGCCGGTCGACTATGGTGTGGGCGTTAACGAGCTCAGAGCCCGCGAGCGCGTCGCGGTACTGCTCGAACTCGTAGTGGGTGAGCCACCCCTCGGGCAGGTAGTTGGACATGCCGCTTTCGATGCCGACCCTTCCCTTTCCGCCCCTGATGTTTTCGCGGATGAAGTCCGCGATCTGCTCGATCTGGTCCTGGCCGCCCATCGGCGCGAACCCGCGCACGTGCTCCTCGTCCACCCACGTGTCATCCGCCACGCGGGCAGCATCGATCACGAACGTGAATGCGGTCGGCATCCCCTCGGCCGGGATCACCACGAAGCTCCGCCAGGGGCAAAACGCGTCCAGCGTCCAGGAGAGCGTACGGAGCCGGGAGCCCAGGTACACGTCGATCTTCTCTTTCGCCATCGCCGCCTGGATCTCGCTGATCCGCTTCGGGAAGTCAATATAGTACGGGTTGTTCGGGTCGAGTTTTCGCGTCATGACAGTCCCTCCTTTAATACTCAGCCTGGATTTTTGCGATCACCTTGTTCAGCCGGTCCACGACCGAAGCGAGCTTCAGGGCCTTCACCATGTTCCCTTTCAGCTTGAGTTTGCCGGTCATGAGCGCCTTCTGGGCGCCCAGCTCCGCGCGCGATATCCGCGCGAACACCTCGTAGTCCCCGGTAATGATGAATTCTGCCGCGGGGGGCGCTCCATTACCCACCAAAACAGCCGACACCGCTCCGTTCTCGAATTTCACGTGAAAAAACCGCTCCGTGCCGTCGGGACAATTCCTGTAGATATTGGACATGGATGACGAGATGTTGTTCATCTTTTCCGGCGAGAGCTCAGCCTTGAGCAGCCTCTCGACCTCGTTGCGCCATTCCGGGCTCAGGTACCTGATCGTTCCGCTCATAATGGACCTCCTCTTTGATGGTGTGTTGATGCTTATTGTTTTCCGGTCCCGCGCCGTGCGCGGGGCTGTTTGAAAATTCCCAGCGTTACCACTTCAAGCGTCTCGGCGAACATGCGCCGCATTGAAGTTCCTTCCTGCGCAATATAGGTACGTATAACCAGCATCTTGTATATGGAAAACAGCACTTCCGGTAACGAGTCGAGCTTCACACTCCGGAACACGCCCTTCTCCATTCCCCTCTTTAAAATACTCCGGATCAATGCGACCGAGTTCCGGTTGACCTGTTGATAGGGATCCCTGACCGGAAACATCGGGAAGATATCCGGGTCCCGCACTAGCACGCGCCTCAGGTCGTTGTCACGCGCGAGGTATTCCAGCGCCTTCTCGCCCATGACCAGGAACTGCTTTTTCGGGTCCGACTCCCTGTCCACGGCCTCCCGCACCAGTCCCTGCCAGCGGAGAAGCGCATACCCGACCGACTTTTCATACAGGTCCTTCTTGTCCTTCACGTAGAGATACAGGTTGCCCTTGGTCATTCCCAGGGCTGCGGCGATATCATCCATCGTCGCCTTCCGGTACCCGTATTCGGCGAACACTCCCATGGCCGCGTCGTATATTGCCTCGTTTTTTTCCTTTTTTCTCATGGGTCCCGCGCCCCCTCGTAATGAATAAATGAATATTTTATTCATTTATTCATTTATAAAGCAGGGTAACGGATTGTCAAGATATTAATGCCGCCGGTGCAGATTAATTGCGGGGACGATCGGGAAGCGCGCCGAATGACCGGCCTGTTACGTGCGCCCTTTCATCCCGGCCGGTGCAGCCATGACGTATATACCGCCCCGGTGAGGGATCAACTCATGAGGATGTAACGGCAATTGCTGCACGAGTTTAAAGCCGTATTTGCCATACAGCCGGTGGGCAATTTTATTGTCGGCGAAGGTGATGAGGCTCAGCGTATCAAGCCCCATGCCCCGGGCCTTCCTGGCCGCATGGGCAAGGAGCTCTCCGCCGATCCCGTGCCGCCGCCATGGGGCATGAACCGCAAGGGAGTCGATATACAGGCTCTCGGGCACCTTCGCGGTGAAGAGCACCCTGATATGATCAATCCTGTCACGGGGAAAATAATCGGTGATGGTATCGGACAGCGCATGATGTGACGAGTGGTACGAGATCAGCATTCCGGCGACCTCGCCGCCTGTCTCGGCCACGCGGGCATTGCGGAAGCTGTAGGATTCATCATCATGACTGAGGATTTCGGCCGCGAGCTCAACCGGTGACATGCCCGGGACCAGGTCCCGGTATAAAAAATCAAGCACGCCGCCTGCCGCAATCCTGTCCAGCCCGGCGATCGCGGGACAGTCTTCCGGGCATGCATCTCTATATGTTATAATCATCGGCTATGAGTGCATTCCACAGCTGCTGCCTTCCGGATAACGACCAGGCTATTTACCCTCGACCTTTTTCTTAATGCCAAGCATGTATCCGTCAAGTCCCCGCTTCGCCAGAAGGCGCTCGATCCACTCGGGAACGGCCTTGGCCTCGATGACCGGCGCGTAATAATAGATCGTGCGTGACCCGTCCCCGTATGGCTCGATGTACTCGAACCCCTCCACGTTCTTGATGTTCCAGGTCGGTTTTTTAACCGGTATGCCTTTATCGCCGTATTCTTTCACCTGATCAGGCTTGATGAAGAACCAGTCCTGGGTAAGCTTGACCCGGTCAAACCTGACGACCAGGGTATAGAGTATTTTTATCAGGCCGGCCCTGACCGTCCCCTCGATGATCGATTCATCCGGTCCCCGGCGGCCGATTACCCTGTAATACTCAAGCCCGGGAACAAACGCGGACATCGCTTCCCAGTTTTCGAGCACCTGCCACACGCGGGCCGGCGGAGCATCAATGACGACAACACCGATCACCCGCCGCTTGGCCTGGCCTTCGGCAGTCTTCAGCGGGATGATGAAGGTCTGCAGCTCGCCCTTCTCGAGCTTCGCCTTGTCAAGCGGAACGGATATTTTCTGCACTGCGCCCAGCGCAGTGCACAGAGCAAGGCAGAATAATAATACAAACGAAATCCTGACCATATCGGCCTCCAGTAATCCTTGTTAATAACCGGCTGCACGTGCAGCGATGGGGATGATTATACGTAGGCCCCTGGGATATGCAAGCAGAAATATAACGGGCGCACCCTGCGGCGCGCCCGTTCAGTTGATTCCATGTAGCCGCTATTTCGGTACGTATGTATAGGGAATTGCCGTTTCCGCCCCGCCGTTCTGGCTTACGTAATAACTGCCGGCGGTGACCGCCTCGCCCACCAGGGTGAGATCGAAACGGATAGAGCCGCAGTACAGGCCCGTCACACTGAGCGTGCCGGTTATGGTCCCGTTGCAGTCACCGAGCGGATCGCTGACCGAGGTGGTCTGGGTCCCATTCAGGGCCAGATAGTTGTCGCAGAAATCGGTGAACTGCAGAAGGACCGTGGCGCTGGAGAGACCGCCGGATGCCTTGTAGTAGAGCGTACCGCTGCCGGCACGGTCCTCGATCGTCTCCGAGCCCAGCTTGCCGGTGCCCGTTTTCTTGATGAGCGTCAGCCGGTTCAAACCGCTTTCCACTTCCCTATATGCTTCATCGAAGAACTCCTGGTTGGAGATTGCCCTATAACCGGAATCCGGCGCGCTTTCAAGGCCCGTGCTGTCCGGGTTGCAGCCAACAACACGGTAGGTGCACAGCCCCGCCGTAACGGAGGCGTCGTTATAAGAAGTCCCGTCAATATCGCCGCCCACCTGCACCACGGAAGTCCCTTTTGTGCGGTACACGCGGTAGAAGGTTGCCTTGTCCGCCGCATTCCAGGTTATGGCAACCCTGTCGGCATATGCGCCGTCGCTTGCCGACACGCCGGTTACCCTGCCCGGCATCGAGTCAGGTTTCGCGTACCCGTCGTCCTCGGGGGTGTATTCGCTTTCAGAGCCGGCAGCGTTGACCGCGGTTACGACATAGAAGTACTGCATCCCTGCGGTTATATCGGTGTCGGTAAAGCAGTATGACGGCCCGGGCGTCGTTCCCGTGTCCGGATCAGTGCTCGTGCCGGTGCCGGTCGTTGATCCGTCATCAACCTCAACTGGTTCAACCCGTATGACCGTGTTCCAGCCAGCATCCTGCTTTAAGAATTTCCTGAGCGGCGGGAACGGGGTAATCATTCCTATGACGAAATTATTCTCGAGCGTGATGGCCCCGTCGGTACTGACGATCCTGATGTATTTATTGCTGCCCACGGTCACGCCGCTGCATATCGTTTTACCGGCCGCCGCGTTGATCTTCGCGATCACGTCTTCCTGCGTGTAATACTCGCCGCCAAGACCGCCCTTGAAGGTGACCAGTTTATCAATGGTCGCGCCCAGCTTGATGCGGATCTGGTATGTCGTCTGGGCTTCGGCATACACCCCGTAAAATACAGCAACCGGGATGAAGAGGATCCTGACCACAAACTCCTGATTAAGATTAACATCGGACTGGAAGGTTGCCTGCATCACCGGGGGGTCCGCCGGAGGCGTAACCGGAGGATCGACCGGAGGATTGACCGGTTCCGCGTTCAGGTCATCAGCACCGACACTGCCTATCGCCTGGTACGGGCCGCCCGCGCTTGATGACCGGTAGATGTTATACGTGACAGCATCATCAACCAGCTCCCAGTTTAATCCGATTCGATCGCCATGCGTTCCATCCGTTGCGGTAACGGACACGGGGCCGGCATAGCCGGGAATACCGGGATCGATCGGATCGTCCGGGTCAATACCCGGGTCATCCGGAAGATCGATGCCGCTATCGCCGAACAGCGCCAGGGGCGAGACATCTTTCCCTTCCTCTTGACAGCCCGAGGGCAGGGAAAGTGAGGCCGCCAGTATCAATAATAACAAATTGGATTTTTTCATTAAAACACTCCAGGCAGAGTTTAATCACAAATTGGAATCAGGTATTGTTTGTGCTGACGAGTATCTATATATTTTATTGCTTATAGCATTGCTTCATCGATTTGTCCGGCTATTATCCGATACATCAAAAAATGGCCAGTCAAGGAGCATGGTTACTGATAATTATAAACCGTCCAGACGGTTTTATTATTTTTTACTATTGATAATTAACAAGCCAGCTTTGTGATGATTTCACCATTCCCGCGGTGGGCCAGTGTCCAGGAACCGCAATCAGTCTTTAAATGCCACGTGTATCGCCGCAACCCCGCCGAGCATCAGGCGATACCTCACGCGTTTAAATCCTGCCCCTTCAAGCAGCGCGCAGAGCTCGTCCGGTCCGTAAAAATGTATCGCTGAATGGGCCAGGTACTTGTACGCGCCTCTCTGCCCGGAAATAAATCCCCCCACGAAGGAAACCATGGTGCGAACATACAGGTGGACCAGTGCCCGGTATAACCGGAAGCGCGGCTGGCTGCTCTCGACGATCACGAACCTTCCGCCGTGCGCAAGCACCCTGAAGATTTCCGCCAGATAACGATCGCGTTTCGGGTTCCTGTAGGTCAGGTTCCTGAATCCAAACCCGATACCGATCGCATTAAAGGTTTCATTTTTAAAAGGAAGCTCGGATGCGTCGGCAGGAACGAATGGTATCCGCGCCCCGGCGCGCGCCGCCTTGAGACGCGCTTCCGCGAGCATGGGCATGCTGAAATCGGCTCCGACCACCTGCGTGCTCCCGCCTGCTTCAGCCGCAATCCGGAGGGCCAGGTCGCCTGTCCCGGTACAGAGGTCCATCACGCGCGCCGGCGTATCTTCCAGGCATTCCTTCGCGGCACTGGCGCGCCACCGCTCGTCCAGGCGCCAGGTGAAAACACGATTGATGATATCGTAGCGCCGCGGCACCACTGAAAACATTTTCTGCAGGGGTCGAGATTCTTTCGTTTCGCTCACCATAGCCTCCTGTGTAAAGGTCATCGGCCGGAAGCCGCATGCCATTTATGGCTTGACCGTGAACCGTTTGCTGTTGCTAATATGGCCAGTGGAGGATAACGATATGCTCAAATTCCTGATCTGGCTGATTCTGCTGTTCGTGTGCTGGCCTCTGGCGCTTCTGGCCCTGGTACTCTACCCGTTCGTATGGCTCCTGCTTCTTCCGTTCAGACTTCTCGGCGTGGCGGTAGACGGCGTCTTCCAGCTCCTGAAGTCAATCCTCATGCTTCCGGCCCGCGTCCTCAGGGGACCGTCGCGGGACAGGAAAGGGTGATATCCCCGGGCAACCGGCGGCCGGCCTCCCGGTCACTCGCATGATACCGCTAAAATCCGAGGTTGCGTAAAAACTCCTCCTGCGACACGTAGTTCGACTCGGCGAACAGCTTCCCGTTCCGGTAATAGCGCACATAGGGGATCAGCCCGTTTTTCCACCGGCCCTCCTTGAAACTCCTGAACTCGCTGAACCAGGGGACCAGGTTGTACACGAGCTCGTACAGGTCGAAATTCCTGTCGAGGGTATAGACCCACTCCCTCATGGCCGCGAACTGGGAGCACCAGTCCTGCGTCAGGAGCACAGCCACCCTCTCGTTGGAGGCTGTGACATCAGTGCCGAATTCGCCGGTTTCTATCGCATGGAACGCCTGGTCCCTGGTGATCTGCTTCCTGTTCATGACGTCACGTATAAACGCCGCCGATCCCGGTTATCAAGCACTTTTTATTATGACCGCCGTGGATTCCGCTGTGATGATCATTCCATCCGAAAAAATGGTTGTACTTCGCCGGGGAGTCCCCATTAATTGACCCCTGCCGGAAACTGCCTTATGAAATTCAGGATACTATCCCTCGGCTGCCGCCTCAACCAGTCCGAGATCCAATCCGTGTCAACGGCCCTTCAGGAGAACGGGCATAAGCCCGCGACAGGCGACGATGCCGAGGTGGTCATCATCAATTCCTGCGCCGTGACCCAGCGGAGCGAGCGCAAGACCCGCCAGCTCATCTACCGGGCGGCCGGCGAGCCCTCCGGACCGGGAGGGAAGCGGATCATCGTGACCGGGTGCGTACCCGGCGAGCTCAGGCGCGAGGGAAACATTTACTATGTCCCGAACGATTACAAGCACCGCATACCCGAGATCATCACCAGGTGGGAAGATTTCGGCGAGCCGGAGCCGGAGCTGGGAGCGCGGTTCAGCTTTACGCCGCCCGTCCGGTCCTCAACGAGCCGCGTGTATCTCAAGATACAGGACGGGTGCGACAACTTCTGTTCCTACTGCATCGTCCCCCTGGTGCGCGGCGCTCCGCAGAGCAAGCCGGCTGACCGCGTCGCCGGGGAGCTCGCGCGGCTGCTCGAGGCCGGCTACCGCGAAATAGTCCTGTCCGGCGTGATGATCGGCAACTATCGTGACGGCGAAACGGACCTTGCGGCCCTCGTCGCCCGCCTCCTCTCCGCAGAAGGCCGGTACCGGGTCCATCTCACGTCTATATCGCCCCTGTCCGTGAACCCGGCGCTCATCGATCTGCTCTCGCATGAAAAAATCGTCCGGCACCTGCACCTCTCGCTCCAGAGCGGCAGCGACCGGATTCTCGCGGCCATGAACCGGCATTACACCCGCGCAGCATACCGTGAGCTCACGGACCGGATCAGGGGCGGGATACCGGACTTCAACTTCACCACGGACGTGATCGTCGGGTTCCCGGGCGAAACCGGGGCCGACTTCGAGGACACGCTTGGCCTCATCCGTGACGCGGGCTTCTCGCACGTGCACACCTTCCGCTTTTCGCCGCGTCCCGGCACGAAAGCCGCATTGATGGAGGACTCAATTCCCGAGAACGTGAAAACCGAGCGGAGCGGACGCGTGATTGAGCTGGCGGCACGGCAAAAGCGCGATTATCTCGGGAGGTTTAACGGCCGGGAGTCGCTCTTCCTGAGCGAGCGGACACGCAGCGGCATCACGACCGGCTTCAACGAGTACTACGCGGCCATCGAGGTGGAGGAAAAGCTCCCGCGCGGGGAGTTCTTCACCGTGACAACACGGCTGGATGCGGAGAAGCAGGTGTTAACAGGAAAAATTAACAACAAACAATGAATAATGATGAAAGAAAAACATATCCGCTCTTCAAGAGCGGATATGTATCTTTAATTGTCCACTGTTCATTCATCCCACGATCCTGAACAGCGCTTTGAGCAGCCGGTCCTTTTTCCGGTAGGGCGGATAGCGCAGCATCACGTCGGGCCAGAAACTCCGTGTCAGGATGCCCCGCTGGTGCGAAAAGGTCTCGAACCCTGAACGCCCGTGGTAGCGGCCCATGCCGCTGTCGCCGATGCCGCCGAAAGGAAGCTCCTGGCTCCCCACGTGGGACACGGTGTCGTTAATGCACCCGCCGCCCGATGCCGTCTCCCTGAGGACGCGTTTCTGGTTACGTTTGCTCTTCGAGAAATAATAGAGCGCAAGCGGCCGCGGCCTGCCGTTCACGATATCGATCGCTTCGCCGAGGTCGCGGAACGTCATGACCGGGAGGAGCGGGCCAAAAATCTCCTCCTGCATAATGGGGTCCTTAGGCGCAATATTGCCAACGATCGTCGGCGCGATGTACCGTTTCTTCCTGTTGTTCTCCCCGCCGTAGAGTATCTTCCCCTTTTTCAGGAGGCCCATGATCCGGTCGAAGTGCCGCTCGCTGATGATGCGCGCATAGTCCGGGCTCGCGGCCGGGTCGCCGTCGTAGAATGCGTCTATCGCCAGGACGAGCTCCCCGATAAAGCGGTCTTTTATTTTTTCATGCACCAGGAGGTAGTCGGGGGCCAGGCACGTCTGGCCTGCGTTGAAAAACTTTCCCCAGCTGAGGCGCCGCGCAGCCACAGGCAGGTCGGCGTCCTCGTCCACGATGACCGGGCTCTTGCCGCCCAGCTCCAGCGTCAGGGGGGTAAGATGCTTGGCCGCCGCCCTCATGATGATCCTGCCCACGGCCGTGCCGCCGGTGAAGAATATGTAATCGAACTTCTCCTCGAGCAGCGCCTGTGTCGCGTCGACGCCCCCCTCGATCACGGCGATGTAGTTCTCGGGAAATGTCTCGCGAATGATTTTCGCGATGACCCGGGAGGTCGCCGGGGCCAGCTCGGAGGGTTTCATGACCGCGCAGTTGCCGGCCGCGATGGCCGCGACCAGCGGCGCGATGATGAGCTGAAAGGGATAGTTCCACGGACTGATAATCAGCGCCACGCCATACGGTTCATAGTAGACGCTGCTGCGTGAATAAAAATGGATAAGCGGCGTTGCCACCCGGCGCCTTTTCGACCAGGATCCGACATGCCGGATTGCGTGGGTTATCTCAGGGTAGAGGATACCGATCTCGCTCGCGTAGGACTCGAACGCGGGCTTTTTCAGGTCCTTGTAGAGCGCATCCATGATCAGCTGTTCATTCTTACGGATCGCCGCTTTAAGTTTGCGCAGCTGTCTTTTGCGGAACGGGATTTCTTTCGTGTCGCCTGTTTCATAAAACGCGCGGATTTTCTGAATTTTACCGGCAATAACGCTCTGTTTCATAAGTTACCTCCGTTTGATGCTCGACATGACGCCCCTTATATGATTAGAAAAAACCGGTTCCCACTGTTACGCAAATTCTGGCGATTCATAATCATAACCGTACCGCATGAAGCCCGTCCTCGATCTGTTCAATCCTGCCCGGTAAGAATTAGTTTTATCGCGAGAGATACGTATACGATGCACGCCACGATATTCAGGATCCTCTCTCCCTTCCCGGATGTGGAGAGCCATTTCCCGATCGTTCCCGCAAGCTGGCTGACCAGGCTGAATACTGCTATCGTTACCAGGATGAACATTAATCCGAGAAGAATCAACTGAAAAGTGATGGAGCCTCTCTCCGGATCGGTGAATTGGGGCAAAAATGCCATAAAAAATATGGATACCTTCGGGTTCGTGATGTTCATAATTATTCCTCTCCGGTACAGCTGCCAGGAGGTCAATGTCGCTTTTTCATGAAAGTCCGGTATACTCGACGAGGCCTGGAAAGCCTTCCAGGCCAGATACAACAGGTACGCAACCCCGCAATATTTTAAAACAGTAAATGCCACCACGGACGTCCTGAAGATCACTGAAATGCCCAGGGCCACAATTGTCGTGTGAACAAGGAGGCCCGTACACAACCCCAACGTTGTTTTAATACCTGCCGACCTGCCGTTGGTGATGGATTGCGTAAGAACAAAAATATTGTCCGGCCCCGGCGCAAAAGCCAGGGCAGTCGATGCGGCAATAAAAATTACGAGAGTGTCAAGATCAATCATATCCCGGAACCAGCACCCCTGTGGTCAATAATGTTACCCGGCATGCATAAAGCTCACACCGTGTCAGCCGGTCAGACGCGGATGGGAAGGATGACGATGGGAATCCCCCGGTGGTAGAAGCGGCGCTGTATTGCAAAGGCCGAATAGTTATGGAGCCAGCGCGTGAAAAACGTGTCTTCGGGGAACACCAGCTGTCCGGCGAAAAAGATCGCGTTGGGATAACGCTTCAGGATGTCCGGAGCTATGCGCACGGATTCGTCGATCACATCCACCGCGATTGCCGTAACGCTCTCGGCGTGATACCCGTGTGCGCGCATGTACTCCACGTACCGGTTGCAGTCCTTATCTATGTAGTCGCGGAGTCGTACCAGCTCCTCGGTGCCCTTGAACACGCCTGAATCCACGAGGCCGATCTGGACGAAAACGAAATTCTTATACAGGCCCTTGAAAAGCCTGATGATGGCGAACAGCGTGTGCAGGCCGGTCCCCGTAAAACCGTTCACGAACATAACGGCGGTGCGGTCCTGGGGATCGAAAGCGATCTCCTGCTTTTTTCGCTTTCCGCTCCGGGCCTGATCCTGGATGTTGGCCATTTCCATATCAGCGACTTCTACAAGGCCGTTCAGCCGCCCCAGGAGCTTCCGCGTCCTGCCGTAATGACGACGGATGACGATCGCGATGGATATAAGCGACCCGGTTATGAATATCGTGATCCAGCCGCCCTCGTTGAATTTCAGCACAACCACCGACACGAGGATGAAGATGGTAAGGATGAGACCTATGCCGTTCACCGTGAGCTTCTTGCGCCAGTGCTCTACCTTTTTCCGTGACTGCCACCAGTGACGCACCATGCCGAGCTGGGAAAGGGTGAAGGTAACGAACACGTTGATACTGTAGAGAATCACCAGGAACTTCACCGATCCGCGGGAATAGATCATGAGCACGATGGCGCCGATTCCCATGATGAGGATGCCGTTCTGTGTGACCAGCCGGTCGTTCAGGGACGCGAACCGCCCGGGCGCCCACCGATCCAGTGCCATGCTCGAGAGCACGCCGGGCCCGCCCAGGAAACCGGTCTGCGCCGCCACAAACAGGAGGGTCGCCTCGGAAAAAAGTGTGACGAAGACGAAAATAGTACCGGCCATACCCCAGTCCGAGGTCATCGATTCGAACAGGACCGCATTCAGCGTCTTTCCGGGTACATGCCGGACGCCGAACAGGAGGTAGGCCACCATCAGGCCTGCGACGATAGTCGCCAGCGATACCGCCATGTAATTCATGGTCCGTTTCGCGGTCTGGACCTTGGGATCGCGCAGGATCGACATGCCGTTCGACACGGCCTCGATACCGGTGAAGGTTCCGGCTCCCATACTGTAGGCCCGCAGGATAAGGAATATCATCCCGAGGGTTCCCATTTCCGTGTTGCTGGTGCCGATATCGCTCACGGTGGAGCCGACCAGTCCGGGCAGGTTGGCCGCGTTAGATGATATCGCATAAATGATAGCGGCTGCATGAGTCACGATGAACACGATGAATATCGGCACGAGAGGAACGACCGACTCCTTTACACCCCGCAGGTTGAGTATTATAAGAAGGCCCACGCCGCCAACGGCAACCGCGAGCTTGTATGGGAGCATCCACGCAGGCAGGAAGCTGAAGAGCGCGTCCGCGCCGCTTGCGACCGAAAGCGTGATGGTGAGAAGATAGTCGATCAGGAGCGCGCAGCCTGATACCATGCCGACTGACGGCGCCAGGAGCTTGCTGGCCACCAGGTAACCGCCGCCGCCGGTGGGGAAAAGCTCGATGATCTGGTGATAACTGGCGCTGATGACAAAAATGGTCAGGACCGTTCCGAGGGCCACGAATATGCTCAGGTGAGAGTGCTTTCCCAGCGCAAGGAACGCCTCCTCCGGACCGTAGCAGGATGAGGTGAGCCCGTCGGCACCCAGACCGACCCAGGCGAAAAATGCGATTAATGAAAGCTTGTGAAAAATCCCCGGGTCCGAGATGCTCCTGGCATCACCCACCATAAGGGTTTTCAAACGTCTGATCAATGAAGGCTTTCTATTGTTATCTCCCATGCCTTTCCTCAAAACGAAAAGCAGCTTCCGCCCGGTATGGCTGTCCCCTTTTCCCGGCCGGATCAACAGCACGGTGACTTTAATAAGAGGTCATTTCAAAACCTTAGTACGCTAGCGGCAACGATTATTTTTGTCAATCAATAAGCCATCTCCGATTGGTGTCTCACTGATAATTGTCACCAAAACAGGAGTCATGCGCGGCGTGGATGGAATCCTGCGAATAATTCCGTGTAAGTCAATGAAGTAATCTCCTTTAATATAAGTAATGGGCAAGAAACAGTCATTTTTACTGATTATCACGGACATCCCGGCATGGAAAATTAAAGAACTCGATGAATAATTTTTTTTGAATTTTATTTTTTCTGGGTATATTATTAATGATAGAGTTGTCGAGAGTCGGTTTATGTTATCTCCGCATACACTAAATTTTCGGAGGTCTATATGAATATCGATCTGACAAAAAACGACGTTGATTTCATCAAGCTCCTGCTGGAGCGCGAGTTAAAAAGCACCATGGTCGAGCGGCACCATACCACTATGAACGAATACAAGGAGTTCGTCAAGGCGAAGGAAACCCAGATCGAGCACCTGATTGAACAGTTTAAATCCGTTCATTGATACGCCTGCTCGACGCCGAACTCTGATCACGGCCGTTATCGGGTGTAACATTCCGAGACATCCGCTTACTTACTTCTTGATCCGGGATAAAGCGCCCAGCTCAGGCTCCGGGCCGGGGTAATGCGCGAGGTGAGAAATGATCACATTTCCCGGAAATCCCGGAAGAGGTATAATACATGAAATTACGAATTGCTCTCTTATGCATCGCGGGAGCCGCGATGGCACTCCTCTTCTGCGGCCGCACGGATTACGCCGCTGCCCTGACCGGAACATGGCAATGGACCGGCGATGCCTGCGATGAGGACGGCTCATGTAAAAAAGAGATTATCACCGACGAAGCAAGCGGCGAGACTTTCACGCGGGACGGGCTTCATGTCACGACACGGAGCAGGAACGGTTATTCGCTTGATGGAACGACGATCCGTTTTGCATCAACATCCAACTCCTGCGGAACGGCCGAAGCCAGAATTATTTCGCTGGCCGGCGACATGCTCCTGCTGGAATGCGGGAGCCATATCCGGCGCTACGCGCGGGTCATGCGCCGCTGATCCCCGGCAGCCGCTTTATCAGGGTAACGCAGTTCCCCGGATCGGTATACCTGATCTCATCGAATATTTTTTTTGAAATTATCATGCCGCGCCCATGAAGCTTCATGGGCGTATTGACGTCCGCTATCTCCTTCTTGAAAAAAACGCGGTGATCGAATCCGGCTCCCTCGTCGGAAATAGTATATATTGCCTGGTCCGGGTCCACGGTAAAATCGATACGGACCCTCCTGTTTTCATACGCAGGGTCACTCTGCCGGCGTGCGATAAATTCAGTATAAACGCCTTCGCTCAGCACCCGCGATTTTTCTTCAAACGTCACCTCGAGATTGCCATGCTCGATCGCATTGATAATCATCTCTACCAGCGCAAGGCGGATCAGCTCGGCCGTCTCAGTGTCAGCGTAGCGCCTGAGATTGCGGGTTATGCGATACGCGACATCACCGGCCAGGAAAATCTGGTTTCCCATGACCAGGCTCTGCTTCTCGGAGTGGAAAAATTTGAGGAGCTCGTCCTCAACGACCCTGAATGCCCGCATCATGATCAGGTCGCCGCCGGTAATGGCAATGGACTCGAACCGGACGCTCATTTCAACCGGCTCATTGTTATAATTCGATTTAAACTGGGCCCTGAAGCCTATCGACCGCCTGCTCTTGAGGAACGCATCGAGCTTTTCGCGCACGAACTCCCGTCCCTGTATCTCGGCGTCCGAAGAGGCGCACAGAAGGTCGATAAATTCGACATCCATGAGCTCCTCGGGCCGCATGTTGAGGTGTTTCATGACCGCCCAGTTGGCGGTCGTGATCCTCAGGCCGTCATCGAGGGTGAAAATCACATCGCCGGAGCCGTCGAACAGTCTTTTGTATTTCCGCTCGCTCTCCTCGAGCTTCAACTCATATTCGAACCGTGTAAAGGCCGTTTCGATGGCGACCAGCAGGTCATTCTGGCGGTACGGCTTGATGACAAAACCGAACGGGAAGGAGCGCTGGACTTCATCCACGATGGTTTTGTCAGAATATGCCGTGGTGTATATCACCGGTATGTTAATACGCTTGCGGATCTCCCTCGATGCCTCGATGCCGCTCATCCGGCCGCTGAGCCGGACATCCATCAGGATGAGATCGGGATCGGCTGCCACGACCGCCTCGATGGCTTCCTCGCCGGAGCCGGCAATGCCGGAGACTACGTAACCAAGGTTCTCGAGCACCCGCTGCAGCTCAAGTGCGATAATACGGGCGTCCTCAACGATATATATTTTTTTCTGTTTCATTCAAAAATTCCATATGTACGCCGGCACCGGCCGGGTTAACCCCGCAGAAAACACGCGCCATGTACAGTAATAATCACCCGGGCGTTTACTACGGGTAATAGACGGGAATTTGCTTGATTATACATCGCAATATACAACTGTCAATTGTTTATTATCCATGCTTCACACATTACCTGCGAACAATGAAAAAAAACTTGAGTTTACCGGGACAGGTTGTATACTAAGCCGAACCCTGTTCCATGCTGCACGGTTAGACAATGAAAACAAAAACAATAATTATCACTATCATTCTATCGTTCTTTCTCCATCCGTACGATACAACTGGCGGTACTGCGGCAGACTACGGTGACAAGCGTTTGCTGATCATTAAAACCGCCGAAAAATACCTTGGCGCACGCTACAACTACGGAGGCATGACAACCAATGGATTCGATTGCTCCGGGTTTGTCCAATTCGTTTTCCGGGAGAACGGCATAACACTTCCCCGATCCACCGTTGACCAGTTTGAGCGCGGGAAAAAGATAGAGCTGTCCAATGCAAAACCGGGCGACCTTGTGTTCTTCAACATCTATGGGGCGCGGATATCGCATGTTGGTATTTTTGCGGGAAAGACCGTGTTCATTCACGCACCGACATGGGGCAAGCGCGTATCATACGCGGACATGAATCTTCCTTACTGGAAACGGACCTTTGTCGGAGCGGTGACGTACCTGGATCCCGATTGAACGGTTTACGTCATTCGTAGCGTGTTTGCGACCAATGCAACTCCCTCTTCTGCCAGGGCGGTGATGTTCATCTTTGAAATTGATTTTTTATTTATGACGAAAAGATAATAATTCAGTCTGAAAATTGCTCCCATGACAGCATTGCTCGCGAGCTCCACATTGATGGACCTGGGTATGTGTCCCTGGCGCTGTGCGAGCTCAATATCGTGGACCACTACCTGCAAAATTTTACTTTCGAATTTCCGTATGATGGGCTCAAACTCTTCATTGACCCCGACACCCACTCTCAGGACAATATTTGTCCGATCCTGGTTTTCACTGAAGAACGCAGCGGTTTTGAGGAGGCGGTGGCGCAGGTACTCAAGCGCATAATCAATTGCAGGCTTGTTCCCCACGAAATCTTTCATGTCTATGGCAATATCTTTTTCCCAGGCATGAATGTAGGTCTCGAGCAATGTGGAGAATATCTCCTCTTTGTTCTTGAAATATTGATAAATAGTGCCCTTGGCAACATGCGCAAGCTTGACGATATCTGAAACTTGTGTTTCATAATATCCTTTCTTGGAAAACGCTTTTTCAGCGCATTTCAAAAGACGATCTCTTGTTTTTTCACCTTTTTTCATGGAGCATACTTTTTCTTTTTATATGGAGCGACCCGCACCAAGGCTGAAAAACATTTTGGTCTTCTTATAAAGATAAACTGACACGGTGTGTTATTTTTACAATATTAAAAGCAGAATGTCAATTGTTTTTAGCAGGATGCCTGATAAATAACTCAACTGATATGATGTAAATCCCGGGAAAAGGTGGAAAAAATTGAAACTGAAGTGTCAGTTTTATTATTGACAATTTTAATAAATCATTTAGAATTGTCTTTTGTAAATACTTGAACTTTTTTATATATAGTAGAAGAAACCTTCGATCATTATATAGCAGGGGGGGCACTGACCATACAATAGCTAATTCATCCAGTTGAATAGTTCAATACTCAACATAGATTATTGAATTGACACTGGATTTTATCAGCTTATATTGTAAACACATTACGCTTTCTGATGCCTTTACAGGATTCACGGCTCTGAGAGAACATCATGGCATAAATGCCAGTCTGTACAATGTAATACGGTTTACAGAAACATATAAATATGGCATACATATAAATAGAAGCCGCGAGCCGCATGAATCGTTCATGGCTATCAGAACAGAGAACTCGAAGAGAGCAAAAAGACAGATAAAAAGTTCCGGAATGGTTCTCAAGCGTATGCAGGCCTTGCAATAGGCCACACCCTCAAGCGTTAACATGTGATTAATACTCTGGTGACCAGTTTTCTTATAGGGTGATCCTCTGGGATCAGGCAACCCTGCCGAGAGGCAGTGTACGGTTGGGCAGGATGGATACTAACCATTCGTTATCGTCGTTCAAGAATGCACGATCATGAGGTGTTCTGGCGCATAACGAGGGCAGGTCCCGGTAGAATTAATAAGTCTTGACAAAGGGTTATTATCCTATTAGATAATCACCCAAATTAATTTTAGGAGATAATGGGAGCGGCAATGAAATCAAAACATCTTTTAATTCTCATTACGATTCTATTTTTTGCCGGTTATTCAGCAGATCTGTTCGCTAATTTTGCTGAAACATACGGCTGTTCCGCTGAAGGCATGGCCCGGGGGAATGCCATGACGGCAACCGTTAGTGACTGGTCCTCTGTCTTTTACAATGTAGCCGGTTTAGGCAGGACCCAAGGATTGACCGGCCAGACGGCTGGGACTGGCGGAGAAATGACCCTCAAGCTAAGAAAAACCGAGGGTGAACCAGAGAAGAAAGAAATATACCCCAGTCAGTTCGCCATTAGTGTTCTTTACACATTCCCCAAACTGAACCTGAGTATAAAACGCTTCGGTACTACCGCAGGAGGCGACTTCTATCCGATAAAAACTGAGGCTGCCAAGATGAATCCTTACGGGTTTACCGTTATAGGCGGCGCTCTTGATATCAATACAATAGTGAAAATGCCAAAATTCATATCATCATTCCGCCTGGGCATCGGGATGGGCATGAACGCAGACTTGAGCCTGGTTAAAGTCAATGACCTGGACCCGCGCACACATAATTTCATGCGCTATGGACGTGAAATCCAGAACTCGGCCATTATGATCGGCGGCGGTATGGGCTTCATGAATGATGCATTCGGCGGCGGCATCGGCGTAAACGTTGCATTCGCCGGGAAAGGTAAAATGTATATGGAGGCCCAACTCTCTGCCGATCCGCAGGTGCCCCTTGGACAGTCCACCATGGACCTGACCATAGCTCCCGGCGCGATTGCGGGTATCTACTTCAGCCCGGGCAAGCTTGCGCCGGTGATTGACGGCCTCGATATTGGAGCATCGTACCGCCAGGAAACCCAGATGAAGATCGATCCCTTTAATGCGGCAGCCGGTATACTAGGCGGCGTTATCAACATGAACCTGATGACAGCAATCCAGGATTACTATTCTCCTCACTCCGTTACCGGCGGTATCGCCTACACCAGGTGGGGCCTCACGATATCAGCTGATGTGAACTGGGACATGTGGTCAAAAAGCACGATTGGCAAGGTCATGAAAAACCATTACATCGGGGTCCCCAAGTTTGTTGACACCCTGTCGTACAGAGGCGGGATAAAATATGATATCGCACCGTGGCCGATCCTTTCAATTATGCTCGGTTACTCGTATGTACCCAGCTACATTGACAAAAGCGCTGGGACAAAGTTGGGTATCAGGGTCGGGCCGGTTGACACGAAGATCCAGACCGGGATGTACAACTTCATGGACAACGACAAACATATTGCATCGATCGGGTTTAAGTTCACGGTACCCAAGGCATGGCGGCTTGGCGGCCAGTTCGTGGCGGTCCTCTCTTACCAGTTCCAGTACCTGGCTCCAAGAAGTGTCGCCAAAAACGGTTTAAGCTGGACCGATGGCGTACAGGACGACCTGCTTGAAACATATATGCTCAATCCGAGCTATTCATACGGCGGCATGAACCACTCGATGTTTGTTGAAGTTGGAATGAGATTATAGAGATTGATGCTCCCTAATTTAAACAAAAGCCGGGCCTCCAGCCCGGCTTTTTTATTAAAATAATTTTCTCCGCAAGCACTCCCGTTCGTATTCACTTTATAATAATATGAGAGGGAGATTCGCAATGCAAACAACCATTAATATCAAAGAAACACTATTTATGCATATTTGCAAAGCTGCTGAAAGCCGGTGCATCTCACGTTCGGCACTTATCATGGAAATGTTAAAGACAGCCATGGGCGACCTGTCACACGAAGTGTGTATTGGCAGACTGGTGCAATACCAGACCCGGGAAAACATGGAGAGGATGCATCCTTTTCACATTACGTACAGGGAGGACGAGTATGAATTTTCCCAGGACATGAGGAAGCTGTTTAAAAAGTCTCTATCCCTGATTCTTGCTGAAGCAGTAAAAAAATATCTAATCAAGATACCCCATAAAAAAAGAAATACCGATAACTATCCCCATGCTAATTATGTTATTATTAAAGAAATGATCGATACCATAGTAAGCTGGAGATTAATCTGGGGATTTCCCCCAGCAATTGCACATATACTCGAACAATCCAACACTCTGACCGGGAAAAACAGACGATCTAACACTAATTATAATACCTCATGTTACAGCACCTAAAAAAAATCCGTGCATGTGCTATAATATTTGACACCAGAAGCAGTTCGTTCAGTATATTGAAAACATCGTGCAAAACGAACAGCACGTCGCAGTACAACGACCAGGAGATTCCATGCAGCCGGGCATACAGAATCAAGTGGCAACCAGTTCATTCTTTGATGGAATCGGGCCCATCCGCTCGTTTTTCGCCCCGGGCCGCATCAATATAATAGGAGAACACCTGGATTACAATGGGGGAAGCGTTTTCCCCGGTGCGATCTCGCTCGGCATATCAGGCAGCATTCAGTTCCGCGGAGACAGGCTTGTGCGTTTGATTTCCGAACAGGAGCAGGACGCATGCACCATTAACCTCGACTCCCCTGGCGATCTTTCATTTGATGCGGGCCGCGGTTGGGCGAATTATCCTGTTGGTGCGCTTGTCTATCTTGACAACAACGGCATGGAAGTCACACGGGGCATGAATATACGATTTTCAAGCACCTTGCCCCCGGGGTCGGGGCTGTCATCATCCGCAGCCCTTGAGATACTGACCGCTGTCATGGCATCGGGTATAGAGCGCACAACTGAAGCCGACCTGGTACGGATAGCCGGTCTTATGCAGTCCATGGAAAACGAATATATCGGCGTCCGCTGCGGGATCATGGATCAGTTTACCGTGGCGCTGGCGCGCAAGGACCACGCGATACTCCTGGATTCAGAAACGCTGAATTATTCCTATGTTCCCGTTGATCTGAGGGATTATACATTCGTAATTATGAACAGCAACAGGCCGCGCCGACTGGCGGATTCGCGCTATAATGAGCGGCATGCCGAATGCGGGCGGGCGCTGGGCCAGATCAGGACCGGTAACCGCGCGCTTGAGCGGCTGGCCATGGCGTCCCCGGACGACCTCGCGTTTATTACAGATGAGACCCTGAAGAAAAGGGCGCGTCACGTTGTGAGCGAGCACCGGCGGGTATTCGAATCCGTCGATGCACTCGCTCGGGGCGATCTCATCGTGTTCGGGAAGATCCTTACCGAATCCCATGCTTCACTTCGTGATGATTACGAGGTAACGGGGCCGGAGCTCGACGCGCTTGTCCGGTCGGCGTCCGAGTCGCCCGCATGCATCGGTGCGCGGATGACAGGGGCCGGATTCGGCGGATGCGCCATCGCTCTAGTCAGACGCACCGCAGTGAAGGATTTCTCGCATATAGTCGGGCAACGATACACGGAACTGACAGGAATTACGGCAGATTTTTATGAGAGCGGACTGGAAGACGGGGTACGCGAGATTAATTAACGTCATGATCCGCACTCCGATTCAGATGATACAATATTGATTTCAAAGGACCTCATATGAACATTCAGAAAGGAACCATTCGCTACATCTACGGCAGGCGGGAATATACCCTGAACTTCAGGGTGGGCGCCTCCGCCAGAATGCCCGGCATGGAAATCGAATCAGAGATGATTCATCTCGAGCATGGATGGCGCATACTTGTTACGCTTGTGCCTCAAGATGAAGTAACTATCACGAAGGCTACGCTTGACGCAAATTACCGTTTTACCCGGGACGACATGACATTCTGCAACGGCTTTCAGTCCTGGACCGAGAGCCGCAAGTACGCCCCGGGTGAAAAGATGAAAAAGCTGGCCCGTTCCGCGCGCCGGTTCAAGGTCCATTGTTTCGGCGATTACCATTTCTACCCCTACACCGGGGATAAGGGCAACATCCACAGTCATGTCTACTGTTATATTAAGCAGAAGACCGGTGATTACACGCTCCTGGGGTCGCTCCTGGAAGATACCGGCTATACCATCTATGCATGCGAAACCAGGAAGAACAGGATCACGGTCATCAAGGAAGTGGAAGGACTGGTCATCTCGAACCGGCTCCTCCTCATCGACCTGTTGCAGTTGCAGGGGCCCAAACGGGAGGTCCTCGCCGGTTATTTCGAAACCATCTGCCCGAACCTGCAGACGCGCGAGCCTGCCACCGGATGGACCAGCTGGTACAAGCACTACACCGACATATCCGAAGATATCATTCTCAACAATCTCAACGCGATGTCCCAGAACCGCGTTCCTCTCGACTTTTTCCAGATCGATGACGGGTATCAGGCCATGGTGGGGGACTGGCTCGAGATCAAGCCGTCCTTTCCGAACGGCATGAAACACCTGGCAGACAGCATCAGGGCAAAGCACTACTCCCCGGGCCTCTGGCTGGCTCCTTTTATCTGCGAGGAGCGGTCATCAATCTACCGGAACCATCCCGACTGGCTGCTCAGGGATAAGGGCGAACCTGTGCCGGCCGGCTGGAACCCGCTCTGGAGCGGCACCTTCTACGCGCTGGACGTCTACAATGACGAGTTCCGCTATCACATCAAGGAAGTATTCGATACCGTGTTGAACCAGTGGGGCTACGACATGGTGAAACTCGACTTTCTCTACGCAGCGGCGATGATACCGCGGGCCGGGAAAACACGCGGCACGATCATGATGGAAGCCATGCGCTTTCTCCGGAGATGCGTTGGAGAAAAAATGATACTGGGCTGCGGCGTTCCCCTCGGGACCGCGTTCGGCCAGGTCGATTACTGCCGCATCGGGAGCGATGTCTCTCCGAAATGGGAAGACCGCATCCTTGCCGCGATACACTACCGGGAGCGGGTATCGACCGTCAACTCGCTCAGGAGCACCATAGGGAGGAGCCACCTGAATGGACGGGTCTTCACGAACGATCCCGACGCCGTCATTCTCAGGGAGGAGGATAACGCGCTTACGCCGGCCGAGCGGTACACCCTGTGCATGGTGAATAATATTTTCGGCAGTCTCCTGTTCACATCCGACGATATTAGCACATATTCGGAGAAGACGATGCGCGCATTCCGGTCGATGTTCCCCTTTGCGAAGAAAGAAATCGATCGCGTGGACGAGCTCGGCGCGCTGCAGAAAGTCACGTTCCGGATCGGCGTGCGCGATTACATCGCTTATATAAACCTCTTCTCCCGCAAGTGCAAGACCAGGCTTGAAGACGGTCTCTATTTCTGCAATACTGTCGGAGACGATCACCGCTTTACACCCGGCGGCACCGAGCTGGTGATCGGGCCCCATGAATCGCGCTGCTATCACCTCGTGAGCGATGACTTCTTCACCGTTGCCGGGACGACCGGGCACATCTTTCCAGGCAGCGAGATCGTCTCGTGCATTCAGAAAGGCGACATCATCAATGTCGCACAGTACGGCCAGGCGAGAAACCCAAACACCGTGTACGTACGCACGCCCACGCAGGGCCAGTATCTCGCAAACGGCAAGACCATGCATGCCACAAAGATACGGGAGAAGCTTTTCATGCTCGCAATCGAACTATAGCAGGGAGGCAGCCATGAAACCATTCCGTCTACCCGACGATTTCAAACTGGGGACGGCAACAGCGTCGTTGCAGATCGAAGGCGGCGACCGGGGTAACAGCTGGTTCCGCTGGACCCAGCAGGCAGGACGGATCAAGGACGGGACCGACTGTCTTGTTGCGGCGGACCACTGGAACAGGGTCGCGGAAGATACACGTATCATGAAAGGCCTGGGCGTCAATGCATACCGGTTGAGCCTGGAATGGAGCCGTATCGAGCCGTCTGAAGGGAAATTCGATCCCGCGGCCATCGCGCACTATCGCGACGAGATCAAGCGCCTCAGGAAAGCAGGCATCGAGCCAATGGTTACCCTTCATCACTTCAGCAATCCGCTCTGGTTCGAGGATTCGGGCGGATGGACCGAAGACACCGCCATCACCCGCTTCGAGCGCTACACCGAGCGTGCGGTTCGCGAGCTTGGCGATCTCGTGTCCACCTGGGTCACCATCAACGAGCCCAACGTGTACCTCCTCTTCGGCTATGTTACCGGCACCTGGCCGCCGGGAGAAAAGAATATTTCCCGTTTTATCCGCGGCGCGCGGGTCATGATCCGCGCCCATATCGCATCCTACCGGAAAATCCATGAGATACGGAAGGCGCTTGGTTTTTCCGATACGAAGGTCGGAGTCGCCCACCATCTCCGCATTTTCGACCCGATGCACGGCTCGGCCGGCGAGCGGTTTGCCTGCTTTCTGCAGAACCGTCTCTTCCATGACATATTCGTCACGGGTATGTCCGAGGGCCGCTACCTCCTCCCTCTTGGCACCGGGTATCCCGAGGGCAAGGGTGCATACCAGGATTTTTTCGGCATCAATTACTATTCGCGCGAGATGGTTTCGTTCAACCCGCGACGGCCGGACCAGATGTTCGGCGATATATCGACACGGGAAGGCGCGCCGGTTAACGACCTGGGATGGGAGATCTACCCTGAGGGGCTTTACCGTTTTTGCGAGCAGTATTACCGCCGCTTCAGGATACCCATTTACATAACCGAGAACGGCACGCCCGATGCGAAGGACAGCTTCAGGGCGCAATACATCTACGATCATCTCTACCAGGTAAAGCTCCTCGTCGATGCGGGCATCGACGTACGGGGCTACTACCACTGGAGCTTCATGGACAACTTCGAATGGGCGGAGGGGCTCGAGCCGCGGTTCGGGCTGGTGGCAGTGGACTACCGGAAACAGAAACGCACGGTCAGGCACAGCGGCAAGTTCTATGCGGACATATGCAGGAATAAAGGCGTGACCGAATCGATGATACGAAAGTACCTGCCATAAACGCTCCATGCCGTCAGGACGCGTATGGCACGATCCCATCCTCATCAGTCCACATCCGGAGGTTCATAATGAGGCTCCAATCTGCAGTATGCTCACTGCTCCTGTTTGTATCCGTCGGATTTTCCGGCGCCGGAGAAGAACTGATCACGAAAGACTACCTGCTGTCGGGAGACTGGGGGTCGGAATACCAGGTCGGCACGAAGCTGGTTTTTAAAAAGGATTCCACTTACGACGCGTTTATGGATTACGGGCAGGATTTCGAGAAGAAAAAGGGGACCTACAGCATCAAGGACGGTGCTCTCAACCTCTATCTCGAAGACGGAACGACCGCCTTCCTGACCGGAGGACGCCTGGTCAGGGACGATGCATCGGTCATCTATCGTTTCTGCCTCAAGTTTGACGGCGGCACCGTTGTCTGGAACAAAAAAACGATCGTGTCAGAGGGCACCAGGATCAAGATCGGCTCCACCCCGGCGATCACCACGGGCAGAAAAAGCGGGACAGTGACCGTTAACGCAAAGTTCAGGGAACGGCCTGACACTTCCTCCCGCGCCCTGGCCTGCTGGATATTAAAGGAAACCCCGGACGCTCCGGAAGAAGTCCAGCTCCCGTATGTGCCCGCAGGCACTGTCATCGGCATACTCGCTCGCTCGGAGAATAAGATGAAAGTGGAGAAGTGGAATAATTACTGGTACTACGTCGAGGTGTTCGACGCTTACCGCTTCAATGCGCAGAAAGCCTGGATGTTCGGAGAGTTCATTAAACCCGGCACGAAGCAGTAAACCCGCTCAGAGCCGCTCGAGCGCCTTAAAAACGCAATCGTACTCGCCCCTGGCGTTCCACGCGACCCATCCCCGTGCGCCCGTGGATTCCGCTGCAACGACCTGGAGCTCCACGTATCGGTCAAGGGGGACGTGCGCCCATTGTATGTTGTACGGAAAGGCCTGGATATACGGCTGGATCCCGGCCCTCGTGCCCTGCACCCGGTCGATCCCCCGCTGCGTCCCGTCCCGAACCGTCTCTCCCGGGTTGGCCATGCGACCGCGGTCGTCCGTGAAGTGGCTCGGGTAGAGCATCGGGTAGATGACGTCCGCATGCTTCGCAAAATTCTCGATTTTCTGTCCGATAATATCGTTCCTGTTGAAGACCACGCGGCCAAAGAGATCGGCCGAGAGCCTTACTCCGCGCTCGTCCGCGATGACGCGCGCCCGCTTCAGAAGATC
>Ga0116149_1001064_pt1 | contig 34487 bp, 19 predicted proteins | sample AD_UKC057_MetaG_FD_89787 | JGI IMG/M metagenome (GOLD analysis project Ga0116149, IMG submission 89787) | Active sludge microbial communities of municipal wastewater-treating anaerobic digesters from USA - AD_UKC057_MetaG | ecosystem: Engineered > Bioreactor > Anaerobic > Digestate | place: USA...
GATGCCTATACCCTGGTAACACTGGACAGTGCCGCCGAAAAGGATTTGATTCCGGTACGTCAGGTCTCGGAGGGTTCAGAAGCTCCCGAGGCGGCGGCTACGGAGGCGGGCCTGTTCTTGCGCCGTGATAACGGGCGCTATGAAAAGACGGCAGTGGAAGACGGGCAGGGAAGGTACTGGGCGGTTTCGGATGTGCGCGGCGTTGCGGTGGACGCGGAGGGACACCTCTGGGTAGCCACACTCGCGGGTGCGGCCCGGCGAAACGGGGGAACATGGGAGTTTTATACCGGGGCGGACGGGCTGCCCTATAATGATTTCACCTGCATGGCGGCAGGGAAGGACGGCTCGGTCTGGTTCGGGACAACACGCGGCGCGATCCGGTTCAAGGACGGCGTGTGGCGGTACCGGCAAGGGCGTCGCTGGCTGCCCAACGATGACGTGCGCGGCATCGTCGTGGAGGAAAACGGCAATGCATGGTTCGCCACGGCGGGCGGGGTCGGCTGCATTGCGTTGGAGCCGATGACCCTGGCGGAAAAGGCGTCGCGCTATGAAAAGGAGATGGACCTCATCAAACGCACCCCCTTCGGGTACACTTCGGAGGTGGGCTTGAAGCGGCCGGGCGACAAGAGCGAAATCCTGTATTCGGACAGCGACAATGACGGGCTGTGGACGGCCATGTACGGTGCGGGAGAATGCTTCGCTTATGGCGCCACCAAAGATCCCGGGGCAAAGGTCCGGGCGACGCAGGCCTTTGAAGCGTTGCGTTTTCTGCAGAAGGTAACACAAACCGGGGATATCCGGCCGCCCAAGGGCTATGTGGCGCGTACCATTTTGCCCGGAGACGGTCCGGACCCGAATGTGGGGCGCATCGAAGGCGATATCGAACATCGCGAAAAACAGGATGTGCTCTGGAAAGTGTATGAACCGCGTTGGCCAAAAAGCGGCGACGGTAAGTGGTACTGGAAAAGCGATACCAGTTCAGATGAACTGGACGGCCACTATTTCTTCTATCCCGCCTACTATGATTATGTGGCGGAAACGGAGGAGGAGAAAGAGCGGGTCCGGGAAGTGGTACGCGACCTGACGGACCACCTGGTCGATCATGAATTCAACCTGGTGGACCATGACGGCACACCGACCCGCTGGGCCATCTACAATCCTGACAGCCTGAACCAGGACGTGCACTGGTGGGCGGAACGGGGCCTGAAATCCTTGAGCATGCTCTCCTACCTTGCCGCCGCGGAACATGTGACGGGCGACCCCAAGTATGGCGTGGCAAGCCGGGAATTGATCGACAAACATCACTTTCACACCAATGCCATGATCTACAAGATCCATTTCGGGCCGGGCTCGGGCAACCAGTCGGACGATGAAATGGCCTTCATGTGCTATTACAACCTGGTCAAATACACCAAGGATCCGGAACTGCGGCGGCGGATTATGTATTCTTTTTATTCCGCCTACCTGAACGAAGAACCGGAAATGAATCCCCTGTTCAATTTCATGTATGCCGCTTTCGGCCGTGACGCTTCCGTGAAAAACCCCTGGGGCGAGTTTACTATCCGGCCTTCGGAAAATTGCCTGGAAGACGCGGTGGAGACCCTGAAGGACTTTCCCCTGGACCGGGTGGACTGGGGGCACCGGAATTCACATCGTCTCGACCTGGTGCGCCTGCCCCGTCAGCAGGCGTCAGAACCCTATGAACCGCCCCGGCATAACCGGGGCCACCGCGTCAACGGCAAGGTGCTGCCTGTTTCCGAACGCTATTTCAATCATTGGAACACCGACCCGTGGGCCTTGGATTACGGCGGTGACGGCACCATACTGGGAAGTGGGGCGGTATTTTTGCTCCCATATTATCTGGGCCTCTGCCATGGGCTGATAGAAGATTGACCGGGACGGTAAAGGACCGCACAATTACCTTCCATTACACCTGTTATGAAGAGCAACAGGTTGCACGGATGTTGGACCGCTGTGGGCCTATGCTCTTCGTGAGGCCCGGGCCTTTCAAAATTCCCTTTCGTGTTCTCCATTTCAGAGGGCAAGGACAAGGCCTTTGTAAATCCACCCTGTCCTGTCTTAAAATATACGACAATATCCCGCCGAGATTATTCTGCACGCCTTTTTAGTAAAAGCCGGTGCAGGCTCGGTTATACGTTGCGCGGGGAAATGACCGTCGTACCGTGCCCGTCTTGTCCGAGGTATGCGTTGCTTTTCCACGTCCCGTCCTGTCGCATAACAAGCACGAACGATAGAGGAACACGAATCATGCAAAAGAAAGCCAAAAGCGTTTACGAAGACCTACGCGTGGATATCAGCCGGGCAAAGTCCGCCGCCGTTGGCGCCGCGGATGGTCTTACGCCAGGCGAGTTCCATGAAATCGAACCCCGCGTGGCGCGTCTACACACTACCCTGACGAACGAACGCAAAGATAAGAAATACGGATTTTATGATCTATATAAAGATAAGGCCGCGTTTGACGGCGTGAAGGACGTCGCTTGCCATTTTTCCGAAATGGGTTTTAAAAACCTGGTTGTGCTGGGCATCGGCGGTTCGGCACTGGGCATTACGGCGCTGCACACGGCGCTGGGTGATCCCTATCGTAACCTGCGCGGGCGCAAGGCGCGTGACGGCCGACCGCGGCTTTTCGTAATGGATAACATCGATCCGGTGACCTTTAAGACCATGATGCATGTCTGCAAGCCCGAAAAAACCCTTTACAACGTGATTTCCAAATCGGGCGGCACGGCGGAAACCATCGCCCAGTTGATGATTGTCGTGGATATGCTCGAAAAGAAACTCGGCGCCGGCGCGGTCAAGGACCACCTGGTGGTTACCACCAGCCCCCGGGGTGAAAAGGCGCCCAAGAGTCTGTTGCATCCCGTGGCGGACGCCTATGACCTGGTTTCTTTTGATATTCCGCTGAACGTGGGCGGGCGTTTCTCCGTTTTTTCGCCGGTCGGCATGTTTCCCGCCGCCATGCTGGGCATGGACCTCGACGCCATGGTTGCAGGGTGCGCGGCCATGGACAAGCAGTGTTCCCGGGTGTCCTTGACGGATAACCCGGCCTACCTGAGGGCCGCCGTGCAATACCTGATGGATGTGCGTAAAGGAAAGGTCATGTCCGTCATGATGCCCTATGCCGACGGCCTGCGCGATGTGGCCGACTGGTACCGCCAACTCTGGGCGGAAAGCCTGGGCAAGAAATTCGACCTCGAGGGGAAAAAGGAAGTCTTCACCGGACAGACGCCCATCAAGGCGCTGGGTGTGACAGACCAGCATTCACAGGTGCAGCTGTACCGGGAGGGCCCCAACAACAAGTTGTTTACCATACTCGAAGTGAAGCGATTCTCAGCCTCCCTGCGCATACCGGACGTGTTGCCCCAGGTCAAGGGGCTGGATTACCTGCGCAATGCCACAATGAACAAACTAATGGCCGCCGAGCTGCGGGGTACCCTTGATGCGCTGAAAATGAGCCACCGGCCCGTCATTCGCGTCATATTGCCCGCCTTAAACGCCTATACCGTCGCTCAGGTTCTGTACATGCTCGAAGTGGAAACCGCCATGGCCGGGTGCTTGTATCATGTGGACGCTTTTAATCAACCCGGAGTAGAGGAAGGCAAAATTATCGCCCGTAAACTGATGGGAGGCGATCGGTGAGTCCGACGCCCGAAATGGGAGCGACGCCACGGCGGTCCTGTGATTTTGTCTGGGCGCGCCGTATCCGACGTTCTTTTCGTCTGCTGGTCGCCATCGCTGTTCTCCTCACATTTATGTTGTGGTTCGCGGAAGGGTATTTGCGTTATGAACAGAGCGAAATCCAGTACCGCATGTCGCTGACGTTGCATCCGGCCCAGGCGAGGCCCATTTTGCGGACCGTGGTGCGCCGGGAAACGGAACTCAAGAAAGTGCCCTCGCCCTTGTACCTGGAGGCGCTTGCCCTGGTTGAAGAACCGGATGAAGCGCTCGAGGCTTATGCGCGGGCGTACCAGGCAAATCCACGCGATATGTCGCTGTTGCTCAATTACGGGTGTCGCCTCTATGCCGGGGGTAACCCTGGCGAGGCGCGGGAGCGTTTTCGCGAGGCCGGGGCGAATCCGCCTTCCAATGCGCTGCCCCGCTACCTGGAGGCTGCCGCTTTTGCCGCGACACTGGAACCGGAAAGCGATATGACTGATTTGATAGCCTTGCTGCGGCGGGCAAACGGTTCCGGTGACCCTGTTCTTTTCCCTGAGCCCTTGTGGCATGACAGTCTGCCTGAACGGGGGCTGCGTTACGAAAAACTGCAAATGAAAATCGCGGCGTACATGACCGAGCCGCTGCTACAGTGTGCCGACAGCATCTTTGCCAGGGTACGCGGGCACTTCTTGCGGGAGGACACGGGAAACTGGGACGATCACCTTGAAATTGTGCAGTCCATGGGCGCCAGGATAATGGGGCTTAGAAAAGGCGACAGTCCCCCGTCAACGGTTCAGCTACAAGCCGCCCTGCAAATCCAGCTCCAGGCGTTGCTGCTGCGGGGAGAGTGGTCCAAAAATAATGGCGGCGTTCTGAACCCGGAAATTAACAATGCAGCCCTTCTCGTACGAGAGGCCCTTGAGGCCCTCACGCAGTTTGAGGAACGGCGGCCCTTGGCCGAGGCGCAATATCGGGACCGCCTGCTTGTGCCACTTCGGCTGGCGACGAAAACGGCGCTCCTGTTTTTTGTCTTCTATGCGGCCGCCTTGTTTCTGCACAAGGCCGGCTCGGCCGGGAAACGTTTGCGCGCCCTGCCCCATACCTGGATGGCGGTTATTCCTCCCCTTGCGGGATTTGGCGTCATGGCGCTTTTGATGGCGGTGCTTGCGGCCGCAAGTCATTCCGGGCTTTCTCACCAGTTCGAGGTCTTCATACCGGTGCTCTGGTATGGTGTCGCCGGGTTCATGCTCCTGATAGGCATTTCATATCCCTTGCTTCAAGTAAAAACGGGTTTTGTACGGGGCGACCTGCCGGCGGAAATCGAAGATGGCGCCGATTCCGGAGATGCGCGGGGCGTAAAGGAGCGGCTTTCATTTCGACGGCGCATGGGTGTCTACGGATGCCTGCTAAGACGGTACATGGGCATACTGCTGGGCGGCTTTATCATCATGGTGTGCCTGTGGCTTGTTGTGCACAGGATACTCTTGGCCGCCTATCCGTTTCAGTTGGATTTGCTGAACACCGGCCTCGATATAGAAGCGCAGCAGTTGATTGCGGATGTGAAAGAACACTTGCGAGACTTTATTTAGGGGTGCCTGCCTCACAGGAATGGACCCTTGCCGGAACTCGGCCAACAGGGCCGTGCCCTTCCTGAGGGAGATACGGATACGGTGCACAACGGCCTGGTTCCACTGGTACCCGTCCCCGGGGCCGGATCTTCCTGTCAGCGGAGGGATTTTTCCCGTACTGTACATTTCCAAGAAAATACTTTTTATTGTGGTTGATCTTGTGTTATACTACGCATCACTACAATATGTTGGGTATGAGAGGTAAGAGTTGTGAACGGCATTCAGAGAAAAGTGCATTTTGTGGGTGTAGGCGGCATCGGCATGAGCGGCCTGGCCGAAATCCTGTTGAATTTGGGGTATGAGGTGTCCGGCTCGGATATGCAGCCTTCTCCCATTACTGTCCGGCTGCAGCGTTACGGCCTCAGATTTCATGTTGGGCATGACGCGTCCCATGTGGGAGACGCGGGTATTGTGGTCGTCTCCGCCGCCATCGCCTCGGACAATGTTGAGATACAGACTGCGCGCAGCCGCAAGGTACCGGTGATTCATCGCAGCGACCTGCTGGCCGATTTGATGCGGTTGAAGCCGAATGCCGTTGTGGTGGGCGGCACCCATGGCAAGACAACGACCACTTCCATGATCAGCGCGTTCCTGGAAGATGCGAATCTGGGCGCCACTACGATTGTGGGCGGCATCCTGCATCGTAGCGGCACAAACGCCCGGTGGGGAACGGGGGATTACCTGGTCGCGGAAGCGGACGAGCATGACGGCTCTTTTCTCCGCTTGCATCCGACCATTGCCGTCGTCACCAACATTGATGCGGAGCATCTTGAATACTACGGCACCCTTGACAGCATCAAGCGTGCCTTTACCGATTTTTGTAACACGGTGCCTTTCTACGGGTATTCCATTCTGTGCGGTGACGATCCCCACTGCCGCGAAATTCTCCCCGAGATTGAGAGCGTTGCCCTGACCTACGGATTGGACGGGGACGTTTCCCTGGAAGGTGCCAATGTCAGGCGGACGCTTTTTTCCCCCGACAGCCCTTTGGGGTCCCAGTTGGCGTCCGTGAAAACCACTTTCGATGTGGTGTGTCATGATGAGCGGCTGGCGCCCGGGGGGATGCTGGGCACACTTGAGATCAATACGCTGGGAAAACATAACGTGCGGAATGCGCTCGGCGCATGCATGGTGGGCTTGTGCCTCGGGCTGCGGTTCGCCACGGTTGCAGAGGGACTGCGCCAGTTCGCCGGCGTGCGGAGGCGCCTCCAACTGCGCGGCGTGGCGCGCGGCGTCACGGTGATGGAAGACTATGCCCATCATCCCACGGAAATACGCAATACACTTGAAGCGGTGCGGTGGGCTACGGACGCCAGGATTATCAGTATTTTTCAACCCCATCTTTTCAGCCGTACCAAATTCTTCTGTGAAGATTTCGCGAAAGCCCTGGCCATGTCCGACTTGGCCCTCGTAACGGACATTTATCCGTCCCGCGAAGCTCCCATGCCGGGGGTGGACGCGGGCATGATTGTGGACGCTGCCCAGGCAACGGGGGCACGGCATGTGGAACTGGTCAGGGATAAGAACGCCGTGCCGGAAAGATTGGAGAAGGTGTTGCGTCCCGGTGACATTCTGCTGGTGCTGGGCGCGGGAGACATTAATCACATTGTCCCGGCCCTGCTGGACATGCTTGCGCCGGATACAGGAGGAAAAGACCGATGAAAACCATGACCGTGCCTATGCCACAACGGCAGGCTTTGTCCGTTCAAACGAAACGGGGGCCTTTCTGGAGACGCGTGAAAGTCTTGTTGCGGGCGGTTATTTTCCTGGGCGCTGTTGCGGTGGTCGCCTACTTGTTTCCCCAGTCGGATTATTTCAAGGTGCAGCGGGTTGTCTTTGAAAATGCCCAGAATACGGAAGAAAAGACCATTCTCGCGGCTTCGGGAATCGATGCCAACGACAACGTTCTGTTCCTTGATATCGAAGCGATCGAGGATAATGTGGAGAAATTACCCTATGTCAAACGCTGCGAAGTGAGCCGCATGTCCGTAAATGAACTCCTGCTGCGTATCGCGGAGCGGGAGGCGGCCGCCACGGTCATGGTAAATAACCACCTTTTCGAGATTGACCGGGAATTCGTGGTGTTGCGTCAGATTTCCCCCTTTGCGGTTCCCGTGGGCCCGTTGATTACCAATCTGCCCGGCGTAGTGACGCTTGGGCCGGGCCAGCATCTTGACCTGCCCGAAATCAAGGCCGCGTTTGATTTATGGGAGGAATTCACAAAACTGCCTTTCTCCGATAAACTTACTCTCTCCGAAATTTCCGCGGAAAGCGTGGATAATATACGCATGTATTTTGAAGAGCTGCCTTATGAAATGCGTTGGGGCCGCACCGATTTTGAAACCCAGACCACCCGGCTGGCCATGTTGTGGGATCAAATGGGCGGCGCTATCCCCTGTAAATACTATCTGGATTTGCGTTTTGACAGCGACTTGGTGTGTCGCTGATGGGAACTGATATTTACTAGCAGATTTTATGCCGCACGCGGCGGGAGACTCACACATGCTCATAGAACATTCCAATGAAAGTATGTTGCAGGACGCCATAATCAAAGTGTGCGGCGTCGGTGGCGCGGGGGGCAATGCCGTCAACCGGATGATTGAATCAGGCATGACCAACGTGGATTTTATCGCGATTAATACCGATGTTATGGACCTCAGGCATTCCCTTGCCACTACCCGTCTGCAGATTGGCCAGGGTAAGGGTGTTGGCGCGGGCGCCAGGCCGGAAATAGGGCGGCAGGCCTGCGAAGAGGACCGGGAAAGCGTTCGTAATGTCGTGCAAGGGGCCGAAATGGTTTTTCTGACCGCGGGCCTGGGCGGCGGCACGGGCACGGGTGCGTCCCCAATTGTTGCGGAAGAAGCGACCGCATCCGGGGCGCTCGTGGTTGCCGTGGTTACCCTGCCTTTTTCTTATGAAGGCATGGAACGCATGGATAATGCACTGTCGGGCCTGGAAGAGCTGGAAAAACATGTGGATTCCATGATTGTGGTGCCCAATGACCGCATCGCCCAACTGAGCGACGATGAAACCCGGTTGGTGGACGCATTCCGCAAAGGCGATGAAGTGCTCCACAACGGCGTGCGGGCCATATCGGAACTGATAACGGTGCCAGGACTGATAAACGTCGATTTTGCCGATGTGCGCACGCTGATGAAATCGCGTGGCAGGGCCCTGATGGGTATCGGTGTGTGCGAGGGACAGGACAGAGCCATTCGCGCGGCGAAGGATGCCATCAATTGTCCGTTGCTGGAGCAATCGGATATTTGCGGCGCCAAGGGCGTCATTATCAATATCCGGGGCGGCAACGACATGCGCATGCAGGAGGTCATGAAGGCGAACGAGTACATCAAGTCCAATATTGGGCGGGAAGCGACCATCATCGGCGGCGCCGTGGTGGATGAAGAGGAGCGGCCCGAGATCCAAATCACGGTGATTGCCGCCGGTTTCGAAAAGAAGGATCCTACGGAGTATACCGCACGCTTTGTCCAGGCCGACAACATTTCCCGGGTATCCAGGCCCGTTGCCATTACTGTCAGGGAAAAGGAGGAGGAGGCTCCGGTTCCTATTCCCGTGGAAAAACCGGTGCCGGTAAAGGCGCCGGTTGAGGACGTTCCTGCCATGACCGCAAAAAGCGAGGAGACCGACCACGGCAAGCTGGAGTCGGCCCCGAGTATCGCGCCGGCCACCAGTTATACTCCTCTTTCTTCGGCAGGCCGGGCAAATTCTCAAATGCCTCCTTACCTGCAAAAGGTCCTTGAAAAGAAAAGGCAGGCGTATGAAAACACACTTTCAAAAACTCCTCCTACGCGCCGTTCAACGTGACGCATCCGATATTCATCTCAAGACGGGAGCGGCGCCTTGGTACCGCATTGACGGAGAAATGGTTCCGGTCGAGGAGGAGATGTATAGCGCGGAGATGATCGATGAAATCATCTCTTTTATGTTGAACCCGGAACAGAACGTCCATTTCAGAAAGCGAGGCGAAGTGGACCTGTCCTATTCGGAAAAGGGAGTGGGCCGGTTTCGGGTGAATATTTTCCGTCAACGCGGGGCGGTGTCCTGTTCCATACGGCGTATCAAAACGAACATTGAAAGTTTTGCCAACCTGCACCTTCCACCCGTCCTGGAAAAATTTGCCCAGATGCCCCGCGGACTGGTGCTGTTGACGGGTACTACCGGGAGCGGCAAAACCACCACGCTCGCCTCCATCGTGGAATATATCAACCAGCACAGAAAATGCCACATTGTCACCATCGAAGACCCGATTGAGTTTCTGCACGCGGACAAGAAAGCGTTTATCAGCCAGCGCGAGATTGGGCTGGACACGATTGATTTCGCTTCCGCGCTGAAGTCCGTCATGCGGCAGGACCCGGATGTTATTCTTATTGGCGAGATGCGCGACCTGGAGACCTTTCAGGCGGCCATCAGCGCCGCCGAGACCGGGCATCTCGTCTTCACCACCCTTCACACCACCAATGTTATTCAGACCATGGACCGGATACTCGACCTGTTTCCCGCCAACCAGCAGGACCAGATACGCTCCCAGTTATCGCTCAATCTGCAGGGAATCTTGTGTATGCGCCTGCTGCAGCGCGCGGACGGCGTCGGGCGGGTGCCCGCGTGCGAAGTGCTGGTGATGAACCCGGCGGCACGGGTCCTCATACGGGAGAACCGTATTGCCCAACTCAATACGGTAATCGCCTCCGGACGGGAGGAGGGCATGCAGGGCTTTAATGACAGTCTCAACGACTTGATCAAAGAAGGCTTGATCACCCGGGAAACCGGCATGGAAATCTCGGATAATCCCGAAGACCTGAACATGCTGCTCCAGGGAATACGCCTGAGTTCCCGCCGCGGCGGTATCTTGAAATAACCGTCTTTAAATGCGCGTCCCCCTTTCCTGTCCGGTGACGGGAAAGAGGCGGGTTCCATCACATATAAAGCTTTACGCAGGGGAGACAAATGGTTCCCCCCCCCCGCGGAAGAACCGTTATGTCGATACATAAAAAGGATTTTACAGTGAGACTACGGGTCGTTTTGAAAAGAAGCCTGATTGTGCTGGCGGTGACGGCGCTGGTGGCGGTATCGCTGGCGGGCGCCGGGTGGCTGCTGCGGTACCGGATTCTTGCCGTGTATCTGGGCATCTCGCAGCCGGTGTACAGCAAAATGGTGGTGGAAAAGGACGTGATGGTACCCATGCGCGACGGGGTGCGTCTGGCCACGGACATTTACCGGCCCGACGGGACCGGCCCCTTTCCCGCCGTCATGATAAGACTGCCTTATGACAAGAAACCGTTGCAGGAGGTCATGGTCGGGCGCTTTTCCTTTTCTCCAGGCATACTCTTCGCCCAACGGGGCCTGGTGCTGATCATCCAGGACGTGCGCGGCCGGTATGCCTCGGAGGGCGACTTTTATGCCTTCAGCCATGAACGCCAGGACAGTGAAGACGTGGTCCGCTGGCTTCGGGAGCAGCCGTGGTTCAACGGCGACCTGGGCGCGGTGGGGCCGTCGTACCTGGGCTACACGCAGTGGGCGCTGGCGCCGGCTGCAGGCGACACGCTGAAATGCATGGCGCCCATGGTCATCTCGGCCGACTTGCGCGACCTGTTTTACCGGAACGGCGCGGTCTGTCTGGACACGGGGGGCGGCTGGGCCGTGGGCGTCGGGGAACGGGAAGATGGCGACCATCCGAAAAAGGATTTTGAGACAGGCATGTGGCACCTGCCGTTGATGGAAGCGGATGACGTGACCGGCGCCGATGTGGACTTTTTTAATGACTGGCTCGCCCATCCCCAGCGTGACGCGTATTGGGAAGCCCTCGACCGGCGTCCGGAGATTCCGAATATTACCGCGCCTTCCCTGCTCATCGGCGGCTGGTACGACATTGCGGCCGGCGGCATGCTGGAGGATTACCAGGCGCTGCGGGCGTCCGCGGGCAGCGACGCCGCGCGGCAGCCGCACCTGCTCATGGGACCGTGGATGCACGGCAGCCAGGAGTGCGACCGGGATTTCGGCACAGAAGCCGACGTTCCCCTGCTGTTCCGGGAGATGTTCGACTGGAACGATTACTGGCTTCGGGGAAAAGGGTCCCTGCCGGACAAGCCGGTTCATATCTTTGTGATGGGGATTAACACGTGGCGGCGCGAGGAGGACTGGCCCCTGGCGCGGACCGTCTACACGCCGTATTATATCCGCAGCGACGGCAAGGCCAACACGGCGGCGGGCGACGGCGTCCTGAGCGAGACCTCCGCTTCCGAAGAAGAAGCGCCAGACACCTACGCCTATGATCCCGCCGATCCGGTGCCCTCCGTCGGCGGCTGTTTCATGGGCGACGGTATGGGCCCGCGGCGGCAGGAGCAGGTGGAACGCCGGCAGGATGTGCTGGTTTACACCTCCGCGCCATTGACCGAGGCTCTCGAGGTCACCGGTCCGATCCGTTTCGTGCTGTACGCCGCCACGTCCGGGGACGACACCGATTTCACGGCGAAACTCTGCGACGTTGCCCCCGACGGGACCAGCCTCAACCTGGCGGAAGGGATTGTTCGCGGCCGGTTCCGGGAAGACGGCAAAGACACGCCCCTGGTCCCCGGCGAGGTTTACCGCTTCGAGATTGACCTGTGGGCGACCAGCAATGTATTTCTCGAAGGGCACCGCATCCGGGTGCAGGTGTCCAGCAGCAACTTCCCCCAGTTCGACCGCAACCTGAATGTATACGGCCCCTTCGCGCAGCAAACCGAATTCAAAACTGCGGCACAGACCATCTACCACGACGCCGAACGGCCGTCCCATATCCTGCTGCCGGCTATACCGCAGTAGTTAAGCGCTTAGGGCCATTTCGCCGACAAGTAATTTGTTGGTTACCCAGAGGAGCGGTATGTTTTGGTTTAATTCAAGAATCCCAAAACAACACGTCATTCCGGTTTTTCGCGGTGGAAAAAGGGCGTGTGTCGAAGGGGGCGCCAGGCCGCGAAAAAACCGGAATGACGTTGGTTTGAGGTTGTTTGTAATGAAAGACGATGATGCATTTTTGCTGCGCCGAAGGCGCCACTTCGTCCTGGTGAAGTCCAGGACGAAACATAGTACCCTGTTGGCTTGCAGCCGCTATAAAAAATACAAAGTTGAATCGTCGTATAGCCGGCGTTTGGGAGTACGCAAGCTATTTTTGCGTAGGACCGGTAGGACCGGTAGGACGCGTAGGACAGGATTGTGGGGTTTTCAAGTCCTATAAGTCCTATAGGTCCTATGGATCCCACAACATCAAGATGCGCTATGAGGTCTTGTCTCTTGGCTGGTTTGCGCGAATCGCCCAAGCGCCTAAGACGCCGTTTCGTCTATCACCACCACCTCGCCCGGGCGGGTATCGAGGGTGATGATGCCGTTCTCCTCCGGTGTTGCCGGTTGGGTTTTGTCGCCTCGTTGCACCGTTGTCTGTTTCCAGGGAGACGCCATACGGAACGTACCCCCGACCGTGGACACCACGCGGACCGGCAACAGGCGGCCCGCTTCACAGCCGCCGCTCACGAGGAAACCGCCCTGGGCGCGCAGCTGGTGAAAGCGCACGGGGCTTTCCGGCGGCCACGCCGGCAGCACGCGCACGATGTCCCCCTCGCTTTGCAGCAGCAGTTCCGACACGGCCTGGGCGGCGCCGAACTGTTCCGTATAGTGACCGAAGGTATTGAAGTGATGGCCGAGGCGGTTCAGGGTTAGCGTACCGTTGGGCCGCTGGCGCGCGAGGATTTCGTCGCGCAGCCAGTCCGCCGATTTCGGCATGCCGAGCCGCGCCCGGGAAATGGCCAGCATGAAGGTGGCGTTATTGCCGTTCCATTCCAGCGTATCCACGGTTCGCGTGAAAAGTTTCTGTTCTTCCTCGGCCGACCACCACGTAATCATATCGCCGGGATAGACCGGCGTGGCGGGCACGGAAATGTTATATTCTGTGGGAGGCGCTCCGGCAACATCCACCACCACGGGCGCATCCCCGCCGGTAGCGGGATACGGCGGCAGCAACGGTAACGCCTCCCGCCATTGCTGCACGAGGTCGGCGTCGCACAACAAAATGCCGGCGGCTTCAATGGCGGCCTCCAGGGTATAACGCGCCATGGCAATGTCAAAGGCGCAGTCGTAATTACGGTCCAGGTTCTCAGTCCAGCCCCAATGTTCCGGGCTCACGGAGGGGCCAAGCCGCACCACCCCGTCCACCCGGTCGCAGGCCTGTATGAAAGCGGCATAGAACCGCGCCACTTCGCGCAGGGGCGGATAGGTGACCTTGCGCAGCAGTTCGGGATCGGGTGCGTATTTATAGCGCCACCACAGCGGCTGCACCGCGAATCCCGCCACGCCCAGCGTCAGTCCCCACACATGATGAATATACTGCCGCCCGTTGACGCTTTTGCAAGCCTCGGGGTCCGCCGGTTCGTAGGCAAACAGCACGTGCGGATAGAAAGCGCCTTCGCAGTCATACACCTGGCGGGCCAGCCAGATAGCTCGCGGCAGGTACTCGAGGATAAGCCGGTCATAGGGCTCCGCAAGGTCGCAGTGGTTGGTGATATAAGCGCTCCAAAAGGTCTGCTGCAGGTTGTAGTTGAGATGGTAATCGCCGTGCCAGGCGGGCGTAGCGTTAATCAGGCCTGCGAACAGTCCCGGCGACACCACCCCCGGCTTGCTGACGCAGCGCAGGAAGTAGAGCGACCGGTACCAGTTCTGTTCGAGGGTCATGTCCGGCATGGAGACGCCACTGGCTGACCAGAAGTCGCGCCAGGCGGCTTCATGGCGTTCAATCAGGGAGGCGCGGTCTTCCGCCAGGGTCGCCGCCGCCAGCGTGACGGCATCCTCCCGGGGCGTGTCACTTTCAAGGGAGGTGACAATGCTCACCGCAGTCGCGCCCTCCCCGCGCGCCAGCGCCACGGCATAGCGCATGCCGGGCCAGTCGAGATCGCCCTTAACCTCCTGCATAATCCACGACACCTCCGCACCGTCCTGAAGGTCTGGGGGCGGAAGGAAGTCCGGCGTCACCGCGCGCAACCGGGCCGATGCGGCGGTTTCAATCAGAAAAACGTTCTTATCGGCAAGGGTGCGTATTACGGTCCCATCGCTCTTGCCAGGCACCGATTTAATTTCCGCCACGGCCTTCTCCAGCGAGAGATGGCTTGGCATGGGCACCGAAGGCGGCGAACCCAGCGTGAGGGATACCTCCGGACCATTACCCGTAAAAGCGACTTTTTCGAATACAGTGGCAGCAAGGGCACCGTCCTTAGTCCACGTGTAAAGGATGATGGCTGTGAAGGCTTTATCCTTCGGAAGATTAAAGGAAACGTCCTCGACTGTCCGGGGCGTGTCAAGCCACCCGCTGCTAAAACACGGGCGATTGTTTTCGTCCATTAGGTCTACAAAAAAACGCGCATTCGCCGTTCCGCGGACGCGAAGCGAGAGCTCGGCGTAGTCCGCCTCCAAAGGAAGATCCAAGGCACACCGGAATCCGTTGGAAGATCCAGCCTTCCCCTCAATTCGCATGATGCCCTTCGTCCCGTCTTGCACAAATTCATTCAGCGTTCCCTCTGCGCGCACAGCCTCCCACTGCGCTGGTTCCTTTTCATCGCCGGCTTCATGAATACCGCTCTGCAGCACCACTTCCGCACACTGAAGGGGGCACGGAAAAGGGTGGGCATGATACGAATCCTGACCGTCATAGGCCTGCCCGTCGGGCAGAATCCAGTTGGCATCGCCTCCTTTCGGCCATCCTTCGGCCGCCAGCGCTTTCAGCCGTTTGACGGTGGGCAGGGGCGGGTCCTTCTCCGTGAGCAGCCTCGCGTCCCACACATCGTTCTTGGTCAGCGAAATCACCACGTTCCCGCCCCGCGAATATACCAGGGCGTTGATATCGCCGTTGCCCAGGACCATGGCATTTTCCAGCACATCGTCAAGCCGCTCCTGCCGGATATCGGCCCGCTGCAAGGCCGGTGGAAACGGAATGGCGCTGCGGTCCGTGTCGGCGGCTAGCAGGCTCAAGGCAATCAGTACCGTGCAAAACATAACATGGCCTCCTGAAGTAGTAATTTCCTGTTCAGAAACATGATATACCCGCACCACACCGTGTACAAAACACGACGGTTATTCCCTGTGGTACGGCAAGGCAGAGCCGCACCTGGCTCCTTGTCCTGTCGTCTGCAAAACCACTATACTGCGAAGACACCAATAAGAACGGTACAAGACAACAGTTTAAGGAGCAAATAACATGCTATGGTATAGTTTGCAGCCGTGTAAGAATAGGACGACACTGTTGGTCGCAGGTTTTGTGCTGTTGCAGGTCTCATTAGGCCTTACGGCATTCGCCACCGAAGACCATCCGCCGGTATTACGGTCCCTCAGCCCGGAGGACGCCCTTTCTAAACTGGACCTCGACCATCCCGGTCTCGAAGCCGCTAAATCAACAGAAGCGCAGGTAAACCATACGAAAGTCCTCGACCGCTCTTGGCGTATTACCGTGAGCAGCATCCGCTGGACAGGACGACAGGCGGCCTGTCCGATGCGGACCGTGTCGCAGCGGACAATATCGTAAACCATATTTTTCAAAGGGAGCCGTATTAGGTCGCCATTTTTTTTCTCTGTCGTTTTGACTGACTTTGGGTTGCGGGCAAGACTTGCGTCGGTATAAACATTCTACAAGGAGACCAATATGAATCGCAGACATTTTCTGCAACACCTTACCGCAGGCGCCGTGGCCCTTTGCTGTGCCCGGCCCCTTATGGCGGAGAAAGGAACGGCGCGCGCGCCCAACATCGTCCTGATCATGGCGGATGATCTCGGCTACAAGGAGCTGGGCTGTTACGGCCAGGAAAAGATCAAGACCCCGAATATTGACCGCCTTGCCGCCGAGGGCATGAAATTCATCCAGTATTACGCAGGCTCGGCCGTATGCGCGCCTTCCCGCTGCAACCTGATGACCGGCATGCACGGCGGGCATGCGTACATCCGGGACAACTTCGGCATGAAAAAGCCCGCGCCCAACCGTTTCGGTGGGCAGCTGCCTATCCCCGAGACGATCCCTACTATCGCGAAAACGCTCAAGGAGCAGGGCTACGCCACCGGCTGCTTCGGGAAGTGGGGGCTGGGCCCGCAGGGCTCCACGGGCGACCCGCTCAAGCAGGGCTTTGACCATTTCTATGGGTATAACTGTCAAAGCAACGCCCACAATCTATATCCCGAATACCTTGAAAACGATAACGGTATCCATGAACTCGAAGGTAATGACGGCGGTTTGACAGGAAAACACTACGCGCCGCAGTTGATCGCCGACCGGGCCCTGGGCTTCGTACGGCAGAACAAGGATCATCCCTTTTTTCTGTATTACCCGACCGTAATCCCGCACCTGGCACTGCAGGTACCCGAAGCGGACCTTACCGAATATAAAGGGCTGTTTCCAGAGACGCCCTACAACGGGAAATCCTACCTGCCCCACGATACGCCAAAAGCATGTTATGCGGCCATGATATCCTTCATGGACCGTCAGGTGGGCCGCTTGATGGCGTTGCTCAAAGAACTGAATCTGGATGACAACACGGTCGTGTTGTTCACTTCGGACAACGGCACCACCCACCTCAAGGAGCAGGTGGACGCGGACTTCTTTGACAGCGTCGGGCCGTTGCGCGGCTTGAAGGGAGAACTATACGAGGGCGGCATCCGCGTGCCGCTGGTGGCGCGTTGGCCCGGCAACATCGCGGCCGACACCAGCAGCGAACACCTTGCCGCCCATTATGACCTGCCCGCAACACTGGCCGACATCGCGGGCGCGTCCTTTGACAACGCAACTGACGGCATCAGCATGCTCCCCTCGCTGCTAGGCCAGACGGACAAGCAGAAAGCACATGACTTTCTGTTCTGGGATTTTGCCGGCTACGGCGGCCAGACCGCAGTGCGCATGGGCGACTGGAAGGGTATCAGGCAAAACCTGCGAAAAAATCCCGATGCGCCCCTGGAACTATACAATCTGAAACAGGATATCGGCGAACAGCATAATGTGGCTGATGAATTCCCGGAGATTGCGGCAAAAATAGAAGCCATCATATGCCGGGAACGGACCGTTCCGGAGGTGGAGAAATTTCGTTTCGGCAAGTACGGCAACACAACGGAGTGACGGATGTTGAATTTTCGGATCAAGCATGTAGGACGTATAGGTCGTATAGGACCTATAGAACGGCGCAAGCAGGTTGTGTGACCTTTAAGTCCTTTAGGGTAACAGCGGCAAATACAACCCCCCTTGGGAGAACACTATTATGACCAATACACCACTGGACCGCAGAACCTTTCTGGAACTCCTGGGTGCCGCTGTGAGCACGGTGGCCTTTCCGTGCGCAGCACGAGCGCAAGCGGCTGAGGCGCGCCCCCCGAATATTGTCCTCATCTTTGCGGACGACATGGGTTACGGTGACCTGGGTTGTTATGGACATCCCCTGATACGCACGCCCCACTTGGACCAGATGGCCCGGGACGGGGTGCGGCTGACCTCATTTTATGCCGCCGCGCCGGTCTGTTCGCCGTCGCGGGCGGCCCTGCTGACCGGGCGTTACCCGGTGCGGTGCGGCATGCCCGGCAACACGGGGCCGGGCAGCGAAAAGCATCTGCCGGAATCGGAACTTACCATTGCGAACCTGCTCAAAAGCCGGGGTTACCGCACTATGGCGGTGGGCAAATGGCACTTGGGCCACCAGCGCCCTGAAGTACTGCCCACGGGCCGCGGCTTTGATGCCTGGTACGGCCTGCCCTACAGCAACGACATGCGCAAGCCCTTCGTGCAGACGGACGAGCCGTTGAAACTATACCGGGATACGGAACCCATTGAATACCCGGTAAACCAGAACACCTTGACCGAACGGTATACCGAAGAAGCGGTGAAATTCATCGAGGCCGGGGACGAAGCGCCGTTTTTCCTGTACCTGGCCCACAGCATGCCCCATCTTCCCGTCAGCACCTCAGAACAATTCGAGGGGAAATCCGACGGCGGCCTTTACGGCGATGTCATTGAAACGATCGACTGGAGCGTCGGGCGTATCCGGGAGGCGCTTGCGAAAAAAGGCGTGTCGGACAATACGCTTATTGTGTTCACCAGCGACAACGGCCCCTGGCTGGACCTGCCCGACCGCATGCTGAACGAAAACGTTGAACGCTGGCATGGCGGGTCGCCCGGGCCGCTGCGCGGCGCCAAGGGCACTACCTGGGAAGGAGGCATGCGCGTTCCCATGATTGCCTGCTGGCCGGGATGCATACCCGCAGGTACACGAAACGCCCAGGTCGCATCCACTATGGACATCCTGCCAACGCTGGCAGGCATTGCCGGGGTCGCTCCGCCGACGGACCGCACTCTGGACGGGAAAGACATCCTGCCGCTGCTGCAAGGCGAAGCCGAATCGCCTCACGAATATTTCTACTATTTCCGGGGCGAACATCTGCAAGGCGTGCGCCACGGTGCTTGGAAGTTGCGCCGGGAAGATAAAGATGGGGATGCTGAACTGTTTCACCTGGGCCGCGACCCCCGTGAACTTTACAATGTGGCCGAAGCGCACCCGGAGCTCACGAAAGATCTGCTGGCCCGTATGCGCGGTTTTGAACGCGAAGTACGGAAGCCATAGGGAGGGCGGGGCTTTTCGTGGCGGGGTACCCCGAAAAAAAACTGTCGGACCTCGTCAGACACCGTCCGACAAAGTCCGACAGCCCATACTGACATAGAATATCCGGGGCGCCTTTCTTATTTCAGGGCAGGAAAACCCTGAACCATCAGGCGGTACCCCGAAGTTCTTCCCCCAAAAAAAATGGGTTACGCCCAGCCTTCAAAGCATTTGAGCAGATCACGGATGGCGCCTTCGGCGGTGTCGGTATACCCGCATTCCACCGCCACATACCCATCATAATTGGTTTCAGCGAGCGCTTTAAACACATTGGGGTAATTGATTTCACCCGTGCCGGGTTGCTTGCGCCCGGGATTGTCACCGATATGGATATGGCCGATACCGTCGATGTTGTTGCAGAGATTGCGGATAAGGTTGCCCTCGGTAATCTGCTGGTGGTAGACATCGAATAACTGTTTGATGTTCGGGCTGTCCACCGCCTGGATTATCAACTGGGCCTGGTCTGTGGTCGCCAGCCAGAAGTTGTGGTGATCCTGCAACTGGTTGAGCGTCTCCAGTACCATGAGGATGCCGTTTTCTTCGAGGATTCCCTTGATGCGGCGAAGGAATGTAATTACGTTCTGGGCGCACTTATCATAGGTGAGGGTACGTTTTGAACTCGTTTCACCCGTAAGGCCGATGATGCAGTTGCACCCCAGTCCTTTGGCCTGTTCCATGGCGGTTTTGCACTGCTCTTCCAGACGGTCATGCTGGGACACGTCAAGCATTTCCCCCTGGGTAATGCGTCCCGCGCCCGAAATGCAGGTCCACTTGACGCCGGTTGCATTGGTGGCTTCCACAAACTGACTGTAATTGTCCTTGTCTTCGCCCGCGCCGAGGTTTTCCACGGCGGGGAAACCCCATTCGGCCGCCAGTTTGAAAATATCCAACGGGGAACTTCCCTCGGGCAGGCAGTCTTTAAGCCATCCGTAACTGCAGGCAACCTTCAAAGGCAGGTTGGCGAAAGGACGGCCTTCCGGTACCGCCCCGAGGGCGAGTCTGCCCGGTGCTACCGCCAGGGTACCGGCGCCTGCCGCTGCGGCAGTCAGAAAACTTCGACGTTTCATAGTACACTCTCCTTATTGGTTTTTAGGAACGCGGGTGTTACCCGGAACCCAGCCCTATGTCATTGCTTCACTCCGCTGGCAATGACGAAGTATTTGGTCTCTGCCATGTTTCGCTTTTTATTTCCAAGGCTTGATGGGGCGACAAGGCACGGATGCGTTATTATACTTTTCCGCTGGCTCTGACCGATAATCGGACTTCCAGGCTGTCGCCGGCGGGAAAAAGTCCGTGCAAACATTACCAGATCTTCCATTCCTCGCGGCAGGAACGGGTAAGCATTTTTGCCGCCTCTTCATCGCCCACAATTTGTTCCGCTTTGGGGTCCCAGTTGATAACACGACCGGTCTGCGCGGCCACATTCACCATGTGCGCGATGGTATCGCAGCGGATGGCCATTTCCACCGGGCATACCGTCTCTTTTCTTGACTTGACACAATCAATGAAATTGCGTACATGACCGTCCGACTTGTATACCCGCTCATCGTCCGGTTTCAGTTCCTCTTTCCATAATTTTTGGTTGCTCGCATAGAAGGTCCCGAAATTAAAATCCCCTATCCAGCCTTCGGTGCCATGAAATACCACCCCGTCTCCATTGCGCAATTTTGGATAATAGGTTTTCACTACGTCTGTAGCCGTCTCCATGTCCATCATGTGCAGCTTTACACCGTTCTCATAATCGCACAGGATATCCCACCGTTCCAGTGTCCTGAAGATGCCCTCGGCGGGCACCTTGCCGGTGCCCTCATACCGTATGGGGCTGGTATGGTCGGACCGGTTGCCCCACTGCGCGACGCCCAGGGGATGAATAGCGCAACCCGCCACAAAGCCCAGGGACGTTTCCGGACAATGGTAGCCGCCCCAGGGGGTACACCGGTCGGCGGTATAGGGCACCATGGGCGACGGGCCCTGCCAGACATTGAAATCCAGGTCTTCCGGCACGGGGATTTCCTCCGAGGAACCGTAGGGCGCCACATGGTACTGGTTGGTATCATTCAATACATTCCGGCTCCACACGTCAATCCGTTGCACTTCTCCAATATAGCCATTACGCACCAGTTCCACCATTTTGGGGTATAGCGATTCGGAGCGATACTGGGTGCCAAACTGAAAAATCCTGCTGTTTTCAGCCACGGCTTGCCGGAGCAGCTTGGCATGTTCCAGGTCCAGGGTGAGCGGTTTCTGACAGTAAATGTCCTTGCCCGCCCGGGCCGCCGCAATTGCCATCGGGGTGTGCCAGTTGTCGTGGGCGCCTATGAATATGGCGTCTACTTCCGGATGGGCAATCACCTCCCGGAAATCATCGTATACTTTTGTCGTGTCCGCGGATTCGTAGTGCTTGTTCATCTCTTCGGCCATGGCAACCCGCCGCGATTTATAGGCATCGGCGACGGCGACAATGCGCGTGTCCGGGTATTGCTTGAGCCAGTTCTTGTGGTAGTTGCCGATGTTACCGCAACCGACAAGGCCGACATTCACACGATTGCTCGGAGCATTTTCACCGAACACCGAGCTTGGCACAATGGTTGGAATGCCGAATACCGCTGATACGGCGATGCCGCGCTTCATAAACTCACGCCTGTTTAGTGATGGTGTGTCCATTGCAGAATCCTCTCTGATGCTGTCGCTTCTTCATCGTAAATATAGTATGCCTGAGAATATTGCCTGTTGTTAATTGACATCACTTCGGCGCAGTCCAATCCACGTCCGCTATCTCGCCGGGGAAAGGCAGTTTATTGAACGCGATTTCGGGTTTCTTCCCAAAGAACTGCCATTCCGCGTAATCCAGCAGTGTCCGGAAATCCGCATCGGTATGGTCATGTTTGCCGGGCCTGAACTGCAGGCTATTATGCTCCGGTACCCCCAGAAAATCATACACCGGCTGCGCCGCCAGGTAACCGAGTTGTGTGCCCAGAGGGTTGGCCCAGAAATCTTCTGTCGCATCGGTGCTCAACACGGGCCGGGGCGCCACCAGGGCGCGCATGAAATGTTGATCGAAAGGCAGATGCGCCTCTTTTTCCGCGAAGTTACGGAAATCCTTGTGAAACCACTCCTGGAACCGTTCCGGCCGGGTGATTGCTTCCAGGTCTTCACTGCCTGGTGCCTGGATGCGATAGAGGCCGGCACCGCCGCATCCGGAACCGTTCGGATTGACGATGGCAAACCGTTCATCCACCGCGCCTGCCAGCAGTGCCGCCTTCCCGCAGCGGGAATGTCCGGTAACAACGACTTTCTCGCCGTCCACTTCCGGCAGGGTGAGTAAGTAATCCAGCATGCGGGAAGCGCCCCATGCCCAGGCAGCCAGCGTGCCGCCGTCCACCTCCGGGTATGCGCGCTCCACTGCACCGGGTTCTGGTTTTCCCTCTTCGGAACGGTCAAATCGTTCCGGGCCGAAACCAGCGAAAATAAAGCCCCGTTCATTCATTTCGCGAGTTATGGGACAATCCCGGCCTATGTTCAGAATAACGGGACACGGCCTTTCTGTGCTCGCAGGGAAATACAGGTCCAACTGGGCGCTTATCTTGCCTTGGGGCCCCATGGTGAGGATATGCTTTTCAAGCCGTGTGACACCGTCGTTGATTTCCTTTTCCTGGATAATCCGTTCCAGTTTAACGTTCCCCGGCGCCTCCGGAAGGTGCCCGTATTGGATTTCAAGGACAAGTTCCAGCATTTCTTCGCGCCGGCGCGGCCAATCCTCTTCTGACGTGACACGGGAACCGTCCAGAAACCGGAAAGGGTCCGGCAGTTTTTCCACGCTCGCATATTCCTCCGGTGCGGCGGATAACGGCGCGGTGGCAATCAAGCCTGTCCATGCGAGGCAGGCTATTACAACTACCGTATGCTGTCTGGCTTTGTACCGATTCACTTCAAACTCCTTGTGTTCATCGTTTCTTGTTCAGAATAATTATGCTTTTTATTCTTTCTTGAATTCAATCGTGGTGCCGATAGGATCGAGTACGCAAAGAAAGCGGCAAAATAAATACCGCATTCCACAGGATAACCCCCTGTGGAATGCGGTGTTACGTGTAGAGGTATATGGAGACACAGGATGGCAAAGAATCCATCTTTGCATCATCCGCCGTAAGATGTCAGAGTGAATACCTTACGCCTCGTTCTTGCACGTGCCGGTACAACCGATGACACGGTAAATGAGGGCACCGATAATGGCACCTGCGATGGGGGCTGCCCAGAACAACCACAACTGTTCGATGGCCCACGAACCTTGGAAAAGTGCCACGCCCGTGCTGCGCGCGGGGTTGACGGAGGTGTTGGTCACCGGGATGCTAATCAGGTGAATCAGGGTCAGGCACAGGCCGATAGCGATGGGGGCGAAGCCCTGCGGGGCGCGGGCATCCGTGGCGCCGAGAATGACAATAAGGAACATGGCGGTCATGACGACTTCCGTAACCAGGGCGGCAATCATAGTGTACCCGCCCGGCGAGTGCTCGCCGAAACCGTTGGAGGCGAATCCGGCGGAAGCGTCAAACCCGGCCTTGCCTGTGGCGATGACATACAAAACACCGCCGGCGGCAATGGCGCCCAGCACCTGGGCGATAACGTAGGGGACGAGGTCCTTAGCGGAAAACCGCCCGCCCACCAGCAGGCCGACCGACACCGCCGGATTGAGATGGCAGCCCGATATGTGGCCAATGGCATAGGCCATGGTCAATACGGTCAAGCCGAAGGCCAGGGAAACGCCCAGCAGACCTATGCCCACATCGGGGAAGGCGCAGGCGAGCACTGCGCTGCCGCATCCGCCCAGCACCAGCCAGAACGTACCAAAAAACTCCGCACCATACTTTTTCATTGTGGATACTCCTTGTGTTGTTGAAAAGGCGGTTTTTATTTAGGCCCCTGGGAATTTGTACCGGACCAACGAAAAAAAACTCCCCACAGGCATTACACCACTATTATACCCTGTCTTTGTAAAGTAGAGGGAATATTTTTTTGCCTATGCAGTGGGATAGCACCGGATTGCCATACGCCCTCCCCGTAAGTTTGCCGGGCGAATGACAGGAAGTATTACACTGCGGACAGCTGTATAATAATACAAGTCAGTGAAAGGCGCATTCATCCATCGGCCTTGGCTTATGTCGGATGAGCCGACCGTGCTGATTGTTGCACGGACAGGTGTAAATGAGCGTAAATATCCCCGTTGTACCTTCCGGCAAGATGGAGGCCTGTAAGATAGTGGAAATGCCTTATGCCGTTACAATAGAACGGAACGAATAAACTTGCTACCGCCCCGGCTGGGGGTATGGGAGGTTCGAAATGTTGAAAGGGGTGAAGGCATTACAGATTGTATGGTCATTTCTGCTGCTTATAATTTTCGGCGTGGCGAGTATGGTTAGTTTTGTCAGAGATGGCAACCTTTCTTATATCCACTTGGCCTTAACGATGGTTGCCATGGTCTATGTGGGGGCGGCCTTCCTCGGTCAATACAATAACCGCATTGCCTGGTGGATTTCATTGCCGATTCCGGCCATATACTTGTTCCTGTACCTGCCCGGGGTGGTTCTTAATATCGTGTTGTTTTTGGCCGGAAATGAAAAGTATTTGGATTCGCCCGCAACCATATTCATCGTGTTGATTTATGCGTTGGTATTTGTTTTGCCCCCCTTGGCCATCTACTATGGCCTCTTCCGCAACCGAAAGGTCTTTCTTCAAATATTGTTTGCAAAAGGGGAGGGATGGCGACCGGTCGAAAACATCGAAAGGCTTTTAACCCTTGAGGGCCTGAAGCGGTTGCAGTTGGCCTGGTCGATGACCTTGCTGCTTTATTATGGGTATTACTTCATACGCTTGCTGCTTATACTGGAATTTCGGGCGTATTATGTCATCATGTTCAGTATCGCTCTGGCCTATTTCGTCGCCGCGGTAAAGTGCTTTATCAATAATCGTGTTGCATGGTTGGCGGCCCTGCTGTTGCCCCTTGGACCGCTCCTCTGGCATCTCTATATTTGGGGACAGTATGAAATTGCCAAACACAGTGTCAGTGAAGTGGACTTTGCTTTTCTAACCCGCTATTACGCTACCATCAAGCCCCTTCTGTTTTTCATTCTGCCCATGGTATTTCTGTACTATCATTTTTTTCACGAACGCAAGCGGCTTGCGGATATATTGCGGCGTGCTGAACCGGGCAGCGAAAGTCGTTGACCTTCTTCCACTGTAGTAGCGACCTGTATGCGGGGATAGTGTAAAACGGGCTTATAGACCGGGGCGAGAATCTGTGTTGCACGAAGGCCCGGGTAGTGCAGTGTCGCCGGGGACTTTTAACGCTTTCCTGTTCAGGAAAGCAATCCACATCCCCATTGCGCCTTTCGGTCCTGCCTGTCCCTCACCGTTTTCTTGGGAAGCATCTTCATTTTTGCATTATTTTTTTGAGGTCAGCGTTCCTTGTTTTATATCAATAAAAACAAATATTATGAAAAAATATACGGCAAAAAACCTACAAATTGGTGGGTATTAGTTTTCGTAGAATAGCGGGCGCTCTCTGGAAGCATTTCAAATATCGCCTTTTATTACGGGGGTATTCAGGATGTCCTTCAAGCGAACTAAAAAGTTGCATTTAGAGCATTCCTTTGTTTATCATACCTGATGGAATGTCAGTCCTCAGTCCCTTCGCCGGTACGTTTGGTAATCTTTTTCAGGCAATTTCCCCCGAAATTCAAGAAAAACAGTTTTTGTGATGAGGTGTAATTCAATCAGTTGCGCAAACGCTTTATCAGGTACCAAGGTTGCCGGCGCGGGAAAACCAGTAAGGAAGTAATACGTGGAAAGCAACGTTTCCCTGAACCGTCTTGCCCGGCTCGGACTCTATGCGGCAGAACATGAGCATGATGCCTGCGGCATCGGCTTTCTTTGTAACATCGACGGGCGTCAGAGCCACGATCTTGTGGTGAACGGGTTCAAAATTTTATATAACCTGACTCATCGCGGCGCGTGCGGCTGCGATCCGGAAACCGGGGATGGTTGCGGCATGCTGCTGCAGCTGCCTCATCTCTTTTTTGCCCGGGAGGCGGAAAAACTGGGCTTTGACCTTCCTGAACCCGGACGCTACGGGGTCGGCATGCTGTTCCTGCCCCGGGACCCGCAAACGCGTTCGGCTGCCGAGGCCTGTATCACCAGCATGGTTGAGAATGAAGGACAGACGCTATTGGGCTGGCGGGATGTGCCGCGCGATGCTGAGGCGATTGGCTGGCTGGCCCGGAGTAATGAACCCGTGATTCGCCAGGTATTCATCAAGGCGTCCAATGCGCTCGATGCGGACGCTTTCGAGCGCAAACTGTATGTCATCCGCAAGTCTTCCTCCATTGCCATTCGCGGTATGAACCTGCCCGGAGCGGATACCTATTATGCGGCGAGCCTGTCCGCGCGTACCATCGTGTATAAGGGCCTGATGCTTCCCGAAGCCGTCGACCGGTATTATCTGGACACGCGCGATCCGCTGTTCCAGTCGGCGATAGCGCTTATCCACCAGCGGTACAGCACCAATACGCTGCCTTCCTGGCCGCTCGCCCAGCCGTTTCGTTTCTTGGCGCACAACGGTGAGATAAACACCCTGCGTGGCAACATCAACATGTTCGCCGCCCGTGAACCGCTTTTTGCCAGCCGCCTGTTCGGGGAGGATCTCCAAAAAATCAAGCCGGTATTGACGCCCGGTTTCAGCGATTCGGCGATTTTCGACAATGCCTTTGAACTCCTGGTACGTGCCGGCTATTCCATGGAGGTTGCCATGGCCATGATGATTCCCGAGCCTTGGGACAATCACAAGACCATGTCCGACGCGCGCAAAGCGTTTTACGAGTTTATGGCCTGCAAGATAGAACCCTGGGACGGTCCGGCGTCCATGGCGTTTACCGATGGCACGCGCATCGGCGCCGTGCTGGACCGCAACGGACTGCGCCCGTCCCGCTACTGGCTCACCCGTGACCGGCAGCTTATTATGGCCTCGGAAGTGGGGGTGCTCGATGTGCCCTCTGAAACTATTATCCGGAAGGGCCGACTGGAACCGGGGCACATGTTCATGGTGGATACCGCGACGGGGCGCATCATTGGGGACTTGGAAATCAAGTCCGCTTTTGAAAAGCGCGAGCCTTACCGTGCATGGTTGCGGGATAACCGTGTAAGCCTGCCTGACCGTCTGCCGCCGGTGACCATGGACGAAGCCGCACCACTTCATGACCTTAAAATTGTATTCGGCTACACCCGGGAGGACAGTGAACTGCTGTTGGCACCCATGGCCCGGGACGGCAAGGAACCGGTGGGTTCCATGGGCAATGATGCGCCCTTAGCTGTTTTATCGTGCCGGCCGCAATTGCTGTACAACTATTTCAAGCAGGTTTTTGCCCAGGTGACCAACCCGCCCATTGATCCCATCCGCGAGGCGCTGGTCATGTCGTTGAAGACGACCATCGGACGCGAGCGCAATCTGCTCGTGGAAAATCACGAAGACTGCCGGCAGTTGTTCCTGACCTCCCCCGTGCTTACCAATGAACAGCTGGCTTACATCAAGGGTCTTGACCATAAAGACCTGCGCAGTCGGGTGATTTCCACGCTGTTCCCGGCGGCGGACGGACCGGCTGCGCTTGAAAAGGCGTTGGACCGTGTTTGCGCCGAGGCGGAAAGGGCCGTGGATGAAAAGTGTGCATTGATCATCCTGTCCGACCGGGGCGTGTCGGAAACACAAGCCCCGCTGCCGGCCCTGATGGTGGTGGGCGCGGTGCATCAGCATCTTATCCGCGTTCACAAGCGTTCCTTGTGCGGGCTTATCGTGGAAACGGGGGAGGCTCGCGAGGTTATGCATTTTTGCCTGTTGACCGGCTACGGCGCGGGTGCGGTGAATCCCTGGCTTGCCTTTGAAGCCGTCGGGGAACTGGTTGATACGAAAACGGTAGCGCAGGATACCCCTGGCCAGGCGGTTAAAAACTATATCAAGGCGGTTGAAAAGGGCATGCTCAAGACCATGTCCAAAATCGGCATTTCCACGCAGCACAGTTATCGGTCGGCCCAGATATTCGAGGCTATCGGATTGGGCGGCGCCGTCATGGACCGTTGCTTTACCGGGACCGCCTCCCGTATCGGCGGTATCGGGTTTGCCGAGGTCGGCCGGGAAACACTGATGCGCCATGCCGGGGCGTGGCCGGAAAGGCCCTCGCACCAGCCCTACCTGGACCCGGGGGGCCAGTACCGCTGGCGGCGCCGGGGAGAGTTTCACCAGTGGAATCCCGATACCATTGCCGCGTTGCAGCACGCCACCCGGCAGGACAGCACCGAAACGTACGAAAAGTTCGCCGAGGCGGTCAATGACCGCAACCGTACGTTCGCAACTCTGCGCGGCCTGTTGAAATTCAAGCTGGGGACGCCTGTGCCCCTCGATGAAGTGGAGCCTGCATCGGAAATCGTGAAGCGCTTCTGCACCGGCGCCATGTCCTTCGGCAGCATCAGCCGCGAGGCCCACGAAACGCTGGCCGTTGCCATGAACCGCATCGGCGGGCGCAGTAACACGGGCGAGGGCGGTGAGGACCCCCATCGCTTTGAACCCGACGCGAACGGGGACTTGCGCCGCAGCGCCATCAAGCAGGTGGCCTCCGGTCGATTCGGCGTTACTAACGAATACCTCGTCAATGCTGATGAACTTCAAATCAAGATGGCCCAGGGCGCCAAGCCGGGTGAGGGCGGCCAACTGCCGGGGCACAAGGTCTTCGAAGAAATTGCGAAGGTGCGCTATTCGACCCCGGGTGTGGAACTGATATCCCCGCCGCCGCATCACGATATTTACTCCATTGAAGACCTGGCCCAACTGATTCATGATTTGAAAAACGCCAATGTGCATGCCAAGGTGTCGGTCAAACTCGTTTCGGAGGCCGGTGTGGGCACCATTGCGGCGGGCGTGTCCAAGGGCAAGGCGGACCTGGTGCTCATCAGCGGCCATGACGGCGGCACGGGTGCGTCTCCCCTGAGTTCCATCAAGCACGCCGGCCTGCCCTGGGAACTCGGTCTTCCCGAAACGCATCAGGCCCTTGTCGCCAATGATTTGCGCGACCGCATCCGCGTCCAGGTGGATGGTCAGTTAAAAACAGGGCGTGATGTCGCCGTTGCGGCCCTGCTCGGCGCGGAAGAATTCGGTTTCGCTACAGCCCCTCTGATTGTCAGCGGCTGTATTATGATGCGCAAGTGCCACCTGAATACCTGTCCCGTGGGCGTGGCCACCCAGGACCCCGAGCTGCGCAAGAAATTTAGTGGAAAACCCGAATACGTGGTGCGTTACTTTTTCTTTGTGGCTGAGGAGTGTCGACGCATTATGGCCGCGTTGGGGTTCCGCACCCTGAACGAAATGGTCGGACGTGCGGACATGCTTGAATTCGATCCCCTTCCTGAGCACTGGAAGGCGCGGTACCTCGACTTTTCGCGGATTCTGCACTGTGAGCCGCCCTGGAAAAACTCAGCCCTGTACTGCACAAAAACGCAGGACCACGGTATAGACAAGGCTTTGGACCACGTTATCATGGAAAAAGCGAAACCGGCACTGGACCACAAGGCTCCCGTCCGCTTTTCCATCAACATCCGCAACATACACCGCACGGTGGGCGCCATGCTGTCCAGCGAACTTACACGGCGGCATAAGCTGGGTATGTATACCGGAAGCCTGCCCGAGGATACCGTGTGGATCGACTGCAAAGGGCAGGCGGGACAGAGTTTTGGCGCATTCGCCATCACAGGGGTCACCCTGGCCGTGGAAGGGGAAGCGAACGACTATTGCGGCAAGGGCTTGTCCGGCGGCAAGGTTATTGTCAAGCCGCCTGATTCCTGTCCCATTGTTCCGGAAAAGAATATCATTGTCGGGAATGTGGCGCTTTATGGGGCCACGTCCGGGGAGGCCTATTTCCGGGGCATTGCCGGGGAGCGGTTTTGTGTGCGTAACAGCGGCGCCTGGGCGGTGGTGGAGGGCGCCGGGCGACACGGCTGTGAATATATGACTGGCGGCAGGGTGCTCGTGCTCGGGGAAACGGGCCGTAATTTTGGCGCGGGCATGAGCGGCGGCATCGCTTTTGTGTATGACCCCAGGCACACCTTCGCCGTTGATTGCAATACGGACATGGTGGACCTCAAGCCGCTCCATGAAAAAAGCGTTCCCGAGGTCAGATACCTGCTGGAACGGCATCTGCTTTATACAGGCAGTACCCGGGCGCAGGAAATACTCGATCATTTTGAGAAGAACGCGGCCCATTTTGTGCGCGTGATGCCAAGAGACTATGCACGGGTGCTTGAAGCCCGTCAGGAAGAGGAGTCAAGCCATGCTGCCCGATAAATCCCGCGGATTTATGACCTTTGCCCGAACACTCGCCCCGAACCGCCCGGTTGCGGAACGGGTACGTAACTTCGAGGAATTCGCTCAGTCTCTGTCCCCGGAAGCCCTGAAAAAGCAAGCCTACCGGTGTATGAACTGCGGGGTTCCCTTCTGTCACAGCGGCTGTCCTCTGGGCAATATGATCCCTGATTTTAACGATTATGCCAAGGACGATGCCTGGCGCGCGGCCCTGGAGATATTACATTCCACCAATAACTTTCCGGAGTTTACCGGGCGTGTGTGTCCCGCTCCCTGCGAAAGCGCTTGCGTGCTGGGCATTATCGATCCGCCGGTTACCATTGAAATGCTGGAACGGGAGATTGCCGACCAGGGCTGGAGCAAGGGCTATATCGAACCGCAGCCCCCCGCGCGCCGCACCGGAAAACGTGTTGCTGTCGTGGGTTCCGGCCCCAGCGGCCTCGCCGCCGCCCAGCAGTTGAACCGCGCCGGGCATGAAGTCGTGGTGTATGAGCGTTCGGACCGTCCCGGCGGTCTGCTGACTTATGGCATTCCCAACTTTAAACTCGACAAGCGGATTGTTGCCCGGCGCGTCAAGCAACTGGAAGACGAAGGCGTCGTATTCCGTTGCGGCGCGGAAGTGGGTAAAAATGTTCCTGTAGATGAATTGGCAGACTACGACGCCGTGCTGATTGCCATTGGTTCCACCCAGCCGCGCACCTTTGAAAGCATGCAGGTCCCTGGCTGGAACTTGAACGGTATTCATCCCGCCATGGACTTCCTGACCCAGCAGACACGACGGTTGCTGGGTAAACCCGTCGAAGGCCCGGATATCCTTGCCACGGGCAGGAAAGTTGTTGTTATCGGCGGCGGTGACACCGGTTCCGACTGTGTCGGTACATCTATCCGCCAGGGCTGTGCATCCATTCTGAACCTCGAATTATTTCCGAAACCGCCGGAACAACGCGCGGACAACAATCCCTGGCCCCAGTGGGACTTCGTGCTGCGCACCTCTTCCAGCCACCTCGAAGCGCCGGGCGGGGACTGCCGCGAATGGTGCGTCAACACCAAGGCGTTCGAGGACGATGGCAAAGGCCATGTCTGCGCGATCCATACGGTGAAAGTGGAATGGAGCGAACCGGACGCCTCCGGACGCCGCACCATGACGGAGATACCGGGCTCCGAGAAGCGCATCGAATGCGATTTGGTGCTGCTCGCCATGGGGTTCACCCAGCCGGAAGCGGACTGTTTTGTGCAGGACCTAGGCGTCGAACTCGAAAAAAACCGGTTCGGCCAGGCCATCAAAGCCGATGCCGGGTATCAAACCACGCGGCCGGGCGTTTTCGCCTGCGGCGATGCGCGGCGTGGACAGTCGCTGGTGGTTTGGGCCATTCACGAAGGACGCGAGGCTGCGCGGGCTGTGGACCTGTATTTGATGGGGTATTCCGATCTGCCTGTCGCCAACGGATTCGTGTATGACGGCGTACGCCCCGGGTATTCCGCCTGACCGGGCACTGCCATGAAAATTTGTATGTTGTTCACACTTTAGTGTGCCGGGTTTACGTAAAAAACCAACGTCCAATGCTTCCGCCCCGGCACACTAAAGTGTGAACAACATACTTCCTTTGCATCGCTTATGGGGAAGCCTGCAACGCCTCATGAATGGCTGCACACCCTTATGCGATACCGGGCCAGAGTTTTCCAGCCTCAGTTCCGTGCCAGGCCATTTGGGTAGGCCGATAGGAAAACGATATGACCATAACAAGTCTATTAACGTTTCTGGGTGCGTCCATTTTGCTGACGCTGGCGCCCGGTCCTGACAATACTTTTGTGGTTGTCCAGGGCCTTTCACGCGGCAGAAAAGCGGCTATCATTACGGCCTTCGGCATGTGCAGTGGCATCAGCGTCCATACCATTGCGGCTGCGTTGGGCATTTCCGCCATCCTGTATTCTTCCGCCTGGGCCTTCACAGTATTGAAATACGCCGGCGCCGCCTACCTGCTCTACCTTGCCTATAAAGCCGTGAAGGAACATAGCATTGTCATAGCACAGACGGACAGTGCGCCCGTCCGGTCGGTGTTGCTTTTTCGCCGGGGGTTCATTATGAATGTGCTCAATCCCAAGGTGGCCCTGTTCTTCCTCGCCTTTCTCCCGCAGTTCGTATCCCCGGACGGTATCCGCCCGGCGTTGCAGATGCTGGTATTAGGGCTGGTTTTTATGGTACAGGGCATTGTCATTTTCAGCGCCATAGGCTATCTCTCCGGAAGTGTAGGCAACATCGTTCTAAAGCGGCCGAATATCGCCAAGTACTTCTCGTGGCTTTCGGCAGCCATTTTCGCCTCGCTGGGCCTGCGCCTTGCCTTCGCCGGAAACTGACTGGCGTGTGGAGAAGCGAGATGCCTTTGCCGGCTTTTATAGGCCGTACAGGTCCTGTAAGTCGTCGTGGTTTGCCGGAACAGGCAAAAAAGGGGGGCTCTTACCGCCTCCGGAAAATACGTGTATGCTTCCGCTTTTTTGTGTTATACTTAGTAAGACGAAATAATGGAAGGCGTTCATGTTCGGAAACAGCGAGAATGAGGCCATGGGAGCGGTCCCCTTTGCACCTTGAAGGCGGGGGTCTGTTATGACGGCAGGAACATGGAGTCAAGGAATGAGTACACGTCCGTCGGCTGTTATACAAAAAAGGCGGGAGCGGGCATCGCTTTTTCAACGCGGAAAATCTGTGTTGCGGGGCCTCCATCTTGAAGCACAAGTTCATACCTGCAACGCCGCATATTGCCTGGGCGTAGTGTTTCTGTTCGGGGCCTTACTCCCCGTCCTGGCTGCCGGAGAAGAGGACACAAGCCTGGATGCAATGCTGAACCTCAGCATTGAGGAGCTGGCTGATTTGCCCGTGGTATCGGCAACGAAAACAGAACAGAAACGGTCTCAGACGCCTGCAACCGTCCGGGTCGTCACGGCGCAAGAGATCAAAGAGCGGGGATACCATACCCTCGAAGAGGCCCTTGCCGATTTGCCCGGAATCCAGTTTCGAAATATCCAGGGGTTTAATAGTTACGTTTTTATGCGCGGCATCCCCAACCAGAACAACCTGATATTGCTCATGATAGATGGCATACAGGTCAATGAACTAAATTCGGGAGGGTTTTACGGAGGGGGACAGTTCAATCTGTCTATCGTGGAACGTATCGAAGTGGTGTATGGCCCCGCTTCCGCACTGTATGGGACCCATGCCGTATCCGGCGTCATCAACATCATCACTAAAAAAACAAAGGACATGCAGGGCGGGCGCGTGAGTTCCATGGTGGGCAATTTCGACACGCAGTCTCATGATTTTTCTTACGGCTATTATAACGAGGAGCGGGACTTCGGCCTCAGCGTTTCGGGCATGTATAGAAAGAGTGACAAGGCTGACCTGAAGGGTTCCTGGGGCGACGACAACTGGTCGGACGCCATGGAGAATTTCGAAAACGATTATTCAATTGACGCGAAGATTCAGTACAAGCCGCTTACGTTGGGATTTAATCTTCAGGACAAGCATGCCTCCAGGGCAACGAAGGACAAGACGCTTGGCACCCGCCTGCAAGATTATAATATTGACTGGCACATACGTTTCATGAACCTCTATGCCAAGTATGATTATGAAAAGCCCGAGAACTGGTCCTGGCATTCCATGCTGTATTATCGAGACACGACAGTCATGGACGATTCGCGTCCGGTAATCAGCCGGGCCAACCTTGCCAGCCGGGGCTATCAAGAGCGGTGGTACCGCCCCAATCATTTTCTGGGGATTGAAAACAGGCTGCTGTATGATATTACAACACGCCTGACTCTTACGCTGGGCATGGTATATGAACACGAATCCCTGTCGGCGGGGTTTTCGAAATCCCGGAGCCTTTCCCGCTTCTCCAGAGCTCCCTCGCCTGATGAGCCTGATATGCTGGGAAATGATGTGTGGGGCGCCTATGCCCAACTGGAGTGGCGTTTGCTGGAATCACTGACCATGACTGCCGGAGCGCGCTATGATGAAAGCGATGTCTACGGCGCCGCGCTTACCCCCCGGCTCGGCCTCGTCTATAACAAAGGCAAATTCATGGCAAAATTGTTGTACACGGAAGCCTATCGTGCGCCCAAGGTATGGGATTTCCA